>Ga0307516_10005905_pt1 | contig 14491 bp, 13 predicted proteins | sample 19_EM_MG_FD_203310 | JGI IMG/M metagenome (GOLD analysis project Ga0307516, IMG submission 203310) | Populus trichocarpa ectomycorrhiza microbial communities from riparian zone in the Pacific Northwest, United States - 19_EM | ecosystem: Host-associated > Plants > Roots > Unclassified | place... | reverse complement strand
GCAGCGTATTGCAGCACACCTCGCGCCCGGGGGGGTGTTCGCCTTCGACGTCCAGCTGCCCGACCTCGCCTGGCTGCTGCGCGATCCGAACAAGCGGTGGGCGAAGACCCGGTTCACCGATCCGACGACCGGCCGCGCGATGGTCTACTCGACAAACCACGACTACGATCCGGTCAGCCAGATCGCGCTGATCCGGCTGTACTACGAGCCCGCCGACGAGCCCACGGCCGATCCTCCCCGGGCCCGAGCGCACGCGGCGCCCGCTCGGCAGGGTGTTCCGACGCACAGCGTCGATCGCGGCGGCCCTCGGAAGGGCTCGGCGACCCGGGTCGTGAAGCTCTCGCAGCGAAAATTCTTCCCGGCGGAGCTCGAGGCGCTGGTCGCCCACGCCGGATTTCGGGTCATCGAGCGCTACGGCGATTTTTCTTTTCGGCCGCTGGACGGCACCGCCGAGAGCCAGGTGCTGGTGTGCGAGCCGGTGCCAAAACGTCCTCGAAAACGGCCGATCTCACGGTGATCCTCGACGAGGAATTCCCGTTTACCGTCGAGGATTTACGATCGTTCGGATCGTCGTCGGGGAGGTAGTTATCCACAGGGCATTTGTCGTCGGAAATCGCCCTCCGGCCGGGGGGCTCCGGCGTTCCTCGTCGGAGATCTCTTGGGTCTCCGACGACGTTTTCACGCAGATTTGTGCGGAGTTTGTCAGACCGTTCAGATACGGTCGTAAAACCCCACTACCCCTAGGGAGGGTTCGAAATCATGGGTGAGAAGATCGCGAAGACTGGAATCAAGCGTGACAACGATTTGATGTACTACATCAAGACTGGCGACGTCTGGGCGACCCCCAGGAAGAAGCCAGGCCAGCCGAAGGGCAAGGCGCAGAAGATCGCTGCTGCCGGCATCGAGATGGATTACAGCAAGTACCTCTACTACCTCGACGGCGACGGCGACGTGGCGCGCAAGGAGCGTCAGGTCGGCGGCAGCAAGCGCAAGACGACCAAGAAGGCTGCCGCGCCCAAGAAGGCACCTGCCAAGAAGGCGGCGCCTGCCAAGAAGGCGGCGCCTGCCAAGAAGGCGCCTGCCAAGAAGGCGCCACCTGCCAAGAAGGCAGGCGGCAAGAAGGGCAAGAAGAAGTAGCTGCGCGATTCGCCGCTTCGGCGGCGAGCGAGACTCGGTCCGCGTCGGTCAACTCCGCTGGAATTGATCGATGTTGGCGACACTGGCTGACTCTTTCGAGCCGGCCGGGTCAGAGTCACCTGCAGGGCGAGCTCTCCGTGCGGGGAACCGCGGTCGCAAGACGCGGAACCCGACCGGATCTCCCTGTGGGAGGCGCCGCCGTGAGCGCCGGGCTGCCAGACCCGCACCTGTCGGTGCCCGGCGTGTCCGGCGTGCGCGGTGTTCGCGGCGAGCGAGCCGGATCAGGCTGGTTCGGTGCTGTCCGTGGCCCGCGAGCGAGCGAGCCGGACCGGACTCGATCTGCGCTGTTCACGGCGCGACGAGCGAGCCGGACTGTGCTGGTTCGGTGCTGTCCGGGGCGTGGCGAGCGAGCCAGGGCCGGACTGGTTCGGTACTGTCTGTGGCCCGCGAGCAAGCCGGACCGACCCGTTCCGTGGCAGCGTGGCGCGACGAGCAAGCCGGACCGACCCGTTCCGTGGCGGCGTGGCGCGACGAGCGAGCCGGACCGACCCGTTGCGTGGCGAGCGAGCCGGACCGGAGTCGTTCTGCGCTGTCCGTGGCCGGCGTGGCGCGACGAACGAGCAGGACCGAGCCTGAACAGCCCCTGAACAGCCTGGGGAACCCCTGAACAGCCCCTGCAAGGGCGGGCTCGTTCGCGGCCGATGCGAACGCCGGCGTACGATCCGTTTCGGCGGTGTGGATCGCGCGTAGGCAGCAGATTTGCGGTAGCATTTCCCACCGAGGTGGTGATGCTTCCTTCGTTTTCGCGTGGGCTGCGGCTCGCGTTGGTGCTGGTGCTCAGCGTTGGTCACGTAGCTTGGCAGGGGCTTGGCCATCCGGCGCACGCCCAGGCTGGTCCGGACGATGATGAGGACGGCGACGACGACGGCAAGGGCAAAGCGGATGGCGGCGAGGAGGAGGACCAGCCCGAAGAGGACAAGGACCAGCCGAAGGTCACCGCCGGTGGCCTGTTCACGCTGCAGACCTACCCGGTCAGCGAGATCCTGCGGCCGCTGACGATGACCCAGCACATCACCCAGTTGCGGGTGGGCCTCGGCACCGACTTGTCGGACAAGGGCGCCTTCGACTCGTTTGGCATCTCGCTCGAAGGTATCCACGGCTACACCGACAACTTCTCGATCATCGGCGGGCTGACCGACGCGTACAACTTCGCGCAGTTCAGCGCGTACGCCGGATTCGAGGGCGCGCTGGTCTACGACCTCGTCGACATCCGGCTCGCGGCGAACCTGCATCGGTTCGCGGTGCCGCGGCCTGACACCGCCACGGGCCTGCCCAGCGGCGACTACGATAAGACCGGGCTGCAGTTCTCCGTGGATCTCGGATTCCCGTTCCGCTACGCGATCAAGCCCGAGATCGCGATCGTCGCGCTGCAGACCCTGATCAGCTTCGATTTCAACGCCGGCAAGTTCAACGGCATGGAGATCAACAAGATCAAGCCAGACCTGAACCCATCGGTCGGCATCGCCCTCAACCCGGTGCCGGTGCTGTCGGTCGTGGCACTTGCGCAGCTGCGGATCCCCGATTTCGACACCGCGGCGGACAAACTCCAGGTTCCACTCACGGGCCGCGTCGAATTTTCCCCCAACCAAAAGTGGGACGTGGGCCTAGAATTCACCTTGTTGAACGTCAAGCCGCCCGAGGGCCAGAAAGCGACCGACAACCGCTTCCTCAACTTGTTCGTGCAGACTCGCATCGGAAAATAGTGTGAAGGTTTGCCCCCGATGCTTCACGCGGTTCCCCGACGGGGAGAGGTTCTGCCTCCACGATTCGGCGATCCTCGTCGAAGAAGAGGACATCGCGAGGCTCGGGACGTCGATCGGTAACTACCGGCTCGACAAGATCCTGGGCCGCGGCGGGATGGGGACGGTCTACAGCGGCGAGCACATCTACATCAAGAAGCCCGTCGCGGTGAAGGTGCTGCATCCGCAGTTCGCCCGCTACCAGGAGGCGATCCATCGGTTCCTGCGCGAGGCCCGCGCCGCGACGTCGATCAACCACGCCAACATCGTCGACGTCACCGACTTCGGCATCCTGGCCGACGGGCCGGTCTACTTCGTCATGGAGTTCCTCGACGGCAAGAGCCTCGAGGATCTGATCGAGAAGGAAGGCGCCGTCGAGCTCCACCGCGCGCTCAACGTGGCGAACCAGATCGCGCTGGCGCTCGAAGCCGCGCACGAGGTCGGCGTGATCCACCGGGACCTCAAGCCCGACAACATCATGCTGCTGAAGAAGCCCGGCCGCCGCGATCTCGTTCGCATGGCGCCGGACCAGTCGTGGATCACCGAGCGCGAGGAATCGTACGACTTCGTGAAGGTGCTCGACTTCGGGATCGCCAAGGTGCTCGTGCAGGACGAGTTGCTCGCCGAGACCGTACAGGGCGCCGTGTTCGGCACACCCGAATACATGTCTCCAGAGGCCGCGCGCGGCGAGGACGTCGACCATCGCGCCGACGTGTACTCGCTCGGCGTGATCCTGTTCGACATGCTGTGCGGGCGGCCGCCGTTCGAGGCGCCGCAGTCGAGCGAGGTGCTGGCGATGCACATCCACAACAACCCGCCATCGCCGCGCGAGTTCGCACCGCACCGCGAGATCACCGAGATGGCCGAGGCCGTGATCCTGCGCGCGATGCAGAAGGACGCGAACCGGCGCTACCAAAACATGTCGGAGTTCCGCCACGATCTCGCGAACGCCTACGGCTCGATCAGCTACCGGCGCCACGGTGCGCCGGCCCCCGGGCTCACGCCGCGCGGCGAAGAAGCGCGAACGAAGAAGCGCCTCACGGAAGAGCTCGACGAGTGGATCACCGGAGACCAGTCCGGACTGTCGATCGAACAAGCGCGGATGCTGTCGCTGGTCGAGACCGCCGAGAAGGCGTTCACGCCGAGCACGATGTCGCCGCAGGAGGCCGAGCGGCTCGCCAACGCACTGGATCGCGCGCTCGACGATGACGAATGAGATCGCGCAGCAGCCCGCTCGGGCGGCGTAGGCCGGAGTACAACGAGTAGCGCGGATCACAACGTGGCCGTGGTGCTCGTCAGGCCTGCTACGCCATGTTAGCGTCTTCCCCGCATGTCCGCGAACCAAGCCAATACATCTGGGCAGGTCACTCTGCGGCGAGATGTGAAGTTCAACGGAGTGAAGGTGTTCTCGGCGACGATGGTCGCCGACCGCGACCAGCTCGGTGAGAAGGTTACTGCGTGGATGGCCAACAATCCTCAGCTCAAAGTCACGGATATCGTGATCACGCAGTCCTCGGATGAAGCCTTTCACTGCATCGCGATCACCGTCTTCTTCTGGGAAGACACCCCGTCACGCCGGTGACTCGCAAGCTCAATTTCTCGTCGGGACCTGCCGCGATGCCCGAGCCGGTGCTGCGGCGCGCGCAAGCGGCGCTATGGGATCTCGACGGTACCGGCATCGGGATCCTCGAGCATAGCCATCGCGGCAAGGCGTTTCGCGCGGTGCTCGACCGCACGATCGCCGCGATCCGTGAGGTCGGCGGGATCGATGAAGACTTCGCGATCCTGTTCATTACCGCGGGTGCGACTCACCACTTCTCGATGGTGCCGCAGAACTTCCTCGGCGAGGCCGACACCGTGGACGTCTGTCATACCGGCGTGTGGTCGGCCAAGGTGATGACCGAAGCACGGCGCTATGGCCAGGTCCATGTCGCGTGCAGCAGCGCGCCGGGATTCGACACCACGCCTGGGATTCAGACCTACTCGGCATCGCCGCGCTACGTCCACTACACGAGCAACGAGACGATCTACGGGACGCAGTGGCACGTACCGCCGGCCAACCCTCCGGCGGAGCTGGTCTGCGACGCGTCGAGCGATCTGTTCAGCCGCCCGCTGCCGCTCGCCGGCCACGGCATGATCTACGCGGGCGCGCAGAAGAACCTCGGCCCGTCGGGCATCTCGCTGGTGATCGCGCGCAAGCGCTTCCTGGCGACCCGCCGGCCGGGGCTGCCACCGCTGGCCGACTACATGACGTACGTCGACGAGGGCTCGATGTACAACACGCCCAACACGTTCGGCATCTACATGATCGGCGAGGTCGTGGCGTGGATCCGCGAGCAGGGCGGGCTGGCGGCGATCGGCGAGCGCAACGCGCGCAAGGCGGCCCTGCTGTACGACTGCCTCGATCACAGCAAGGTCTGGCGTGCCCATGCCCAGCCCGGGAGCCGCTCGAACATGAACATCACGTTCCGCGGCGCCACGCCCGCGCTCGAGGCCCAGTTGATCGCGCGGGCCGAAGCGTCGGGGCTGAGCGGGCTCGCCGGGCATCGCGACGTCGGCGGCATGCGGGCCAGCATCTACAACGCGTTTCCCGAGGACGGCGTGCATCGGCTGGTCCAGCTGCTCCACGACGTCGAGCGCGCCCCCTAGGGTGCCCCGCTCCCGGCGATCCACGCGGCGCTGTCGTGGAATGGGTCCGGCCGTCGCCTAACCGCGAATGGGATCCTCGCGCTCTCGGCGTGCCATCGGTGATCCAGAGCGGGTGGCGCAGGAGGTGTCCGTGCGTCCCGAGGATCCAGATCGCGACATCCTCCAGGTGGTGACCGCGGGCGACCTGCGCACCGCGCTCAGCCTGCTGATGCGGCGCCACGGCCGCGGGGTCTATCGGTTCTGCCGCGAAGCGCTGCACGACGCGACGCTCGCCGACGACGTGCACCAGCAGGTGTTCATGCACGCGCACCGCGATCTCGCGACGTTCGCCGGGCGCTCCACCCTGCGGACGTGGCTGTTCGCGATCGCCCGCCACCGCGTGCTCGACGCCGCCAAGTCACGGACCCGCGCCGAGGCGCACATCGAGGACGACGACACCGCCGATACGCCCGACCCGAGCCCGCTGCCGTGGGAGCTCATCGACGAGGCCCTGCTCGGCACCGCCCTGGTCGCCTGCGTCGGCGAGCTCCCCGAGCGCACGCGGGAGGCCGTGCTGCTGCGCTACCAGCAGGGCTTCACGTTCGAGGAGATGGCCGAGATCTGCCGCGAGAAGGCGGGCACGCTGCAGGCGCGCGTGACCCGCGCGCTCCACACGCTGCGCACCTGCATCGAGGCGCGCACCAAGCGCGGGCGCTGAGCCCGCGGGGGGCCGGACTCCCAAGGTCGACCAGAATGCGTTGCCCGCAAGACAGGCGATCGCGTTTCGCGAGCATGCGCGGTCGGTTCGCTGGCTGTGATCGACCGTCTCCACCGGCGCGGGACAACCTCGCCGCCTCGACGACGCACCGGCTCAGCTCGGCATCGCCATGCGCACACGCTCGGCGAGCCAGGTGTAGCGGCGCTTGGCGTCCGCGTTGCGGACCGCGAGGGCGACCGCCCGCTTGCTGCCGACCAGCACCACGAGCTTCTTGCCGCGGGTGACCGCCGTGTAGAGCAGGCTGCGCTGCAGCATCATGTAGTGCTGGGTGACCAGCGGGATCACGACCGCCGGGTACTCGGAGCCCTGGCTCTTGTGGATGCTGACCGCGTACGCGTGGCTCAGCTGATCGAGCTCCGCGCGCTCGTAGCTCGCGACCCGGCCGTCGAACTCGACCCGCACGACGGCCTCGTCGCCGTCGATCCCCACGATCACGCCGATGTCGCCGTTGAACACCGCCTTGTCGTAGTCGTTGCGCAGCTGCATCACCTTGTCGCCGCGGCGGAACACCCGATCGCCGCGGGCCAGCTCGGGGGTGCCGGCCGATGGATTCAGCCGGTCCTGCAGCGCGCGGTTGATCGCGCTGGTCCCGAGCTCGCCGCGGTGCATCGGCGCGAGCACCTGGATATCGGCGACCGCGTCGAACCCGAAGCTCTTCGGGATGCGCTCGGCGACGAGCTCGACGATCGTCGCGCGCGCCGCTTCGGGATCGTCGCGCGAGATGAAGTAGAAGTCGGTGGTCGCGCCGCCGGGCCCGCCGCTGCCCGCGGGCGCGTCGAGGTCCGGCAGCTCGCCGTGGTTGATCGCGTGGGCCGACACCACGATCTTGCTGGCCTGGGCCTGGCGAAAGATCTCGGTCAGCCGGATCACCGTGGCAGCCTCGGAGTCGATCACATCGGACAGCACCGCGCCCGCCCCGACCGACGGCAGCTGGTCGATGTCGCCGACCAGGATCAGCTGCGCGGCGGGGCGCACGGCGGCGATCAGCGACGCGAACAGCTGGGCATCGACCATCGACGCTTCGTCGATCACGACGAGGTCGGCGTCGAGCGGGTTGTCGCGTCCGCGCTGGAACCCACCGGCGTGGGGCTGAAACTCGAGCAGGCGGTGGATCGTCATCGCCTCCATCACGGTGGCCTCGCCGAGCCGCTTCGCCGCGCGCCCGGTCGGCGCCGCGAGGGCGACGTTGCGATGCACCAGCTTGGCGAGGTGCACGATCGCCTTGACGATCGTCGTCTTGCCGACGCCCGGACCGCCGGTGATCACGGTGCACTTGTCGACCAGCGCGGCCTCGACGGCGCGGCGCTGCTGGTCGGCCAGGGTCACGCTGGTCACCGCCTCGAACGCGTGGATCGCCGCGTGGACGTCGAGCGCCAGGCCGCGCGCCGGGGTCTTGGTCAGCGCGGCGAGCAGCGTCGCCGACGAGGCCTCGGCGTCGTAGGCCCACGGCATCATCGTGCACGCGCCGCGGTGGCCGAGCACCTCGCGGACGACCAGCCGGTGGTCCTCGAGCGCGGCCAGCCGCGGCAGCAGCAGCGCGCCGCCGACCCCGAGCAGGCTCGCCGCCGCCGCGAGCAGCTCGTCGTCGGGCAGGTGCATGTGGCCGGCCTCGGCGCTGGTCTCGAGCGCGTGGAGCAGCCCGGCCTCGAGCCGCTCGGGCGCGTCGCGCGCGATCCCGAGCTTGTCGGCGATCGCGTCGGCGGTGCGAAACCCGATGCCCCAGATCTCGTGGGCGAGCCGATACGGATTGGCGCGCACGACGTTGATCGCGTCCTTGCCGTACTTCTTGACGATCCGCGCGGCGAACGCCGCCGATACGCCGTGGCCGCGCAGGAACACCATGACGTCCTGGACTTCGCGCTGCGCGGCGAACGCCGCCGACAGCTTGGCCGCGCGGCCCGCCCCGATGCCCGAGACCTCGACCAGGCGCTCGGGCTTGCGATCGATCACCTCGAGGGTATCCATCCCGAAATGCCCGACCAGCCGGCGCGCCAGCTCCGGGCCGATCCCGGGGATCACGCCCGAACCCAGGAAGCGCTCGATGCCGACCAGGGTCTCCGGTGCGCGCAGCTGGTACGTCGCGACGCGGAACTGCCGGCCGAACTTCTTGTCGTCGACCCAGTGACCGCGTAGCCGCAGCGGCAGGCCCTCGTTCACCCCGACCAGCTCGCCGACGATCGTGACGTGGTCGTGCGCGGGGGTCTCGAAGCGGGCGACCGTGAAGCTCGACTCGGCGTTGCGAAACACGAAGCGCTCGACGGTGCCGTCGAGCGTCACCTCGGGTATCGCGTCGCTGGGCGGAGCCACCACCCGCGCAGTATGCCCGGCCTGCGCGCCCGCGCTGCCCGTCAGTCGTGACGACCGGAAGGAAACAGGTCGATCTGGGCGTTCCCGAGCATGGCGGCGACGGCGCCCTCGATCGCGGTCTCGGCCAGGGTATCGAACACCGCGGCGGCGCTGAACCGGTCCACCCGGGTGGTCAAGTTCACGGTGAGCTCGGTCCCGCGCGTCACGAAGCAGCGCATCCAGGCCACTTCGACCTCGGACGCGTCGTCATCGAGCAGCACCGCGCGGGCGGACGAGATCGCGAGCTCGAGGTTCTCGCGCGTCGCGTAGCGGTACGTACCGTGAAAAGCTACGACGTCTTGCATGACGACGTTGTAGCGGTCGCCGGCAAACGCTGCGTCCCAGCCGTGTGACGACTGCTCGCGATCATCGACCGTCCGGCATCGAGCAGCGCCCGCGCGGCGCGCGACCCACGCCGGGGCGAGCGAACGCCAGCCGTCGGTTTCTTTCGTGTAGCCGAGCGTTTCGCGCGGCGAACGATGCGACGCGGCCGGGATGACATCCGGCGCGCTAGCGGTCGTGGTGCGCGGCGGTCTTGGCGGCGTTGCCGTCGACGAACTCGACCGCGTCCTCGCACGACAGGCTCTCGTAGGCCATCAGCGAGTCGCGGTCGCTGAACACGCTGGGGCACTCGGACACACAGCGCGCGAGATCGGGCTCGCTGTGACCCGGCTTGCACTGGACGTAGTGCGAGCACGCGCCGTCGCACGTGCCGGTGAGCTGCGGCCCGGCGATCCGGCGGACGATGCAGCCGACCAACGCCACCGCCAGCACCAGCCCGAGCACGATGCCGCGCCACCACAGACCGGCGCGCCAACGCTGCTCCGGCTGCCGGGGAGACGCCGGACCAGGCTGCCGCGTCACGAGCTCGCTCCGTGGCTGCTCTGCGGTCCTGCGATCCACCGCCTTCCTGGCCGCCGCGCGGTCGAGGATCACGGTGGTGACGGGCCCGTCATGCTCGATACGCACCACGGTCCGGAGTTTAGCCGAATCCGCCGAGATGCCCATCTGAACCCTCGGCGAACCCTCCGCGGAGCCAGGGCCGATGCGCGGCCGCCGCTCGAGCAAACGCGGGCCCAACCCGGGCCCAGCCCCGGCCAAACCCTCCGGGGTCGATTTCGCGCGGGTTGGCGCGTTCCTGTAGAGTGCGGCCATGACCACGAGGCGAATCGGCGTCCTGACCAGCGGCGGGGACGCTCCCGGCATGAACGCGGCGATCCGTGCGGTTACGCTGGTCGGCCGATCCCAGGGCGCGGACGTCGTCGGTATCGAGCGCGGCTACCGCGGCCTGATCGAGGATTCGATGGCGCCGCTGTTGCCGGGCGACGTCGCCGGCATCCTGCGAGAGGGCGGAACGATCCTCGGCTCGGCGCGCTGCAAGGAGTTCCACCACCGCGACGCCCGCGACCGCGCCCGTACGGTGCTCGCCAACCGCGGGATCGACAGCCTGATCGTCATCGGCGGCAACGGCTCGCTGACCGGCGCGCTCCGGCTCGCCGATCCCGAGGAGCTGCGCGGCCAGACGCTCGCGATCTCCGGGATCCCGGCCTCGATCGACAACGATCTCGCGCTGACCGCGCTGTCGATCGGCGTCGACACCGCGATGAACACGATCGTCGAGGCGTGCGACAAGATCGCCGATACCGCGACGGCGCATGATCGGACGTTCATCATCGAGGTGATGGGCCGCGACTGCGGGTTCCTCGCGATGACCTCGGCGATCGCGGTCGGCGCCGACCTGGCGCTGTTCCCCGAGGCGGGCAAGCCCGAGGCCGCGATCGTCGAACAGATCGTCGACACCGTGATCGCGGTCCGCGACCGTGCGCATCGCCAGCGCCGCGGCCGCCGGGTGATCATCATCAAGGCCGAGGGCGTCGCCATCCCGGTCGATCGGCTCAAGGATCTGGTCGACGCCCGACTGGCCGAAAAGGTCGCCGACTCCGGTCCGGCGGGCATCGAGACCCGGGTGACCGTGCTCGGCCACGTCGTCCGCGGCGGCCGGCCCTCGGCGTTCGATCGGCTGCTCGGCAGCCGGCTCGCCAACGTGGCGGTCCGGGCGCTGCTCGAAGGCATCAGCCACAAGATGGCGGCCTGGATGTCGCCGGCCGAGCTGCCGGCCTCGATCGCCACGCTGTCGCCGGCCGATCCGTACTGCTCCCTGGTCGACCTCCGGACCGTGCTGTCGGAGACCGAGAACCCACTACAGGGCAAGACCGCCCTGGCGCACTGGCGGGCCGGGGCGTTCGAGGAGATCGAGGATGCGCTGCTGCTGTGATCTGCGCCGATCGACAGGCCGCGGCGACCGAATGTTCGACGGCTCCGGGTTGAATTGCGAAATGTGAAGTCCGGACTCGCCAGACCCGGACCATGGTTAGGTGTTCCCGTGACCGACACCCCCATGACCTCGATCAAGGTCTTGCTGATCGAAGACGACGAGCGGCTCGCCCAGCTGACGGCGCGCTACCTCGAGTCGCACGGCGTGCTGGTGACGATCTCTGCCACCGGCAACGACGGCCAGGTCGAGGCGCTGCGCCGACAGTACGACTGCATCGTGCTCGACGTGATGCTGCCCGGCCGCGACGGGATCGAGGTGACCCGCGAGCTGCGGGCGCGCACCGACGTGCCGATCGTCATGGTCACGGCGCGCACCGAGGAGGCGGATCGCGTGCTCGGCCTCGAGGTCGGCGCCGACGACTACGTGACCAAGCCGTTCTCGCCGCGCGAGCTGCTGGCCCGGATCCGCGCGACCGTACGCCGCGTCCGCGGCCAGGCCGGGCCCGCCCAGCAGACCGTCCAGGTCGGCGGGCTCGTGCTCGATCCGCAGAAGATGACGGTCACGCTCGACGGCAACCCCGTCGACGTCACGGCCTACGAGTTCTCGATCCTGCGCGCGCTGGCGCAGCGCCCCGGCCGCGTGCTGTCGCGCGAGCAGCTGCTCGATCTCGCGAAGGGCTCCGCCGAGCTGAGCTTCGATCGGTCGATCGATGTCCACGTCTCGCGGCTGCGCGCCAAGCTCGGCGACGACAGCCGCAACCCGAAGATCCTCAAGACGGTGCGCGGCGCCGGCTACCTGCTCGCCGGAGGCGATATTTGAGCGACGATCGAGGCGAGGCGCGGGAGCCGTCGAGCTCGCTAGATCTGCGGAAGCCGCTGCGCCGGCGCCGGCTGGTCTATCGCGTCTACGGCTTCGTCGCCGTGCTCGCCATCGCGATCATGGCGGCGCTGTTGATCCTGCCGCGCTACACGCGCTCGCCGCGCTACCTCGAGCCGCACGCTGCGCTCGCGCAGTATCTGATCGAGCGCTGGTCGGTCAAGAACGCCCGCGAGCTCGACGTCGTGATGGCGCGGATCGAGCCCCGGCTGCGCGGCACGCTGTCGCTGTACGACGCTCACGGCAAGCTGCTGCGCACCAACACCGATTCGACCGCCGATGTGACGCTCGAGCCGCCCACCGCGGACGAGACCCGCGACCTGTTGACCGCCAAGTGGTCGCTCGGCTGGAACCGGATCGTGGTGCGCAGCGACGACGGCACGCTGATCGGCGTGTACGCACCGAGCCGGCCGGGGTTTCCCTGGAGCTACGTGCTGCCGCTCGGCGCGATGATCCTGGTGCTGGTCGGTATCGCGTCGGTGTGGTTCGCGCGCCGGCTCGCGCACCCGCTCGACCAGCTCGCCAGGGCCGCGCGCCGGTTCGGTGCCGGTGATACCGCCGCGCGGGCGAACCTGCATCGCGCCGACGAGGTCGGCGAGGTCGGCCGCGCGTTCGACGAGATGGCGGATCGCACGGCGCGACTGCTCCGGTCGCAGCGCCAGCTGATGGGCGACGTGTCCCACGAGCTGCGCACGCCGCTCGCGCGGATCCGGGTCGCGCTCGAGCTCGCCGCCGAGGACCCCGCCGCGGCCAAGGACGTGCTGTCGGATGTCGGCGTCGACCTCGACGAGATCGACCAGCTGATCGGCGACATCCTGACCACCGCGCGGCTCGACGGCGACAACGCCAAGATCGATCGCGAGGCCACCTCGGTCATCGAGCTCGCGGATCGCGCGACCCGCAAGTTCAAGACCCGCCACCCGGGGCGAACGCTCGAGCGGTCGCAGGGCGACGACCGTGCGATCCAGTGCGACCCGCTCCTGCTGCGCCGCGCGCTCGATAACCTGCTCGACAACGCGGCGAAGTACTCCGACGCCGGCACCGAGGTCACGCTCGCGATCCAACCCAACGGAACCACGGTGGCATTCGAGATCGTCGATCACGGTATCGGGATGTCGGATGCCGAGCTCGATCTGGCATTCACGCCATTCTGGCGCGCCGACGACAGCCGAACCCGGAGGACCGGCGGCGTCGGGCTCGGGCTCGCGCTCGCGCGCCGGATCGCCCGTGCGCACGGCGGTGATGTGACGCTGTCGTCGCGCCCCGGTCAGGGCACCACCGCGCGGCTCGAAGTTCCGTTGGCCTGATCGATGCAACAAACCGCAACACGCGAGTAACCGTAGCTTCGTACCGAGGTATCACTTTGGGCATCGTGCAGGTCAAACGTTGGATTCCCAGGATCGTTGTCCTCGTGGTCGTCGCCGCGGTGGTCGGCTTCCTCGTCATCAAGAAGCCGTGGGCGAAGGGCGAAGATCCGATCACGTTCTCCACCGTGACGGTTGGCAAAGGCACGATCGCCGCCCAGGTCACCGCGAACGGCACGCTGTCCGCGGTCGGCACCGTGCAGGTCGGCGCGCAGGTCTCCGGCCGCGTGGTCGAGCTGCACGCCGACTTCAACGACGCGGTCAAGAAGGGCCAGATCATCGCCAAGCTCGACGAGCAGGTGCTGCAGTCGCAGATCGACCAGGCGGCGGCGAACCTGGCGCTGGCGGCCGCCAACGTCAACAAGGCGGAGGTCGCGCTCGCCGATGCCGATCGCCAGCTCCAGCGCCAGAAGACGCTGCAGGATCAACAGCTCGTCGCCGGCGCCACCGTCGAGAGCGCGCAGGTCGCGTACGACACCGCGCGCGCGGCGCTGGTCGCGGCCAAGGCCACGCAGTCGCAGGCCTACGCCAATGTGTCGCAGGCCAAGCTCAATCTGTCGTACGCGACGATCTACTCGCCGGTCGACGGCGTGGTGCTGTCGCGCGCGGTCGAGCTCGGCCAGACCGTCGCGGCCTCGCTGCAGGCGCCCGTGCTGTTCACGATCGCCGAGGATCTCGCGCGCATGCAGATCGACACCGCGGTCAGCGAGGGCGACGTCGGCCGGCTGCTCGAGAAGATGAAGGCGACGTTCACGGTCGACGCGTTCCCCGGCCGCCAGTTCAACGGCGTGGTTCGCCAGGTCCGTAACTCGCCGACCACGACCCAGGGCGTGGTGACCTACGACGCGGTGATCGACGTCGACAACTCCGACAAGGCGCTGCGCCCCGGCATGACCGCCAACGTCACGTTCGTGCTGGCCCAGGTCGCCGACGCGATCAAGATCCCGAACGCCGCGATCCGGTTCAAGCCGACGCGCGAGCAGCTGATGGCGGTGTTCGCCGAGCTGGGCGGCGGCCGCGGCTCGGGCGGCTTTGGCGGTGGCTCGGGCTCCGGCGGTCGCCGCCGCGGTGCCGATGGCTCGGGCGGCTCGGGCGCGGGCGGATTCGCCGGCGGTCCCGGCGGCGCAGGCGGTCCCGGCGGCGCAGGCGGTGCGTTCGGCGGCCGCGACCTCGGCGACAAGAAGCGGCTGTGGAAGCTGGTCGACGGCAAGCCCAAGCCGGTGCTCGTCAAGCCCGGCCTCACCGACGGCTCGTCGACCCAGCTGCTCGAGGGCGACCTCCAGCCCGG
>Ga0307516_10005904_pt1 | contig 14491 bp, 10 predicted proteins | sample 19_EM_MG_FD_203310 | JGI IMG/M metagenome (GOLD analysis project Ga0307516, IMG submission 203310) | Populus trichocarpa ectomycorrhiza microbial communities from riparian zone in the Pacific Northwest, United States - 19_EM | ecosystem: Host-associated > Plants > Roots > Unclassified | place... | reverse complement strand
GCGCCGGTGCTGGCGCCCATCGCGCAACTCGTTGCCACCGCCCAATCCGCCAAGGACAGGCCGCCTGGCGAGCGCTTGAATGTCCTGGGCAGCGTGTACCTGGCCACTCGGCAACTGCCGCCGGAACAGATGTTCCAGCCGTTGAGGGCGCTCATCGAGCAGGGCGCGTCGTTGCCGCACGACAAGGAGCGGTTCTTCCTGGCCAACGGCGTGATGAGGGAGATCGCGCAGCACGGGCAGAGCATGCCGGCTGGGGAGGTGGCCCGGTTGGTGACGGGCCTGGCCGGGCAGTTGCACCAGTTGCCGGAATGGGTGGCTGCCGCAGATTCCGGCGTGCAGGGCCAGACAGAGGACCTGTGGGCCAGGGCCAACGCCTTCTTCGGCTATCGCAGTGCCGCGATCGGCCTGCCCGGCGAGCACAGGTTCGTGCCGCTGGCTGCGCTCACGGGCCAGATCGGGGTGATGTCGCAGGAGCCCCGCGAACCGGGCACGATGAGCCTGAGGTCGGTGGCTGCCCAGCAGATTCTCGAGGCGGCGACGGACAGCGGTCTGCCCATGGACGATAGCGCCCGCTTGCTGGAGAGCCTGGTGAGCCGGATCAAGATGCTGCCGGGAGAGCTGGAGCAGCGTGCGATGGTCCTCGCGGTGCGCGGCGAAATCGGCAAGGTGGCGCTGCGACCCGGGCAGCGCAAGGGCTTGGAGTTGCAGTTGGACGTCATTGAACACCAGTTCACCCGCGCGACGCGGTGGTTGCGGACGCTGGGGCTGCGGTAGCGCCCGGGGCCTGAACCGGCCTACGCCGCCACCCACAGCGCCGGCAACCCCGCCAGCGTGCGGAACACCTCCGACAAGGCCCCGCCGGTGACCAGCCGCGTGGCCTGTTCGATGTCCGGCGCGAGGTAGCGGTCGCAGCCCACCGCCGGGCTGTGCCGGCGCAGCAGTGCATGCGCCTGCTCCAGCGCCGGGCTGCTGGCCAGGGGCCGCAGGAACTCGATGCCTTGCGCCGCGGCCAGCAGCTCGATGCCCAGGATGTGCGCGGTGTTGTGGATCATGGCCTGTAGGCGCCGCGCCGCGAAGGTGGCCATGGAGACATGGTCCTCCTGGTTGGCGGAGGTGGGCAGCGAGTCCACGCTGGCCGGGTGCGCCAGCGATTTGTTCTCCGAGGCCAGCGAAGCGGCGGTGACGTGCGCGATCATGAAGCCCGAGTTGAGCCCGGCATCGGCGGTAAGGAAAGGCGGCAGGCGCGACACGCCGGCATCGATGAGCATGGCGATGCGGCGCTCGGCGATGGCGCCCACCTCGGCAATGGCCAGCGCCATGCCGTCGGCGGCCAGTGCCACCGGCTCGGCGTGGAAGTTGCCGCCGCTGACCAGCTCGCCCGTGTCGGCAAACACGAGCGGGTTGTCGGTCACTGCATTGGCCTCGCACAGCAGCACCCGGGCGGCATGGCGCAGTTGGTCCAGGCAGGCGCCCACCACCTGCGGCTGGCAGCGCAGGCAATACGGGTCCTGCACCCGGTCGTCGCCGGTTTCGTGCGAGCGGCGGATGGCGCTGCCGGCCAGCAGCGCGCGGTAGTAGCGTGCCACGTCGATCTGGCCGGGCTGGCCGCGCAGGGCATGGATGCGGGGGTCGAACGGGCCGTCGCTGCCGCGCGCCGCGTCCACCGTGAGGGCGCCCACCACCAGCGCGGCCTCCAGCACCGGCTCGAAGCTGAGGAACGCATGCCAGGCCAGCGCGGTGGAGGTCTGTGTGCCGTTGATGAGGGCCAGGCCTTCCTTGGCGGCCAGTGCCAGGGGTTCGATGCCGTGTGCGGCCAGCACCGGTGCGGCGGGGCGGCGCTGGCCGTCGACCAGGAACTCGCCTTCGCCGATGAGTGCCAGCGTCATGTGGGCCAGTGGCGCCAGGTCGCCGGAGGCGCCTACCGAACCTTGGCTGGGGATGTACGGCACCAGGCCGGCGTTGTGGACCTGCAGCAGCGTCTGGATCACTTCGGGGCGCACGCCGGAGGCGCCTCTGGCCAGGGATGCCGCCTTGAGCGCCAGCATGAGGCGCAGCACCGACGGGGCCAGCGGGTCGCCTACGCCCACGCTGTGGGAGCGGATGAGGTTGAGCTGCAATAGCGCCAGATCCGCGGCGCTGATGCGCTGGTTGGCGAGCTTGCCGAAGCCGGTGTTGACGCCGTAGACGGGGGCTTGGCCTGCGGCGGCGCGTTGCACTACGGCGGCGCTGGCGGTGATGGCGGGCCAGGCTGCTGGGTCCAGTTCCAGATGCACGCCGCCGCGGTGGATGGCTTGCAGGGTGTCCAGGGACAGGGTGCCGGGCTTCAGTGTGAGGGGGGTCATTTTTTTTGGCTCGTTGAGAGGGGGGTCTTTTGTGCCGCTGTTCGCGTGATGTTCTCTTCTACTTCGTGAGAGCCCGCCGGAGTTCGCCCGGCCGGCGACTCACTTTCTTTGCTGGTGCAAAGAAAGTAAGCAAAGAAAGCACCTGACAACCCATTTGACCGAGCGATGAGAAGGTGGCCGCTCCAACACCGGTGGTGCCAGGTCTTGAACTCGCCTCGCGGCTCAAACAGCGCCACCTGGGAAGGTGGTACGCGACCCGATGCAATGTCGCCTCCAACCTGTCTCCGCCTGTCACCGATCTTCCCCTGCGGAGACTGGGCGGACTGCGCAGGCGGTGGAGCGTTCGCTACGTGTCCAGGTGGCGCTGTTTGAGCCGCGAGGCGAGTTGCAGGCATGGCATGGAGGTGTTGCGGGCTGATTGGGAAGAAGCCAAATGGGTTGTCAGGTGTTTCTTTGCCTTCTTTCTTTGCACCAGCAAAGAAAGAAGGTCGCCGGCCGGGCGAACTCCGGCGGGCTCTCACGAAGTAAACCAGAACACCCCGCGAATAGCGCCGCCACATTCAAGTCAAGGCAGCATCGGCATCCGCACCCCCTGCTCGTGCGCACAAGCCACCGCTTCCTCATACCCCGCATCCGCATGCCGCATCACCCCCGTCCCCGGATCGTTCCACAACACCCGCTCAATACGAACGTCGGCAGCCGCAGTGCCATCGCACACGATCACCACCCCGGCATGCTGCGAGTACCCCATGCCCACCCCGCCGCCATGATGGAACGACACCCAGGTGGCCCCGCTCGCCGTATTGAGCAAGGCATTGAGCAACGGCCAGTCGGACACCGCGTCCGAGCCGTCGCGCATGGCCTCGGTCTCGCGGTTGGGTGAGGCCACCGAGCCGGCATCCAGGTGGTCGCGGCCGATCACGATGGGCGCCTTCAGTTCACCGCTGCGTACCATCTCGTTGAAGGCCAGCCCGGCGCGGTGCCGCTCGCCCAGGCCCAGCCAGCAGATGCGCGCCGGCAGGCCCTGGAAGGCGATGCGCGTGCCGGCCATGTCGAGCCAGCGGTGCAGGTGCGCGTCGGCCGGGAACAACTCGCGCAGCTTGTCGTCGGTCTTGCGGATGTCGTCCGGGTCGCCCGACAAGGCCACCCAGCGGAACGGCCCCTTGCCGCGGCAGAACAGCGGGCGGATGTAGGCCGGCACGAAGCCGGGAAAGCCAAACGCATCTTCCACGCCGGCATCCAGCGCCACCTGGCGGATGTTGTTGCCATAGTCCACCGTGGGAATGCCCAGGGCCTTGAAGGCCAGCATGGCCCGCACGTGCTGCGCGCAGCCCTGCGCCGCGGCTTCGCGCAAGGCGGCGTGCTGGCTGGGGTCGGCCATCGCAGCCTCCCAGCGCGCCACGCTCCAGCCGGGCGGCAGGTAGCCGTGGATCAGGTCGTGCGCGGAGGTCTGGTCGGTCACCAGGTCGGGCCGCACGCCGCGGCGCACGAGTTCGGGCAGCAGCTCGGCCGCATTGCCCAGCAGGCCCACCGAGACGGCGCGGCCTTCGCTGCTGTAGCGCGCCAGCCGGACCAGGGCATCGTCCAGGTCGCGGGCCTGTTCGTCCAGGTAGCGTGAGCGCAGGCGGAAGTCGATGCGGCTCTGGCGGCATTCGATGGTCAGCGACGAGGCCCCGGCGAACGAGGCCGCCAGCGGCTGCGCCCCGCCCATGCCGCCCAGCCCGGCACTCAGGATCCAGCGGCCCGCCAGGCTGCCGCCATAGTGCTGGCGCCCGGCCTCCACGAAGGTCTCGTAGGTGCCCTGCACGATGCCCTGGCTGCCGATGTAGATCCAGCTGCCGGCGGTCATCTGGCCGAACATCATCAGGCCCTGCCGGTCGAGCTGGTGGAAGTGCTCCCAGGTGGCCCACTTGGGCACGAGGTTGGAATTGGCAATGAGCACCCGGGGCGCGTCGGCATGGGTGCGGAACACGCCCACCGGCTTGCCGCTCTGGACGAGCAGTGTTTCGTCTTCGCCCAGCGTGCGCAGGCTCTGCAGGATGGCCTCGAAGCAAGCCCAGTTGCGCGCCGCCTTGCCGATGCCGCCGTAGACCACCAGCGCGTCCGGGTTCTCGGCCACGGCCGGGTCCAGGTTGTTCTGGATCATGCGGTACGCAGCCTCGATGAGCCAGTTGCGGCAATGCAGCTGGGTGCCGGTGGGGGCCTTGACGGGGCGGGGCGCCGCCGAGGGGGTGGAGGGAATGGACATCACGGGCTCCCGGCGGGTGGTGGAACGTAGGGCACTGTACTTGTCTAGACAAGACTATGCAAGTACCGGGCGTGCAGTACCATGCGCGCCATGTCCCGGACCTTGCCCCCCAGCCCCCACGCCCAGCTTGCCCCCTACGCCCAGGTCAAGCAGCACCTGAAGGACGAACTGGCCGGCGGGCGCTTTCCACCCGGGGCGCTGATGCCTTCCGAGGCCGAGCTGGTGGCGCAGTTCGGCGTGAGCCGCATGACCGTGAGCCGGGCGCTGCGCGAGCTGCAGGCCGAAGGGCTGGTGAACCGCGTGCAAGGGGTGGGCACTTTCGCGGCGCCGCTGCACCGCGTGTCGTCCACGCTGACCATCCGCGACCTGCACGAGGAAATCGTTGCCCGCGGCCGCCGCTACCATGCCGTGGTTCATGTGTCGCGCCGCGAAAAGGCGCCCGCCGCGCTGGCCGAAAGGCTGGGCCTGGCGGCCGACGCCGAGGTGTTCCACACGCTCATCGTGCACCACGAGGATGGCGTGCCCATCCAATGCGAGGACCGCTATGTCAACCCGGCCTGCGCGCCCGGCTACCTGGAGGTGGACTTCACCCGCACCACGCCCACGCAGTACCTGCTGGACGTGGCGCCGCTGTGGCAGGCGCAGTACGCCATCGAGGCGGCCCTGCCCAGCGCCGAGGAGGCGCGGCTGCTGGGCATCCGCCCCGCCGACCCCTGCCTGGTGGTGGTGCGCCGAACTGAGAGTGCCCCCGGGCCGGCCTTGCCGGCCGCCTTGCAGCCCGCGTCCGGGCTTGCAAGCCAGAACCCTTCGCGAGGCGAAGAACAGTCCGCAGGGACTGTTCTTCGTCCACGCTCAGCCCCCCGCGGGGGTATGAGCAAAGTGGCAGAGCCACATTTGCTCATGAGCCGCGGCACGCCCATCACACTGGCGCGGCTGGTGCACCCGGGCGCGCGCTACATGCTGGAGGGGCGGTTCGAGCCATGAAACTGATCCACGTTGATCGCGTGCCCCCGGTGCCCTGGCGCAATGGCGGCGGCGTCACCCGCGAGCTGTGGGCCTGGCCTTCGGCAAAGGAATGGCAGGTGCGCATCAGCGTGGCCGACATCGCGCAGGACGGGCCGTTTTCGGCGTTCCCCGGGGTGGACCGGTGGTTCACCGTGCTCCAAGGGGAGGGCGTGGTGCTGGAGTTTGCACACGGGTTTGCGCACGACACCCAGGTGCTGGGGCCGGACGACGCACCGCTGCGCTTCGATGGCGCAGCCGCCCCGGGCTGCCGCCTGCGGGCGGGGGCCACGCGCGACCTCAACCTCATGGCCCTGCGCAGCGCCGGGCAGGGCCGCATGCAACGGGTACAAGCCGGCGTGCCCTGGCGGTCCCCGGCCTCCGTGCGGGCGCTGTTCGCCGCCGAACCTCTGCAGCTGCTGGCCGATGCCGCCGCGCCGCTGGACCTGCCCGCCTGGACCCTGGCCGTCCACCCATCGGCCGCACATCAGACCTGGACCGTGCCAGGCCCCGGCGGCGCCCCGCGCGCCTGGTGGCTGGCTTTCGAACCTGAAGGGACGATGCAATCTTGAGCCCTCTCATCCGCCCCGCCACCGGCCCCACCACCACCCTCTGGCGCCACGCCCAGCTGGCCACCATGACCCCCGGCACCCCCTGGGGCTGGATCCCCGATGGCGCCCTGCTGGTTGAAGGCGACCGCTTGCGCTGGGTCGGCCCGGAGTCCGAGTTGCCGCCCGACCTGGCCCGCCAGGCGCAGCATGAAGAATCGCTGGGCGGCGCCCTGGTGACCCCGGGCCTGATCGACTGCCACACCCACCTGGTGTACGGCGGCCACCGCGCCCACGAGTTCGAGCAGCGCCTGCAGGGCGCCAGCTATGACGAGATTGCCCGCGCCGGCGGCGGCATCCGCGCCACCGTGGCGGCCACCCGGGCGGCCACCGAGGAGCAGCTCTACACCTTGGCAGCACGCCGCGCCCAGGCGCTGATGGCCGAGGGCGTGACCACGCTGGAAGTGAAGTCCGGCTACGGCCTGAGCGCCGAGCACGAGGCCCGCTGCCTGCGCGTGGCACGCCGGCTGGGCCGCAGCCTGCCGCTCACCGTGCGCTGCACCAGCCTGGCCGCGCATGCCCTGCCGCCGGAATGGGCTGGCCGGCCCGACGACTACATCGAGGCCGCCTGCCGCTGGCTGCCCAGCCTGCATGCCGAGGGCCTGGTGGACGCGGTGGACGCCTTCTGCGACGAGATCGGCTTCACGCCGGTGCAGACCCGCCGCATGTTCGAGGCCGCCCAGGCGCTGGGCCTGCCCGTGAAGCTGCATGCCGAACAGTTGAGCAACCAGGGCGGCAGTGCGCTGGCGGCGCAGTTCGGCGCGCTGTCGTGCGACCACCTGGAGCACCTGGACGATGCCGGCGTGGCCGCCCTGGCCGCGGCCGGCACGGTGGCCGTGCTGTTGCCCGGGGCGTACTACTTCCTGCGCGAGACGCACCTGCCGCCGGTGGCGGCCTTGCGCGCCGCCGGCGTGCCCATCGCGCTGGCCACCGACCACAACCCGGGGTCCTCGCCCGGCCTGTCGCTGCTGCTCATGCTCAACATGGCGGCCACCTTCTTCCGCCTCACGCCCGAGGAGGCCTTGCGCGGCGTGACGGTGCATGCCGCCCGCGCCCTGGGCCTGGGCCGCAGCCATGGCCAGCTGCAGGCCGGCCGGCGTGCCGACTTCGTGGTCTGGGACCTGGAGGCGCCGCGCGAGCTGGCTTACTGGTTCGGCCGGAATCCGTGCAAGCGCGTGATCCAGGCGGGCCTGGAACGTGCCACCATGCGGCCATGAGTCACCAAGTGATGGAGCCAGCCTTCCACCTGCACCGGGGCCACCTGCCGCTGCTGGTGAGCCTGCCGCACGTGGGCACCTGGATCCCGCCCGACCAGGCCCACCGCTACGTGGAGCGCGCCTTCGCCTTTGAAGACACCGACTGGCACCTGGAGCGTCTCTACGGCTTTGTGCACGAAATGGGCGCCTCGCTGCTGGTGCCGCGTGCCAGCCGCTACGTGATCGACCTGAACCGCCCGCCCGAGAACACGCCCATGTACCCGGGCGCCAACAACACCGAGCTGTGCCCCAGCCGGTTCTTCACCGGCGAGCCGCTGTACCGGCCCGGCCTGGCGCCCGATGCCGCCGAAACCGCACGCCGGCTGCAGGCCTACTGGCAGCCCTACCACGGCGCGCTGCGCGGCGAGCTGGACCGGCTGCGCAGCCAACATGGCCATGGGGTGCTGTTCGACGGCCACAGCATCAAGTCGGAGCTGCCCTGGCTGTTTGAAGGCCAGCTGTGGGACCTGAACCTGGGCACGGCTGACGGCAGCAGCTGTGCACCCTCGCTGCGTGCCGCGCTGGCCGGCTTGCTGGGTGGTCAGCAGCGCTACACGCAGGTGGTGGATGGCCGCTTCAAGGGCGGCTACATCACGCGCCACCATGGCCGGCCGGCCGAGGCCGTGCATGCCGTGCAGCTGGAAATGTGCTGGTCCTGCTACATGCAGGAAACCGCCCCGTATGCCTGGGACGACGCGCGTGCCGCCGAGGTGCAGCCGCTGCTGCGCGCGCTGGTGCAGGCCCTGCTGGCCTGGCGTCCCTGAACGTTCGCTCCCAAGGCCCCCACGACATGAAAGACCCCATGCTGCTGTGGACCCCCCAGGCCTGGGTCCATGGCGGCTGGCGCGACAGCGTCCTGCTGCGCATCGGCGCCGACGGCCGCTGGGCCGATGTGCGCGCCGACACGCCGGCGCCCGCGCAGGCCCAGCGCCTGCCCGGCCCGGCGCTGCCGGGGCTGGTGAATGCGCACAGCCATGCCTTCCAGCGCGCCTTTGCCGGCATGGCGGAGCGGCGCAGCGCCGAGCACGACGACTTCTGGAGCTGGCGCGACCGCATGTACGGCGTGGCGCTGCGCATGTCGCCCGCGCTGCTGCAGGCGGTGGCCGCGCAGCTGTATGCCGAGCTGGCGCTGGGCGGCTACACGCAGGTGTGCGAGTTCCACTACCTGCACCATGCGCCCGACGGCAGCCGCTACGACGACCCGCTGGCCATGCCGCGGGCGCTGATCCAGGCCGCGCAGGAGGCCGGCATCGGGCTCACCTTGCTGCCGGTGCTGTACGAACGCGCCGGCTTTGCCCAGCCCACGCTGCGCGAGGACCAGCGCCGCTTCTCGGCCCGCGTGGACGACGTGCTCGACCTGCGCGACGGCATCCGCGCGCTGCGCCAGCCGCGCATCAGCGCCGGGGTGGCGATCCACTCGCTGCGTGCCGCCACGCCTGACGCCATCACCCGCCTGCTGGCCGCGCTGGATGGCGACGTGGCCCCCATCCACGTGCACATCGCCGAGCAGACCAGCGAGGTGGACGACTGCGTGGCCGCCACCGGCCACCGGCCGATCGAATGGCTGGCGCGCCACGTGGCCATCGACGAACGCTGGCAGCTCGTGCATGCCACGCATGCCACGCCGGAGGAGATCGAGGCGGTGGCGCGCAGCGGCGCGGGCGTGGTGCTGTGCCCCAGCACCGAGGCCAACCTGGGCGACGGCCTGCCCGACCTGCCGCGCTGGCTGGGCCAGCGCGTGCCGCTGGCCATCGGCTCCGACTGCCACGTGTCGCGCACCTGGGCGCCCGAGCTGCGCCTGCTGGAGTACGGCCAGCGCCTGGTGCAGCGCCAGCGCAACGTGTCGGCCGCGCCCGAGTTGGGGCAGGGCCTGGAGGCCAGCGCGGCCCGGCTTTTCAACCGCGCACTGGCCGGCGGCGCCGCGGCGGCCGGCATGGGGCGCTGGGGCTTGATGCCCGGGGCGCGGGCCGACCTGCTGGTGCTGGACCCGCTGGCGGCCGGCTTGCAGGGCGTGCCGGGCTCGCATCAGCTCGATGCCCTGGTGTTTGCCACCGATGCGCCGAGCTTTGCGTCGGTGTGGGTGGCGGGGCGGCAGGTGGTGCGCGACGGGCGGCACTTGTCGCAGGGGCCTATTGCGCAGGGGTTTGCGGGGGCGATGGCGACGCTGTGGGGGGAGGCGACATAGCACACCCGCTCCTCCAATCCCACCTTCGCTCTGTTCCACCGCGCCGGCAACCTGCAGGCGTTCCTCGACCTCATCCGCCCCATCGTCCATGCAAACAAGCAAGACCCACGCGGGCCCGGCCTGGACCCGCCGCTCGTTCCTGCAAGCCACGGCCGCCGCCGGCACGCTGGCGGCACCGCACGCACACGCCGCCCCGGCAGCTTTTGCGCCGACCTGGGAGTCGCTGGTCGACGGCTACCGCGTGCCCGACTGGTTCCGCGACGCCAAGTTCGGCATCTGGGCGCACTGGACCGCCCAGTGCGTGCCCGAGATGGGCGACTGGTACGCGCGCAACATGTACATCCAGGGCAACTGGCAGTACGAGCACCACCTGAAGACCTACGGCCACCCCACGAAGGTCGGCTTCATGGAGATGCAGAACCGCTGGAAGGCCGAACACTGGGAGCCCGAGGCACTGCTCGACCTGTACGTGAAGGCCGGTGCGCGCTACTTCGTCGCGCTGGCCAACCACCACGACAACTTCGACGCCTACGACTCGAAGGTGCACGGCTGGAACAGCGTGCGCGTGGGTCCCAGGCGCGACATCGTCGGCACCTGGGCGAAGGCGGCCCGCACGCGTGGCCTGCGCTTCGGCGTCAGCAACCATTCGGCACATGCCTGGCACTGGTTCCAGACGGCGTACGGCTACGACGCCGAAGGCCCGCTCGCCGGCCAGCGCTACGACGCCTACACGCTCACCCAGGCCCACGGCCGCGGCACCTGGTGGGAAGGGCTGGATCCGCAGGATCTCTACACCGGCCCGAACATGGTGATGCCCGACGGCATCATCAAGGCGCGCACCGCCAAAGAGTGGCATGAGCAGAACGACCGCGCCTGGGACGAAAAGGCGCCGCCGCACAACCCGGCGTTCACGCGCCAGTGGTTCCTGCGCTGCCGCGACCTCATCGACAGCTACAAGCCCGACCTCGTCTACTTCGACAACTTCGGCCTGCCGCTCGGCCAGGCCGGGCTGGACATCACCGCCCACTACTACAACGCCAGCCGGGCCTGGCACGGCGGCAGCCTCGAGGCGGTGGTGAACGCCAAGGCGCTGCCGCTCGAGCGCCGCGCCGCGTTGGTGGAAGACGTGGAGCGTGGCGTGCGCGAAAGCATCGAGCCGCTGCCTTGGCAGACCGACACCTGCCTGGGGGACTGGCACTACAGCCGTTCGGTGCTCGACAACCACCGCTACAAGAGCGCGGCGAGCGTGATCCACCGCCTGTGCGACATCGTCTCCAAGAACGGCAACCTGCTGCTGTCGGTGCCGCAGCGCGGCGACGGCAGCATCGACGCCGACGAGCGCAAGATCCTCGAAGACATTGCCGCCTGGATGGGGCGCAACGGCGAGGCGATCCACGGCACGCGGCCGTGGCGCAGCTACGGTGAAGGGCCCACGCGCGTGAGCGGCGGCATGTTCAGCGAAGGCTCGTCGCAGCCGTTCACTCCGGAAGATTTGCGCTTCACGACCAAGGGCGGCGCGCTGTATGCGATCGCGCTCGGCTGGCCGAAGAGCGGCGTGCTGCGCATCACCGCGCTGGCGCAGGACTCGGCGCTGGCGCCGGGCGCGATCGAGCGCGTGGAAGCCGTGGGCGCTGCGGACAGCCTGCCGTTCACCCGCACCCGCATGGGGCTGGAGGTGCCACTGCCCCAAGGGCTGGCCGGCACGCCGGCCGTGGCGCTGAAGATCCGCGGTGGGGGGTTGGCATGATGCGCGGCGCTGGAGCGGCACGCTAGAAGTTGAAGAAGCTGGAAGACGCCATCGGCCGGCCGGTGCTGACCCGCGGCCCCCGCCACCTGGACCTCACGGTCACCGGCATGGAGCTGCTGGTCTACGCGCGGCGCCTGCTCGAGTTGCATGCCGAGGCGCTGACGGCCCTGCACGGCCCGGCCATCTCCGGCCGCGTCAGCCTGGGGGTGCCGGACGACTACGCCGCCACCTACCTCACCCCCGTGCTGCGCAGCTTTGCCACCCGCCATGCGGGGGTGGAGATCACGCTGGTCTGCGAGCAGTCCACCACCTTGATCCCCAAGGTGCAGCGCGGCGAGATCGACCTGGCCCTGGTGACGCGCGACCGGCCCCAGCGCGGCACGCTGCTGTTCCATGAGCCGCTGGTGTGGGTGGGCGCTGCGCAGCATGAAGCCTGGCAACGCGATCCCCTGCCCATTGCCGTGTACGAAGCCGGCAGCCTGGCCCGCCGCGAGGCCGTGGCGGCGTTGACCGCGCAGCGGCGCGCCCACCGCATGGTCTACAACAGCTCCAGCCTGGCGGGGCAGTTGGCCGCCGTGGAAAGCGGCCTGGCCATTGCCGTGCTCACCGCCTGCAGCGTGCCGGCCGGCCTGCAGGTGTTGCACGGCCGGCATGGCCTGCCCGCGCTGCCGGCACTGGAAGTGGCCGTGGTGCGCAGCAAGGCCTCGCAGCGCTCGGCCGCGGTGGAGGCCATGCACGAGCAGGTGCTGCGCACGCTGGGGCGGGGGGTGTGACGCGGCCTGACGACACCCCGCATTGCATGCAATTCCTGCGGCGATACCCGCATGCGCGGCCACCCACGATTTCCACTTACACCTACTTGCACAAAGACCGGGGCATGCTCCGCTCAGGGTGTACGTCTGGTTGCTAGCATGCCGCCCCGGGTGGATGCCAGACTATTCAACCCAACGCATCGCATTCATGGATGCATCCGCCCTGGTTCCAGTTCTTGTTCTGCGCCGGTTCTACAGGAGCCGGCAGGGATGTATTGCAAGAGGCTGCCATGGGTGATGAGATCACGGAACTGGTGGGCCGTGCCCGCGCCGGCGAGGCCGGGGCACGCAACGCGCTGTTTGCGGCCGCCTACGACGAGTTGTGCGCGCTGGCCCGCGCCCGCCTGCGCGACGGCGGGCGCCATACCTTGCTCGACACCACGACACTGGTGCACGAGTCGTACCTGCGCTTCATGGGCAGCGGTGCGCTGCAGGCCGAGAACCGCCGCGCGTTTTTTGCCTATGCCTCCCAGGTGATGCGCTCGGCCATTGTCGATGCCGTGCGCGAGCGCCAGGCGCAGCGGCGCGGCGGACTGGCCGAGTGCCTGACGCTCGACACGGTGCGCATCGGTGAGCTGGCCGCGGGCGAGGAAGAGGTGCTCGATGTGCACGTGGCCCTCGACACGCTGGCGCAGGCCGAGCCGCGCCTGGCATGCGTGGTGGAGATGCGCTACTTCGGCGGCTACTCCGAGCAGCAGATCGCCGAGGCCCTGCAGGTGACGGACCGCACCGTGCGGCGGGACTGGGAAAAAGCCCGGCTGCTGCTGTCGGCCCTGCTGGCGCACTGACCCGCTGCACATGATGCGGCTGACCCCCACCCACATCGTCGAGCTGAGCCGCCTGCTGGACATGGCCTTGACGCTGGCCCCGGACCGGCGTGAAGCCTGGCTGGCGGGGCTGCCGTCGCCGCAGCAGCCGTACGTGCCCAGCCTGCGCGACATGCTGGCGCGGCGGGCCCGCATGGACGACGAGCCGCTGCTGGCCACCTTGCCGCGGCTGGACTTGCCGGAGGCGGACGAGGCCTGGGCCGGCGACCGGATCGGCCCCTACCGGCTGCTGCGCCCGCTGGGCCGCGGCGGCATGTCCGTGGTGTGGCTGGCCGAGCGCGCCGATGCCGGCCCGAAGCGCCAGGTCGCCATCAAGCTGCCGCTGCTGACGCTGAACACGCCCAGGCAGCAGGAGCGCTTTGCGCGCGAGCGCGATGTGCTGGCCGGGCTGGAGCATGCGCACATCGCACGCCTGTACGACGCCGGGGTCGGCATGCACGGCCGTCCGTACCTGGTGCTGGAGCACGTGGACGGCGTGCCGCTGACGCGTTATTGCGAAGAGCGCGGCCTGTCGCTGGCCGGGCGGCTGGGCTTGTTCCTGCAGGTGCTGGGTGCGGTGGAGTACGCGCATGCGCACCTGGTGGTGCACCGTGACATCAAGCCCGCCAACATCCTGGTGGATGCGCAGGGCCAGGTGAAGCTGCTCGACTTCGGCATTGCCAAGCTGCTGCCGGGCCCTGATGAGGATGCCGGTGCGGCCACGGCCACGCTGCATGCCGGCTGGGCCATGACGCCGCTGTATGCATCGCCTGAACAACTGCAAGGCCAGGCCGTGACCACCGCCACCGACGTGTACGCGCTGGGCGTGGTGCTGTACGAACTGCTGACGCGTGCCTGGCCCTACACGGCCGCGCTGGCTTCACCGGGCGGCCCGCGCACCTTGCCGGCGGTGATGCGCGCCGTGCTCGATGCCGAGCCGCTGCGGCCCAGCGCCGCGGTGCCGGTGGACGACACGGCGCGGTACTGCGGCGGCCTGGATGCGCGCCGGCTGGCCGGGGCCTTGCGCGGCGACCTGGACACCATCGTGCTCAAGGCCTTGAGCAAGCCGCCCTGCCAGCGCTACCGCTCGGCCGAGCGCCTGGCCGACGACCTGCGGCGCTACCTGGCCCGCCAGCCCATTGCCGCGCGGCCCCCGTCGTGGGCGTACCAGGCGCGCATGTTCGTGAGCCGGCATCGCAGTGCCAGCGTGGCCGCCGCCGCGGCCATGGGCCTGGCGGTGGTCTTCGGTGCCACGGCGTGGCAGCAGCACCGCCAGTCCATCGGGCATCAGGATCGCGCCGTCATCATGCGCGACTTCCTGGCCGGGCTGTTTGACGATGCGGAGCCCGACACCCAGCAGGCGGACCAGCCCGTCACCGCGCTGCAGATGCTGGACCGTGCGGCCGGCCGCGCGCGCAGCGACTATGGCGACAAGCCGCGCCTGCAGGGCGAACTGCTGGGCGAACTGGGGCGCATGTACCTGCA
>Ga0307516_10005903_pt1 | contig 14491 bp, 14 predicted proteins | sample 19_EM_MG_FD_203310 | JGI IMG/M metagenome (GOLD analysis project Ga0307516, IMG submission 203310) | Populus trichocarpa ectomycorrhiza microbial communities from riparian zone in the Pacific Northwest, United States - 19_EM | ecosystem: Host-associated > Plants > Roots > Unclassified | place... | reverse complement strand
ACATGTCTCTGCTACGGTCTGAGCGATTGCCGATTTCCCTGCACCTGCAGGACCATGAAGCCAGAGAACGCGTTGGCCCTGCACACCAGCGTTGACCCATGCATCGATCTTCTCCAATACTTCCTTTCCGAGTTCCAGGATGACATCGAGGAGGAAGACTCCGTTCCTGTGAATTGTAAGCAGCACTCATTAAAACGAGGTGTATGAGTGTCGGCCAAGGGAAAGCTATGTGTAATGAGTAAGAATCTGGAAATTCCGGGAACCCTCGTCCGATATTCTCTGGTTGTTCACGACGACTCCATGATTGTGATAATCCCCAGCTATGTCGATGAACGACCCGCCAACGATGTTTACCGTCGAGCCACTGCCTTTATTTCCTGGAGGTAAATGCAAGAGTGCGTCGTCTGCCCGGCTAGCGCTCGACATAGTTGAGAGAATCTCCGCGATGAAGTACCTCGGTCCAAAAACATGAGGCCACAAGCCCTAATTGAGGGTTAGGGTCAGACCACGTTGAAGCGGACTATGAAAACGATCCTGACTATCAACAACTCGACTACCAACTTCGACCACCACCGCCATCACTTTTTGTGTCGACGACCAGCCATGGAGGCTTGAGCTGCCGAGGTCCACAGGGCCTCCCCTCCTCAAGCATCATTTCTGCCACCATCCAGGCTCTTTCTTGCAAGATATCAAGAACGTCGAAACCCGAAAACAAATCAACATTGCACCCACACACCGGGCCTTGGTCAGGCCCACATGGATACGGCAAAAGAGCGGCAGGACCTGGAGATTACCGCATTGAAGTCCATTTATGAGGATGACTTCTTTGACACACCGCCACCGAAAGCATGGAAGGTATGTCACCACACCCTTTGAGGCAACAACGCGGTCGGCTAAGCCTCATGGTGGCTTTTTTGCTTTCAAGGGCGCAATGCGGCTCCCGGAGTTTACCATACGTGTAGTGCACCCCATTCACGACAAGGTCAGTTTCCGTCTAAACGTCAAGTGAGTGTCTTTATTTTTATTTTTTGTTGTCCTTCCTTTGTTACCACGTTTGTTCTCGCAGATTACCAACGACCTATCCGACACTTGCCTGCCCTATTTTTGCGATACAGAAACCTATCGACGGGTTGAATCACGACCAAGTCACAATTTTATCGCACGCCATCACTGCGGAAGCGCAGAAGAATAGAGGGTCGGAGATGGTCTTCCAGGTTTGTCCAAACGTTTTTTTCTGTGGGTACTTTCCCCAACGGTTCCGTCTAGATTGTGGATTTCTGCCAAGATTGGATGGCACGTAATATCAAGCCACGAAGCGAGGTTCCAGGCTCGTTGGCGCTGCAGATGAATCAGCGGGCCATGGACGAGGAAAAGGTGGGAAAACTTGCTCGTCTCTTTCACGAGATACCCTGACCCGATGCCACAGGCACGAAAACAACGCGAAGCAGAGGAAGCGGAAAAGGCTGCCAAGGTGGCACAGGACAAAGAGGAAATGTTCAAGGAGGAGGCGATGCGACAACTACTTGCGAGAGAACAACAGTATAGGGCTAGGAAGCGAGCCAACTCGGAAGCCACGGAAACGCCAATGTCGGGCGATACCATGACAGAATCGTTCCCTCATGCAGTCGAGATCAACGGGGTGTCGTTCGACACTGTCAAGTTGTTCCATCCACGTCAAGGTTCGTCATCCTCTCACCGCGCTTGAGCTTTCTCTCATTTAAAAACGACACAGAATCTCTGGGAACCGTCTATCTCGCTGACCCCATATGTGACGACGTCAATACCACTCTACCTCTGGAGCTGTACATTGTCAACTTTTTTTCGTCGTACTATGGAACCAGTCAAGGTCCGCCTTTTACCCCTGCACAATACTGAGCGTCCGTCTCTGAATGACATTTGACAGGACGCAAAAAGCTCAAGCAGCTCGAAGCAGAGATCCAACGGCTCACGACCATCCGTCACCCGAACCATACGAGCGTATTCGCCGTGAAGCTGACGCAGCCTTACTCAAGCGGGCCATCGCAGTTGATGGTGCTCTCGGAGCAGGTGCCACCATTGACGTTGCAGGATGTATTGGAGGATTGTGAATTTCTGAGGGAGGATCGTGCATCGGTACGTTTTTATTCTGAATGCAATTTCTGGGGGAAAGAGTCCTTATATGAACGGATGGTTGTAGGATTATCTCGCGCAGATTTTAGCTGGTCTCAATGCGATACATGCTGGGGATCTTGTTCATCGAGGTATGTCTCTAATATACCTTCGTGGGTATGTTGTTGAAGTTGCAATATAGGAATCAATGCTCGCTCTATCTACCTTGCCTCCACCGTTGGAGACCGCTCCCAGTCCAAGGTGATCAAGCTAGGCAAAGTTGGATTCCCGACTCGCTTGCTCGACTTTCACCGGTCCAACCCTTTTGGTGGATCCAACATGTCACCGCTTCCGGAGGAGCCGCAGATTCCCGACGCTTGGTGGGTTTTTTTGACCTCTGAGGTTCGCATGTTTACAGGCTGGGAACAAACGCAGGCTTCCAAGAGACGTGAAGAACGAGTCGTCTCTGCTGTACACGCGCCAAAGAGACATACATGCCGTCGGGATCGTGCTTTTGCAGATGCTACTAGGGCTAGACGTGACTGAGAAGTACTCAAGTATACATGTAGCGCTCGAAACTTGTGCGTCCTCCCCCCTTGCCTCCCCATTCTCAAGCTCATGTAGCCCTTACCCTTTACTCGCACCCAGCCCAGATACCCCCAGCCCTTGCACAACACACACTCAACATGATTCTGCCCTCGAAGAAGAGCCACGCGTCGTGCCTCACGCTTCTCGGTGATCTCGCACAAACGGCGGGGCAGGTTTTGGTCGGGCCCCAGGCCCCTAGGTCGCCTGTTCCCGTACCGATATCCGCGGGGATGGTGCCCGGCCCGTTGTACGTGAAGAGCGAGGGGTCGTCCCCAGAGGTCGCAGGGTTGTTATCATATTTCCAAGTGCCAAGGCAGAGGGTGAGTCGATGGAAGGAGGATTGGGAGGAGTTGGAGATTTTGGTGAGTCTCTTCCTTCACCTTTTCGGTTCGGTTCCTTGATGTTTTGCTGGTGATGTAGGGCAAAGGTGCCTTTGGCTCCGTCGTCAAGGCACGCAATAAGATCGACAACCGGATCTATGCCGTGAAGAAGATTAGATTGAAGACAGCCACCGGGAGCGGAAGTGACACGAAGATTTTTAGGGAGGTGACGGCGCTCAGTCGGTTGTCGCATAGGTTTATTGTGAGATACTTTACGACGTGGGTTGAGACGTCGGATGAGCCGGTATCGACGGTGGCATCGGACGACTCGCATTCTGGAGTGTCGGAGCCGGGAAGTGGGACGGGAGGGGGGATGACGTCTGTGCCTACTTCGTCGCAGCTGAGCAACGGGACGTCGTCGTCTTCATCGAGCGAACGACACTTGCCGACTCACGCTGGGGCGATCCCGACTATCGAGTTTGATTTCAGCAATAGGAGGAGTTTATCGTCCAAGTCGAGCTTTCCGAGTATACATTTTGGGGGTGGGTCGTCTTCGAGTGGGAGTGGGAGCGGCAGCGTGGATGAAGATGGAGATGCGGATGGCGTTGGGTTGGGGTTTGGCCTAACGAGGAAGCGTGATGGAAACTTTTTACCGGTGGCGAAGACGCCAAAGGCTACTAATGCACCGAGGCTTGGGAACGGAGTGACTGGTCCGAGAACGTTGTATATCCAGATGGTGGGTTGTTCCCTGGCTTCAATGCCATGGTATGTGTTGGATGAGGGCTAATCTCCGTTTTCTCTTTTCATACAGGAGTTTGTGGAGCGTCAGACGTTGAAGGAGGTTCGTCCTTTAATGTACCTTTAGTGGAGATATTTTGTTGACCTCATGGTTGATGTTGCAGAGGATTGATGAAGGGATCGCGGAAGACGAAGCTTGGGGATTGTTTCAACAGATTGTGGATGCGCTGGTGTACATGTCGTCGCTGTCGATCTTACATCGGGATATCAAGCTCACGAATATCTTCATTGGTAAGAGTTCTCGTCATCACCAGTGGTCAACATACTGAACTGGAATTTTTTTCCTTTGTGAAGATGCCAAAGGGGACTGTAAAAGTATGGTTTTCTCCAGTTTCTTCGAGTCGAATGTGCTATTAAATGCCGTCCCTTCTAGTTGGAGATTTTGGGCTTGCTACGACTAGTTTGGCTACTGTCGATCCTTCTGACCTTTCGCTGCATGCTGTTCCAACAGAAGCGGATATGACTCTTGGTGTGCATCTTCATCTGTTCAACAAGTTTACCCCTCTCAAATGTTATTCCAGAGGTTGGAACGAGGCTCTACATAGCCCCTGAAGTCTTATCAAGGAAACGGGGCCCAAGGAACCATAACAAAGCTGATATGTACAGTCTTGGTGTGCGTGACATTCCAGTCATAAGGCGTCTTTATACTGAGGACTTTTACTAGGTTGTATTCTTTGAGATGAATTATGCCTTTTCAACTGGTGCGGAGCGCATTGCGGTCATTGAAGATTTGAGGAAGCCAGGTACATTCTTCCCGCCTGGATGGGATCCTCATCGGACCAGGCAACGCGAAAGTCTGTTACGAGTTTCTTCCTTTTCCTTCAAATGGCTTATCGTTTTGTCAGTCATCACATGGCTTCTCCAACACCGTCCCGAAGACCGTCCTACGGCTCTTGAACTTTCGCAGAGTCCGCTGCTTCCCCAGAGGGTAGAAGATGAGTACTTTAAAGGAGCGCTCAAACTTATGAGTGCGTTTTCCCTTCCTGTTTTCCTTTGGGAGACGCATCTGATTGAATCCTCCTGGCAGCCAAAGCCGACTCTCCGTATCAGCAAGCCGTCCTCTCATCCCTTTTCAGCCAGCCCCCACGTCCGAGTCGTGGCATCATTTACGATCTTGAGGCCGACCTGCCTGAGCATGCAGCCCTGAATGACATCGTCGAGGAGCGGCTCTCGGCGATTTTCAGGCTTCACGGGGCCGTGGACATGGAGCCGCCTCTGATCATGCCGGTTATGGACGCAGAAGACGAAAGCAGGAGAGCGACGTTTATTGATAGACATGGGGATGTGGTGACGTTGCCGGATAATATGGTGGTGCCCTTTGCGAGGCTGGCAGCGAGGGGGAGCATCAAGAGGATCAAGAGGTATCATGTGGGGGATATCTACAGGCCAAAGTGCGTTTTCTTCCTTTATATTTTCTCATTCTAAGCGTTTTTTATTTGTTAGCCCTGTTGCTGGGCATCCGAAAGTGCAGAAATCTGCCATCTTTGATATCATTACGCCTGATTTGGCATTTGGTCCTATTGCGTCTGGTGCTGAGCTCATCGCGGTGGCCAATGACTGTTTGAACAGTTTTCCCAATCTCTCGAGTAATTATGATATCCATATTTCTCATTCGAAACGTGAGTGTTTAGAAATGACTTCCTGCTTACAATCCTTGATGAATTGGGACGTCTTTTTAGTCATTGAGGTGGTTTTGACCCGTCTTCCCTCCGGTCACAGGGATGCCGTGGTTGATATCATGAGTCAATCCAAGTCATCACTATCCCAGAAACGGGCATTGTTGCTGAAGCGAGGTTTACTACGGAGCACGGCGGATGAGTTGGAGGTGTTGGCTGAGATAGGTGTGTTGAGTGCCTCGCCACCCTGTGCAAAACAACCTGATGGCAGGTTTATCATAGATGAGGACATTGAGGGGTTGATTTACCGCCTGGAGAAGCTCTCGCCGGCCCTTGTTAATCTGATCCAACCTTTCGTGAATGAACTCAAGCAGACGGTCGATTATGCCAGGTCGACAAAAGTGACCCGGTCGATCTTGTTCCATCCGCTGATGTTGGGAAACCACAATGACCATTTCAAGGATGGTGTCTTGATACAGGTGGTTAGGAAGAACAAACGCTCGGATGTGCTTGCTGCTGGTGGCCGGTACGTGTTTCTCTCCTGTCTTGTGTACGGGATTCGTAGAGTTGAATGGGATATCCCTTCCACAGCTACGACAACCTCATTGGCCGGCACGTCCCACTCAAATCGCAGATTGAGCCTATCTGTGCGATGTGCTTGCAGATTGCTGTGGAGAAGATCACTGTTGCGCTTGCCTCGTTTCAAAGCTCCTCCGTCAAGGCTTTGGTGAAAGAAGAAAGGTCGTTTGGCTATTGGAGCCCTCGCAGGTGTGATGTTTATGTGGTGTCGTACCACCCGGGGTACCTCGCAGACCGGCTGGAAGTGGTGTCGTATCTGTGGCAGCACGGGATCAGCGCAGATTTCATGTATGAGTCTGGGTTGCCGGACAGTGATATTGAGAGCCATGAGAGCCATGTTGATGTGTGTGTTAGGGAGGGGATACTGTGCGTCTTTCTTTTGTGTTTTGAGCCATGGATTGCGTATTGAAAGACAGGTTGGTTTGGTTTTAGATTCACTGTTTGTCCACGTCAGCGGACTGGACGTAGGGATCAGCCTGCGTTTAGGATCAAGAGTATTTTGAAGGGTTCAGAGACTGATGGTACGAAAAGTTCCAGGTCTAATGCGTACTTGTTGTGCTCATTTTTTTTTTTTGGTAGTTTCGCGACAAGAGCTGGTATCTTGGCTTCATCATGAGATTGCAGAGCAGAAGCGGATTGATCTCACTACCTCGGGAGCCGCTGTCGTTTCTCCTACCATTCCGCATGCTGTTTCGACTAAAGACTTGTCTGTCTTTTCGGATGTACATCTTATTCTGCCGACGGACACGAAGAAGCAGCGGAAGCATGTCAAGCAGCTGTTCCTCGACCGAGGTACGTTTCCGTCTTCTTTCCTTAATCTCTAGGGACACGATGTGCTGACATGAGTCTTTTGTTTTTTTCGTCGAATTGTAGCTTTTGAAACGAGCTTGGAGTTGAAATCGTCCATCCAGACTGGCCTACCCACTCTTGCTGTTGACGTGCCTCCTGTGGTGTTTGATCATATGACGCGGAGCTCGACGTGGATTTCGGAGGAAGAGCCGTGGAAGAGTATATTGACGACATTCCCCACGACGTTGACGGCGTATGCGCAGCAGATACGGGAAGCGGCAGCGAAGCGCAAGGCGGAGGGGCATAGGTTTTTGCTGTTGTTTGCTGTTAGAGAGGAGAGGGTGCAACTTGTGACGTTGTGATGTTTTTTCGTTCTTTCGCTTTTTCTTTCTTTCGAATATTTGGATGTATCGATTGGCATCGCGTACTAACCGTTTCTAACAGTAATGATTTTTGACTCGCTATTGTATCATAGATCTGACCTAGCCACTACTTACCTACTTACGAACTCGACTCCCCACTCTGAATGTATTATATATAACTCCTGCGTATTTTTCTCTTGCCATAAGTGTCGGGCGGGGTAGTGATTTCCATCGTCTAATCTATCCAATATAAATGTTATTGAAACATTCAACCCTTGACCAGTCGAGGGAATTCTTTCACGTTCCGTCGGTTGCCAAGCTGTTCAGGACTGTCCACGTTCAAATTATACCTCGCCATCAACGAAGGCACATTCCTCCCATTTCATCACTTGTCCAACCTCATCAACGCCCTGAACGTAAAACCTGACCTTTTTCTTCTCATTTACCTCCCCATTTCCATTTCTGTTGTCGCTGTCCTTCCCAAACGGCAGCCTATTGTTTGGGACTCCAAACACATTCCTTCTCCCGTCCACTCCAGACGTACCGATCCAGACCGCCTCCTCTGGCTGCCCAACCTTATCCTGTCCATCCACGGTAGCATATGACAAAGCGTAAACGTTGAAATAAACAAAGGCAGGGAACCAGCCTGAATGATAGAGAGGTAGAGCTGAGATGGGTGCCTCTGGCGATGCGATGATGTCTTCTACCAATGTCGGATCAAGGGAAGGGAAGGAAGCGCCTGTCTCCCATCTTAGCATCCCGGCTAATCCTCGGTCGTCACAGTTTGAGGTATGAGGATTGGTGGACTCGGAGGGTATAAAGTGTGCCCAAAGAATCTGGGGCTTGAACTCAGGAGCCAAAGGAGGTGGAGCAGGATATACATCCAGTTGCCCAAGAAGAAGTCTAATCGAAGAGGGCTCCAGCGGCGAATTCTCCGCCACTATAGCAGTTACGATCCCTATTGCAGCTGACGAGAAATTGGCTGGTGGGAACAAGTTACTTGCCGAGTCAGGCTCGGGCACGGTAAACTGGATGGAAAGCTTGGACCAGTCGCCCTGGAGATCGTGTGTATCGGGGTGTGGGGTGAAGAATACCTGGACCCCTCCGGTATCTTCTGCAGATGATGTCTTGACAGATAGAGCAATCTCTACATCAACCTCGCCGCTATGAATGAGTTTGTAGACCAGAGCCGCTTCGTAGCGGCACCCATATTTAAGGGACAGCGATTGAACGGGCAGCCATATGCTCCTGAAGATGCCCTGGCCTTCCTCCACATCCGAAATGTCTGGTGTAACGGTTACTGTCAGCTGCAGCAAGCTCCCTCCATTCCATGCATCATCGAACCAAAGTTCCGGGACGATATCCGGCAACCGTGCCTTGGATTCCATGCCTTCCCATTCAACGTTCGGTTTGGGCCAAACTAGGTCACCCAATGAAGACTGTTTATCGATGTCCGTCCATCCTCCAATGCTCTCGCTAGAGTTGATGGCCTGAAATACTCTGACACCATTCACCCACCAACCCCACCCAACCCCAGGACAAAACGTCGTATGCAATGCCAGCTCTGCCAGATCCGGAGGTGGCCGTGTCGGGAAGAAAGCGGTAACCGGACGGAAAGGTTCGTGATCACATTCACACCCTGGGTCTTCGGGCTTCCGACGAGGTGCGGGTGGAACGATGACCTCTCCCCACTTTCCGTCCAGTGGGCCAATCCAGAGTTTGCGCTCGTTCGCCCACCATTTCTGCCACGTAAAGTCGGCATCATCTTGAATCGATTCCCAAGTCCAAGCCTGTCCGAAGAGAGCGGTGCTGAGAGCTGACGACGAGGGAGAGATGTGGTGGAGCGCTCTATAACAGGCAAATCCGCCACCCCCATGTGTGTTCCGGCCCCAGGTGTCTATTCCGATGTAAATATCTGAGACTGTGAGCGGTTTTTTTCGTCCGGAAGGCGAAGTCAATGACGTGGGAAGCGAGAGAAAGTATTGTGCCGAAAGAGTTGGATAGGACTTCGGCCACTTTATAAGACTTTCGTGAACTTGTGGGGGGGAAAGCGCAAAATAAGGACGTACCGTGTAGTTCGTGAAAATACCGGACGACGGCAAGAAGAATGGAAGATTGAGGGAATTCAACCGATCTTGCCATTCAAGGCTTCCATCGATGATGACGCTATCGTACCTACACGGGTGTCAATCCACGCAGGACTTAGTATGGGGCGTGTTGATCGCTCACCATAATGCTTCTGCATGACTTCCTACCGTGATTTTAAGCTCTGCTTCCAAGATGGCGATCCATGCAGCAAGAGTCCGTGTCTGTTCGATACCGCCTTCAAGGGGACACTCAAAATTGAGAAGGTACCCATCGAATCCGCGTTGCTTGGCGAGATCAGCGAGAAGCTTTGCGTAGTGTGGGGAGACGGGAAGAGACGTTGATGGAGCATTTGGTTTGGCGGGGCCCGTAACTGATGGGGGGAGGTTCCCAACAAGTAGTCGGAGACAATCTTCTTCAGCACCAGATTCGAAAATTCTGTTGACAAAGGGTTATATGTCATTATTTGAGCTCAAACGATGATACGTACAGTACACCCAAGATCTTCACACCTTGCCGATGGGCCGCGTTTATCCATCCCGGTGGAGGAGCCGTAACGCGATGGTGAGAAAAGCTGGGAGAAAGGACATGACCGATGAGTAGAATACTAGAGATGAGGTGATACTTACTATACAAAGGTATCGCATCTCGACCAGAAGTTGAAAGTGTAGGACACAGCATCGGGACGTTCAGTATATCCTCCCTACCAGATTCCCAATCACCGAGAGCCTTCATGACGAGCGCGATGTTGTTACCTTGTAATCGTGACACACCTACCGAAATCGATCAGTAGTGACTCGATCCTCCGATGCGAGATTCAGTACCAAGAGCTTCGGGCGGTTAGGGTGTTCATTTGATATTGACCAGTCTCTGTAAGGCAAGGTCCCATCCAATTTGCGGGCGGATGTTAATGCCCAAGAATCCAGCTCCTTCAGTGAAGTGAAATAGGGAACATCCAACGGGATCCCCGCTGCAGGCCCTTCCCATGACAGCGGCATGGTGTAAGTCGAGGACTGGTCCGTGCACGTGGAGTCCGAGTAATCCACGTGGTGGCTGTGCCGCGGACTGTCGGTATTCAAGCGATTCATGATCATTCATCTGATTTTGAAGTTGATTTATTCAGAACTTCCAATTAGTTTGCCCAAATTTGCCCCACATGTCCGCGAATTGGAGGACCGTGTCAATCAATGTAAATATCGACATGATATATCCCTGGGCAACCGACCTGATCCGAAGACTAACTACTTGCTAACTACTTTTCACGACAGGCCAATTCAATAAAACTAGGCATCTACGTCGAATATCCAAACTATGGCCACTAAACGCACCCTGAGTCAAAGACCTGGCGTCTGCCTTGACCCGGATATACCTTTGGAGTCATTGACGTGATCAAGAACTTGACCGTTCCTCTTCAACTCGAACAAAGAATAAGTTGGGGGGATGCCATTCCATATTTTTGACGCTCTCTTTGAAGAATTCCAAGGTCTTACGAAGCTGCCGGGAAATCTACCTTGTGCAGGAATGCGCGGCGAACAAGGTGATGACGTTGGAGAGCGCGATTTCGGCGTTTCCTGCCAAGTTGCCAAGCGCATCTCATTATTTTTCTCATCCTGCGGCCGTGGCGTTTATCTAAGGGAAGATTGACGAATCCCGACAGCTATGAATATCACGCGGAATACGTCCCTCGGGGAGAAGCGCATCACGATTTTCCTCGCGCTGGATTCGTTGATGATTTCCATGGGCAACCTCGGCGGTGTGACGAACCTGATTTGCGCAGGCGGGCGGAGGGCTGGAAAAGAACGGCATTTTTTGGCGTGAGCATCAGTGGTTGGCTCTGTTCGCGTCTGCACTGAGGTCTTGGTGGTAGGAGGCGTACCGAGTGTTTGAGGAGACGAAGGGGTATTGTGAGGCGCAGCAGGAGGTCCACAATCGCGCGTTAGTACGAGAGGGATGGGGGCGGTTGCGTATTCGAAAAAGGTGATTAAGAAGACGGCAACGCATTTGAGGAGCCGGTGGCGATTTGTGACGAGACGGGGTAGCACCTGTCACCGTTAACTGTAGTATCGGAGCAATGTTCATCGGAGCGTCATTTGATGGTGCGCCACCAGCTAGTAGGCTACGCATGGGAACCATATTTTTGCCAGGTGCCATACGACTGAGAGCACGTCGACGTTGCATATCATACAAATTGGCTATATTCAAGACTTGGGTCCGATCTTACATTGGGGAGTTACTGCCAGTATATAAGGTTAGAGAGCTCGGGATTGTGATGGTATCAGTCAGCCACTACTGCCAACCTAACTCTCCTTCACTTCGAGAATGACCTCCTCCAAGCCACGTTCCTGCCCATCTTGGCTCTGCAACGCGTGCGAGCGCTGAGATTCGGCTTCATTATCCGTCCTACTATGGACTTGCCCGACCGCAAAGAAGAGGTGACCTACAGGTGCAGGCCAAGCTTCAGATGCCGCTGGACCCGCGAGTTTGCTTCGGTTTGATGGGCTAATCTCACAAATATCTGTCATCGAACGCTGAGTTTCGACCAAGAGTATCACTACAGTCGGATACATGGCCTACAATAGTAGATGTCGATCAGATGACACAATGAAAATCTTCAACACTTACGGTAAATGAAATATACAGGGCATCAAAGGCATACCCTTTGGGGTCGAGATAAATGTCATGCGCACCGAAAACCAAGACCATGATCTGTCAGAACGATGAAAACTTTGAGGATCTTGTGCACACATGTCAGCAAGCAAGATATAATAGTGACTGACCTGTAATCCCAAGTAAATAAGGCCTGATTCTATGAGAAGAATCAATATGGTCTGCACTCGACTCTTTCGTCCACTCAAGCCGAGAGTCTTCACAATGAATCTACGGTGACTCCTGCAATATCACTTCATTGTGAGCCCCAGGATCCAGTGAATCAGCGGCGTACCACAATTTATACGCGATCATCATTGTTGTGACGGCGTTCGTTGCAATGGAGAGAATGACGGCCGCAACCGACACGGAAGCGTCTACATGCGAGTTCAATTGATCGTAGTCATCAGGGATAGATATCCATATTAGGTCGCCGACTAAGAGACCTGGGAGTGTGATTCGTGTGAAGATTGAGTAAAAGGGAACAGCTTCCCGGAAAATGTTTATTCACCCACGGTTCCAATCCACAGAACAAACGGTATGAGGGTTACCCACTGTCGATCTGGGAAGAGGGCCCAAGCCCTCCAGACAAGAATGAGGTCGTTGAGACATACCTCCACCGAGCATAAATAGATACGGGATGCGGCGGTGACAGCTTGATACTCACAGGAAGGGTTGCTGCCCAGAGGGTGACTAGGATCGCCTTCCGCAACCCACTGGTAACCAACTCTGGCTGCTCCGACAGCGAATAATCGATACCCGGGATGAGGGGCTTTCGGATAGCCACGATGAGCATCGTTCCAATATCCACACTGGAAAGGACGAGGTTGATGATGGTCGTTACGAACATGGCTGCTGTCGCGCGCCGAGAAAATCCTCGCCGCCTGTGAAATTTCGGGGCATCAGGTCTTGGTAGGGAATAGGCGCATTTGCGAGAGACGAACGCAAAGATAACGACCGATGCAGAGAAAAGTACAACAAACACTCCTGATATCGAATTTGTGGATGAGCCTCATGCCATGAGGGAGGAGGACACACCATAGCAGAAAATGAAAATCAACAATGTTTCGACCATACACAAGTAGCCGAAACCAAGACTTCGGAGAAGTTCGCTTTCGAGTGGTGTCATGGATGAACTGCAAAATCCAACAAGGCAAAGCGAGGGTCCATGGAAATGGCCAGGATGACATATAATCTTCGAGAGAGCGATGACGGGAACTGTTGGCTGTGAAACATCCGAGTCTGTCGGAACGCTCGCTGATTCAGGCCTCACCACACGTTATGGTAGTTCTAGCCCCGTCTCAGGCAGGGTCATTAGATGAGGCGCAATCAGGAATGAAGGCGAAGGCGATGTTGGATGAGTGACCAATAAAAGAGCCAATCTCCTGATGAAACTTGTCCATAAGTCCCCACCATCAGAATTGGTTCGTCAGGATGGACCCACCAGCCTTGTGTTCGGCACCGAACCAAGTATCTTTCTCCAAGGGCGTTATTTTTAGGACTTGATATCCAGACATGCTCTAACCGTTGTAGGGAAGGGTAGGGATCAAGCAGCCTTGTAGGCGCCCAGGTGGTGAGGTGGACAGCCATCAGTTGGATCTTACTCCTTTACGATGTCGTCACGGTGGAGGGCAGTGAAAGGACTCGACTCTCATATAACCAAGTCCCGTATTGACCATCGAAATAGGAAATAGGTGCTTTGGCCGCTTGGCGGCGCTGTTTGAAGAAATTCCTTACATAAGCCCTCTCCATCGTTGATCTCTGTAAGTAAGGTAGGCGACATTCAAAATCCACCACGTCAGGTGAGGTGACCAGATCGTGACAGAAATCATGTGAGCGATTAGATGCTGTGTACGCCGAGTCATCCGACGTAACGACGCTTCCTTGATGGACGTCCGACATGTTGGAATTCGGGATGTATGCGAGCGTGCACGATGCATTGCCTGCACCTTTCCTTTTTTAGGTTTTCCCCTTTGTCGTTTACATTCTAGGTACATGTTTCATATTTCTATTATCCTCGTACATATATAACTAGTTTAGGTACATAGTAGCACACCATCCATTTGCCTCTCGAGCTCACCGAGTAGACTGGCCATCGGTGTGGTGCAGAACCCCGTGAACCCGGACCTGAACCTGGACCGCACCTTGGGTTCAGGTTCTATGTTCAGGGTTTGGTTGAACCAAACCTCTAGGACGTGTCCATGTTCATCATCCCGCTGAACCGAATCTCACAGCATGAACCCGAACATTCAGGGTCTGAGGGCGGAGCCGGTTCATCTTCAAGTTCCCAACCCCCAATCAGATGGTTTGCAGTATGTCCTTAATTATGCCTTCATAAGTCTGAAACCAAGACAAAAGTTTTATGAGTTCCTAGTATAATTATTAACATTGGAAAAGGTAGCATGAGTGGCAGTCCCTCTATCGAACAACCCCTCTGGGTTCGTACAAGGTGGGGAAGCTTGAGTGACTGATTTCGTGTCATTCTTGCCCAACAGAAGGTATGGCTGCTCATCTGTTTTTTTTTTCAACTCCTAATACCACTCGTTTTATAGGCCATTGATATTTTCTGTATTCTCGCAGATGGGAATGAAAGTATTCCACCCCTTTCTAAACCTAAACA
>Ga0307516_10005902_pt1 | contig 14492 bp, 17 predicted proteins | sample 19_EM_MG_FD_203310 | JGI IMG/M metagenome (GOLD analysis project Ga0307516, IMG submission 203310) | Populus trichocarpa ectomycorrhiza microbial communities from riparian zone in the Pacific Northwest, United States - 19_EM | ecosystem: Host-associated > Plants > Roots > Unclassified | place... | reverse complement strand
TGGGGGGGCAATCTCCAGCAGCGATGTGCCTGTCAGACCTTCCAGGCATCCGGCACCGTCAGCTGGCGCAGCATCCCAGCCAGCGTCGGTTCGTATCTCGAATGGGCTTCGCCCGGCCGGACGCAAGAAGCGCAAATCCAGGAACAGACATGACGGCAGAGAGGGAGCCCGGGGAGTTTCGCGCGAAGCTTGGTGCGCCACGGGTGGGTGTGCGGGCGGGAGGGCGGTGGTGCTGACGGTGGTGGTGAGCCACGGTATCGGACGAGAGACCCATGCGAGCCGACTGAGCCCAGCGGACGCTGCTAGCACGCGCCTGCGGATGCGGCCGCCACTCGCTCGGCGGACGGCGATGCGGTCAGAGGGGCGTATCGGTCGGCGCGCGAATCAGCCAGCTCCAGCAGCGCAGCCCTCACGGGCGGATCTGAGGCTGCCCGGGTGTTTGTCGGCCCCGCGTCATGAAGACAATGCAGGGTTGCTGGAAGTTCGGTGCAGATCCCCTGCAGCCAAAGATTAGCGATCCCCCGTCGGTGTTTCGCGGCGTGGCGTGCGGCCAGTGCAGCAGGGAGAGGTGAAGTGCGGTGGCGGCGTGGAACTGTGGAGGCGGAACAGGGGAGGCTGGAAGGTGGAGGTGGAAAGAGTGTTTTGGGATCCACGGCTTGGCGCCCTTCCCTTGACGGGGTTTAGCGAAGTCCGCGACGACGCCGCCGCGTTGGCCGGACAACGTGACGACGGGCGGGCACAGAACTAGTGCTCGGGCTAGTGCTGGCCGCGCCGATGGGTATACTCGGCTATTGCTGGAATTGCCAAGTACTGCGCTCAATCTACAATGTATCTATTCGCCCCAATGATACTTCCTACGTACATACATACCCATTTCTCCACGTTCGCTTCGGTTGTCCCTCAATCAAATCCCAATAAAAAGCCTGTCAAACTGCGCCTCTATCTCCCCGCCTTATCTCAGAGCGATTGGGGCAAGTGGTATTTTCCATAGCGCCGGTTTATTTCTGGATTGGCCCCTGCGCGTGCTGCGCTTATGACTCCATACAGGGTGGTTCAACGACTTCTCGTCCGACATCAAAATAACACAGCCAGAAGGATCAAGCTTCACACCGCCATCACTCGCGCGAGCCAATCAGCTCGTCAGCGTCCGAAGCTCCTCTGCTGCTCGCCGGGCCATCGCCTCTGCGGGGATGACGGAAAAAGCAACCGCCCCCACCCGAGCACCGCAAGCGGACGCCGTCATGCCGCCTATCGTCGTCTCGAATCCGCACCTCCACCACGACAAAAACCAGTCCAGTGCGGGCGAATGGCATTGCGCCAGCGGGCTGTAGGGCTGGCTCCCTGCCCACCAGCAGCAGCTCTCGTATTGCGGATCCTTTGGCGGCCTGCCACGCTAGTCTCTCGCGCGGCAGCAGCCCTCGACGATCAGGAGTAGGAATTAGAAGAGAGAAAAAAGAATTCTCCACGTTTTCCTGGTGACCTACCGCGTGGCGGACAGGATGTGGTTCCGGGTTCATCTCAAGTGCGGGCCCCGGGTGTTCCTGTGAGAACTCACGGGCTAACGCGGGTGTCTGAGGCTTCATTTGGGCTTGAGTTATGTCCAGGCCGGATGTCCAACCATCCGCTCCATCCACCGTCCACGTCCGGCTGTGGTCCGTATCGTATAGTATTGTCTCTCCCCGCCGCGGCCACGAGACGGCGATCCGCATGCTCCTCCTCCGCCATTCGCGCGGCTCCGCACTCTCCGCCGTTTTCCCGAGCCCTCCCCCCGCACGCAGAGCCCTACGGGAAACTGGAGCCACGGCCTCTGCGTCGGTCCGTGGCAAATAGCTCGTAGCTCGTCCGTTTGTATGCATCCAAGCCGCTCATTTGGGCTACTGGTTTGCCGATCGAAAAATTGGGCCGTATCGATCGCGCCTGCCTGTCTCAGAGACTGCGCCAGTGATTCGGCCGTGAGTATTTCTGGTCCATCTCTACTTGTCGACTACCCAGTATCTAGCGTGAGCACGAAGACTAGATACGGCCACCGTCGATATGCTATTTCGGTGCGCTGCGAAATTGGCTCTGTCAGTCTTGTCATCGCCGCGCTACCGCAGACCGACTGCGCTGCTGGAGCATCCGCTTCCCTAGAACTAGCCCGCCGCCCATTGGTGCGCCGTGATTGGTCAGTATTCCGGGCGAGGCTGCTGTCAGACATCAGCCACTAAGACACGCAGCAGCAACGACAGAGTCAGCAGGCAGCAGCATAAGCCACAGCTCACGAAGGCTTATTACCGCTTCCGATACAGGGCGAATTCCTCAGCCCCGCAGTGCGCACGAATCGCGCTGCGCCACCAGACCGGAGCGCGAGTCGCATCCGAGACGTCCTGTTCTCCTCCAACCCCGCACCTACGCCCACCCCACACTGCGCCGCGCCGCCGGGATTTACATCATTCGCGCGATCGTCCGCGCCGTCGACCGCTCCCCCCGCAACGTGGGCGGGTTACAGCGCGGCACTAATCGATGCAGCACAATGTACGGGTCGGTGGGCGCATCTGCATGGCATGCATGCACCACCCACGAGGTCTGGTCAGGTCCGAGACAGTTCCGGCGCACCTCCGGAGCGGAGGATCCTCCTTCGCCCGCTGCTAGTTGACAACGGCTGCCCGCCTCGTCCACAGCGACAACAGCTATCGAGCATTCGGAAGAAAAGAAATCCCTCGTGAAAGTCGTATGGCCGGACCCACCCACCGACCCGTCTAGCGCCAACCCGAAGGGCGAGGTGGAGGTGGAGGTGGCGGCGGTGGTGGTGCTGGTGGCGCTGGTGGTAGTGGTGCTCGATTCTTTCGGCCGGCTGGAGGTATGTATTGCACAAGGCTGGCCGGTTTGCAGGGGTCACAGTGGCTGTGCGGGAAAAAGTTGTTCCGGTCCGCGGGGCTTGGATGACGTGAGATGGAGGAGGAATTTTTAGATGACTGCTTGCGAACCCACTATGAGATAAGAGCACAGCCCATCTTTCCACTTTCCTTTCTTGCAGTGCCGGAATATTCTCTTGCTGCCATGAATCCTCGCCGGTCCCTTCGGTACTACACTCACCTAGATGATCGGCTCAGCATATCCCGGACACATTCGGCAAGTCTCTATCGGAGCCCAGAAAGCAGATGGACTGCGAGCCGTGAACTGAGAAGTCTGGTGGTGGCTAGTAGATTAACAACAGCGAGAATGGCAGACGGTCTTTGGTGCACGTTCGGTCGAAGCCTATATCACATTGTTTGTTAGAGGGAATTGCGGTATTGAACGTCGTGGGTTGTGGGTTGTTTATTGTCCTAATGCCTAAGAGACCTAGTAAATCCATTTCCCGCTTGGCGATTCTTGACTGAACTGACAAAATCGCTTGAGCCCATAAGACACCCAACCCAAACGAACCGAATGCCTGTTAGACCAATCGATGTGAACCTCGCTAGTTCTCGTCCCAGTATTCGGCGAGGAGGTCGTCTTCCAGCTCTTTCAAGACCACCTCCTCGTCCCTCTCACGTCGCTCCCTCGCCCAGTTGGCAAGAACCGTCTCCCGCTCGCGCACCAGGAGGTTCATAATGTGAACCCATATCATGAAGTTCAGGTTGCGTGAGAACGGCGAGAACTCGACGGCCTCACCACCGCGGAGGTGAGCGTTGACCGTGGGCGGACGAAAAGTGTTCATCACCTGACGAACCAGGGCGAGTTCGAGGATGCGAACCTGAGCAACGACAATTTCGGCGGGTCCATCACCGGACAGCGGGACCGCCACGAGAACGGATGAAACTGCGGCTGTTGCGTCAGCGCAGAGCCAGGGAGGACGGCGGGTGGATGTTACCGTCGCGCTGGGAAAGCGTCAAGGTGGTTACATCAACCGGATTGAAGAATGACACCGGCGTATTCATCCACACGAATTGGATGAACTGGGAAATGGAATTATTGGTCGGAGCCGGAAGGTGGGGACTCGGGAAACTCTCGGCCTCCGTGGACGAAGTTCCGCAGTGGGACTCGGCAGCCGGAATGCTGGGACCATCGCCACTACCGGCGGCTGGCCCGCAACCTTCACCGTCGTGCTCGGTGATACTGTCCTGCTGGACCTTCGAAGTCGTGTCGTTCATGATTGTGACTGGTGTGGTGCCCGCTTAACAAAGTGAAGAGCCGGCGCGGTGAACGGCGAAAGGGCAGAAGCGAAGGGACCAGCGGGGCGTTCAAAAGAAGAGTGGGAATTAAGGCGGTCGGGGAGGCAGAGGACAGAGAAAGGGGAGGAGACTTCAGGGAGAGAGCGCGCCACCGTGGCTCTGTGGTGCCGGTTTTCTGGCGCTAGGGCTTGACAGTTGTGGGCCGCAACTCTGAGGATCCCGACTGTCTGTGAGTTAGGGCACGAAGCTTCGATGCATGAATTTGTGCGTGCGGCGCCAATTTGCCGCAGCAAGATATCAGATGGAGCAGATCTCCCCGATACGATCGCTTCAACCCAGCTCAACTGTTTGTCGCGCCAGAAATCCACCCGGATTCTATGACCAGCCCTTACATATCTGCAAGCAGTGAGAAGTTCGGCGCAGACGCCATGCACTGCCAGCGCCATCCAATCCACGCAGTCTCACGACCCGACCGGCGGTTTAGATCGCCATCTCATCGGGGAAACATATGCCCTCGGCACCACTCCATACCTATCTCCTGACCTTCCACCATTCCACCATCACCACTCCCCCTCTCGGCGAACTCAGGCTCGCCCCCTGCAGTGCCGCCCACGCATCCAACCTCACCAGCCGCTGTCCCTTCTGTCCATTGCCTTCTCGCAACGCTCGTCTCGTGTTCCCGCCGGCATCGAACTCAAATTTCCGCGCTCTCGCCAGTTTCCCGCCGTCTCCACGGACATAGGCGCCACGGCTGGTACGGAGGAGTACGGGCTGACGGCTTTGGATGGGTGAGGATGAGGGTGGGGCTCCCAATAAGCAGTGGCATCGATTACATCGACCGGTGCGGGAGAACTATGGATGCGAGCACCGAAGCCGGCTACTGCAATCGGAGGGGATATGTTGTCTGCGTGGAAAGGAACAGGAGCTAGCCAAACTTCTGCCTCGAGGAAAAACAGTACTTCCCTTCTCCTTCATAAGCTATCACGACGCCCAATTTCGGGAGTCAAAGACGGCGATGACTAAGCGGAGGACGAGTGATGATGATGATGATTCATTGATCGTATGCGACCCTACTGGATCATGACGATATTATGTACGCTCCTTTCCTGTTCACCGTCCACCGCGGCCTCTCACGATCCGCCGGTGGCCCGCGGTAACTCACCCTGCCCCCACCTAGCCTGTCCCAAGAAAGAAGAAAAACGGAAGGAAAGAACAGAGGCCGCACCCGTAAGGACTGTATAGAGAGAAAGCGCTAAGAAGGACCCTCCCCCCCCTCACCCCCCTTTGTCTCTTACCCCCTCTCCAGCTCCTCTTCTGCGTTCGTCGGTTCCGGTGGCAGCCCTCGCGGCCCCACCCTCGCCCCCACCTCCGTCGTTCGCAAGAAATCCAGGATCGGTCTTGTGCATCGTTCGTCTACGAACAGGTCTCGGATATTGAATCGATTCTTCCCTTTGCCAGTCTTCTTTAGTACCTCTGCCCACAGGGTCTTCTGTTGCAGCTTCCATTTTTCGCAGTTTTTGAACAGGTGTTCTCTTGTCTGCGTCTTATATCGACACCATCCGCACTCTGCTGTGGCCAGGTTCTGCGTCCATTTCAGACACTGGCCTGTGCGGCAGTGCCCCGTCTTGGGCTGGCGGAGGACGAGTGATGCATGCGGGGTATCTGATCCACTGTTCGATTTCACGCTTCAGTGGGGGATTTACACAATGCTGGAAGTTTCTGCTGTATTTCTTACAGGTGGCTGCGTAGATACCCCGTATTTGAATTGGTTCAATTTGAAGGTCTGACTGAGGATTGCCTTTAACCACGATATTCAAACTGCTCGGGGTTCAGCAATTGGCCTTGTGATGCTTAGCGAATTCCCAAACCGCTGGTTGTAGTATTGGTCCCCCAGCGGGACATCCGTTTCGTCGGACGACGGTAGACACGCAAACACTTCTCATCCAACTCACCCAACCACACGTAAACACACTCGGCGCCTCACCCAGCCAGTTCAACCCCAGAAAACACTCCATCCTACACATCGACACTCTCCGAGACACTACCGCCAAGATGTTCTCCATTCTCATGCGCATTGCCATTGGCATCACCCTTGTCCTCTTGTGTCTCCCGGAATGGATAGCCTACTATTCCGAACACGGCGTCCCGTCGTGGCTGCAGGACCTCTTCACGCATTTCTTCCCCACTTTCGCGGCTCTGTTCGGGAGGATTTGGGGATAAATAGGTAGTATGACTCGCTCCTGCTCCTTGTTTGCTAGCGGTTGGCTGATGTTGATGGCCGGCAGGTGCTTGGTTCCATGTCGCTTGTCGGTTGTCATTCCACAGCCTCCCTCGGCTGTCGGTCATCGGTCTCTGGTCGGTGGTCGGTTCCGAGGCCTGCGGGAGGATGTGGCGGGAATCTTCTTGGCTAGAACAGGGGCCACTTGGGTTCAATAGGACTTGAGTTACTCGGTCGAGCGTTCCGCAGTCGTAGTGCTAAGTGCCAGTGAAGCGTCTTGATATCTAAACACACCGCCAGACTGGTGGCAAAAGCAACAGCAGCAAGAGATGTCTCGCTTGCGTTCATCCCACCGCTACAGCGTAATACAATTTCCGCTCTCCACGTCCAATTCAAAACTCGGCCTTCGCCGTGTTCATAAGCCGACCTCGCATCCTCCCAGCCACTCCGCCCTCCCCTCTTCGGTCATTCCACAGCCAACACAGCGCTCCATCAGCATGTCGACAGCAGCAACGAGCCAGGTTACGTCCCCAGCGGCGCCGCGCAAGCTCTCGGACTCCTTCGAGACCATCGACCTCTCCCCTGCCGCCGCCACCGCCATGTCCGGCGACGCAGGGGAGAGGGAAGACGGCGACTGGGTGCACGCCGGCAGTGCGGGCGGTGAAGAGCGTCGGAGTGGTGAAGAGTTCCGGATCGACGAGGAGTGTAGCGACGACGATGACAGTCCGCCAGAGGGCGGAGAGAGAGATGCTGCGGGGGAGAAGTGGGGCTTGGTCACTAGCTGGCATCAGTGTCGCGAGTGAGTTTGAGAAGTAGCTACGGTTACACGGGGATGCGGGCGAGGGACGACTATTGGTGATGTTATTGCCGCGGGAAGTGGAGCTGGAACACAGTATGTACGGTGTAGAAACCATGGATTCATCGCAGACGTTACCTTGGCGGATGACTTGAAGGGCTATCTAATTAACGTCCCACCGCCAGCGGGCGTTGACACGCAGTCAAAAGAGAGTTCTTTTTTTGATATCAACTGTATTCCCAACTAATTTTAAAGACATACTTGATTCTCGGGCACGCAATTTAACTCAGCGTGTGATAATCAATGTTCCACATCCATATGCATCCACGGTATCAATACCAACGGCTGAAGTTCTGTACCGTTTCTGTCGCTCTCAGCGGGTGGTATACTAAGCGGTAAAAGCAAGAGGCAAACACAGTCCCCGACAGCGTGAATTTTCTCTCGACTGCGTTCGCAGAACTACACCCTCACAGGATTCACTTATTTTTTCTTAGTTCAATCATCAATTGCATAGATACGGCTCAGATTATGGAAATTTTGCACACTAGTCAACTTCTGATCCACACTCCAACCCCGACCGAGCGGTACTCAGGTGGCTTGTTGTGATGCCCCCGCCCTCTGCCCCGGCCTGTCCCAGGCATATAGAGTGCGCCGGGGAATAGTGCGCATCAAGGAATTAACAGATCATAGGACAAGAAAACAACCTTAACTCTCTTCGGCTGGAGCCAGAAGGAGAGGGTGGGCAAGAAAGGTAATCATTCCTCCACCTCCGCCGGCTCGTCAGACGGGCGAGGCCCCCATCGCAGGACCCGCCGCTGGAATGGAATGCACTTCCACGGCCGGGTATCAAGTGATATCCGGTGCCATATAGGCGACAAACAATACCCTTCCTTTGGGCCAAAGGAAGTGGCCCAAGCGAGGAGCCCACTCCGTGGTCGCAGGGGCCAACCCGCAAAGGTCGCATCGAGGCGGAATCGGCGCAATTGGCGGGGTGGATGGAGGAGGTGTAGCGGTAGGGAGCCATCGGTGCTGGGTGGCTGCGTTCTGTCATGCAAGCTTGATACTTTCGTCCGTCGGTAGGACGCATCGACCGAGACTTTCGCTGGAACGTCAACGTGTGGGGGTCAATCCCAGGCTGAAAGCGGCAGCACTGGCCTCTTCGACCACATCGAGTCGTAGGATACTGGATATTCGGTACGCTTCGGGAGTGGATGAGGGATAGCAACTTGTTGCGTCCTCAGGGTGAAAGAAAAAAAAAACCCTGCAATATAGGAGCGGGGAGAAAGAGCACGTTGAGTTGTCGATGGAGTTGGGTGCTAACTTGGAAGAAAAACGGTTTCGAAGTGGGGGGCAAGGGATAGCAAGTTTTGCCTCTTCTTGGCGCTGCTGCACGTCATGGTAAAACCGCCGGAGGAAAATCTCCCACCAGCATGCAGGAGCCGCCACTAGAATTCTAGGGCTCGGATCGGTCCCATGATCTAGCGGTGGTACTCGCGGAGGACACAAACGGGGGTGATATGTATTGTCCGTGTGACGGACCAGAAGGCGGAGCACGCGTCTGATTTGCAGATTTAGGTCCACTCCCGCGAAGGCCGGTTGCATCGGCCAAAGTTGGCGGATCGGGAACCGGCAGGTGGCTGACGCTGAGCCATCATCTCGTCGGCGGGGTATCGCCCTGGCGATGGCAAGATATCCGGCTTCCTCATGGTCTGACCTTGGACAGACATTCTGTGGTGCGGATTGCCGACCCGGTCCATAGAATAATCGCCAAGTCTGCAGGTTTGCGGGGGCGTGCACGTGGCGATCACTGCGGTGGTCCATCCTTCCTAGGTCCTCTCTTGCCCTCGACCTGTTGCGGCATGGCCAGCCACTGAAACTCCGCCTCCCTACTGGGAGTAGATACAGGCCCATGGTTGTGCTATGTGGTACCGCTCGGATACCGCGAATCGGCCCGACGAGGGGAATGACGTCACTGATCCACTGGCTTTTCGGGCAACCTGCCCTCTCGCCTTCTCCAGTTGTCCTGTCTCGGGGGTTCGCTAGAATTCCGAAGCGTCTCTCCTTTCAAGTGTCGTCTGTGTATAAGCTCTTCTCAAACTTCTACATCGTAAGAGTTTCGATCTGTGCTGGAGTCGGGCTGAAGAAATTGACTTGGTCCGGTGTCACCAGAAGTCGATGTTGCGGATGTGGCTCAGCGAGTGCAGCACCCTAAGGAGTTCGTGTCATCTCTTGTCGATCAGCGAGAATCGGCGGTGTAGAATGAGCTGGATTGTTTTGGTTTGGGTGGTTGTGTTGTCTAAGGCACAAGACAGATGAAACTAACTACAAGTTGGCGGACAGCCTAGCCACCACGTGTTCCAGCCCACACCGACATCCACTCTGGCCTTGTTGAGCGAAAAAAGCAGTTAGAGAAGTTAACCGGTCATCTATTTATCGGAACGGGTAGGTGGGCCTCAATCAAATTTATCTTCTGTTAGCCAACTAACTACCACTGGAGCAAAAGATGCGAAGGTTGAGTCGGGTGAACAATAAGAAAGAGCTGATGCTCAATCGGGTCCAGGTATGAGTGGTGAGTGTCAAAATGTGAAAATGCATTGGACCGATTTGTGATGAGTGGATTGCATTGTGGAAGAAGCCAAATCGAGGTCAAATATCCTAGGACGAGAAGCCGAAAATGAGTTACGGTTGGTAATAGGCAGGTCGTTGGATGCAGTTGGTGACTAGAAATTGGCTCGGTATATGGTCGAACTAGAAGGAACAGGCAAGATAGGTAGCTCGATAACTGATGCAGTTCACAATAAGAATGATGCAGTATCAGGACCGTTGGAAGCGATTTCAGTGTATGCTATATCACAATAGCCTAGAAAGACTATACGATCGATGGAGAAACAAAAGCAAAGAAATGGCAGGTGTGTCCAACCATGATTTTTTTCTCTTTAACCGTGATTAGCGATCTACCAAACCATATTCTACACACCCCTTGACCCATCGATATCTCCACCAGTCTGGACAGCATTAAGCAGGGTTCTCCCATCGGAATTTCCATATCGAATTCATTCTGGAAGGGGACGGCTGTTCCCTCCAATAGTCCTCCAAGCGATATACCACGGCCGCGTGGCAAGCCAAGAACCACAAAACCTCGAGAGACTATGACACCTGCACTCCGCAGATGGCACGAAGCGGCAAGGCATCCTCTTGCATCCTGAATTCCCCATATCATTGCCCTCGGTTGTAGCTTTCCCGCCTCCCGTCCATAATCGACCCCCTCCCCCATCCATGCCCAAGTATGGCCGAGAGCGCCACCAATGAAGCCAAAATCCGGCTTCCTCACTCCCCGGGTCTTTCCCGATGCCACGCTCCCTACGTGCTGACCTCCTAACTGCGTACTCACGCGCTGGATTTTCGGAGTCGACGATCCGATCCACATAGAAGCCCCAATAAATCGCTGTTCTACTCCTTTTCCAGTCCGCTCTGGCCAATGTTTTTTTTTCTCTCTTCTGGTTTCTCTACTGGGTGCGAACCGTATCGGTAGCGTCAGGTGTGGCCGTGCGAGTCGAGTCCGCTCGAGTGAAGATGTTGGCTTGTGCCTATGAGCAGTTGCTAGCCACGAACCGAGCGTCTCGAGCCTTATAATACTCGCTCGGCGGCTGGGGCAGGATCGTGCCTAACACTGCATAGATTATGGCCTTTTGCTCGCACCGTCCCCCAGCTGCAATTGCCCGATGGGCGCTCTGGCGCGGTCCGCTGACGCCGATATATGAGTGGTATCCGCATCTTTTCCTGAGCCCATGCTTCCAGTTCCCGTTCCCGCAGGTCTCGTCTCTGTGTACCACAGCCCCCATCCACTATACTGCCTGTCCATTTGGATTTCCCGTCTCACTCTGTAGGCTGTCGGTCTTCCCGCTTCACTGGCACAACGTTTATCCTGCATTGTTCTCGATGAACCAGGCATACGGTTACAATTCTATCGTTGCGGTTGCGTACTTCAAGGGCTTCAAAACAGTGGCTAAAACATGGTCTCTCTGTATGACCCGAAAACCAATCCATTCCTCCGGCGTCTCGATCGCCTTTGGCGAGCATCCAAGCGTAAGACACTTCAGGGTTAGGGATTCTTCGAAGAAAGCGACGGCCAATTGCTTGACCTACGCCGCATCCCAGCGTAGATCCTGTCCGACTTCCCGTAGGCTAAGTCCCAGGAATCAAGACTTCCTTTCTCTGTAGTCGGACTCTCTCCTCTTCTAACTCCTGTTCTTTGACGCTCGTCTGGCCCCCCGTTCGTTCCTGTTTTATGATCTGTACCATGCCCGAGTCTAGGAATTTACTTGCAACTACAAAATGTACCTATCTCTACCCGTGAGGGTTTCGGATAGCGTCATGGAAACGTGCACAGAACAACGCGGAAAATCTGCAGCGCGGGTGGTTCAGCAGCCCGGCTTCGTTTCTCGCACCAGCCGCCACTTCTTCCGCGGCATACCACGTTGGGGGGCTCGCCGGTATGGCGGTGTTCCGGTGCCTTCCGGACCACAACCGCGGATTTCTCGGCAGCCGCTCGATTTCATATAAAAGGCCGGCTGCCCCCCCACTTTCTCCATTCCCTCTTATCACATCTCAAGCCACAGACCAATAGGTCCGGCTCATCGTTGCGCAGCCACAGACCAATAGGTCCCAACTCGCGATATCAGCCTAATAGGGCATTTTTTTTCCCCCTTCATCTCAGATCGGTATGTTCCCTTCTTACGGAAATTCGGGCACCTTTTGACAAACTGCGAAGGGAAGCGGTCGAGCGTGTCGATCGCGTCGGCGGCCAGTTCGAGTTAGGCCGCCACTAGAATTCCTCGGACCCCTCGCGCAAATCCCGGAAAATCCCCACACCGCCGCCATCAACGAGGAAATCCGCCACGATACATATCCGCAGAGACATGCAACAGGAGCAAGATACCGAGGCAGCCGTCCGGCAGATCTACGAGGAATCCTGCCAGGATCTCCGCGAGGAATCCAGCCAGGATCTCCAAGAGAGGGTTCTCCAGGACGCAACCTTCATCGGCAACGGCGGACAGGCAGCCTCTGCTCACACTCCAGGCATCGAATCCGAGGAGACGCGGCATCAAGCCCTCTCCGGAGTCCATCGTAGGCGCCAGTTGCTATTCACGAGCGACTGGAGCCATCGTGGGACTCACGAGCATGTCCTGCGCTTCTTCGGAAGAGAGCCCAAGGGTGCGCAGTTTAGCGCGCCGACGGAAATCAACAACCAGGGGATCGCTCCCCTTCCGAACTGACATCTCTCTCGCATCTACACAAAATCTTCTCCGGCATATATATTCATATCGCATCTTCTTCTGCTTTCATTGGGTGGCCGGACTGCAAATAAGACGGAAGATAGGGGGGCATGGACAACACCTGGCTAGAAGCGTTTGGAGGGGACAGTTAATTGGGAGATCAATAAATTCGGTCGCGGGCTTGCTTACTGCGTCTCTGTTTCGGCCCATGTGATCCGAAACCACCAGGTGGTCGATATATGTGCCTGTTAGATATCAACTCTTGTCTTCACCCTCCAACCGCACTTGCCGTAGGTGTTGCCGATGAAGTTGATTGTGTCGAGCGCTGTGACCAAATGCTACCAAGACTTCAACCCGACCACCACCGCTAACCGGAAATCGTACCCACTCTTCGCAACTGCGGTAATCGGCCTCTGGAGTTTGCGGTGCTGTGTACCAATCCCCAATGGAGTTAGTAACTAGACACGTCAGCACGCTTGGGTGCGTGAACTAGTTAGCTCGTAAGACTGCTTGGGGCTACTGCACATGAGGAGAGTTAAAGTCTTGACGGAGAAAGACGGTGCGTGCCTGGAAGAAGTGGAGGATACACAACTGGCGGTGTACGTGCAGAATCGAATCTCATGCCGTGAAGACAAGGTGCTGGCCAAGTGATGGTACCGATCCATCCAAGAGCAACATACAGAGAAACCGTTCCATCAAGGTCTGGGAGAAAACGTATTATGTCACCCACTGCGTAATCGGACATGCTACCGGTTCTTGGTAAGCCGAGAGGCGATTTGTTGATTAGATCGAAGGGGCCCTTATTTAATCCAGGGCTGTTAGTCTGACCCTTCAAGCCGGAGGGTGGGAAACTATATTGATTAGTAGGTTCAAGTTCTTGCCCCGTTCTTTCGCTGACTACACACTGGATAGAGAAGGGCCCATCCACAATTACAATCTTTGTCCATTCTTCCCAAAACACCATTGAGCAACAAAAGCGAAAACAAAACGATAGCAGCGCCCACATCCCATCCGAATGATCGAACCGCCCCTCCCGTCCAAACACGATTCCTCTCCGCCACCTGCAGGGACGGAGATAGGGCAAAACAGCCGATCGGCGTCGAGAAAGCGCTGCATGGCGCGAGCCGTAATCGGAGAACAGAGGAATGTCTGGATAAGATAGATAAGAGGGAACTTCCCACCGCAGTGGCAGCAGCAGAACCCTGCCACAGCCCTCCTCCACCCACAACCCCTCCCGGATATGCTGATGTGATGATAGTAACCACTTATCGGAAACATATGACGGGAGTCGCCCAAGCCACAGTAGAGCAGCGAGATGTCGAGGGCAACTTGGCTTTCGCCCGCGCGTGCAAGGTAGCAAAGACACAGCCACGCGCCACCCAGGAGGAGTCTCTCTCTGCCGGGACTGTTGTCCCCAGAGCACTCCTGGATGAGCGGCACCTTCTGCCGCCGCCGCTCGTCACCCATCTCTCTGGCCCGCGCGTACTTCGCCACTCTCTCCCTTCCTCTTTCCCCTGGGGGCGCTACTCAATGCCGGGGCTATGGTCCCTGAGGGCGTATCCGGGCAAGCGGTACCCTCTACCGCCGCCCGCCATTTCCTCCCCCTCCTTCACCCTGGACAGGAGTCCAGTGGGTACCGGGGCTGTCGGCGGGAACTGCTGGTGCTGGTGCCGCAGGATCTTTGGCGGTGGTCGCCATTTTGTCGTGTTGACTATCGACAATATACCAGATGGCCTTTTCGCATTCCGCCTTCCAATCCGGTTACGCCTCTCTGACCGGGTAGCATTTGGGTTCGGCGGATAATAATGCATGGGGGAAGCGTATGCGGTCGGCGGATGTTGGGGTAAACTTTCTCGAATGTTAAGTGGTGGAACTCAGGTGAGTGGTTGTTTTCGTTGAAGGTGGAGGTCGTAGGGAGTGGGAAGTTTGTTGCAGTTGAAAGTGGGGTACGGCGGCCTGTAGCGACACGAAGGATCAAAACCCCTACAATTACATTTCGACATTTTGCAATTTCTCAACTTGCAAGCGCCCATCGGCGACACATCAAAAACCGAAATGTCTAAGTACCC
>Ga0307516_10005901_pt1 | contig 14495 bp, 17 predicted proteins | sample 19_EM_MG_FD_203310 | JGI IMG/M metagenome (GOLD analysis project Ga0307516, IMG submission 203310) | Populus trichocarpa ectomycorrhiza microbial communities from riparian zone in the Pacific Northwest, United States - 19_EM | ecosystem: Host-associated > Plants > Roots > Unclassified | place... | reverse complement strand
CCTAGAGTCCAGTGTGAGTAACTGAAGAGCAGAAACACTGGACTCTACAGGGTATGTGCGCTTCTGGGTAAACAAATGTAAACAACAAGTGAAGGAAACAAGTCAAGGGCGCATCTAGTGCTACAATGCAGCTATGAAGCTGAAACCAGTTGGTAGTAAGTAGGGTAGACCATCATAGTAAGTAATAGACTCATAAGAAGAGGTGGAAATCACCAAAACTAACATTTATGTCATCCCATTGGACTCTGACTGTAAGATAGTTCTCAGACACAACTGGCTCACCCGACACAATCCATTGATTGACTGGGTACTGAGCAGTATCAAGTTCAGAACATCTACGCAGCAAGTGCCAACCCCGAGCTCATTCCCCGATCCTGTAGCACACTCACCGAGCACGCTGAGACTTGATGCAATGTCAGTCTTGTCTCCTTCCCAGACCGACTCGCCTCAGGCTCCCGGTCTTCGGGCACCTCCTATCGCTCTCATCAATGCTGCAGCCTTTCTGAAGGCTTGCCAGCTTGATGGCTCTCAACAGTTCTCTATTCAGCTGAAGCCTGATGGCAGCTTTCGCGCTGCGACGGTCGACACTGCTCCCAACCTTTCCTCTGTCCCCGAGGCATACCACGACTTTGCTGACGTCTTTAGTAAGGCGAAAGCATCGGTACTCGCGCCTCATCGGGAATACAACCTTAAGATAGAACTGGAAGAAGGAGCACCATTACCACCCAGTAGACTCTACTCACTCTCCCCCGTCGAACTTGAAACCCTTCGGGGATTCATCGACGAAAACCTCCGTTTTGGTTTCATTCATCTGACCTCATCCTCCCATGCAGCCCCTGTCCTCTTCATAAAGAAGAAGGACAGCTCTCTCCGACTTTGCGTCGACTACCGAGGACTCAACAAAATATCTAAGAAGGATCGGTATCCTCTACCCCTCATCTCTGACCTACTCGACTCTCCGAGTCAAGCAAAGGTCTATACCAAAATTGATCTTCAACATGCTTACCACCTGGTTCGCATTGCCGAAGGTGATGAGTGGAAAACCGCCTTCAGGACTCGCTATGGCTTGTATGAGTGGCAGGTGATGCCCTTTGGTCTCACCAATGCCCCTGCAGCTTTTCAGTGGTTTGTCAACTCGGTCTTCACGGACATGCTTGATGTCTGCGTCGTAGTCTACCTCGACAACATCCTAGTCTACTCGGACAGCATGGAGGACCATACTGAACACGTTCGGGAAGTGCTTCGGTGACTCCGCCAGCACAAACTCTATGCTAAACCCGAAAAGTGTGAGTTCCATTCGGACTCGGTGGAGTACCTCAGGTACTTCCTCTCCCCCGATGGTTTGACAATGTCGCAAGACAAAGTCAAGACAATCTGCGATTGGCCCAAACCTCGCAAGGTAAAGGACATTCAGTCCTTCCTGGGCTTCGCAAACTTTTTCCGTCGATTCATATTCAATTACTCCGATATAGTGGTCCCACTAACTCGGTTGACACGGAAAGATGCCCCTTGGGACTTCTCCGACGTCTGCCGATGGTCATTCAACCAACTCAAGAAGGCCTTCACTACAGCTCCCATCCTCACCCTGGTTCAGATGATGAGATACGACCGATCGCACTCTGACCACGCCCAAGCTGAACTACGATACTCACGACAAGGAGCTCCTCGCTATCTTCGAGGCTTTCAAGAGCTGGCGTCACTACCTGGAGGGCCCTGCCTTCCCGACTGACATTGTGACCGACCACAAAAACCTGGAGTACTTCTCCACCTCTAAGGTTCTCACCCATTGGCAAGCCCGATGGTCGGAATACCTCTCCTCTTTTAACCTGATCATTCGTTTCCGACCTGGTAAACTTGGCACAAAGCCCGACGCCTTGACTAGATGCTGGGATGTCTACCCCAAAGAGGGGGATAGGGGCTTCGCCCAAGTCAATCCACAGAACCTCCGACCGGTGTTCATGGCTGAACAGCTCACCGATTCCCTTCGCGCAACATACCTACACACCCCAGTACTCAGAGCAAGTGCACTCATGGACGTCGAGCGTCTCCATGCCGATATCCTAACCAACCTCCCAACCGATCCCATCGCTAAAGTCCACCTCTCGGACACATCAAATCCCCGATGGTCGACTGATGAGACTGGTTACCTATGTCTTGATGGTTGCATGTACGTCCCCGAGACCGATGATCTACGTCTTCGTGTCCTCAGATACAAGCATGACCATCCCCTATCGGGACACTTTGGTCAGAACCGCACACTAGAGCTCATTCGTCGTGAATACACATGGCCAGGCATTCATACCTACGTGAAGGACTACATCAAGTCCTGCACGGCCTGTGCCCAAGCTAAGATGCCTCGTCACCGACCCTATGGGATGCTCAAACAATTACTGGTCCCCGACTGACCATGGAATTCCATCTCGATGGATTTCATCAAGCAACTCCCATCCTCATCTGGCTTCACAGCCATACTGGTAGTCATTGACTGACTATCAAAGCAAGCCATATTCATCCCAACTCACAACACAATAACTTCCCCTGAGCTCGCACAGCTCTTCCTACTACACATCTTCGCTAAGCACGGTGTCCCTGTGCATGTAACATCTGACCGAGGCTCAGAGTTCGTCTCGCACTTCTTCTGATCACTCGGTAAGGCCTTAGATATGAAGTTACACTTCACTTCGGGCTATCACCCAGAAGGTGACGGACAGACCAAGCGAGCTAACCAAACACTTGAGCAATACCTCAGGATGTACTGCAATTACCAGCAGGACAACTGGTCGGATTTACTACCTCTTGCCGAGTTCGCCTACAACAACGCCCCTAGCGCTACGACAGGTGTCTCACCGTTCTTCACGAACAAAGGATACCACCCAAACCTCGCTGTGCACCCCAAGTGCGATCTCTCATCGGCTCGGGCAAGGGAATATGCAGTTGACTTAGAATCATTGCATGAGTACCTACGTGAAGAAATGGCTGCTGCACAAAAAAGGTACCAAGGCCCTGCTGACGCCAGAAGATCACCCGCGCCCGATTTCAAAGTCGGTGATCAAGTATTCGTCAAAGCCAAGTACTTTAGGTCTACCCGACCATCAAAGAAACTCTCCGAGAAGAATCTTGGTCCCTACCCCATTATCACCCAAGTCGGCACTCTATCATTCACAATCCGTCTCCCTGACTCTATGCGTGCTGTCCACCCTGTCTTCCACGTCTCACAGCTCGAACCAGTGACACCGAACACAATACCGAATTGGTCACAACCTCCACCACCTCCCATCGAAGTCGACGGAGAACCCGAGTTCGAGATCACTGAGATCCTCGATTTGAAGTTCGACCGACGTCGACGCCAATGCCCACTCCTCTACCTAGTTAGATGGGCTGGTTACGAGGGTACCGACGAGGAAACATCTTGGTTGATCACGACCAAGCTCGGACACGCATCAGAACTCGTGGCCGACTATCACCAGGCCTATCCGACTAAGCCAGGCCCCTTAGAAAGCCTCTCATGCTAAGTCTTTCAGATCACCAAACAAAGTCTATTGACAGCGTAGAAAACAAAGCAAAGAAAAAGAGAACTAAATACAACTACAATTGTTCTGTCCGACTGCTCACTCGGACTCGCCTTCTCCATCTTCACTTCCCGACTCTTCGTTCTCCCCGTCCATCTCATCCGACCCTTCTTGCTCTTTGCTTTCCTCGGGCATTGCTTTGCCCTTGCCCTTCGGGTCCTTCGCGTCAGCCGCCCTCTTCGTCTCCCAGGCGATTCCTTCCACCTGTCGACCCAGCTTGGCCAGCTCCCTTGTGTTGTGGTCAATGGCCGCCACGATCTCCCTGAGTTGGCGGTCCAAGACCAGCATGACTGGGTCTGGCCGACTCGATGGCCCAGCCACCGAGAATCCTCCCATTGCTGCCTCGATCTCCTCCATACTCGCAGCATCGGCGATCGCCTTCTTCATCCACTTCCGCTTCTCTCCTCCTCTCGGCGACGTCTCCACCTCCACTGTCTTTTCGATCTGCTTCCTCTTCTCTCCGCTCGCCGACCTTTCCATCGCCGCCGACGACATGCTGAAGGTGCATTTGATTTTGGATCGCTGACACCAACTGCAAGTCAGTGTACGCACACCGTCAGCCAACTCACACTCATCGCTGTTGCCGCTTCGTCTGCATCGGTCACAAGGGGGCCTGAAGCCCATTATGCCCGTGTTGGAACGGGCAGTGACCTGACGAGGCTAATCAAGCAGTAAGTCAGCAAAAAACAAAAGAAAAAGTTATCAGCCACGCACCTTGGGCTTTGCCCCCAGATGTGCCTGCATCTCCTCACCCGCCGCCAGCAACACGGCCTTCTCTCTCGCCCTCACTTCTGCCTCGGCCTTGCGCCTCGCCTCGAAATCCGCTCGTGCCTTCACCTCAGCAACTCGCTTTGCCACCTCCTCGGCTTTCCATTTCTCTTTGGCGACCCTTCTTGCCTCCTCCTCAGCCTTCTTCTTCACAGCCTCTTCTGCCAATCTCCTCGCCTCCTGTTTGGCCACCTGTTTCATCAATCGTTCCTGTCGTCAACATGACTGTTCGTCGAACTTGGCGATTTGGACTTGGATCGAATTGGTCGGTTTCCCTTCCAACTCGGGCGAAGGGGCGCGCGTCCAATCAATGTTGTTGGTGTTGCCAGCAGACATGATTAGTCAAGTTGTTATGAGAAGAAGAGAATTTGTTGGGATACCGTCACCGAAGGCCAGTCTTAAATATGCCCTAACCGATTTTCAAACCCAGACAATGGTCACACACATTCGGTGTGGAATACGCATTGCAGCCTCGTGGGCTCGGCCCTAAGAGGGGGATACTGTCACGACCATGACATCCGATCACCCTGTACCCTATTGTCCAATCACATCCACACATTCGCCGTCTGTTTATTGTATGTACTCCCTTTTTCGTTTCTCTCTATCTGTCTTGTAGCGCCACCGATCGGTGAGCGCATTGTCTGATCTGTCTCTCTGTACGATTACCTAATATGTTTCCTTTCTTGTTCCCGGTCACTATACATTCCCGTCCCGTTCCATTACTAATGCGATACTCATTGGTAATCCGGTTATCGCACTTACCGTACTTACTCAGCGCGCAGCGCGACTGCGCTCGTCGTTCATCGGTAATCCCGACTCCCCGTACATCGCCTCATCTGTTCCACTTAGTATAAATACCTAGATACTCGGTCTGTTGTAGTTTCAGTTCGAATATTGAATAAGATACTTCTCCTCTGTTCTCCCTTCACACTCTCCATCTCTGTCTCGTGCAAGCACTCGGTCATAGACTGTTTACCCTTGGACACTCCGTATAACCATTGGTCGGCCTTCCTATCATTTGGGAAGCGCAACTACGCTACGTAGCATCTCGGTCTTACCGCTAGGCCAACCCCTGACCCCCAGACCCCTTGTAGAGATCAGATCGGTGAAGAACCAGTCTTGACACTGGCTATTTGACAATGACAAAGGAGGGTTTAGGACTGCATTGGGCAGCTGACAGGTGGATGGTGAGGTGGGGTCCTGTGGTGAAGGTAAGTCGACATGAACAAAATCATACAGGTAAATATACATACTGGCAGCGATGCTTGATTATTTGATGGTGACAAAGAAAAATTTGAGACTGCATTGGGTGGCAGACCTGAAGTAGAGGACACCTGTAGCAGAGTAAGCAGATGTGAGTGGAAGAAATGCTGGAAAAACTCACCAGATCAGAATTATGCTTCAAAGATGAAGCATCACAATGCCTCTGAATTTTCAGGCAGCAAACTGCCATTAAGTAACTGAAAACCATGACACAAAGTCAACGGAAATATCCCTGGGACTTGAAGTCAACAGGCTATGGAACTGAGACATGAAGTCAACAGTGGTGAGTACAAGAAAAATTGGCAAGGTGACAAACCACTTGAGGGTGAAAAGCTGACAGCAGAACAAATGAGAAGTGGTTCACCATGGGAGGTAGCCACATACCTGAAGCCACTGGGCGTAGACACAAATCAACAAGGTGGTGAGCTGGAGGGAAAAATGGGTGAGGACAACGAAGGAGGAAGAAACAAGTGCAATCATAAAACTAGCATGCATCCACAACAATTTAGGTTCCAAGAGAAGACTAGTCATATTACATAGCTTTGATTATACAAACAATGCCAGACAAGTTTAAACAAATGAAAAAACTCAGGGGAATGAAGGTTGTCGTCCGAGGAAATCAAATGAAGTTTGTAGGTAAAATGCACAGCAGACATAAAAAACATTCCACACTGATTTATTTGCCTGACCATCCAACCCAGCGGGGGACTGCAAACATGAGGGTGCTTCAGGCCATGCAGACAGTAGCTCATGGAAGCAATTGAAAAATGGAAGTGCAACTTTGATGTTGGAACCACCCAGGCCCAAGTCACATGTGTCCTGTGGTAAAGGCTCCAACCACATCACCAATCTGGACTCGCCAGGGAAAATGCTGTAAAGGAGAGTTTGGTGGGCCATCTTCGCTTCATCAGATGCAGTCCATAGATGGGGGACGATGGCCTGATTGAGGGCATAGAGTTCATAACAAAGATTAAGTTCATACAGTTCCCATAGAAGGGAATGCATGGATTGAAGAGGTGGATCAGAGAGGAATGAAATTTGAACCTGCAAAGTGTGTCAATGAGATATGGATCCAAAAATAACAACTGTGAACCTGCATTCCCTGTCAAGTAATCATTTCCAGGGCCTGTGCCAAACCCTGAGCAGATTGAATAATATTGTCTCTCTGAGCTGGTCCATGTCAATGGTATTGAGGAAATCCCTCCACATCTGAGGGCTCAGGAACTTTGCAGGTGGGCAAACATCAACTTGATTGATCCACAATGGACGAGCAGAGAGCCAGTTAAGGAGGTAAGTCTTCTTTCGCTCTGGAGTTGACACATTGACCAAAAAGTGTAGGCTTCGGGAAGCGATAGCCTCGGTCGACAAAGCCAGACTTAGTTCTCTGCAAATCCTTGTCAACTTTTTTCCAAGCTGACTGGAATAGAGAATGGGGCTTCAGAATTTTTGGGAGGTCAGGTTCCTCCCATTTTTTCAATCTACCTGCTGATTTTTGGACTGAAACTTGGTCAAGAATGAAAGGGAAATTTGTAAGTTACATACCTCTAGAAGGGCCAGCAGAGACCTTTTCTCTAGCAGCTCTGGTTTGCTTTTGGGTGGTTTGCTTCCCACCACGAGAAGATGGCTGTGATGAAGAAGGTTGTGCAGCACATGGAGTTGCCATGGGCTCGGGCACTTCATCAAGGGCACCATGATAGAGTCGACAGGTATGATAGTGGTGAAGGTGACCAGCAGGACCACAGTAGAGAGAATGATACGGCCTGGCAATCCCACTTTCCAAATATAAAGCTTTGACTATGTCATTGGGAAATGTGAATCACACCGGGTTGACAATGTTCATAGTCAGAGAAATATATGGTTCTCTGTGAAACCGCCAGACAGGGATCCCTGCCAAGTAAAGCTCTTCACATAAGCTGGTGGAGTTTGTAAAGCACCCCATCCAGGTGGGGTTAGTGCATACAGGCTTCGAGGGGGGGGATACAAGGAGCGGATGCAGAATTTCTACATAGTTGAGCACAGCATGGATATCGAGGAGTGTGCGCTGAAGCTGTGCAACAAAGACGACAAGGTCTCTGAAGATGAGAGGGTGGTGATGCAAGTGTGTGATGTCATGTTGGGCACAGCACACCCAAAGGCATAGAATGTCCTTGCTAGAGATTTGTTTGCTGATATGGTGGCAGTGGTTCTGCAAGATCTGCAGTGAGGTTTCAAAGGCTTTAACTTTGGTCTCTCGAAGAGTGCCGACAGCGAACTTGGAGCCAGTGGGAATAATGAAATTGTCAGCAGTTGGTGTGTACCACGCAACTTCAAGAGAGGGGACAGAATTCTTCTGAGGAATGCAAATGGCGTATGAGTATTCTCTGTCATACATCTGTGGCCATTGAAAGCAATCGACGAGGCTGAAACGACGATCGGCATGGGGATGAACTTCTTGATCATTGAAAATGTGAGGCTCTGGAACGTAATTGACATTGGGCGATGTTATTACCCAGCCATCCTGGTATGCAACTGCTCATGCATTGAACACAGAAATTTTGGCTGAGGATGTATGTTAGTTCCTGGAAGAAATAAACGACAAACAGAAAAACATACCATCGTTGGGCCAGGTGTAAGGCTTGAAATGCTGTAGTGCAGTAGTCATGGCAGTAATTGCCCAGGGACTGTGAGGTCAATATGTAAAAGGAACACATGGGGATAGAAGTTAATTCTTATAAGTGTGAAGTGAAATACAAGAACTCACCTAGTGTTGTAATGCAGAAGTCCACCTGAGTGTTAGGAAAGGTGGCTGTATGACGAGGTCAACAGTGTGATTTGAAGTAGTGAAAGTACAACCTTAATATAAAGTAGTGAATCATGGTGGAGGGTGAGACAGCTGGCAAGAAGATGACAGACACTCCTTGAGGTCTTTAACCCCACTGGTGCTCGATGGTACTGGGGCAACCTCAGTGACGCAAAGTCAACAGAGTGGGACCTGAAGTGACACGAAGTCAATTTCAGGTCAGAGTAGCACGAAGCTAACTCAAACACCGATAGTAGGAATGGTGAGACAGGCAGGTTGGGCATGAAGTAGAGGCGACAAGTCAGGCGTTGTAGGGGGGGGTTGGGTGTTGCTGCTGCCTCAGGTGAGGCACGCTCGACCCAGGGGCTTCTGGAGGTCTGGCAGAGCTCCCAGGGACTGGGGAGACTAGAAGAACTAAGGAGAGGACAGGTGGTTCAGTCACTCCTGGACTGTGCTCAAAGATGTACACTGAAGAGAAGGATTTTTGCTTAGTAAGCTAAGTACAAGCCTACATAGCTAAGGTAGAGTCCAGTATCAGTACTACCAATTCTACACCTAGAGACAGGACTGTCTCTACAGCGTACATGTAGCTTGAGGCCAGAGTGAAGTGCCAGGACTTCGCCCAACATCTCCCACAGCATTGTTCTCGCTTTCACTCCTCTCAGTGCCGTCTCTACCCCCATTTCCATCGACCATTGGCACCTCTGCTTCCCGACATGATCCATGGACAACTGACCGACCATACTGGCGATCTGTTATTGATTACAACACCCTGTACCTCAACAGTCACTGGCTACCTTTGAGTTAGCTTCGTGCTGCTCACTGACCTGAAATCGACTTTGTGTCTTTTCAGGTCCCACTCTGTTGACTTTGCGTCACTGAGGTTGCCCTGGTACCATCGAGTGCCAGTGGGGTTAAAGACCTCGAGGAGTGTGTGTCTTGTTTGTTTGTATTCCTCTTCCCTACTGATTCGGGCCTGTGTTTCTGCATAGATAAGTATTCTCTATATTAATTCAAACGGGACAAAGTGCTGACATTGTCCACATGATATCTCATTCGTTGGCACTCATTTCTTGTCCCTTCCATATCTTATCACAATCAAAGGTATGTATTTAGTCACTTGTGCCGGATAGCCACCATTCACTGTTGATATGTTTTACAACATTTTTGGTCACCGTCTTTATGCAAATGGACGCCTGGTTCGCAAGCAATGGAAGCGTTGAATCTTATTCTTGACAACCATTGGCCCTGAAAGTAAGCATTGGTTAAAAAGAAGGGTCATGACTCATGATAGGGCTTGATGATCAGTAACATTTGTGACACCTGAGCACAGGAAGTCAATACTGAGTACCTGGGCAAACTCAGCACTCACAAATAGTGCTGCCACTGAAGTGAGGTGATGGAGGTGATTTTACTTCGTTTGAAATTTGGATAATTTGATCATAGTTCGAAATTTTCTAGTCAAACAAGCTTCCAGCTCTGATTGGCTGAGAAATTACCAACCTTGTCCACTGTCTCACCTTGTTCAAGTTCGACATCTTTGAAATGGCACAAACTGCCACCACAGTTCACCTCAGTTCACTTCAGCAGCAACACCTTAGTAAGAGTCACAAAGATGTTCTTTGTACATAGGATCCCCAGTGTCGGAAAATATCTCATGATATCTCTTCCCCTGCATTAGTTTTGTCACCGCTTCCCTTGGCCATAAGGTCAGACTTATGCCAAACAGGAGGAAGCGAGGTGGACTAGTGTATTTTAGGTGTGTGTGCTTGTTGCTTGAGAACATAAATAGGCTATTAACTGGGTCACATCCTCATCCATTCGCCCTCCCATTCACTCTTTCAATCACTCACTTCAGCCACTCTTTTACCATTCTTTTTTGCCAATCAGTATGCCTCGCAAGACTTCTAATCACCCTATAAAAATTGGTCCCCCCATTGGTGCTCGCAAGTTGAAGATCACCAAGGCCACTGCCACATCACCCACCAAAGTCCAGCCTGGGTGGAGGGCGAAGTCGCTCCATCAAATTGTCAAAAGTGAGTCCATTCATAACTTTGTTGTCTATACTGCTATTTGAGCTCCTCCCAGAAGCACCAACTGAAAATTGTGATATTAGTGCTGAGGTCGGCATCTCATTTTTTTTCTTCATATTGTCCTGCGTTGAGACATTGTCAGCCTGCAACAAAGTTAACACTAGGCGATGGTCACGAGGTATATAGTTTCTAATGCCTTTTGTCAGTTTGTTGACCACAGTTCACAGAATGGCGACTCTAGCTCAGTAGCTTGGCGTCCCCCTACTGTGCCACATCCCTCGTGGCAGCTTTCTTTGCCAGATGCGATGGATGAAGAGTGGGAAGAAGAGTACCTCAACTCCTTCCATGCCAAGATAGTCACCCTCAGTGACGGTAAAATACTGCACCCCCATGTCGCCCTCCAGCAGCTCTATGATGGTGTCATCTCCAAGCAGGACATCGCCAACCAGAATGGCAGTGAGAAATGTAAGTATGGATTCTATTTAACTATATTTCCTCTGAACATTGCCAGTAGCTGTCTCCCACAGCCCTGCAGGCCAACAATTTCCTATCGTGCCCGACAGCGAAGAGGAAATCGTTGAAAACACCATGATGCCCACTGATATTGCTAACAATGATGCAGATGATGAAGGTATTGTCTACTATATATTTGTTCTGTACAATTATCCTCATATTACTTACCATAGTTGACCATCCAGTGAATGGGATGGAAGGTGCAAATGGTACATTCCTTTATTGTTATTGTGTTTTTGTTATCTGATTGGACATTCCATGGATACAGCTAGCTGTATCAGTACTCTTCGACGTTGTGCTTGTATACCAGGCAATGACCAGCATGAATCCTCAACAGGTAGCATTATATCATTGAACATTATTTATTCAAACAAGTCACACCTATTTGAACAGCGAGTTCTGATGGATCCAGCAGCTGGTCAGCTGCAGAAAGGCGTTATCTCAAACTTGAGCAGATGCAGAGAGAGATTCTCACTGGCAATTATGATATCGACAACCATCCTTTGACCCCCCCCCCCCCATCAAATTTCCATCTTCTTCTGAAGATGAAGATGAGGCCAATACTGAAGACACCTGTCATAGGAACACCAGGAAAAACCTTGCTCGGCCCCTGGCCAGGCTAGCTAAGCCCTCTGCATCTAGGATGTCCATTCCAGGTGCTGATGCTGATGCTGAGGACAGGCACCACACAAGGGAAAGCCTGCATTATGATAGTGACAATCACCCTTTGCCCCCTCTCCTTGAACTCCCGTCTTCTGAAGATGAAGGCCAACCTGATACTGAAGACATCTACCATAGGAACACCAAGAAAACGTCTGCTCACCCCCAAGCCAATGTAGCTAGACCCTCTGCATCTAGGACAGTTATTCCAGGTGCTGGTGCTGATGAAAAGAAGGATGGGCATCATGCAAAGGAAGGCTTAAAATGTGGTAGGCTCCCAATGGAAGCTATACACAAAGCACAGCTGCTTGGTGAACATACGACACAGGAGGCCCAAGCCATTGTGGATGGATACGGCAAAACACTCTTATCAATCATGACTGATGCTGGTCTCATGACAAAGGCAACTTGGGCTGAGTCAGTGTGGAACCTGCATCAAGCTTGGTATGCAAGTAGCAACCCTAAAACATCAGGGGGTATGTGTCTCATATTTGTACTTCTGGTAAATTCTGACTTAATCATAGAGAGCATCAAAGAGTATTATGGCCATCAAATGAAGCACTATGAGGGTCATAAAGACGAAGAAGAATATCCACAGCTGTGGGCAGAGATCTGTGCTTTCTGGAGTGAGAGCATTAGTGGGACCAAGGACCTGAGTTCCAAAGTGATGGTTGGGTGGGTTATGTCATGTAGGGATGCCTTCACACAAGCCATATGTCTAACCCTCTCATCGTCATTCATTCATTCCTTACTTAAATCCTTATGCAGGCACACATGTGATGCAATGTTGAGAGTATTCATGTGTTTGGATGTGTTATTTACAGCAGAAATGATGAAGCTGCATGCCAAGCTCAGGGTATCTTCGCTGGCTCCTCCTTATGTACCCAACTAGCAAGTGAGAGGCAAACAGATATCACAAGATTCCTGGACTACCTCTCAACAATTATCAAGTAAGTATGAATTATTTTATTGTGGATGCAGTCATCATTGATATATCCTACTCTAGGTATAAAGCCCTTGATCCTGCTGCTTCAGTCATGCTACCAAATTTTGCTGCACTGTCTGAGCTGCCATATGACTGGGGCCTTGTATTAAGAGCAACAGAAGCCAAGTGTAATTGCACCCACCGTGCTCTACCTATTGTCATCTTGCACAAGTTCCGTAAGTTGAGTTAATCAATTGATTGGTCTATGCTGAAGGTGTTGCAGATGAAGTCAATATCACACAGGCACACAAGAATGTTCTGTGGAAAATGCTGCTTGACTTGCTGTATATGCATCACTATACCATCACTGGTTGGCCTGCTCAAGTCCCAGCTGTTGGTCCTGATTTCAATGTGAAGGCCCTCAATGCTGACGAGCTCCAAGCACTCATTGTACCTTTCCTCAAAGAGCAAATGACCTCAAATTATGATGCTGAGCAACTGGAAGACAATGAACAAGATGGATCTGTCATAGTACCTGCTTCCTCTTTTTGTCTTATGGAGTGGACCTCTGGTAAGTTAGCCTGACTTTGGATGATGGCTGGTGTCCTAACACATAATTCAGAACAGGTTCAGAGGTTCAGCCATGCTGACCCACACATGGTGAACATTCCCCTTGTTGTAAACACAAATAATGTACACCTTTGTCTGCTTTCCGACTCGAAGGCATTCAGCAAAGGACTTCCGAAGGGCACAATTCCCCCTAGCTGTGGGGAGAGAACATCTTTGTCGCCTCTCCCTCCCTCCTCACCACCACAAGTGTCACCCCAGCCACCTGTCTGACAGCACGTACCAAATATGCCCATTCATGGTCGTACATGTAATCTCTGTCGGGCAGCATCTGATCAGTTTGCTCCCTTGTCGTCACCTGAAGAGTCTGTGCAAGGACCTCCACCGTCAACTTCAGTATCTCACCATCATGCACGTTGTCCCATGCCAGCAGTACCCCATCGCCAACATGCTCCCCATGCAAGGCACTCTCACAGCCACTCTCAGACTCCTGGTGCTCAGCACCACTCCTGACACCAGTCACAGAAGCGTCATAGGGAATACCAGGATGACAGTAATGCAGAAGAAGGAGCTCCACCACAGGGGAGAAACCATCATAGGTATGATGCTGTTTGGATTTGTGCCCTATGTAACTAACATCATGGCAGTGTTGTTCAATATGTCTATTGGGGCCCTCCACATAAAAGACATCATGAATATGATTCTGATGACAAGCATTATTATCCATGTGATCAATACATGCACTATTCAGGTATATTTATCTGTTTTACTTTCATTAGTTGTGTGTGACGGTGTGTCCACATTCTTTATTGTTTGACAATTTCCTTGTGACTGAGACGACCCTAGGTGAAAACACCAAGGACCCAACTACACGCTGATACTCTGAGAGGATAGGATACGAGATGCTAGGGCAAAGACCCAAGATGAGCTCGAATGGGGAGCCTCTGGGTGCTGGATTGCACTGTATATATACTACTCTACACGAGGGCTATGTGAGGCTATCCATGAGGCTACGTACTGTGCAATGCTATGCTAGTGACATCATAGTGGAGCTAAGGCTGTGCGGGATGACACCAAGGGAGGCAGCATGTACAGCATGAGGCACAGGTCTAGACTAAGGTAGATAAGATACGGCTGTACACTGCGATAAGATAAGACACTATCTAATCACAGATTAGATAAGATAAAAAGTTGGACTGTTACAGTGACAAAAATGGCACTGACAGACGAGTACTGCCCCGTCATTATACCCATGCTAACTATTCTGTATATAATGTTTCTCACTACTTTGAATATTGTTTCTTTCATTGTGGACTTGTTGTGAGTAATATACTTACTATTCATCTACATGAACTGTGATACCCTTCGAACTTTCTTAACCTTATAACAAATGAATTTTGAATTTCATTTGTAAAGCT
>Ga0307516_10005900_pt1 | contig 14498 bp, 16 predicted proteins | sample 19_EM_MG_FD_203310 | JGI IMG/M metagenome (GOLD analysis project Ga0307516, IMG submission 203310) | Populus trichocarpa ectomycorrhiza microbial communities from riparian zone in the Pacific Northwest, United States - 19_EM | ecosystem: Host-associated > Plants > Roots > Unclassified | place... | reverse complement strand
TGGATACAGCCGACACGTTCCTCAGTGGCCTGCGCAGGCCGCGACGGGGGACATCGGTGCTAGCGGCCTTGGCCTGCCTGGGTGGCGAAGGTCAACTTGGCCAAGCCGGCGCGCCGTGCAGCGTCCATCACCGTCACCACCGACTGGTGGGCGGCCGTCGCGTCGGCCGAGATGATCACCACCGTGTCTTGCGATCCTTCGGCTGCTACGGCCAATTCGGCTGCGAGCATCTCGACGCTGCGACCCTCCAGCGTCTTGCGGTTGATCGCGTAGCGGCCTTCGCCAGACACCGACACGATGATCTCGCGTGGGTTCTCGCGTGGCTTGTCGGCGTCGGCCACCGGCAGCACGACCTGCAGCTCGGTGAACTTGGAGTAGGTGGTGGACAGCATCAGGAAGATCAGCACCACCAGCAACACATCGATGAACGGGATCAGGTTGATCTCGGGTTCTTCGGGGTGGTGCTTGCGAAAGTTCATCGCCATGCTCGGTCAGGCCGTCGGTTTCTTGGCCGGCACCGAGAAGCGCATGAGGTGCGGCACCATGCGCTCGGCGGCTTGCTCCATCTCCAGCGTGTAGGCCTCGATCTGGCCGCGGAAGTAGCGGTAGAACATCAACGACGGGATGGCGATCATCAATCCGAAGGCGGTGTTGTAGAGCGCGACCGAAATGCCGTGTGCGAGCAGGGCTGGGTTGCTGCCCCCCGTCGGTGCCTGTGAGCCGAAGATCTCGATCATGCCGATCACCGTGCCGAGCAGCCCCAGCAAGGGTGCGGCCGAGGCGATCGTGCCCAGCGTGTTGAGGTAGCGCTCCATGCGGTGCACCGCCGCACGTCCGGCAGACTCGAACGAACTGCGCAGCACGGCTTCGCTCAAGCGCGGGTCGGCGATCACAGTGCGGAGGCCCGTTGCGAGCACGGTCCCCAGAATCGAGTTGTCGGCCAGCTTGTTGACCACGTCGGCGCCGGGCAAATGAGCACGGGTGACGGACACGACTTCGTCAAGCAGGCGAGGCGGAGAAACCCGCGCCGCGCGCAGGCTCGACAAGCGTTCGATGATGAGCGTCAGAGCGACGATGGAGCACAGGAGAAGGGGCCAAATTGGCCAGCCAGCGGCTTGTATGATCGAAAACAATCCGGTCCTCTTGGTGAGTTGTGTGCCGTTCGAGAGGCGCGATTATGGCCCCAAGCCTCGGCCTGTCGCGCGGTGATTGGTTCGATCTTGTCACTGCATCTCCGCTCGCACCAACACGGCCGGCCACCGTTGTCGCGTTCGTCCACTGCAACTGTGGACAACTTTGTGGGCAACCTGCTTGGGGCGACGCGCAAGCCGCGTGAATTCAGGCGCTGCGTCAGATTGCTTAAAACTTAGGCATAAAAATATCCTTGAAAATCAAACACTTGCATGATTGTGAAAGCCTCGTGACAGTCAAATCACCACGCTGTGCCTTGTTTGGCGGGCTTGTGGAGTTCTCGACCCGCATCAGTATTGGGTTTGCCTGTGATTGAGAACTCCTTCCCTCGCGGTGAGCGCATGGTCTGGACTGTCTCGGCGCTCATCAATGCGGTCTCCGATGCGCTCGCTGCCCGCTTCTCTGCCTGCACGATCCGTGGCGAGGTCTCAGGGTTTTCTCGCGCCTCCAGCGGTCACTGCTACCTCAGCCTGAAGGATGCACAAGGCGGTGCGGCGCTGATCCGCTGTGCGATGTTTCGGCGTGCTGCCAGCCTGATTGACTTCGCTCCTGCGGATGGCCAACTGGTCGAGGTACGCGGGCGCCTCGCGGTTTACGAACCGCGGGGTGAACTGCAGTTCGTGATCGAGTCGATGCAGCGCGCTGGGGCGGGTGCGCTGTTCGAGCAGTTCCTGAAACTCAAGGCGCGCCTGGAGGCCGAAGGCTTGTTCGACGCAGAGCGAAAGAGGGCGCTGCCGCGCTTTCCTCGCCGTGTTGGAGTGGTGACGTCGCTCGCCGCAGCCGCGCTGCACGATGTGCTGACTGCGCTGTCGCGCCGCGCGCCCCACGTCGAGGTCGTTGTCTATCCCTGTCTCGTTCAAGGGGCCGACGCGCCCGCCACGATCGTCAATGCGATCCAGGCTGCGGCGCGGCGTGCCGAAGTCGATGTGCTGATCGTCTGCCGGGGTGGAGGCTCGCTCGAAGACCTGTGGTCATTCAATGACGAGCGTGTGGTGCGGGCCATCGTGGCCAGCCCGTTGGCGGTCTTGTGCGGCGTTGGGCACGAGACTGACGTTTCCCTGGCCGACTTCGCGGCGGACGTGCGCGCCCCGACGCCCACGGCCGCGGCCGAGCTGGTATCGCCGACTCAAGAGGAGGGGCTGGCTTTGCTTGCGGCCGTGGCTTCGGTGATGGAGCGCCGAATGGGGCGGGTGCTAGACACCCAGGCACAGGTGCTTGACCACGCAGCACTCCGCCTGACGCGGCCGATGGACAACATTCGCCGGCATGCTCACCGGCTGACGCTGCTGCAGCAGCGCATGGCGAGCCAGTTGCTGCAATACGCGCCGCGCCAACGGCAACGTTGCGACGAAGGGAGTGCGCGGCTACAGCGCGCCGCGGGCGTCACGCTGGCGCAGCGTCATCAGCGACTCAGGTCGCTGGAGGATCGGATGAGGGCTCTGGATCCTCGCCAAGTTCTCGCGCGTGGCTACGCCTGGTTGAGCGATGACCTGGGTGTACCGATCACGACGGCGTCTGCCTTGTCGGCGGGCCAGCAAGTGCGCGCCGAACTCGTGGATGGCCAAGCCACGGCCACGCTGTCGAGCGTGACGCTGAACCCGCGCAGCGAGCGCTGAATTCCGCGTTGGGCAATGCGGCGCCGTACAAGCTGCCTACAATCATTTAACGCGCTCCGCTTCCGAACCACAGAAAGGAAACTCCATGGAACACACTCTGCCCCCGTTGCCGTACGCCCAGGACGCATTGGCTCCACACCTCAGCAAGGAAACGCTGGAGTATCACTATGGCAAGCACCACAACGCTTACGTCGTGAACCTCAACAACCTGCAGAAGGGCACCGAGTTCGAGTCGATGAGCCTGGAAGACATCATCAAGAAGTCGTCCGGCGGCATCTACAACAACTCGGCTCAGGTGTGGAACCACACCTTCTTCTGGAGCTGCATGAAGCCGCAGGGCGGCGGTGAGCCCACTGGCGCATTGGCCGCGGCGATCAACGCCAAGTTCGGCAGCTTTGCTGCCTTCAAGGAAGCGTTCACCAAGAGCGCTGTCGGCAACTTCGGTTCCGGCTGGACGTGGCTGGTCAAGAAGCCCGATGGCAGCGTGGACATCGTGAACACGGGTGCTGCCGGCACACCGCTGACCACCGCCGACAAGGCGCTGCTGACCATCGACGTGTGGGAGCACGCCTACTACATCGATTACCGCAACCTGCGTCCGAAGTGGGTCGAGACCTTCCTCACCTCGCTGGTGAACTGGGACTTTGCAGCCAAGAACTTCGCTTGAACGAAGAGGCAGGCTGCAAGTGAAAAGGCCGGTCACTGACCGGCCTTTTTCATTCAGGGCGCAAAGGGTGGTCCGGACAACCTGGTGCCGGGCTTGATGCCGCGCTTGGCAAACCAGCCTTGGTTCATTTCAAGGACGAAACGCACTGGCTGCTTCGAGCAGTGAGAGTCCAGCGTCTGCGGTTTCATGTCTTCGATGTTGACGACGGTGCCGTTGTCGGCGATGAACGCGGCAGACAGTGGCAAGAGGGTGTTCTTCATCCAGAAACACTGCACGCCCGGCTCCTCGAAGCGAAAGAGCATGCCCTCGCTGGTCGCCATGCTGCTCCGAAACATCAGGCCGATAGTGCGCTGGTCGGGTGTTTGCGCCAGTTGCGCCTGGATGTTGTAGATGCCTGCCTTCAGCGTGACGGCGGGCAGATTTTGCGGACCCTCTTGCGCGAAGGACGCGCAGCTCCAGACCAGGGCCACGAACGCTAGCGAAGCGCGTTTCATCATGTTGTCCATGCGAGCAAGTTGAGCGGGTTTCAATTATCGGTGGACCCACCATGAAAAACGCCCGATGCCAGGCACCGGGCGTTTCTCGAAGCGTTTGCAGTCTCCCTGCAAAGCACCAAGGCAATCAACGAGACGTTGATTACTTCTTGGCTTCTTCCTTCTTAGCTTCTTTCTTCTCTTCCTTCTTTTCAGCCTTCTTTTCGGCCTTGGCTTCTGCCTTGGAGGCAGCGGAAGCGGCAGGCTTGGCTGCGTCAGCAGCGAAAGCGCCAACGGCGAACAAGGAAGCGATCAGAGCGGCCAGAAGTTTGTTCATTGTGATTTACCTTTCGAAAGTTGAATCCACCACCCGACTGTCGAGTGGCATCCGGCTAACGTGGCTTGTTGTCGGGCGGTTGACAGATGCCGTGACATAGAATCTTTGGATACAAACCCTGATACCCATCGCAGCGAGCGGAGTCATCCATGTACAAGCACATCAAGGTCCCCCAAGGCGGGCAGAAGATCAGCGTTAACCCGGATTTTTCTCTCCAGGTCCCCGACCAACCCATCATTCCGTTCATCGAAGGTGACGGCACCGGCCTCGACATCACGCCGGTGATGATCAAGGTGGTCGATGCGGCCGTCGAGAAGGCCTACGGCGGCAAGAAGAAGATCCACTGGATGGAGGTCTACGCTGGCGAGAAGTCGACCAAGATCTACGGCCCCGACGTCTGGCTGCCCGAAGAGACGCTCCAGGTGCTGCGCGAGTACGTGGTCTCGATCAAGGGCCCGCTGACCACGCCGGTCGGCGGCGGCATCCGCTCCCTCAATGTCGCGTTGCGCCAGGAACTGGACCTGTATGTCTGTCTGCGTCCCGTGCAGTACTTCAAGGGCGTTCCTTCGCCCCTGAAGGAGCCGGAGAAGACCAACATGGTGATCTTCCGCGAGAACTCGGAAGACATCTATGCCGGCATCGAGTACGAAGCCCAGTCGGACAAGGCCAAGAAGCTGATCAAGTTCCTGCTCGAAGACATGGGCGTGAAGAAGATCCGCTTCCCGGACACGTCTGGCATCGGCATCAAGCCGGTTTCCATCGAGGGCACCGAGCGCCTGGTGCGCAAGGCACTGCAGTACGCGATCGACAACGACAAGCCCAGCGTCACCATCGTGCACAAGGGCAACATCATGAAGTACACCGAAGGTGGCTTCCGTGATTGGGCGTATGCACTGGCGCAAAAGGAATTCGGCGCCCAGCTGATCGACGGCGGCCCGTGGTGCAAGTTCAAGAACCCGAAGACGGGCAAGGAAATCATCGTCAAGGATTCAATCGCCGACGCGTTCCTGCAGCAGATTCTGTTGCGCCCGGCCGAGTATTCGGTCGTTGCGACCCTCAACCTGAACGGCGACTACATCTCCGACGCGCTGGCGGCACAGGTCGGTGGCATCGGCATCGCCCCTGGGGCCAACATGTCGGACTCGGTGGCATGCTTCGAAGCCACCCACGGCACCGCGCCGAAGTACGCCGGCAAGGACTACGTGAACCCGGGCAGCGAAATCCTGTCGGCCGAGATGATGCTGCGCCACATGGGTTGGACGGCTGCCGCTGACCTGATCATCAGTTCGCTCGAGAAGTCGATCGCGAGCAAGAAGGTCACCTATGACTTTGCCCGCTTGATGGACGGGGCCACCCAGGTGTCCTGCTCCGGCTTCGGTCAAGTGATGATCGAAAGCATGTGAGTCTTGGCACAGGCCAAGCAAAAGGCCCACCGCAGGTGGGCCTTTTTTTATGCCGATTCGGCCTCAGTTCAGAGAAAGGCCGGCGCTGGAGCCTGCCTGATTTGCCGCCGCAACCAGCAGATCGGCCGGCGCGTCCTGGGGGCAAATATTCTGAGCGAGTTGGCCCTTGGGGCCCTGAACGATTTCGTAGCTGACCCGGCCGCCCTGTTTCAGCGTCCGGAAGCCGTCCATCTGGATGGCGGAAAAATGGGCAAAGACATCTTCGCCGCCGCCCTCAGGTTCGATGAAGCCAAAACCTTTTGCATCGTTGAACCATTTCACCGTTCCGATCGCCATGCTGGGGCTCCCTTCCCATTGATCGGCGGCATTCTCAATCTCGGTTTGCGGGCTGTCAAGGCAAGCGGCAGGGGTGCGGCACCGTTCTTGGAAGGCTCTAAAAATGTGCCTCTCGCCGTGCTTTTGTGGGCTTGAGCTCCCGGCATCTGGCGCAATATCCGAGACAGTGAATCGCCAAGCTCCAACTCTATAGAATCATTCCATGCCCGACGACACACCGAAACTGCCAGCGCCACCCAAGGGCACTCCGCCCGACCGTGGGCAGGGCGCGGTCGTGGCCGAGCGCAAGACGGCCAAGACAGAGCCGCCGAGGATGTTCCAGGTGGTGCTCCTCAACGACGACTACACCCCGATGGAGTTCGTCGTGATGGTGCTCCAGGAGTATTTCAAACGCGACCTCGAGACGGCGACGCAGATCATGCTCAAGGTACACAAGGAAGGTCGTGGCGTCTGCGGTGTGTACACCAAGGATGTCGCAGCCACGAAGGTCGAATTGGTGTTGACCGCCGCACGGCGCGGCGGTCATCCGTTGCAATGCATTATGGAGGCCGCATGATTGCGCAAGAGCTTGAAGTCAGCCTGCACATGGCGTTTGTCGAGGCGCGCCAGCAGCGCCACGAATTCATCACGGTCGAGCACCTGTTGATGGCGCTGTTGGACAACCCCTCTGCTGCCGAAGTACTGCGAGCGTGCTCGGCCAACATTGATGAACTGCGCAAGAGCCTTGCGCAGTTCATCAAGGAGAACACCCCCACGGTGGGCGGTGCCGATGAAGTCGACACGCAGCCTACGCTCGGGTTCCAGCGCGTCATTCAGCGCGCGATCATGCACGTGCAGTCCACGGGCAGCGGCAAGAAGGAAGTGACCGGCGCGAACGTGCTAGTTGCCATCTTCGGCGAGAAGGATTCGCATGCCGTCTACTACCTGCACCAGCAGGGCGTGACGCGCCTCGACGTGGTGAACTTCATCGCGCACGGCATCAAGAAGACCGACCCGCCCGAGCAGCCCAAGTCGAACGAGAGCTCCGGCAGCGAGGGCGAAAAGGAAGAGGGCGAATCCAAGGGCTCGCCGCTCGACCAGTTCACTCAGAACCTGAATCAACTCGCCCGCGAAGGCAAGATCGACCCATTGATCGGCCGCGAGCTCGAGGTCGAGCGGGTCATCCAGATCCTGTGCCGCCGCCGCAAAAACAACCCGTTGTTGGTGGGTGAAGCTGGCGTGGGCAAGACGGCCATTGCCGAGGGCCTGGCTTGGCGCATCACGCAGAACGACGTGCCCGAGATCCTGGCGGACGCGCAGGTCTACTCGCTCGACATGGGCGCACTGCTGGCCGGCACCAAGTACCGTGGTGATTTCGAGCAACGTCTGAAGAGCGTGCTCAAGCACCTGAAGGACCAGCCGAACGCGGTGTTGTTCATCGATGAGATCCACACGCTGATCGGTGCCGGTGCCGCGTCGGGCGGCACGCTGGACGCCAGCAACCTGCTCAAGCCTGCGCTGAGTTCCGGTGCGATGAAGTGCATTGGTGCGACCACGTTCACCGAGTACCGCGGCATCTTCGAGAAGGATGCGGCGCTGTCACGTCGGTTCCAGAAGGTCGACGTGGTCGAACCATCGGTCGAGCAGACCATCGAAATTCTCAAGGGCTTGAAGTCGCGGTTCGAAGAGCACCATAGCGTCAAGTACGCACTGGGTGCACTGCAGGCTGCAGCCGAGTTGTCGGCCAAGTTCATCAATGACCGGCATCTGCCTGACAAGGCCATTGACGTGATCGATGAGGCCGGTGCTGCGCAACGCATCCTGCCGAAGAACAAGCAGAAGAAGACCATAACGCGCAACGAGGTCGAAGAGATCGTCGCGAAGATCGCGCGCATCCCGCCGACCAGCGTTTCGAGCGATGACCGGTCCAAGCTCAAGACGCTCGAGCGTGACCTGAACAGCGTGGTGTTCGGTCAGGAACCTGCCATTGAGGCCCTGTCGGCCGCGATCAAGATGGCGCGCTCCGGTCTTGGCAAGCCCGACAAGCCGATCGGTTCGTTCCTGTTCAGCGGGCCAACTGGCGTCGGCAAGACTGAAGTGGCAAAGCAGCTTGCCTTCATCTTGGGCATCGAGCTGATCCGCTTCGACATGAGCGAGTACATGGAGCGTCACGCCGTCAGCCGCTTGATCGGCGCGCCTCCGGGCTACGTCGGTTTCGACCAGGGTGGCTTGCTGACCGAGGCGATCACGAAGAAGCCGCATGCGGTGCTGCTGCTCGATGAAATCGAGAAGGCACACCCGGATGTCTTCAACGTGCTGCTGCAGGTGATGGACCACGGTTCACTGACCGATAACAACGGGCGCAAGGCCGACTTCCGCAACGTCATCCTGATCATGACGACGAACGCGGGTGCCGAAACCATGAACAAGGCAACCATCGGCTTCACCAACTCGCGCGAGCAGGGTGACGAAATGGCTGACATCAAGCGCCTGTTCACGCCGGAGTTCCGCAACCGTCTGGACGCGACCGTGAGCTTCCGCTCGCTGGATGAAGAAATCATCATGCGCGTCGTCGACAAGTTCCTGCTGCAGCTCGAAGGGCAGTTGGCCGAGAAGAAGGTCGAAGCAACGTTCAGCGACGCGCTGCGCAAGCACTTGGCCAAGAAGGGGTTCGACCCGCTCATGGGTGCGCGCCCGATGCAGCGCCTGATCCAGGACACGATCCGTCGTGCACTGGCGGACGAGCTGTTGTTCGGTCGTCTGGTCGACGGTGGTCGTTTGTCGGTGGACATCGATGCAGAGGGCAAGACGACTCTCGACATCCAGCCGCCAAAGAAAAGCGACAAGCCCAAGGCCGAACCGGCCACAGCGTGATCGTGGCAAGCTGAAACGAGAAACGGAGCCTCTGGCTCCGTTTCTTTTTGCGGACCGGTGTTGTCTGTGCGGTCAGGTGCGCGAGGCAGGCTCTTGCTGGAAGAACTGGCTCAGCAGTCCATAGACCTCGGCATGTTCAGCCTGAAGATCCAGCGGTGCCACGAAGAAGGCCTCGCATGCGACCGCGAAAAACTCGCTTGGCGCCTCTGCACCATACGGGTCCAGCAGCGTGTCCTCTTCGGCTTCGACCCTTTCGCAGAACGCGTCGTAGTGCGCGGCGAACACCGCCTGCCATTCGACTTGGGCGGCACGGCTGGGCAACGGAGGCATGCCATCGGCGCTGCCGTCTTTCATGTCGAGTACGTGGGCGAACTCGTGGATCACCACGTTGTAGCCCCACTCGGCCGAATCGCCGGCCTCCGCGACGTCTTGCCATGACAGCGTGACCGGGCCGCCCTCCATCGCTTCGCCGGACAGGGGCTCGTCGTAGTGGTGAACAACGCCGTCTTCGTCCATGACCTCGCGCCGGGCCACCACCTCGCCGGCATGAACCACGATGCCGATAAAACCGTCGTACCAGTCGAGCCCCAGATGCAGGATGGGTAGGCAGGCCTGGGCGGCGATGGCAACCGCCATGTCGTCGGTGACGTTCAGGCCCTGCGCACCGCTGAACTCCTTGCGGTCGAGGAAGAGCGTGCTCAGCTCTCGCAGCTTGCCTGCGTCCGCGGATTCGAGCGCCGCAAGAAAGGGAAAGTGGGCGAGCGTGCTGGCCCACAGTGCATCGGGGATGGGCCGGCGTGCCAGCGTTCGCCGATCACGCCAGCGGCGCAAAACTTCCATCACGGCTGGCTATGTCAATGCATCGTGCAGCGGCAAGCGCGCCATGCCGGCGGACGTAAAGCGAAAGACTTCCGCACGGTGCGGCGCATGATCCATGTCCCAGTCCGACAGCACGTGGCGGGTGCCAGCAGCGCCAAGCGGCTCGCTGCCCGGCCGGTGCGTGTGACCATGAATCAGCGTCGGCGCGTTTCCAGCATGCAACCAGGCAGTGGCCATCGCAAGGTCGATGTCGACCCAGTCGGCCGGCGACGTCGTGCCGTGCTTGCGCATCTCGCTCTGGCTGCGAACTTCGCGCCCCATGTGACGCCGCACATCCAGCGGCTGGCCGAGGGCCTTGGCTTGCCAGGCAGGGTTGCGAACCATCGCGCGGAACTTCTGATACTCGACGTCGGCAATGCAGAGTTCATCGCCGTGTGTCAGCAGCACCCGTTCGCCGAACGCCGTCAGAAGACACGGGTCGGCCAGCGGCGTAACGCCGCAGGCTGCCAGCATCTCGGTGCCAACGAGGAAGTCGCGGTTGCCCACCATGAAGAAGACGCTGCGCTGCTGCGTGGCCTTGGTCAGCACCTCGGCGCAACGCTCTTCGAAGCCCTCGAACCTTGTGTCGTCGCCGACCCAGACCTCGAACAGATCACCGAGGATGAAGACCGCGTCTGCTGGGGTGCGCTGCATGTAGTCGGCCCACGCCTCGAAGGTGCGAGGCGTCTCTGCGGCGAGATGCAGGTCTGAGATGAAGTCGATGGACTGCCAATCCGGCGGTGCGTTCACCTCGGCCTGCATGGCGGCCCTCAGACGACCGTGGCCTGCGTGATGACCACGTCGTCCAGCGGGACGTCGCCATGGCCACCCTTGTTGCCGGTCTTCACGCCTTCGATGGCGTCGACCACTTCCTTGCCGCCGATGACCTTGCCGAACACGGCATAGCCCCAGCCGCTCGGCGACTCCGACTTGAAGTTGAGGAAGTCGTTGTTGGTGGTATTGATGAAGAACTGTGCCGACGCCGAGTGAGGCGCACTGGTGCGTGCCATCGCGAGTGTGTAGTGGTCGTTCTTGAGGCCGTTGTTGGCTTCGTTCTTGATCGACTCGTCGGTTGGCTTTTGCTTCATGCCAGGCTCGAAGCCGCCGCCCTGAACCATGAAGCCTTTGATCACGCGGTGGAACACCGTGCCGTTGTAATGGCCTTTTTCGACGTACGACAAAAAGTTGGCCACGGTCACCGGGGCCTTGGTGTCGTCGAGCTCGATCAGGATCGTGCCGTGGTTGGTTTGCAGTTCGACTTTCTTGCTCATGTTATTTCTCCAGCGTGGCCTTTTTGATGATGACGGGCTCGGCGGGGACATCCGAGTACGGCGGTTTGCGCGTGGTCTTGACCGCGCGAATCTTGTCTACGATGTCCATGCCTTGAACGACCTTGCCGAACACGGCGTAGCCATTGCCCGGGCCGTTGGCATTGAGCATCGCGTTGTCGACGACGTTGATGAAGAACTGCGCCGTAGCGGAGTCGGGGTCATTGGTACGTGCCATCGCGACGGTACCGCGGTCGTTCTTCAGGCCGGTCTGCGCTTCAAGCGCGATGGGCGCGCGGGTGGACTTTTCCGACATGTCGGGCGCGAAGCCGCCGCCCTGGATCATGAAGCCGCTGATCACGCGGTGGAAGATCGTGCCGTTGTACTGGCCGGCCTTCACGTACTGCACGAAATTGTCGACCGTCTTCGGCGCCTTGGCGGCGTCGAGTTCGATCACGATGTCACCCATCGAAGTGGCGAGCTTGACCTTCTGTGCATGGGCCGCCAGGCTCACGCCGAGGCCCATGACCACGGCCGCGAGCGTCGGCAACCAAGGTATGCGTTTGTTCATCCAATCACTCCTTCGAAAAATGTCTTCCATTGTCCACCCTCCTTGCCCCAGTACTGGCGCTTCATCGGGCCGGTGAGCTACCCCTTCAGCACCTCATCAAAGGTGGCGATGAGAATCTCGCTGGCACCGAACCACGAGAGGATCGGCGCCTCGTTCAGTTCCGCCTCTCGCCCGCGTGAGGCGCTGAGGGCTTGGGCGCCAACAGGTCACGAATCATCGCGAGCTTCGGGCTCACCTTCACGGTGTTGTTGCCGTCGATCTGCAGCGCCTTCGAGTACGCCTGACTCGCCAGCTTGGCGTAGACGTCGCCGAGGTTCTCATACGCCGTCGCGTAACTTGGGTCGATGCGAATGGCCAATTCCAGCGTACGGCGCGCCTGCTCGTACTGGCCTTGCTTGCTGTAGAGCACGGCGAGGTTGTTGTAGGGCTCGGGCAGATCGGGGAAGTCTTCAGTCAGCTTGACGAACATGGCGCTGGCATCGGCCGATTTACCTTGCTCCGACAGTGCCAGTCCCTTCAGAAAGCGCATGCGCGCATCGCGTGGATTCGACGCGAGAAACTGGTCTGCTTTCTGTACGGCTTCGGTCCACTGGCCCGCGCTGAAAAGCTTATCGATGTCTGCGTAGTCATCTGCTCGTGCCGCGCCGGCGGTGAGCACGAAGCCCGCGACGACCAGGCCAAAAAGCGGAGTGCGTGTACGGACCATTGACATTCAGGTGGGTTGCGAGTGCCTGCATCTAGGCACTGACGAGCGAGCGGACGAGGGACAATTCAGAGAAAAGGGCAGGCCGCTATACTCCCAAAATTGTATCGCAGCCCCACTGCTCAAAGCCCTTCCGACAGAACGCTTCGCCATCGGCGTAAAGCACTGAAGCAGCCCGGCGCTCCCCGGTTGCATGCCAGGCCGAACAGCCGCTGAGCGCACCTACTCCAGCCACTCACCGATGACATTGCGCGTCTTCAACACCTTGACTCGACAGACCGAGGTGTTCGTTCCGATCGAACCGAACCACGTGCGCATGTACGTCTGCGGCATCACGATCTACGATTTTTGCCACGTGGGCCATGCACGCATGATGATCGCGTTCGACGTGATCTACGGCTGGCTGCGCACACTCGGCTACCAGGTCAGCTACGTTCGCAACGTGACCGACATCGACGACAAGATCATCAGGCGCTCGCTCGAACGCAAGATCTCCATTCGTGAGCTCACCGACGAGATGATCGGGGCCATGCACCAGGACCTCGGTGCACTCGGCATTGCCAAGCCTACCCACGAGCCGCGCGCGACCGAGTACGTGCCGCAGATGCTTGCGACCATCGGCCGGCTCGAAGCGAAGGGCTTGGCCTACCGCTCAGACAACGGCGATGTGAACTACGCCGTGCGCAAGTTTCCCAAGTACGGCCAGCTGTCGGGCAAGTCGATCGACGAGTTGCGCTCCGGCGAGCGCGTGGCCGTGCTTGATGGCAAACAAGATCCGCTCGACTTCGTGTTGTGGAAGGCCGCCAAGCCCGAGGAACCGGACGACGCCAAGTACCCGTCGGAATACGGCGCGGGGCGCCCCGGCTGGCACATCGAGTGCTCGGCGATGGCGTGCGCATTGCTCGGCGAGCAGTTCGACTTGCACGGCGGTGGTGCCGACTTGCAGTTCCCTCACCATGAGAACGAGATTGCGCAGAGCGAAGGCGCGTATGGCAAAGGGCCTGCTCGCATCTGGGCGCACAACGGCCTGCTGAACGTCGACCACGTGAAGATGTCCAAGTCGTTGGGCAACTTCTTCACCATCCGCGAAGTGCTCGAGCGTTTCGATGGCGAGACCATCCGCTTCTTCATGTTGCGTACGCACTACCGCAGCCCGTTCAATTTCAGCGATGGCAATCTGGACGACGCACGCAACTCGCTGCGCCGTCTCTACACGGCCTTGGCCGATCTGGATGTGCCCGACGTGCCGGTCGACTGGTCGCATCCGTTGGCCGCGCGGTTCCGTGATGCGATGAACGAAGACTTCGGCACACCCGAGGCGGTGGCCGTCTTGTTCGAGCTTGCAAGCGAGATCAATCGCACGCGTTCACTCGAGCTGGCCGGTTTGCTCAAGGGGCTCGGCGCAACGCTCAACGTGTTGCAGCAAAACCCGCGCGCCTACCTGCAGTCGGGCAGCGCGCTGGACGAATCGGCCATCCAAGCTCAGATCGAGGCCCGCGCAGCAGCCAAGAAGGCACGCGATTTCGCGCTCGCCGACCAGATCCGCAAAGACTTGCTCGACCAGGGTATCGTGCTGCAAGACTCGCCGCAAGGCACGACCTGGACGAAGGGCTGACCCGGTGCGTACCGTCACCCCAGACTATTGGGACGAGGCGTGCAAGCACCTCTCCAAACGCGACCGCGTGATGCGCAAGCTCATTCCTCAGTGCGGTGAGGGTCAACTGCAAAGCCGCGGAGATGCCTTCACCACGCTGGCACGCTCCATTGTTGGTCAGCAGATCTCTGTCAAGGCGGCCCAGGCCGTGTGGGATCGTTTTGCCGCGCTGGTCGATGGCGGGCCGATGCGCGTGCTGCCATCGGCCGTGGTGGACATCGAGCCTTCCCACATGCGCGAGGCGGGCCTGTCTGCGCGCAAGGTCGAATACCTGCTCGACTTGGCTCAGCATTTCGAGTCCGGCAAGGTGCACGTGCGGCAATGGCAGCAGATGGATGATGAAGCCATCATCGACGAGCTGGTAGCCATTCGCGGTATCGGCCGCTGGACGGCCGAGATGTTCCTGATCTTTCATCTGATGCGGCCGAACGTAATGCCGCTCGATGACATCGGCCTCATCAAGGGCATCAGCGTCAACTACTTCAGCGGCGAGCCTGTTTCACGAGCAGAAGCACGTGAAGTCGGCGACGCCTGGGCACCATTTCGCTCGGTAGCCACATGGTATATT
>Ga0307516_10005899_pt1 | contig 14498 bp, 11 predicted proteins | sample 19_EM_MG_FD_203310 | JGI IMG/M metagenome (GOLD analysis project Ga0307516, IMG submission 203310) | Populus trichocarpa ectomycorrhiza microbial communities from riparian zone in the Pacific Northwest, United States - 19_EM | ecosystem: Host-associated > Plants > Roots > Unclassified | place... | reverse complement strand
AAAAAGAAAAAAGTTGTTTTCAAGTGATCTCACTCGACGATATACACATACATGACAAAGCAGTTTGAGCAAAATAACTGGATATATATATATATATATATATATATATATCATCAGCCTCTCTTTTTTTTTTAGCAATCCACGTCACGTGATTTTCTAAGAGCACTGGTTCAGGGATGAAAAAAAAACAAAAAAACTTAGAAAACTGAAAAAAAAATGATCGAAAAAACTTAACTGTAAAAAAAGGCTGATTAAAATTTTGAAAAAATCAGCCGGTTCGGTTTTGGTTTTATAAGCCTAAAACCAAAAAAACCGAACCGAACCCAAACCGAAATAAACGAGCCAAACCGGAAAAAAACCGAGCCAACCCGGTTTGAACCGGTTTTTGTCCTAAAAACCAAACCGAACTGAAACCGGTTGGTTTGAACCGGCTTCGGTTTTTTTAATCGGTTTGGTTACTTTTTTTTATAAAAGCCGAACCGAACCGAACCGAAAATGATCACCCCTACTGGTCTAATGGTTTGAACAATGAATATTCATTGAATGATGCAATGGGCCCTCTGATTAAACAGAAACAGTGCAAACACGAATCCCAAAATAGGCTCTTCAAAACTATGGGTAGGGGTTATTATTTTTGGTTTGGTCTGATTTTTATAAAAAAAATAACTAAATTAAATTTTAAAAAAAATCAAAACCGAACCGAAACTGGTTCAAACCGACCGGTTTCAGTTTGGTTCGGTTTTTTAGAATAAAAACCGGTTCAAACCGGTTTGACTTGATTTTTTCCGGTTTTTTTGTTTGGGTTTGGTTTTTTCGGTTTCAGGCTTATAAAACCGAACCGAACCGGTTGGTTTTTTCAAAATTCTAATCGGTTTTTTTGTCACGGTTTGGTTTTCTCGGTTTAATCAGTTTTTCGGTTTTTTTACTCATCCCATCCAAAACCATGATAAGAATGATGCCATGATTTTGACAAATTTGAAATAAAAAAGGGGTAAATTTAGCATTTAGCACGTAAAATACAAATAAATAATGAGATAACATGTTATAATTTTTTATTTTGAGAAAGTAACACAGTTCGATGATAATGCAATTCAAAAATATGTCATCATGATTATGAAGCTCAACATTTGCAAACACTTTGTTAACAATTGTATGGCTACTCCTGCCACGAAAAATCCTTGTCATCGAAGCATTTTTTTCTTCAGCTGGCCTACCAGAGAAGGCAACTAGGCTGGCAAAATGAATTAATTCAACAAACAAACAAAAAAGGAGAGGCGTGAATCTTTTCCACATGCTATGATCATTTGAAAGAAAGAAAAACACAAAAAGGCAGGCGTGAATCGTTTTCCACGTTGAAATCTTACAGTAACGTATACTTTGAGTGATGGTGGTGGTGAAGGGATAAGGTCTTTCTTTCAGTTGGCTGTGATGTTTTTTGGAAATTGAGGGATGAGAAAATAAAAAGAGTCAAGAAAACTTTGATGGAATAAATCAACATAAATTTTGATTGATAGATGAAATTGAAAACTAATAAAACTTTAACAAAAAAATCAAGAAAATAAATTAAAAATAAAAAAATAAGGAACAAAAAAAAATATACATGAGAAATTTTAATTGAAGGACTAAATTGAAAACAAACAAAACTCTTATAAAAAGAATAAGAACAAAATAAAAAAATCAAAAGAATGATGACTCAAATGGAAAAAGCAAAAACAAAGAACTTTGATTGAATAATGAAATTGAAATCCAATTAAACTTTAGCAAAAAAACCAAGGAAATAAATTAAAAATTAAAAGAATAAAAACTGAAATGAAAAAAAACATATAAAAAATTGTAATTGAATGACTAAGTTGAGAAAACAAATTTTATAAAAAGAATAAGAATAAAATAAAAAATCAAAAGAATGAGGATTAGAATTAAAAAAGAAAAAACAAAGAAGACAATTGTATAATTTACTTAGCAAGAGAAAAAAAAGAAAAAAAACAACGACCACCAGTTATAATTTGATTGCCATATATCATGATGCGCCAGATCATGAAAAAAAAAAGGTATGGTAGAGCTTTCAAAGACACGATGAAAGGTTATGTTCGAGTACCGGGTGACATCACAAGTGTCGCCAAACACCACCTCTTTATTGGCGTGTAATGAACACACATCAATAATTTTCTTAAATAATAATAAAAAAATAAACATGAAAAATATCAAAACAATTTTCATATCCTAATAATTGTAAAATAAAATAAAATTGTGATAGCATAAAGGTACCTCCTAACACAAAGTACAAACCCTTATCCAACAGCCCAATATTTTTATTTTGATCCTAGGGGTAATTGGACACTGACAGGAGAATAATCTTGGATATATCAGCTCTTTTGGGAGTTGTGTGTGCTTAGTTTGGAGTCATCTTTGTTCTTTCAAGTAAAAAAACATGTTGAAGCTTTGTTAGATTTCTCAAACAACTTGAAAGGAAGCTAAAACCAGTGAAAATGGAAGTGCAAATCATTTCCAAACAAAATGTAAGACCATCTTCTCCAACACCTCCACACCTGAGAAATTTCAAGCTGTCCCTTTTGGACCAGCTTATTCCAGTTCCATACGCACCGCTTCTCCTGTACTATCCGATGAATGACAATTCTGGTGCTAGCAATCTTGATGTCCCCAAAAGACTAGGAGTGCTTAAAAAATCTCTATCAGAGACCTTGACTCACTTTTACCCACTTGCTGGAAAGATCAAAGATGAGCTTTCCATTGATTGCAATGATGAAGGAGCCTATTATGTGGAAGCACAAGTCAACTGCCATCTCAGTGAATTCCTTAGGCAGCCTGACCTCCTGTTAGTAAATCAATTCTTTCCATGTGAACTCCTTCCGAAAGCAGTCACACATGTTGCTAATTTTCAAGTAAATGTTTTTGAATGTGGTGGTATTGCTATTGGCATATGCATATCTCACCTTATCCTAGATGGTGCTGCTTTGAGCACCTTTCTCAAGGCATGGTCTGCCACAGCCAAAGGCAGCAGGGAAGCAATTATATACCCCGAGTTCATTCCCAGTTCTCTCTTCCCTGCAAATGATTTGTGGCTTAGAGACTCAGCAGTTGTTATGTTTGGTTCCTTGTTCAAAAAGGGCAACGGCGTTACTAAGAGATTTGTGTTTGATGCCTCATCAATTTCCATCCTCAGAGCCCAAGCAGCCAGCTTAGGAGTGAAATGCCCCACTCGCGTCGAGGTGGTCTCATCTTTCCTGTGGAAGTGCATCATGGCAGCCTCAGAAGAATGGCGAGGATCCCAAAGGCGGCCTTCTTTACTAACCCACTTGGTGAATCTGCGAAGAAAAATGGAACCAAAGTTGGGAGAGAATTCCATGGGAAATTTCCTGTGGTTAGCAGCTGCAAAATGCATGAACAAGTCCAGGGTCGAATTAAACGACTTGGTTGGTGAGGTGAGGAAAGCAATATCAAAAATTGATGCTGACTTTGTTGAGCAGATAAAAGGTGATAAAGGCAATTCTCTGGCGGAGCAAACACTCAAAGAAATAGGTGAATTTGGCTCCAAGGATGGAGTAGACTACCTTGGTTTTTCTAGTTGGTGTAGATTTGGCTTCTATGATGCTGATTTTGGATGGGGCAAGCCTGTTTGGATTAGCAGTTTCGCTGTGTCAGGTTCGCTTACCATGAACCTTGTCATTTTGGCTGACACAAGGTGTGATGGCATAGAAGCTTTCGTGACCTTGGATGAAAAAGACATGACTATTTTAGAAGGCAATCCAGAGCTCCTCAAATTTGCATCTTTGAACCCAAGTCCTTTGGACATCGATAAATCAGTGCAGTGTACATGAGAGCTATGGTACTGACAGTGACGCTGGCAACAATCTTTCTTAATTAAGCTGTGTCCCGTGACACAATTGTTGCTAGCATTCCTACTGCGGCGTGTAACTCAACATGATTGCTCAGAATTAAATCATCTTAAGCTGTATTTAAGGCCCTGATGCCGTTAATCACTTTCGTTAAGATGGCTTTACCAAGGTAGGAGAACCTGGAAACTTCCATCCAACAGGTTTTGAAGTGTAAAAGCATCTAGAAGTAGGTTCTTGTAATGTCTCCACCACTTTCTTCTGCTTCTGTTAGCAGTACTGCTGCGTCATAAGCCAGTTTGTGACAAGAATTATATAAATTTGGAGTTTTTACTTGGATTGCCACACCTTAAGGTTGTAAATTATGTTTCATCATTTGCTCACCACAGCACTTGCCAAGAACAAGTACATTATTTTAAGAGTTGTGCAGAGGTGCTGCTTCGGCTAGAATAGACTAGAGAAATCGTAACATTGATGTCCAAACAGAAATCACTACAATATATTTGGTATTTACCGTGAAAAGAGTATCCCTTGATATTATTTAGGGACAAATGAGCATATACGCCCCCACATGTTCAAACTTCCTATATATATATATATATATCATAGCCAATCATCTTATTCTATCCAATTAATGACAACTTTAGTCCTAGCCATGATCCTGATGTCCCACAAGACTGGAGCTGCTACAGATTTTACCCTCTTGGTGGAAAGATCAAAGACGTCTCATTTTCCATTTACTGCAACGACAAAGGGGCCTATTATGTGGAAACCAGGGTTCTTGACTTCAATCTTGATGAATTCCGTGGCCAACCTGACCTCCTGGCAGTGTGTCAATTTCTTCCCTGTGAACTCATTGTGAAGGAATCAACTGCAGCAGTATACGTGACTAGTGTTCAAGAAAACGTCTTTGAGTGTGGTGGCAATGGCTTTGGCATGTGTACATGTCACAAGTTCCTGGATGGTGCTGGTTTGAGCTCGTTTCTGAAGGCATGGACTGCTACAGCCTGAGGCAGTAATGAAGCAACCGTGTACCCTGAGTTCATCGCTAGTTCCCTCTTCCCTACAAACGATACATGGCGTGGAGAGTCATCGATTGTTATGTGGGGTTCTATGTACAAAAAGGGAAAGTGCATAACCAGGAGATTTGTGTTTGATCCCTCAGCCATTGCCGACCTTAAGGCCCAAGTAGCCAGCTCTGAGATGACACCACCATTGTCAGAGAATTCCATGGGAAATCTCTTTTGGATAGCAGCTGCACGATATGTGGCTGAGTCCAAGCCTGGACTTAATGACTTGGTGACTGAAGTGAGGAATGAATCTCAAAAATTGATGATGATTTTGTTAAACAACTAAAAGGCAATGAAGGCAGCTATGCGAACCGGCATGGCAGGTTAATTCAGGATGTCAATCAATCCAGATTAAAAAAAAACAAAACTTGACTGACTTGCCAGGTCAGTCAATCAACCCATTAATTTTTTTTCAACTTTTTTAAATTAAAATTAACATGAAAATAGCTGATTTCATAATCTAACATCTATATATATATATATATATATATATATATATATATATATATAGATCATGATAATTATATCGAGACCAAAAATTAAATTATCTCTATTAGTAATACTAATTAAATTCAGGTGACACTTAAACTTAAATTGATGAATTTATTGAATCTCTCTCCATTAGTTGAAGCCATTTTGGAAAATTTTAATTATGGTCTTTGATATATTATAAAAATAAGATATTGTCATTTTTGAATATGAAATCAGAATAAAATTAATAAAAATATTGGATTAATCAAAATTAACTAAAATAAAACCCAAACACAATATTAATATCATTGTTATTTGATCTTATTTGGCTAAATAATTCGATCCAAGACCGATTGATATACCGAGTATAAAAAAATAAAATAAATTTAATATTAATGTTGTTTAACTGGGTAGTTAGTTACCTTGTAATTCAATCAAAATATAATTTTAATTTTTTAAAAAATAATAAAAAAAATATTTTTATGTAGTTTTTTAAATATTATATCTTAAATTAATATGATCAATCCGTAATTCAAATTAACCCTAGAATTAACAATTATGAATATCATAATGTTTGTGTGGCCATTTACCGTGGGAGACCTAGATTAGAAAATCCCTCTCCTCATCAGGACCACCACCACCATCATCGACAGTGAAGCAAATAATTTTTTTAAAAAACAAAAATCACTGAAATTAGATCACATCACAGTTATTATCTCCCTTTTTGGCCTGCCAGCCAAAAAAAAAAAAAAAAAAAATTAAATGAAACACAAAGCAACACATAAATCAAGAGGAAAAAAATCCCTCCTCCCCCACCTTATGGCTTCTCTCCTCCCTCTCCTCTTTTTCTTCTTTTTCGCTTCTCCTTCACTTGTCAATGCTAAAACTAATTCCACTATCACTTCAATAAATCGCGATCTCTACCATTCCAGGTAAATTCTAAATCAAAATGCTCCCCCCCCCCCCCCAAAAAAAAAAAAAAAATTTACTTACGAAATAGTATTTGAGTTTTCATTCTGATTCTTTTTTTTTTTGCAGTGCTGATTTGTTAGAGCAAATAAAGGCATTGGTACACCGTCACCCAGATAAACTTACCGTAAGTTTCTGTTTTTGGTGATACAAAGTTTTTATTATTATTATTAATGTTGTTTTTAAGGTTGTAATGATGAGTTGCTGTTGTTTTTTTATAAAAAAATAATAATAGGCGGAGACGATTAAAACAGGAAACAAGGGTTATAAAGCAGAGATCACTGTAGTTACTTATTGCAGAAGTAGGAAAGAGACTGATGACAGGTCAAAGTTTCGGATTCTTCTTGTAAGTTTTTAGCCCTTTTTTTATTTGTTTATGTATTTATGGAAGAACCCATCAAGTTGTTTGATTTAAGGAGTTATTGGTTTTTGTTGATTGGATTTAAGGAATTCGATTTGGTGTGTAGTGGATTAGGTTATTGCATACTGGTATTTTGGTGTGATTGGTAATTGCTGGTTTTGTTGACAGATGATTCCCTTGTCTTCCAGAGTTTCGGGCAGCATGGGAGGGAGCTAATTACAACAGAACTTGCGTTTCGGATCTTGTCGGTTTTAAGCGAGGAACAGTTTCTACCTGATGTAGATGCTGCTTCTTTAAACAATACCCTAGACAAGCTCATCGTAAAGGTAGCTTAAAAATTTTCGTGGGACATTAATTTCACTTGTAATTGAAGTATGTAACCTATTGAGGCAATATATGTATTACTGGTGTTTACGGGCTGATGTTTTGGGATACTTCTTTTGAATGGCATGGCAGGTCGTGCCAATGGAAAACTTGAATGGACGGAAACTTGTTGAGGAAGGAGATCTTTGTGAGAGAAGAAATGGTAATGCAGTTTATTTTAAGGTTTAATTTGACTTTTTGGAGAAATTGTGTTGCTAAGTTTTCTTTTTGGCAGGTAGAGGAGTTGATCTCAACCGGAATTGGAGCGTTGATTGGGGAAAAAAGGAGAAGGTCTGTTCTGCCTATTAACCTTGTACTCTTGGAATACTATTTTGCATAACATCATTACATGTTATATGCTCATGATCTGCGATGATGTCCTCGGGCATTAGGTTGAGGTGGACTCAAGTAGTACGTGCATTTAATAAGTGAATTGAAATCTTTGTACGATGGGCAATAAATGAGCTTTTAGAATAATCAGTAAAGTCTTTATACTCCTTGTATTTGTCACTGAAGGATACGAACGTTATAATTCAGTTCAGTGGTGTGCTCCTATGTGATGTGGTTTCTTTGTCTCATATTCAATAGTTCCCCATTTACAGGACTATGATCCATATGAAGAAAATCCTGGAACTGGTCCTTTTAGTGAGCCTGAAACTCAAATAATGCGGAAACTCGCCTTAACGTTCGATCCTCACATATGGGTTAATGTGCATTCGGGAATGGAGGTGAGTGGTCCTAAGTAAATATCCTTTATCATTGATTGCTGAACTGATCCTAAGAAACGTTGTTTTGTCAATTTTTTTCATTTTTTCTCTACCCTTTGTTTGGTTCTTTATAATGCGTTCTTTCCCTTTTCATTTAGGGTTGCATGATCTCTTATTTGCTTTTGTTGTTCAGGCATTATTTATGCCTTATGACCACAGGAATACAACCCCTGATGGTGTGCTATCAGAACGTATGAGGTCATTGCTTGGTAAACTGAACAATGTTCATTGCCACAAACATTGTATGATTGGCTCAGGAGGAGGCTCTGTTGGGTTTGTAATACTTAAACTGCAAACCTGTTTCTATTCAGAAATTTCATAGTTCCATCCATTGTTTCTAGAGAGACACCACACCCTCTATTTTAGTGTTTTGACAGTGGTTACTGATGACTGTCCATGAGCTTAATAATATACAATCAGTTCCCATTTCTGCAAAGCATGCTGTCATATGGACTTACCACTTAATCACAGGCATTGCATACAAATGACACGTAGACATGTTAATGGCTTTGTGATATGTCTGGAGTTTTTTTTTTTTTTCCTTTGGGCTGTCTTTAGGGACAACATGTAATTTTAGTAAATGTCGCCATTCCTGCATTGTCCAGGCTTCTGAATTATAGATGGTTCATATGTATCATTCGAGTGTAAAACATCTGGGTACTTCGGCTGTTATAGCCTAATGTGCGCAGTGCTTCCAGGGCCTTTGTTGCCTGTTTCCACATATTATCAACTTGAAGGAAATATGATTTACCGTACAATGTTGAAAATTAGATGATCTTGTTGCTGGAGAGTGGTTATTCAGCAGGTCTGGAGTGCCAGTTGAGATTTTGACATGTTTATGCTTTAATGCTTTAATTTAGGTATCTTGCACATGGGACAGCAACAGATTTCATGTACGACATTGTAAAAGTGCCTATGGCTTTCACCTTCGAGGTCTGTGAAATATGAACACCTTTCATAAAAATGCTTTAAAGTTATAAGCCAGTCTTTCTGCCTAACCTTTGTTTCGGATGCTGTAACTGGCAGATATACGGAGATACCGCAGCTTCTTCAAAGGACTGCTTTAAAATGTTCAATCCTGTTGATCTTACTACCTTCAATGTAAACTGGATTGCTATTTTTTTTGCTTTACAGAAATAGCATTTGGTTGGTGATGGAAAAGAATCGAAATTTAACGATCATATTTTCATTTTGGGTACAGAGAGTTCTCAATGACTGGTCTTCCGCTTTTTTCACAATTTTCAAGTTGGGACCGCTCCAGCTAGATGGAAACCATTCGAAGGCCATGGCGTCTGGTGTGGACAAGTTTGTATCCATTGATGAATATCTTGATGGGTACTTAATGGAAAGGAGAAATAGATATGGTAAAAAGATGGAGGTGCTAGATGTTGGAATGCAGGAGATAAGAACGTATTTTAGGCTCTTCTTATTATCCTCAGTTTTGTTATTGTTCATGTTCTGTTCTAGAATTGCAAAGGGCAAGTCAAGTAGACCTATTGTCTCAGCCTTATCCATCTGACATTGTATCTTGAGGTATCTTATAGAAACATTTTTTTGCCCATGGTTCAACATCAGTTCCTCAATGATTTGCCTCTGCATTGACGAATTCAAAGAGCTTCCACAGAGCATTGTTGATCACAATTTACTAATATTCCTATAGTATTTAGTTTCCCTCGAAGAAACTATTCTCTGCTCTAGATCAGCAGCCTTGAACCTGATGTATATCAACAAGCTACAGGGGAAGCAGATGAGGAAACCATTCTCATATGAAAAAATTAGTGGTTTTTGTTTGGTCGAATCTTTGCACCATGGGAGGATGATGTTCAATTGAATAGCAGTACCTATATTTCCATTAGGATAAAAGAATGATTAGAACTGATGCAATTATAGAATACAACTCAGGAGCTGTGACAAGAATGTTAAGAACTGTACAGTTGGGAGGAGGTTTCCTCAAATCCTGTGTTTTGATATCAAGTAGATGACTCTTCATGGATGCAGACAATCATTTGCTCCTGAAGCAGAAACCCTTTCCAAGTTATGTGGGGATGCACGTATGAAGCATTTCCTGCAAAACCATCGAGTCTAGAGAATGAGAATATTTCGTGCAATGGAAGATAACATGTTAATCATGATAAAATGATGGTAGCACAAGGGACTGCAAGCACAAACCTTGAACAGGGAAGCAACTTCAGATGTAATAACGATCTTGTATTTTGTATGGCTGGATAGCTTGGGCTTCTCATCTACTATTCCAGTGTTTGCTTCATGTATTTCAGAGCAGAGCGTAACATTGCTCTGGCTTTCCTATCTGGGGTGCACCCAGACAAAATCATTTCTTCATACACAGATGGCACCTGAAACATGCAGGTCGATTATCTTCATATAGAACCACAGGGGTGATTGATAGGTATATATTAGGTCAATGTAACGATACAGCTAGGGCATTGAAGATGTTTGTTAGACATAAACAGCAATCTCAGATGGCATACCCAAAGATTGACCTTTCTATTATATCCTATAATGCAAGCTCGAAATTAGTAGATGCACTATAATGTTAAAGTGAACCACCTAGTTGCTAATCGACTTTCAAAGGCTCTGTACTTCCAGCTCGGATACAGACATGGAGTGTAAGCAAAAAAAAAAGCAAAGCAAACAGAAATGTGGCGTGACACACACCAAGCAATAATTATGCAGTTTCAAGTTAACAAAGTGGTTATAAACTATGCATCAGGTATTTGGTATGATGCTTCATTTCTAGGTAGAAGCAAGGAGAAATTATGCATTCATTTGATTATATTACTTTTAAGGCAGGTAAAGTATGATTGATGGTAAGAACTGAGACATCTATTTTTGATATATGGGTTGCTGCAAACAATTTATCGGCCCATGAAATATGCAAGGTCCAGCTTATCATGTCAGCAACACCTTAAAAGAAGGAGATCAACAGTTGTGGTGGATATACAATGGGCACAAAATGCAGAAGGGTGCAGTATCATTGTCCAAACATGTCACAAGAAAGAAAAGGCAGCACATCAAATTTTCCAAACATTGTCTGCGAGCACTCATACAGTATAATGAATATTATACCTTATCAAACTTCTCAACAAGAATCAGAGCTTTCATAAGTGTTGTATAAGTAACCACATCTGGCTTCAAATCCTGCAGTTAGAGGACCAATGGACATTTTATACGAGGGCAAGACAAGCAGATTCAACAAGGAAAATAGATACTCTGTGGGTAACTATTAACTACAACTTACATTTTCCTTCATGTACTGCAACACTACGAAAGCTTCAACATCCCTCCTATCCTTTCCAAATGCATTAATCAACGAATTGAGAGCTAAGAGACTAGGCTTTAGGCCATCATCCCTCATTGCCCAAAATGCACTTACAGCTTGATCAGACAAACCCTGTGAGAAAATGGAATGGGAGATCATTAGGAGGACAGAACAGTAGATCCTATGTATATCAGAGTTCCCATTTGCAAGAAAAGGGTATAGAACGCATTTATTTGACCTCCTTACTGTCTACTTTGTGCATACCAATATCTGAGCTTGATCTTCTGAGTTTAGAAGCCACCAGTGAATTGAAGATAGCACAATTATAAAACAAGTGATAAACTGCACAACCTTCCCAATTGCATCAGAACTATGTGTCTTGGTAAGGTTGACAGTGTCATCTTACTAAACATTAAAATGATGTGTCAGTGATCTCAAGTGCACAGCAACTGTAATGTAGAAGTTCATCAGTAATTATCTAAAATATTAGCATGTTCTCCTATGTCCTGCCCATACAGTGTGCATGAAAATGATAAGTCGGACATCTAGGCACATGATCATGGATATATAGCTTATTCCCGGTAAAGATCTTATATTTTGATGCACAAGTTTATTTGTATACCCGCAACGAAAATAGTCCATGTGGCCAAGACTATGACTATAATATACCATCATCTGACTATCAGTAACCATATGAATAAAGCATTTCGCAAGATCCCATGAAAAAGTAATCATATAATGGAGTTGATGTCAGTGCCAAGGCTGTTGACTTACCCTCTGTGCATAGGCATTTAGCAAAGCATTGTACATAGTAGAGGATGGTTTCAGTCCTGCAGCCTTCATATCATCCAAGCACTCAATTGCATCATCAAACCTACCTGATTTCCCGTAAATATCAATAAGGGTAGTGTATGTCACGGCATTAGGCAATAAACCCTGACTCCGCATATTTGTCAACAAATTCTTCACATCGTCCCATCTCTCCTGGTCCCCAAATGAATTAATCATAATGTTAAATGTAGTATTACAAGGCAAGTAGCCTTTTTCCATCATTTCCTCAAACAACTCCTCCGCTCTATCATGCTTCCCTGCCTTACAATGACAGTCTACAAGTGTATTCCAAGTAATTGTGTCAGGCTCTATCCCTTCCGATAACATCCTATCAAAGGTGGCCATGGCATGATCAAGACAATTGAACTTGCCAAAAGTATCAATCAAAACATTATAAAATATCCTATCAGGACGCACCCCACTGTCCTCCATTTCCCTTAAAACCTGAAAAGTTTTCTGCCACTCCCCTTTATCCCGATAACTCGCCAAAATCCGACTAAAAACATATGCATTAGGCTGCACATTACTCGCTTCCATTTCCTTCAACACAATCCTCGCACTCTCCCATCTCTCCGCATTCCCATACGCATCAATCAACAAACTATAAGTCTGTTCATTTGGCAAAACACCACTCCTCTCCATCTCCGAAACAACAAACTCTGCGTCTCTCAACAAACCCGCTTTCACATACCCTCTAAGAAGTGCATTATACGCCCTGGTCCTCGGTTGCAATCCATTGTCTCTCATTTCTTCAAAAATTGCCTCCGCTTCCTCTGTCCTACCACAATTCCCCAAACCCCAAATCACTGTCACAAGCGTGGCAGTTTTCACACTCAATCCACTTCCTTGCACCACACCCAAAAACTCCAACGCTTTATCTAAATCCCCAGCTTTCGAAAACCCAACAATAATATCATTCCATAACTGCACATCAACTTCAAGCTTATCACGATCAATTTCCCTGTAAATCTTTTGCAAAATCGAAGAATTTGCTCTGTTATTCTTCATTAATGACCTAATTATTAAACTATAATTAACCAAATCCGAAGGATAACCGTCCTCCCTCATTCTACATATCAAATTAAGCGCTTTTTCAATATCATTATTCCGTGCACACGCGCTAATCAGGGCATTATAAGTTAATGGAGTCAAATTTTGCTTTTGAGAGAGCAAAAAGGCCTCGTATAGTTTCTCTGACTGACCAAGTGCGTGGATCAAAATAGAGTAGAGCAGCTCGTAAGAGAAACAGAGGTTATGCTTTTGAAGCCAAGAAACGACAGCGTAAGCGAGAGGAATAGAGGAAGAGGAAGTACAGAGAGATTTTAATAGGGAGTGCCAGAGTGGACCAGGGACTACACGGTATGACTCGGCGAGTTGGAACTCGGTGGAGTCTAATGATGTAGGAGAGGCTGAGTCGGAGTCCGAGTCGGTGGAAGTGGAAATTTTGTTGGAGAGGTAGTTGATGAGTGGAGTGAAGTCGTAACGGAGGCTTTGGAGAGGGAGAATGTCGTCGTCGTCGTCGTCGTCGTTGTAGTAGTCTTCGATGTCATTTTGTGAAGTTTCGTGATGTCGTTTTGAGTAAGGGAAGGAGGAGTCGGTGAGATTTGTGGCGGTGAGGGCAGTGGTGGTGGGAGTGGCGGCGAGTTGTGGTTGGAGGATACGGTGGTGGTGCTGGAAGATTGGAGAAGTTATGGAAATTGAAGGGAAACGATTTGGGAGAGGTTGCGGGAACAGAAGCATTTTAGGTTTCTCTTTTCCGAGAGAGAGTGATAGAGAGGCTGAGGGTAGAGATGGCTTAACGGGAAGCGAGAGGTGTTGGTTTATCCGGTTTGGATATTTTATGCCTTTTGGTGGTGAAGAGGACGAAGACAGATTTTCATTGTATGGCCCCTGAAGTTTTATAATTTAATTAATTAATCCCTTAAGTTTGGTTTTGGACATGACAACTTCATTTTCTAAATGAAAGATTGTAATAGCCGCTGCAAATTGAAGCCATTGTTTCAATAACCGGACAAGCCTTACGGGTCAATATAGGACCTGGTCGGACTCGGATTTACATTTGTCTAAGTTAAAAAAATAAAAATTATTTGACTCACTTGACTATTAAGTTTTTAATTTAAAAAATAGATCAAAATAATATAATTTTAATTTTTTAATTTTAAATTTTTTAAATTGACTCAATCCTTTTATAACTCAAGCCTAGTAGCAGATGAGTTCTTTTAAAATATGATTGAAACATGGGAGTTCAAACTTCAAAGTAATATGGTTTGTTTTTTTTTTTTTTTTTGTTAATTAGAAATATTTGGATTAATTCGACTAATTCTTTAAAAATTTTAAAGTTAATGATTATGCAAGTTTTTAATAACCTTAAAATTTATAACACTCGAATTAATAATATCTGAAAAATAAATTCAAAATCTAACCAGATGAGTTATACACCTCAAAATCTTCAAGGTAGTATAATTAATCACCCTAAACAACATTGTTTTCTCGACTTTAATCAGAAATAGTATCTCCCCTAGTTTTGCAAAACCC
>Ga0307516_10005898_pt1 | contig 14500 bp, 12 predicted proteins | sample 19_EM_MG_FD_203310 | JGI IMG/M metagenome (GOLD analysis project Ga0307516, IMG submission 203310) | Populus trichocarpa ectomycorrhiza microbial communities from riparian zone in the Pacific Northwest, United States - 19_EM | ecosystem: Host-associated > Plants > Roots > Unclassified | place... | reverse complement strand
CTCAGAAGCTCTGGGCGTATGTCTCTGGCTTGATAACCAAGCCCACCCTTGAGTCTTCAGCTGCCGCCACTGCCACATCCCGTCCTGCCACTGCCGAGTCCATCAAGGCTCGCAATGATTGGGTTTCCGAGGATAGCGCGGCGATTGGCTACATTAAGATGAAGTATTCCGAGTCAGTAGTTGCGAGTATTCCCGCAATGCATGCGACTTCGAAAGAAGTCTGGGACGGTCTCAAGGAGTGTTTCGACAAGGCATCTGCTGCCGTCGTGCTCCAAGAGATACAAAAAGCCTTTTCTTTCAGGCTCTCCGGTGGTGATCCAACCGATGAGATCTCCAAGCTCACTGCCATGTTCGCTCGTCTTGAGCAACGCGGCTTCACAGTCCCGGATTTTGTCCAAGCCTCAATCTTGATCATAGCGATTCCCCAGAAATGGGATCAGATTTCGACATGGCTCCTATCTTACTACTCCCTCAATAAACTCGAGTATGGCATAGTGACTAACGCGATCATCGGAGAATACCAACGCCTTGCAGGTGTCTCACGACCCTCGCAATCGGCGAACAAAATCTCCACTGTCAAGCGTAAGTCCGATCACCCACCCTCCTGGAAAGGAAAATCCAGAGAGGAACAGCCTAATGCATCTGGCTCGGGTGATCAGAAGAAAGGACGATCTCATGCTGGAAAAAAGTGAAGGAACGATGAGAAGCCGCCAAACAACGCAATCATGCCCATATGGCAGAATCCGTGATGGTGGTCGACCCTTCCACTCCCACAGCCTCATCATCAGCTCCACTTCCCGCACCTCCAGCTCCCCTTCCAATTGTCACGACGATCAACGGCAACAGTAGGATTATCCCCGCCTCTGCCTTTGTCCCAAAAGGACTTCCAGCAGCTATTGCTGCAAAGCCTATACCTCGTCGGTATACTGGCTCGATGAAAACAAGGCCCGGTGTATGGGTAAATGCCAAAAAGGCATGCGATCTAGCTGATCGCATGGAGATAACTCAGACGATCTCAACGCTCAAGCATCTTGAGACCCACGTCGCTGATATCATCCTCCCACCTCAGGATCACTCCCTGAAATGGCGTATGCCCTCTCCAGACTTCGTCTTCACCGAGGACAATTTCCCCTACCTTGCAGGAAGAGAGACTCCATCAAAGTGTCAACACATTGATGATGGGACCGTGTCGCTTGGCAGCCCGATGCCGCCGCCGCACTTCGCTTTGGACTACGACCCGGATTACTTCGCATCAGTCCCTATTTTTCTTAATCATGAACCTGATGCTGATTACATCGAGCAGAGCCTTATTTGGTGTCGACCCATGTTGACGCCCACATATTTTGGCTTACATAAAATATTTTTTACCGCTCTGTACCTGTCAGCCTTTATGGCCTTATAGCATCTGCACGCCCTGTGGGGGTGCAATATAATTTTATTGATAAATGTTCATGTTTGAGATGTAAGCGATCTGAGCCTCCACAACAGTCACAATGGCTTTTGGACTCTGGTGCATCAATGCACTTCACTGGCCAACGCTCTGACTTAGTAGATGCCTTCAAATTGGCACAGCCACTGATGATTCAGACGGCTAATAATATTACTCAAGTCGAAGAAGCAGGAACAGTGTTTATTACACACACTGTTCATCCGCAGAACGGTAAGGCGTATGAGAAAACAACACACCTACAACCCGTATATTACCTTAACAGATTAAACACCTGCTTACTCTCTATAGGGGAGTTCCTGAATGATGAACAGCTTATTTTCGGCGATCAACGCCAGCTTACATTCCTAAGGAATAAACTACCTGTTCTCACATGTCAACCACACGTTGTAGGCTCAACTACATTTTGGCTAACCTCGACAATTGAGTCGGTTCAGTCAATCTCTGCCAAGACCGGAACGGTCTATGCCGCTGATTACAGCATATGGCATCAATGCATGGGTCACCCCGGTGACAACATTCTCCAAAAATTACCTGATATGGTAAAAGAGGCACCAAAGCTAATCACTATACCTACAGCTAAGAAGCCTTGTGAAGCTTGTGCGAAAGGAAAGATGCCATCACGCTCTTTCCCCCCATCATCATCGCGCGCAATGAAGCCTTTCCAGATCATCCATTCGGATATCAAGGACATGATCAAATGATCATTTAACGGCTATCAATATGTTCTTACCATACTCGATGATTTCTCATCCCACACATGGTCTTTTAATCTAAAAAAGAAATCTGATACGATTGACCATGCTCAGCAGTTTATTGCCTATGCTAAAAATCAACATAATGCCTCGATCGGCACTTGGATATTTGATGGCGGGACTGAGTTTATCAACGACGCGTTTAAGAATATGCTATGCGATAATGGCATTTTATCTGAGACTAGTGTGCCTTACCAGCACCAACAAAATGGTTGTGCTGAACGTTTAAATCGCACGATCATGGACAAGGTGCAATCAATGCGCTTTCGTGCCTGTCTCACAGATACTATGTGGGAATTTTCATGGGACCATGCGATACACATGTATAATCGCACTCCCATACGTCGCCTGAAATGGCAAACCCCTTTCGAAGCACTCAGGAACGAGAAACCTGATGTTTCCCATCTCCGAGTTTTCGGATGTGGTGCTTACGTTTTCCTTCCGGAAGATGTTAGAGCAAATAAATTATCCCCTAAATCCGAGACTATGGTTTATCTCAGACAGCCTGCCGGCTATAAGAGATTTTGCTTCTATCGCATCACAAATGGGCGAATTTTCATTGGCGCTACTGCCGTATTCAATGAAACCTATTTTCCATGCTGCCCTGATGGCAAACAGCGACCTTTTATGGAATTAGGTGACGCACCGCCCACTGAGAATAGATACCCGGATGATCCCATAGATCTGTCCAAAGACAATGAATTTGGCGATCACCCGCTGTTCCCTATGGAAAATGACGATCACCCACCATCATCTCCTCCCTCCGAACCTAAAGTTCTTGATGTCCCTGATCGTGACACGGAACACCCTTTGCAAACTCAGGGAAACCCGCCAGTACCTCCGCCTCAATGGCATGATGACACCCAAAGGTGTGGTACGAGACAGCAAACGGTAAAAAGTCATCCTGACAGCGTCTATGGCGATAGAACGCCGGTCAATCTCCAAAAAGACGACTTACACAGGAGAGCTGGCAATCAGCCGGGTAGCTCCCGTGCTCCGCCTAAACAGCCGACAAGGAATCCTATTCCCAGATCCAGTCATGCACCGCCTCCTCTGCATCAGACTACTACTGATGCCGATGATGACACAGGGGAAGACCCTGTGGATACCTCGGGCCAAGCGCATTTAAACCACCTAGTCCGGGAAGGGGGAGTTGAATTCCTTGCCTTTCTGCTGAATAAAGCAGTACCTACAGCATCGGATCAACCGGTCTTTTACAAAGACATAGCTAGATTACCATCTCAGCTACGGGAACAGTGGAAAAAGGCATGCCAAGAGGAGTTAGAGGCCCTCCGTAAGCGCAAAGTCTTTGAACTAGCCGATTTACCAACAGGCCGTAAGGCTATTAAAAATTGCTGGGTATTTACGACTAAGAGCGATGGTCATAAGAAAGCCAGGCTTGTAGCCAAAGGCTTCTCTCAGATCGAAGGCATTGACTTTGATCAAATCTTCTCACCAGTAGTCCGGTATGAGTCCGTACGCCTATTATTGGCAGCTGCTGCCTTAGAAAATTGGCACATTGAGGGACTTGACATCAAGTCTGCCTTCCTTTACGGGCAACTTGATGAAGAGATATATATGGAACAACCCGAAGGGTTTAAGATCCAAGGCCAGGAACAGAAAGTCCTCCATTTACACTGAGCCATCTATGGTCTCAAACAGGCAGCCCTAGCTTGGTGGAAAGAGCTGCTCACCTCTATGTGTAAAATAGGCTTTGAGCGCTCCCAATCTGATGCAGGGATCTTCATTCACAAAGCCAAGAATGGAGATATTGTTGTTGCTATGATATACGTCGATGACTCTGGCTTTATAGGGAATAATGCTACCCTTGTGAAAGAAAAGAAAAAAGCATTCATGGGCATATGGGAATGCCACGATCTTGGCGAACTCAAAGAGTTCCTTGGCATCACCATCAGGTGCTCTGGTCGCAAAATCATACTAGATCAGAAAGTGTACCTGGCCAAGATCCTTGATCGCTTCGGTATGACAAATGCCGTAACAGCGAACACGCCTCTGCCGCACGAATATACACCCGTTGCACATACTGGCAACCCTGACCCCACACTCTGGACACAGTACCAAGCCATAATTGGCTCACTGCTGTACCTGATGTTAGGCACTCGTCCTGACATCGCTTTTGCTGTGATCAAACTATCACAATTTAATGCCAACCCTAGTAAAGAACACTATGAACAGGCTAAGTACATTTGCTGTTATCTGGCAGGTACCAAAGACTATACAATGGTCTTTAATGGCAATACTAATGAAGGCTTGATTGCGCATTCTGATAGCGATTGGGCCACAGACATTAATAATTGCCGCTCAATCACAGGCTACTTCTTCAAGTTAGCCGGGTCATCAGTCTCATGGCTCTCACGAGCCCAAAAAACCGTAGCCCTATCTTCCACCGAGGCTGAGTACATGGCAATCTCCGATTGCTGTCACCAAGCCATGTGGATGACCAATCTCTTCAGAGAAATTGGCTTTCACGTATCGCCGATCACGATCTGTGGCGATAATCAGGGCAGCATATTTATTGGCTCCAACCCTGTTCAAGAGAAGCGGACTAAACATATCGACATCTGCTATCACTATATACATGAATGCATCGAGGACAACAAAGTCTCTGTTGTCTTCGTCCCTGGAAATGACAATCTGGCTGATATGTTCACAAAGAACTTAGATCGCCTTAAATTTGTCAAATTCCGAGAGCAACTAGGTCTAACCTTCGGACCTACTAAGAACGCTTAACAAGGCACTTACCACCATATTTAGTGAGGGGGTGTGTTGAAGGACGTATGTCCGAGACATGCATGTGACGTCATCACATGACGTACCACATGATTCCGGTATTGACTTACATACCGATGACGCCGTATATAGATTAGATTACTATCATTACCATATCTAGATACCTTGGGTGTATATAAGGGCGCTTGACTCGCCTCTGTAATATAACTTGCTTCCCAGTGAGTTACCCCAGCAGTCTACTTCTAAGTACCCTCTACAATCAGGTAAGGTAGTCACTCCCTTCCGTAGTGTACCTTCGACAGGGTAGTCAAAGTAAAGAAGCTAGTACCATTGTCCGAAATTGAAGTCATTAAGAGAGTGTGGCCATATGTGGGGAATAGTCTGGCGTGGGAAAGGGTATACACGCAACTCATAAAGGTCCGTGCGCCGGCGTGTGGCGCCGCGCAAGAAATCGCACTTACTGTTAAACCTCACACTCATCTTTGTACATACTTCATACTCGATACCTCATTCGTCTCGGGTCTGGCAGAACGAAAACGGACCGAACAATCACACCGTCAGGGCCGGATTCAGTGCCTATTGCATGATTATCCATGAGCTGAAACGAAAAATCCTGCCTGGAATTGAACAGCTGGCGCACCGTACCCCTCGTCATGTTCGTCTGCCCAAAATTGACAGGTCAATATGTCTCATCTGTCTTCCCATCGGGCACTGTGCGACCAAGTAAGATAACATCATCGCGATCGTCCGGCCAATACAGTACTTCCCATTTTGGCCCCGAAATTTTCTTTCATCTCTAACTCCACATAGACAGGAATCATCATTGCCTCCCTTTCACGTGTTGATCCGTCGGAATGTAGACTCGGCCAGCGTGGAGACGTCGGCCTGTGTGGTCGTTTACGAATTCAAACTTGACATCAGCCCAGAGTCACCTTGCGACATGGATTATGTGTATGCGGTTTCACTAATTCCTGCGGCGCTTGTGATGACGGGCTATCATAGATTCATGCAGACGAAGTGAACGCCTCAAAAAACCTGTTTTTGATTCTTCATCTTCGTAATCTCCGCTCCAGCGATGTCACTAATATGGCGTGGAGCGTATCCCTTGCTTCGTCCTTTACCTCGAATTTAGGACGAGGCGAGCATGACAACAATTCCCATCGCTGGACGAGAACAAATTGGAGCGGATGTACCGAACTTGCGAAGTTCTTCCCCGCAATTCTCAAGCGTTTCTCCCGATTGTCGGTCAAGTTCTCCATAATTCGACTTCCAAGTTCCATTTCGAAGGTATTATATGCATTGTCATGTCTTGACCGGTCTTCGATCGTCGGCGTTTCCATATAGTTCGGTATCTGTTGAAGGCAGCTGACCAGCTCTGTCGACGGACTGTCGGCCAGACCGCCTCCGATCAGCTAAGTAATCCATGGATTTTGCGGAGGCAAATGATGCAGGGACATGTTTCCCGGAAGCTTTATTCGGTACAGTTAAATTCTCGTCCACTGAGCTATGCTTTAAGGGTTTTTGCTGCGTGAAGTGGATATGGCGTGGCGCCAGCCTGAGAGATTTGTATTTGCGCTTAAAATTTTGAATGTTCGAATGTGTGGCATATTCTCTTCCGGTCGTCACCGCATCCTGGAGTTGTCAAGGAAGTGCTTACAGTCTCGACGGCTGGTCGACACCAAACAAGTTTGTACAGGCACGCACCTGGCACCACACCGTGACATCGCTCGTCGGCCGATGATCCGAATGAGTTGGCCGCGGCCCTTTCAGTCCCTCCTGACTAAGTCATGACATGTTAACACATCTCAAGGCATGATCCCACAGCACCACCAAGTTGCTCAAAATCTACGCTGCTGCGCTTCAAAAGTCAGGTGGATTGATGGTTTGACTGGCTTGTGGATTGTCGATTCATGAGCGACACCATTCATCCTTCCTGACGAAATCTGGGTCTCAGCTCCGCTTAAGTATATAAGTAACCGCCTTCATCGCGAAAATTGGTGCTCGGCGCCCAGCCACCGTTTGGTAACTTAATCTCCCCCTTGAAGATGCGCGCCGGCCCAGCTATCAGTTGATGCCCCTTCAAGACCCTTTTTTCCGCAGAAGGGCGAGAAAGAACCGAATAAATGGGGAACAGGACGAACCTTGTATATTCAGTTCAAACCATGGGCGTTTTTCAATCCTGCGAACTGCAGTTTTTCTTCCCTCGTACTCGCCCATCGGACCACCTAAAAAAAGCGAATCCCAGGAGGAATTCCCGCTTCTGCCCTTCGATCACAATTTCCCTCAACCAGGTCGATAACCTCTGCGGTTCATGGCGTCGTTCAGCATCGAGAGCACACTTGGGGCAGTACAGATTGGATTCAGCGTGTCCTGTGTCGTCTTTGGGGTACTTCTCAGCCAAGCGTATGCCTATTTCAAGAATTTTCCCGTCGATCGGAGTGTATACAGGATTTTGGTGAGTCGCTTATTTTCACCTGAAAACGAATTTTCTGAGCGGGATTGCAGGTTATATCACTTTTGTGAATCGTTTCTTAATGATTTCGAACAGACATGCTCATTTCGTCGGTTCGTATAGGTTTCTCGAGTGCGTGGATCAGGCCTTCATGGGGCATTTTGTGTATCATTATACTGTGACGTGCGTGCATACGATGCCCGAGCCCAGGATATATCCACCCACTTACATTTCTTTCCTGACAGGAACTTTACGAATCCGCTCGCTCTGTTGACAGAAGATATTGTGTGGTGTGTGCCATGTCCTGGTCGAGAAACTGTTGTATGAATGAATGACACCGATCCAGGACATTGATCGTCAGCCTGTTATTCGTTTCTGTGAGATTGGCTTATCCCAACTTCGAATGCCCATCCAGCTGCAGGCCTTGATAGGAGTGCGCATCCTGCATTGTGAACCTGTGTATCATCAGCTCACATTGGAATCATAGAACATTGTTGGCACTACTGTCAAATGGTGAGCGCCTTTAAATATATCTTATTTTCTGTTTGGCTGAGTTTCTCTTCAACAGCTCTTTTACGATGCGGGTCTGGACATGTAAGACTCTTGGTTACCTTGCGACGCTGCTCTCAACGACACACAGTTAGTGGGCGGAATGTCATTGTCGCCACGATCCTCGTCAGTAGATTAACTTCCTCTCAACGTCTCTTAAACTAAAGGCCGACCTAGTCACTGCTCGTTTTACTGCAATTCGGTGAGTCGGAAATCTTGTCGACTTTTAGGGTTTTGCCTTACTTGAACTTGAGATAGGGTGGACGATAGGCAAGACCCCGTCCTAGATCTGAACCTTCTTCGGCTTAATTTTTGTTCTCATCTGCAGCCTTCATCGTTAGATCGTAAGTTTGGTACAAATGTGGTCTCGAATGCTAATCCTTCTCATTTTCCAGCTTCCAATTGGGGAAATTTGTGTTGAACTTCCGTTTGAAGGTATGTTCGGTCGTCTTTCAAGGGACGGAGAGTTCCAAACCTATCCTTCCTAACACACCGGCAGACTACCGCGACGGTGGCGCTTACGGCTGCAGTTGTGACGGACGTCTCGATTGCGTTCTTTCTTTGCTTTTACCTGAAGCGACTACGGACGGGTTACCAGCAGTGAGTTTCATGCAGTCAATGTTAGTTGCGTTGTGTAGAGTATAACAAGCGTCGGCAGGTACGATTCGGTGATTAGCAGCCTGTCTATGTATGCCATCAACACGGGGGCTCTCACGAGGTATGCATGTCGCATCGCATATCCACGTTGATGCGCACTACATATGACCCTCGCAGTACTGTCAGCCTCGCCACGCTAATCCTCGTAAGCCATGACCATATGATCGAATCATCATAGAGTTGACTTTGACGTCTCCAAGTACAATGTTTATCCTGAAGCGTTTTATTTCATCGCGACATACTTCCTTCTTGGAAAATGTGAGCCAAAGTCATTCACCCATGTCGTTTCGAACTAAAATCGATGCGTTGAAGTGTATATTATATCTTTCCTTTGTACGTTGAACACGCGGCAAAAGGTCGGAAGGAGAGGCAGGGACGACGAATCGGCTGAAGTAGGGCCGAGCATTTTGGGTAGCCATCGCCAATGGGAGATCGGTTGTCCTGGTGTTCATGTGGCGATGCGATCGTCGCAGAAGCACAGGGTGGAAACTGGGGCGGTCAAGGCAGTTGTTATCCCGACGACGACTCAAACTTCAGAGTGAAGACGCCACCGACGACCTCTCGAGCAACGGTCGTGCACCAAGAAAAAATTGTATTACATAGTGGTGTTTCATTGCATAATTGACCTGTACATATATCTGTTTACACAGGAGGAAGCTGCCAGACTGCCAGTGGGCTCCGTGAGCCCGTCGTGATTCCACCGTATACCATAGAGTATTTCTTAGTTACATAGGACCCATATAAAGAATGAAGAGTTATGGCATCACTATGGGATATTCACGGTGTCGCCGAGAACCCCATCGGCTGCTTTCCCCTGTGTCATATCCTGTCATATAAGTATGCAACTTTGAAAGGTGCTCTCTCGGCCCCGGTGGGCTTTGTTCTGTAAGAAGTGGCTCAGTCACCAGCCCTATAGTATGTAGATGTGGGGTCTGAATTCGGAGTTTGCCTAAGATGATGGTGGCTTTTGTCGATTGTTGATCAGTTTCGGACAATCTGGCCAGGGTGGACGCCCATGCATTTCAATCTTTTGGGCGGACCTGCGGCGGTGTTACGGCGGCGCGATCCCGGTTTAGACGTTGATATCTCTTGTCTTGTCAAGTTGCGACCTTGGCGGAATGTTAAACTTAGTAACCACACGGTGTCCACGTCATGGCAGTACCAGCACCCATATGGCAGAGGAGCAACATCATCTGCATCATCACTACCTCGGCATTCGAAAAATTTCCCCCCGAGGCACCGTTTCGTTCTCTATGGGCCAATGGCGGGACCTTTTGTAGGCTTTTGGCGTGGAACCGGCGACGCTCGATCTTTCGTTTTCTTCCCGTTCCTTGCTTCATCCTCCTCTTGCGACACCGACGGACGTCTGTCGTCCACGTTCAACATCTTTCTGTCTCTCTTTCCCTCTCTCTCTTACCCCCCTCCCCCGCAGCTAGCTGCGTACTAGTGCACGATTGAAATGGCGCCTACAGGACTGCGAATCGACGTCAACAGCACGCTTGGGGCGATCTTCATCGGATTCGCCGCAGCGTGTGTAGTGTATGGGATTCTCCTCGCTCAAGTCATCGATTACTTCCGACGATACTCTGAGGATCAGTTGTTGTGGAAGATATTGGTGTGTACACAGTTGGTCGTTGGATGGATGACTCATCCGAACTGAACTTGTTGGGTCGTGTCAGGTCGTTGTGATCCTGTGCGCAGCCTCTATCTTTCGTTTTGGGCTTTACTGACGAAGATGTGTCATCCCAGAGTGTTGGAAACGGCCGATCAGACGTTCATTGGGCACCTGTCGTATTATTACACCGTCCTCAACTATGACAATCTCGCGACCCTTTTGAGAGCCGATGTGACATGGTAAGCACCTCTAATTGACATATATAATCCTCACGAAGGATCTGACTTCTGGGGTTTCAAGGTCCCTCATTGTACGTCGTGCGGTCATCCATTTGAATGCACTGTTCATATTCACACAACCATTCGTTGGACTCAGTTGCAACAAACAGCCGGCGTACGTCCTTGATGTTTTCGTTGCGTTGAAGATGGTCTAGACGCCTCTTTCTTTTTCTTTCCTAAGGCCATTGTCGGATGCATCGTAAAAGTGTTAGTTTCATCCGTTTCTCGTTCTGGGGAAATCTAGGTTCCTAACATGTTGCCACAGATCTTTTGGTATGCGAGTATGGAGATGTGAGTTTCTCTATATCCTCATATTTGATGTTGAACGACCGAGAATACAAACAGTCAGTAGACGGAATTATTTCATCACTGGTCTCATAGTAAGATTAAATCCTACATCTCTGGCGTTGCATTCTCTAACGCCAGCCTTACCTAGATGGTTTTGTCTTTCGGGCAACTGGGTAAGCTTCATTCTTCATTCTTAATAGCTTCAATTCATTCGTGGTTCTGCGCTAGGACTCGCTCTCTGTGAGTTCTGATTGATTGTCATCATTCAAACTCGATGACTGAAAATGAGACACGACCAGTGTTCACAATCAAATCGTAGGCTTTGTCTGCATCCTCGTTTTTTTCTTCGTGTCTCAACGCAGCTCTGTAGCTTCGCACTGCCGAGCATCTATTCGGTTCATCAAATAAGAGTGGGTGGTACATCCACTCGCTGGGTCAGATCGAGCTGACGAGGGCTCTACAGATGGTCGGGACAATCTCGTTGGCGACAGGCGTAGCCACCGACATTGTCACCGCCGGCGCTCTGTGTTACTTTTTGAACAAGTTGCGCACGGGATATACGACGTTTGTTCTTTCGAACCTTTCTGATTCCGATGTGTTGGCTCATTTACATATATGAACGTCAGCTCTGATACGCTCGTGAATAATTTGGTCAAATATGCCATCAACACAGGTGGCTTGACGAGGTCAGTTGTTGCGCCTGAATCTAAAGTCGATCGTGAGCTGACGACTCGGTTCAGTGCCGTCAGTATGACTACTCTGATATTGGTAAGTGAACGAACTGCGGTCAACTTGCGTACTTACCTAACCCCGACTCTTCGCTTCAAAGTTCAACACCATGAAGCAAGATTTCTACTTTTTAGCGACCTATTTCATGCTCAGCAAACGTATGTTGTTGCTCTGTCTATGCTCGCGATTTCACCTCATATGAAATAATCTGCAGTTTACGCCATCTCCTTCCTCGCGACGTGCGTCGAAAACACTTTTTAGGTAGCATATACCTACTTACTCATGGTCTCTCCGGACACAGCCTCACCACCCGTCGTGATATACGTGGGCGCGGTACAGACCGTCCCGAACAGGAACCGCAAACGCATAACACGACGAATATATTCCATCTAGGGACACGTATTCCTGATGGGGGCCTTGGAGAAGATTATGGGGAGTATGGCAAGGTGAGCGATGTATCGATTGTTGTTGACCTGGCACAAGTTTTGATCGGGATTTTGGATTCGAATGTTCCAGCGAGAATCTTTGGTGCATGAATTCCCGTTTAATTCCTTTGCGCAGCCGCAAGCGGGAAAGTGGTAGGTCAGTCTACAAAAAAAAATTCTCGTTCGGTGCTGAGCGTTGATTGTAGTTGAAAGCATTTCGGTTCATTCGTTTCGTTTCGTTGCAAGTTCTGTTGGCCTGGTGCTGCAGCCTTGCATAATTCGGAAAAAGTAACATTGTACATAGATTTCACTTTGGTGGATATAGGGTGGGCCGTGCACAACTGTATATGGACTGTATCAGGATGTGTTGTTTGTAGGTTCTGTATCAACACAGAATAGATTATGTGGATGGCTGATAATAATTCACACTGGATGCACAGAACAATATTTGGTGCTGAAATATTGAAATAATATTGGAAAAGTAGTCCAATTATTATTATGATATCTTTTGCATCTTTCTTTCTGAAAAACGTGCAAAATATCGAAGAGCTATCTTTGAGAATCTCCTTATTTGGACATATCTTATGGAAATCTTTTCAATATTCTTGAGGTCTTTTGGAGAAAAAGATACAGAAAAAATCTTGAAAATAATTGGAATACTTTTTCAATATTTTTTCAATATTTCGGTGCCAAGTATTGTTCAGTGCATCCAGTGTCATGCGCTTCAAAGTTCAAATGAGATTGAAGACGACTAGAAATGCGAAGAGTAAGACCTGGATAGCGACCTGATGGGCCAGGGAGAAGACTATGGGGAATATGGCAAGGTAAGATTCCCGTTTAATTTCTTTGCGCACCCGCAAATGAGAAAGCAGTGGTAGGTCAGACTGCGAATGTTTTTCCTCGTTCGGTGCTGAACGTCGATTTGGGATGTGTGTAGATGAAAGCCTTTCGGTTTCATTCAAATTCGTTTTGCTTTGTTGCAGGTCCTGTTGGCCTGGTGCTGTAGCCTCGCATTTCGTAATTTTTGGGGGAAAAAGTAGCATTGTACATAGATTTCGCTTGGTGGATAGGGTGGGCTGTGTGCACTGTATATGGACTGTATAAGGATGTATTGGATGCAAATTGGATGTAGGTTTTGTACAACACAGAAGGTTACGTGGATGGCTGATAGTAAGTAGGTCATGCGCTTCAAAGTCCAAATGAGATTGTAGATGACGAGAAATGCGAAGAGCAAGACTTGGATAGCGACACCAGCAGCGATTCCGATGAGGACGACGACCGCAGACCAAAATGCGATTCGGGGGAGGATGCGGTTGGGGTTGGCAATGGCGTTGAGGGTCTGGAACGCCGTGAGTGTAGCGCCTGCGTAGACGAAGAGTAAAAGGATCCAAGCGAAGCTGTGCGTCAAGAATGCATTGCAGTCTATATATGCGGAAGAACCCCAATGGTTTGGCGTGGAAGAGCCAGTAGACGAGGTTGAGCCTGTAGAGGCAGAGCTCGCCGTAGTGGTACCTCGGTGCTACGACATGGTTAGAATTGGTACGGTAAGAGAGGGAATGGATCAACTCGAAGCGGAGAGTGGACCATTGGGACCATGTGAGAGTGACGGGGATGAGACCGAACTCGATGGCGATGCGGTAGTCGGATTCGTGCTGGATGAGCCGGGTATAGATGCAGTGATGAACCCGTTGGCTTCTTTCCAGAGTGTTTCATTGGTGCATATCCAGTCGTTCCAGAAGGAGTGGTGGAGGAGACAGGGGGGAGGGGTTTGAGAGGGCGGGGTCTTGACTCTTCGGTGATGAGGATGGTGCGGGACATCATGCGCTGCCAGTGGAGTGCGTGGAGGTTACCCCAGAGGCCACATCATCCAGAGGTGGCGGTGGAGAGCTCGCCAGGGAGAAAGTCGGGAGAGGGCATCATGGCCTGACCTGGGACCGTCGTAACGAGGATTGGAGGGAAAATGGAGGACGGCGTGAGTCGAATTTCACAGACATCTTCGCTGGGACGATCCTTGGAAAGAGTAGCCAATGTCGGCTGGATTGGAGTCTGCACTTCAGAGGGAAAAAATCGAAGTCCCAAATTCCATTTGTCTATCGATTATATATAAGATTCCATCACAAATTCCTCTATACACACAATCTCTCTGTCAGCCGACTTGGATTCGTCACATGTATGCTTTCCTGGAAGTTTCGTAGTCAGGAAGGATCTGCAGAGCCTTGGAATAGAGACTCTTAGACTATTTAAACACGGGTCACTCACGTAGAGGTTGGTTTTCGACGAGAGTTAGAACCCCAAGGCAGCCGTCGCCCAGTGAGGCAGAGCCGCCGCCGCCGCTTGAACGGAAAATGCAAAACAAAGTACGTCTATGCTGAGGTCACCTTGATAGGCCCCCGGTGGAATATAGCAATGTGTCCGCCCATTTCTGGTCACCTGCATAGCATGCGCCCGATCTCGGGCGGCAAGCCGCACACAAGAGTGGGCTTTCACATGAGCACTGTCATGGTAACTGTAGTAGTTGGGTCGTGCAGGCACATAGGGGCCGGTACACGGGCCC
>Ga0307516_10005897_pt1 | contig 14501 bp, 6 predicted proteins | sample 19_EM_MG_FD_203310 | JGI IMG/M metagenome (GOLD analysis project Ga0307516, IMG submission 203310) | Populus trichocarpa ectomycorrhiza microbial communities from riparian zone in the Pacific Northwest, United States - 19_EM | ecosystem: Host-associated > Plants > Roots > Unclassified | place... | reverse complement strand
TGATCGACGGGCGTTGTCCCGTTAGCGATGATATCCGTCGCCTTATCGGTGGTGGTCTGTGCCCCATTGGAAAAACGTGCATAGGTAGCCGTCTTGCTGGACGTATTCCTGGTCCAGGTATTGAAGGACACCGCTTCCTTCAGGTAGAGGCCCGGCGTGAGGAAGTCCAGTTTTTCCTTCAGGCTGAAATTGGCCTGCAGGGTCCGGTCATGTGTGCTTGTCCATCCCAGCGCTCTCAGCGAAGCAACAGGATTGTTGGGAAAGACCGTAGTGCCCGACCAGCCACCGGCGTCTTTCACAGAGTAGATATTGGACGGATATTTGGATAGGTCCTGCCACAGTTGCGGACCATTATAGTTCGGATAACGCCTGTCCTCGATCCTGCCACCCAGGTCGACATGCGCCTCGAATATTGTAAAGAAATTGAAGTCCAGGTTGGACCTGGCCTGGAAGCGTTGGATCTGCGCCGTGGAAGTGCTGCCGCTATTGGCGACATCGTACAAACCCTTTTGCTGCGCATAATCGAAGATCAACCCGTATTTGGTGGTAGTATCTCCGCCGGAGAATACTACATTGGCATCGGAGTAAAGACCGTTCTTCTTCAGCACCTGGTCGTACCAATCCACATTGGTGCCCGTACCATTCTTATAGGCCTGCAATTGCGCGTCAGAATAGGGCGGGGTCCAGTTGAACTGGTGGCCGTTCAGAGCATAATTATCGTTGCTGATCGCAGCATTGTAGAGCCTTGCATAGTCATAAGAGCCATAAGGCTTATCGATATTGAGCGCCTGCTGCAACCCGCTGACCACCTGTATGTCGATCTTCCGCTTGCTCACCGATCCCCTTTTCGTGACGACCCACAATACGCCGTTGGCGCCCTTCATGCCAAAAGTAGCCAGTGACACCGGGTCCTTCAATACGGAAACGCTTTCTATCTCCGCCGGCGACAGGTACTGGAAATAAGAGCTGGCCACCTGGAAACCATCCACATAGATGACGAGGCCCGCATTGTCATAGCTGCCGGTGCCCCGGATGAATAAAGTGGCGCCGTCATAACCCGGTTCTCCCGATCCTTGCTGCGCCGTCAATCCCTGCAATCGCCCGTATAAAGTATTGGTAAGATTCGGCACAGGCGTTTTAAATAAGGGTACACCGCTGACCGAAGAAGCGCCCGTGACGGATTGCGCGGAGGGGACCTTTAATAAAGGCCCCGCCTGCCATGCCTTTAAGTGATAGTCCGGCAGGATGACCGAAGTATCGCCGCTCTGGGCCATCGTTGGAGCCCACCAGCCACATCCCGCCCAGAAAAGGCATCCGAAAGTATAGTTGAAGATTTTTTTCATGATCGCAAGTAGTTAGTTTATGTATTAGTACCCGGGGTTTTGTACCAGGTATCCTTTGTTGATCTCGCTCTGTGGAAAAGGGTTCAGGAATTCCCGGGGCGCCCAGAAGGCTTTGTACAGTACTTTATCGTTATAGTTGGTATTACCCGTCACCAATACGCTGCCGCCCCCGTTGAAAGCGAATGTCCGGATATCCCCGCCGAGGATGCCATTACCAATATTGGCCAGCTTCCAGTGCTTGACATCGTGGTAACGGTAGTTCTCATCGTAGAATTCAACGGCCCATTCCCGTTGTATGATGGCCCGCAGTTTGACCTGGTCCGTTTCGGTGACGGCCGGCAGGCCCGCGCGTTGATGCACCTTATTCAGACGGTCCAACGCCTGCGGCGTCTGTCCCATTTCGTTATACGCTTCCGCGGCGCTGAGGTAAGCTGCTGCCAGGCGGAACAGGGGAAATTCAAACCAGGCGCGCCCGCTGGCCTTATAATAGAATTTGGCGACCCGCGCACATCCAAAGCCCTGTCCGCCGAAAGTGCTGGCATTGGTCCAGTTGGCATCCCCCGGATTGCTTTTCGCATCCACCTGCCAGGGTTGGTACGTGATCTGGAACCGCGGTTCCATCTGGCTCATCTTCGTGTTGTAATCGGAGAAAGCGGTGATCGACCCTACCGTCGGCCAGGCCTGGTCGGTGCCATCCGTTTTATAATAATTTTCGAGCAGGTTGGTCGTGAGCACATTGCCCTGGGCTTCCCAGACCCGCACATTGTAAAAGGCATTCATCGGCAGGTTGTTCCAGTTGCCGGCGTCGAAAAGGGTGGTATTGATATTCTTGAAGGCGAGTATCACTTCCGCATTGCCGGGAACGGAGGTAGCCGTTCCGTAATCGTCCAGGGGATTGCCCGTATTGATAAGATGCAAACCCGCATTCGTCTCCGCCTCCGTGATGAGGGCTTCGCTGCTGGCAGCGGCCGTGGTCCATCTCCCCGGATCCGCATTGCCAAGACAGATCAGGTTATTTTTAGCGCCCAGGCTCAGGTAAGGTGTTTCCGTATTAAAGAGGGGCCGTGCCGCATAGAGTTGCGCCTTTGCTTTGATAGCCAGTGCGCCTGCCTTGGTCATCCGGCCGCTCCAGGTAGCAGGCCATTGGGAGGGCAGTACCGCCGCCGCCTGGTCGCACCATTTTACGACCGAGTCCAGCACCTGTTGCAGCGAGGCCCTCGGGATCGACAGCGAATCGGAAGGGTCCAGACTCTTGCTGACGATGGGTACCCCGCCGTAGATGATGAACATCTGCTCATAACGGTAGGCAATCAACGCCTGCATCTCCGCTTTGACGATGGCCTTGTCGGCAGGCGGCATGTCCTTCACCTTATCGATATTCTCCTTTACCAGGTAGGCCTGCCGGATCGGGGTAAAGTTCCAGGCATATCCGTCCATGTCTTCGCCGGATCCGCTGGCGGCCAGCCCATTCAGCACGATGTCCTTGGAGATGGTCCAGGACCATCCATAGTTCATGCCGCCGGATAAGTTCTCGTGGATCATGGCGTTCCAGACATTGGTATAAGGCAGCCCCTGCGAAAGGCAGTTCTTATAAGCATTCGCGATAGCGCCCTGCGCCTTCACCGTCGTGGAGAAGACCGAATCCACCGTCGTAGCGCTGGAGAGCGGCAATTGTAAAAAATTCCGCTGGCAGGCGCATACGCTGACGGCCAGCAAGGGGATGATAAAATAGGAGATTGACTGTCTCATTTTTTTATATTAAAGGAGTTAAAATTGAATATTTACACCCATGTTGAAGGTCACCGTCAACGGATAGAGATAGCCCTGGTTGTTCTTACCGGTATCTGCCTGTTCCGGGTCGATCCCTTTCAGGATCTTCGTATCCCAGGTATACAGGTTGTTGCCGTTCGCATAGATCCGTATACCTTTTATATTCGTACGCCGCAGGAAAGAGTTCTGCTGCCGGAGGCTATACCCGATCTCCAGGTTCTTCAGCCGTTTGAAATCATTGGACCGCAGCCAGAAATCGCTCAGCACCGCATTGTTTGGGCCGCCGCCGCTGAAAGAAAGTTCAGGATAGGTGATCTTCTGCCCCTTGGCCAGTTTTTCCGGCGTCCAGTGCCCGTCGTAACTGGCCTGTAATACTTCGCCCACATTCTTGGCGAAGGGCGAGCTGAGGATATAGCCCAGTTGGGGAAAGGAGCCCTTGGCCGTGCCGATGAAGAGCGCAGAGAGATCGAATCCCTTATAGGAGAACCCGACGGACAGGTTATAGGCCACCTGCGGCAGGTTGGCATAACCGATAGGTACTTCATCTTTTTCGTCGACGATGCCATCACCCGTGACATCCCTGAATTTCAGGTCCCCGAGCCGCGCATTGTTCCCGAATTTATTGTAGGGCCGGTTGGCCAGTTCTTTCGGGTCATTGTAAAATCCCTGGGTGAGCAGGCCCTTGTATTGACCGATGGCATAGCCCGTCGCATTCTGCCAGGGATAGGGATAGGGCGCTTCCGCGCGGAAGTCGATCTTGTTGCGGGCGAAAGAATAGTTGCCCTTGACAAAATAGGAGAAAGTGCCTACCTGGTCTTCCCAATCCGCCTCCAGCTCGAATCCCTTATTCGTCACACGGCCCAGGTTCAGCGGGGGCGCGGCGCTGGAAGCCACGCCATAATTCGCGGGAATGACGCCGGAGGTCACGAGGATATTGTCCCTTTTTTCCTGGAATACGCTGGTAGTAACGGATAGTTTGTTATTGATGAATTTCAGGTCGGCCGAGATATTGGTCTTCTTCGCTCTTTCCCAGGTGACATCGGGGTTGCCCAGCGTAGATTCCGCCGAGCCCGCATAATAGGGATTGTTCGTGGAGCCATTGGTGTTACCGAAGTAATAACCCGAGGCATTGGTGGCCCAGGTATTGGGAAGATAGAGGTAACGTCGGCTGCCGATCTGGTCATTGCCCACTTCGCCGTAACTGCCGCGGAACTTTACCCAGGTCACCCATTTGTTCTGCGGGAAGAAGGATTCCTTCGAGGGGATCCACCCGGCCGATACGGCAGGGAAATAACCGAACCTATTCTCCGGCGCGAAGTTCTCTGTTCCATTGAGGCCCAGGTCGCCCTCTAACAGGTAGCGTTCCTGGTAATTATAGGTGACGCGCCCTACGAGCCCCATCAGACCGGAAGGCGTATTAAAAGCCTGCCCGTTGGCAGTATAACGTTGTGCGTTGCCGAGGATCAGTCCTGAAACGTTATGGTCTCCAAAACTGTGGTTGTAATTGATGGCTGCCTCGAGGTAGATCTTGCGCCAGGCGCCGTTGCCCTGGTTATCCGCCGTCGCGGTAGGGCTTAGCTGCCCCCCGATGAACGTGATCTTCGTAGGGTCCGAAGGCGAGCGCATGGCGCTGTAGGCAGGGATGCTCACAGTCTGCGAATAGCCTTTCAGGTAACTGTCGTCATAGGCGACGGTAGCATGCGCTTCCAATCCTTTCAGGAGGTAGCCCATGGTATGTTTCAAGGTCAGCACCGTGCTCAGCGTCGTCGTATACATGGTGCGCGTTCCGGCTGTGAGTAATTGCGCCAGAGGCGTATAGCCGGTACCGCCTTTTAAGGCGAGGGGATTAGTAGGATCGCCGGCCACGCCGACGAAACTGGTCACCAGGTGCCCGTTCACGATGCCCGGTCCGCTGAAGGGGCTGTTCTCCAGGATATTCTGGATGATGGCCTGGTAGCGGTTGCCGAAATCGGAAGAGGTCGTACTCGCGCCGGGCACTTTCATGACGGAAGACTGACCGCCGATATTGACGCTGAGCTGGAAATTCTTAGCGACGTCGATATCGAAATTGCTGCGGAAATTATACCGTTTGAAAGAAGGGTTGGTATTGGACCCGCCGTAAGAACTATTGGAGAGGATGCCGTCCTGCTGGAAATAGCCCAGGGAGGTGAAATATTTTGTCCGGTCCGTTCCGCCCGATACATTGAGGTTGTATTGACGCTGCACGCCCGTTCCGCTGAACTGATCGTGATAGTAATTATGGCTGGTGTAATAGAGAGCGGGGCTGTTCTTCAGAGCCTCCTTTTGCGGGGCCGTGAGACTGCTCATCGCATCCACTTCGGCGGGGGTGTAGTCCCGGTTGTTCTGGAATTTCCAGAGCTCGTTGTCCGAAAAAAGAAGGGCGTCGAAGCTGTGATCTCCCGCTGCCTGCGCATTGCGGATCCCTTCGTTGCGAAAGAGGGCGAACTGGTAGGAGTTAAGGGTCTGGAACAGCTCGGCCGCCTTCGTCACGCCCTGGTTGGCCGTAAAGCTGAACTGGGGATGATTTGATCGCCCCCTTTTCGTCGTCACGATGATGACCCCATTGGCGCCCCGGATCCCGTAGACGGCCGTGGCCGAAGCGTCCTTCAATACGCTGATACTCTCCACTTCGTTGGCGTCCATCGCATTCAACAGGATATAGGGCTGCTCGGCCGGTTGCTGTATCCCGTCGATGACGATCAGGGGGTCCTGGCCATTCAGGGTGGCGATCCCACGGATGCGGATAGTGGCCGTATTCAAACCCGGCTCGCCGCTGGCCTGCACGGCGCTGATACCCGCCGTACGCCCCACCAGCATATTCGTGATATTGGAGACGGGGGTCTGTACAAGGTCCTTCCCCGAGATGACGCCCACGGCGCCGGTAACAGTGGGAAGCTTTTGTTTGCCATAGCCGATCACCACCACATCACTGAGGTGTCCGCTATCCTGCCGGGCGGTCAATACGACATTGTATTCACCTGTCTTACTGACATTTAATGATTTGGAAAGATACCCGACATAGGAGAATTCCAGCTTGGCGCCGGTAGGCACCGTTAGGGAGAAATTACCCAGGCTATCACTGGCCCGGGCCATCTTTGTTCCCAATACCCGGACGGTGGCCCCCGGCAGGGTGGCATTACCCTTGCCTTTCACCGAACCATGTACAAGGATCGACTCCTGGCCCCGGACCTGTATACTACAGGCAATAAAAAGGAGGATAAACAATTTTTTCATACAGCAGTTTTTTTATAAGCAATCGATGGGGATAAAAGTAGCAGAGTCCCGCAGGAAGGGGGATGCGTTTTTTAATAAAAAAAGGGGGGTAAACTGGTAAAAATGAAAAAGTCCCCTCTATTTTTTCGTCAGATCACGATTGATATGCAGGTTCTTGGAGAATGTAGGTCTGTATTTTTTAATATACTCAGAGGGCATGACCCCGAAAAGTTTATGGAATTGCTCCCGGAAGTATTTCAGGTCGTTGAAGCCTGCTTCGAGGGCGGCTTCGTTGACATTCTTTTCGGTGCTGATGAGGAGTTCGGCTACCCGTCGCAGGCGTATCCACCTGATAAAGCCGTTGACAGACTGACCGGAGACGGATTTGATCTTTTTATAAAGGCTGGAATGGCTCATGCCGATCTCGGCGGCGAGGCTCTTGATCGTAAATTCATCGTCGTCCAGGTGAGCCTGCACCATCTGGATGCAACGCTCTATAAAGGCCTTATCCTCTTCGGAGATCTTCCCCGTGTTCTGTTGAAGAGTGATCTCATTATAAAAATACCGCTGCAGGCTGTTGCGGTTCTTGAGGAGGCTGGCCACCCTGGCCATGAGGATCTCTTTTTCGAATGGTTTGACGATATAATCATCGGCGCCCCCTTCCACGCCCTGCAGCTTCGTCTCCGGTGAAGGACTGCCTGTCAGCAGGATAACGGGGATATGGCCTAGAAATTGATCTTCCTTGATGGTCTTGCAGAGATCGATGCCCGTCATGGTCTGCATGAAAATGTCTGAAATAATGATATCGGGCTGGTGCCGCCGGGCCAGTTGCAGTCCATCTTCCCCGCTACCGGCCTGGTAGACGGTGTATTGATGATGGAAGATCTGGCGGATATATTCCAGGATCTGTTCGTTATCGTCGATCACGAGCACGGTCTGTTGCCCGGATACCATGCCCTCCGCCGCGGCCTTGCTGTCAGAGATCTCTGTTAGGGCGCCTGGGGAATGCGTTTCGCCTGCGTCCGGGGATAAGGTCTCGTATTCCGAAGTTTCATTCCCGGCCAGTTCTTCCAGGAGGGCAGGCCTGGCCCCCTGCTCTTCAAAGACACGCCGGCCGTCAAAATGATCCTTCCCTTTTTGAAGACGGATGAGAAAGGTCGTTCCCTCACCCGGTTCGCTCTCATAGGTCACCGTCCCCTGGTGGCTTTCCACGAATTGTTTCACCAGGTAGAGCCCGATCCCGAATCCCGTCCTGACGGGGCGGCCATTTTCCATTACCTGGTAAAATTTTTCAAATAGCCGCTGGCCCGTCTCCTTCGGTATGCCATCGCCCGTGTCGCGTAGGACGACGTCCACCTTCCCGTCCGACTCCTGCACCTGGAAGAGCACTTTTCCACCGGAGTGGGTATATTTCAAAGCATTAGAGATAAGATTATACAATATGATCTCCATTTTCTCCCGGTCGGCATAGAGCTCCAGCCCTTCGTTCCCGCATTCGAAGACATATTCTATTCCCTCCGCCCTGGCTTTTTGTACAAAGGCCAGGTACACATCCTTGCAGAGGTCGTAAAAATTCAGCTTCGTGATCTTCAGCCGGTCGCCCTCGCTTTCTGCCTTCCGGAACAGGAGTAACTGGTCCACGAGGCTTAGGAGGCGCCGGGCATTGCGATAGATGATATTGACTTCCTGGTAGTCTTCGCCGCTGCCGGCGGAACTGCCACTGGAACTATGCTTCTTCAGGATATCTTTCAGGGGATTGATGATAAGGGTCAACGGGGTCCGGAACTCGTGAGATACGCTGGTGAAGAAAGACAACCTTTTCTCATTGATCTCTTTTTCCTTTTCCGCGTTAAGATGGGCGATCTTTATTTCGTATTTGAGCTGAGTCTGCCGGATCCGGTAACGACGGTAATAGTAAACGAGTACTGCGACGAGGAGGCCATATAAGAGCCAGGCCCACCAACTGCGGTACCAGGGTGGCAACACAATGATATCCAGGTTGGTCTCCCGGGTATTCCACACGCCTTCGGCATTGGTGGACTTCAGGCGAAGCTTGTAATGGCCTTCGCCAAGATTGGTATAATTGGCGGTGCGGATATTCTTCGTGTAGTTCCAATCCTTATCCCACCCTTCCAGGTAATAAGCATAATTGATCTTGCCGGGTGAGGAATATTCCAGCGCGGCAAAGTCGAAAGAAAGGATGGCTTCATTATACGGGATCTCCAGGGTCTTTACCTGGTCGCCGTCGGTATCCCTGATAGTGGGATTGCCCATCGACAGGGGTTTGCTGTCCACCCGCAGTCCCGTCAATAACAGGGGCGGCATATAGCTGCGGGGCCGGATACTATCGGGATAAAAGAGGATAAACCCGTTGATACCACCGAAGACCAGCTCGCCGGAACGCAGCTTCAGGGCGGCGCTGTAGATGAATTGATTGCTTTGTAATCCGTCTCCCTGGTAAAAATTCTTAAAGTTCTTAGTACCGGGATTAAACCGGGACAGGCCATTGAAAGTGCTAAGCCATAAGGAGCCTCCGTCATCTTCCAGGATATTCAACACGGCATTATTGCACAGGCCGTCGGCATCCGAGTACCGGGTCAGGGTCTTCCCCTTCGTACGGTCGAACAGGAGCAGGCCGCCTCCCTCCGTCCCGATCCAGAAATTACCTTTTCCATCTTCATAGAGCGCGCGGACGGGCTTCCCGATCTCATAGACCTGGTGGCGCTGATTCTGCCGGTCTATGCGGAACAACTGATGGGAATTGCCGGCCCATAAGTCTCCCTTCCTGTCTTCCGTGATGGCGATGAGATCGGTAAAAAGGGGGCTGAATACTTCGAAGCGGTTGCGCTCACGGCTGAACCGGTATAATTTCCCGTCTCCGAAAGTAGTGGCCCATAAGTTATTCTCTTTGTCCTCATAAAGGAGCCATACATTCTTATTTTCTTCCCCCGTGAGACTATTGATGCAGCGGAAGTGCTCGAAAGCGCCCGTTGCTTTGTTCACCCGGTTGATACCATCTCCGTAGGTACTGATCCAGATATCGTTCGCCCGGTCCTGCCGGATGCAGGTGATGGAATTACTGCTCAGGGAAGAAGCCTGGCCGGCATGATGTTGAAAATTCCGGAAGTTGTTAAGCCGCCGGTTCCAGATGCTCATGCCACCGCCATCCGTACCGATCCAAAGGTCTCCACCTCTGTCTTCAAAAAAAGCGGCTACGAAATTATTCACCAGGCTGTTGGGGCTAAGGGGATTATGTGCGATGGTCTGGAATCTGTTCTTCTGGCCGTCCATAATATCGATGCCGCCTTTCAGGGTCCCGATCCATTTCCGGGACTCTTTGTCCTCGCAGATAGCGAACACCGATTCGCTGGTAAGGCTATTCCTGCCTTCCCCGGGCAGCAGGTAGTCTATCTTTCCGCTCTCCGTATGCAGGATATTAATGCCGCCGCCACTCGTCCCGATCCACAAATGACGTTGCCGGTCAAACGAAAGGCAGGCAATATTACCGGAGGTTAGCCCGCCCGCGTCTTCATTATAGGTCTTCACCATTTCATTCGTGGCAATGGAATACTGGAACAGTCCTTTAGGCGTTCCCAACCAAAGGTAAGGAGCGGCATTCGCCCCCTCCTCCCCCGCCATGCAATTCACGCCCTTCAAACCATTATTTACGAGACGGATCTGTCGTCGGGCCGGATCATAAAGACATAGGCCTATCTCCCGTATGAACAACCATACCCTTTGTTGTGCATCGATGCTCATCGCCTGGACATTGTAGCCGGTGATGGACACATCGCCTCTTTTACAGGGGATCTGGATGGCTGCATCGCTGCCTGCTTCCTGTACGAGGAAGCCCCATCCGTTGGTGCAGATATAATTGTTGCCTTTCGCATCCTGCCGGATCGCCGTGACGTTAAACCGGATCCTTTCCTTTCGCGGTGTTGCAGGCGGCGTTGTTTCGTAGGGAACATACCAGGCCGGCGTGAATCGGGAAGTGAGGTTATTATAAATGCCGATACCCTGTCCCGTTCCTACCCATATATTATGATGGTTGTCCTCATTAATGGCATAGATATAATTATGGGGAAGGGAGTTGGAGTCATTCAGTTTATTGCGAAAAACGGTGAACTCATATCCATCGTAGCGGCTCAGCCCGTCATAGGTGCCGAACCACATATAGCCATGATGGTCCTGGAAAATGCAGCGCACCGAATTATTGGACAGACCCTGTTCGATCCCCAGGTGTGTCAGGGAGGGGTAGTCAGTGGCAAATAGGTTGCCCGTAGCCAGGAGACCCGCTACTATCATTATTATTTTACCTGCACGCCGGTTTCTTGTAAGAATTTCCATATCTCTTTATAGATCGCTGACCTATCTGCCGGATCGAAATTACCAGAATAAAGGAATTATTTCAAACTTTTCAGGTACCGGATACTCCCCTGCTCCCACCGATAGAAAATTAAGCGTCGCCGCAGGCGAGATCACAGCGTGAAAGCTATTCTTATCGTTTAACTTCAAAACCATGAAAAATTTATCCCGTCGTTCGTTCTTACAAAATTTAAGTTTGGGTGTTGGCGCCACAGCCATGGCAGGTGCGTTACCCTCTTATAGGCCTATTACCCAGGCAAATGCTGAGGGTAAAAAATTAAATATGGCGCTCTGCGGGCTGGGGACCTATTCGGAGATCCTATCCCGTGGCCTGGAGAATTCACAATACTGTCGTATCGCAGGCGTAGTAACAGGAACGCCGGCCAAGGCGGAAGATTGGAAGAGACGATTCGAACTTCCTCAAAAAAATATTTACAACTACCATAATTTCGATGAGATCGTTCATAATAAAGATATTGACCTGGTCTATGTAGTATTACCCAATTCGATGCACAAAGAGTTTGTCATAAGAACCGCAATGGCCGGAAAACATGTCATTGTGGAAAAGCCAATGGCCAATTCAGTCCGGGATTGCCAGGAAATGATCGATGCCTGTAAAAAAGCAGGCGTGCAGTTAGCCGTTGGCTATCGTTTACATTTTGAGCCTACCCACCTGGAATTAAAAAGACTGGGGCAGGAAAAAGTCTTTGGTCAGGTCCGTGTCATTGAAGCCTCCCTGGGTTATAAATCCGGCGACCCCACCGCGTGGCGTCTCAATAAAATAATGGCCGGTGGCGGCCCCCTTATGGATATTGGCCTTTATTGCATTCAAAGCAACCGTTATGTTTTAGGACAGGAGCCCCTTTCTGTAACAGCCCAATTCGGACCGGTCACTAACAAAAAATTATTTTCACAGGTAGAAGAATCCATCACCTGGCAGTTCGAATTCCCGAGTGGAACGATCTGCAATTCCACCAGTTCCTATAATTGTAACATCGACCGGTTCTTCGCATCTGCCGATGAAGGGACTTTTGAACTTAGCCCTGCGCTGGGCTATGGTCCCTACAAGGGGAGGACAAGTAAGGGAGAGTTGAATTTCCCCGTTATCAACCAGCAGGGTGCGCAATGCGATGCTATCGCAAAGACGATCTTGCAAGATCAACAACTGCCCGGCCATATCACCGGCGAGGAAGGCATCCAGGATATGAGGATCGTAGAAGCTATTTATGAGGCGGCAAGAACAGGCCATAGAATCTCCATAGGAAGATAAGAATAGCAATGGCTCTCATTTACCTTCGAAATAGGGGATTTCATCATTCGACTCCTTCTCCTTTTGCTGCCAGTAAGCCAGCGTCACTGTTCGTCCACCCGGGGTTTTTAATAACCTGCCGAAAATGGCATTCACCGGGTTGAACATCGTGTCTGTAACGCCCACCGTAAACGTTTCGGGCGCCGGAGGGTCCGTTGAAGCAATGGGCGGTGTGGCAGATCCTGTAGCCGGGTCCGGCGCTGGGGTAGCGGCCGGTGCTGTTTTTGGAGGCGGGCTGGGAACAATGAGTACGGTGTACCGGTTATATTCCAGGATCTGTTGCAGGAAATCCGCTCTTTCTTTGAGAACGCCCTTTTCGACGATGGAACATTTAATACCGTTAAGATCCTCGAATAAATGATTTTGGTTAATGGCCATATCCCGGATTTAAAAACCAATGCTCAGTGAATAAATATAGTCATATACCCATCCCATCATACCCGTCATAATAACACCCGTCGCACATACCAGCAAGCCGATAGCAGGCAGCAGCGGTATCTTTAGCTTTTCGATCGGGTGATCGTTCGCATCCATAAAGATAGCTTTTATGACGCGGAGATAGTAATAGAGTGAAATGACCATGTTCAGCGCCGCCATGCCGATGAATAAATAATTGCCTTTCCCCGCGCCTGCCATCAGCAAAAAGAATTTACCGAAGAAGCCCGCAGTAGGTGGGATCCCTGCCAGTGAAAATAATGAAAGGGCCATCACCCAGGATAGTAAGGGGTTGGTCTTATAAAGTCCCTTATAGTCATTGATATTTTCTTTTCCCGTCACTGCGCTAATGAGCGATACGACGCCAAAAGCGCCCAGGTTGGAAAAAATATAAATGAGTATGAAATAGATCACGGAGGCCGTGCCTGCCCGGGAGCTGCCGGCAATGCCGACGAGTATAAAACCTACCTGGGCTATCGAGGAAAATGCCAGCAATCGTTTGAGGCTATCCTGTCGAATGGCAAACAGGTTGCCGATGAACATGGTCACTACCGCTAAAAGAACCAATATCCTGTACCATTCGCCCGCAAGCGGCTTAAAAACGGTATAGAGTACCTGGACGAATACGAAGAAGACGGCGCCCTTGGAAATAACGGATAAATAGGCGGTCACGGTGACAGGTGATCCCTCATATACATCGGCTGTCCATAAATGGAAAGGAACAACGGATATTTTGAAGGCAAACCCGGATAGCAGGAGGATAAAAGCAAATAATTGGAGAGCGCTCCCATCCAGTTGTTGCATGATGCCCTCAAATCCCAGGGATCCGGTAGTGCCATAGACCAGGGATATGCCGAATAATAATAAGGCAGATGAAAATGCGGAGGATAGAATGAATTTCATGGCTGCTTCGGAAGACTGTTTTTTCTCCAAATCGAAACTGGAGAGGGCTGCCAGGGGTATGGTCGATAACTCAAGGCCCAGGTAGAACATTAATAAGTTACCGGCGGAGATCATGAAGAACAGGCCTGCCAGGGTGGATAATAACAACATATAAAACTCCAGCACCAGTTTATGGTCCTTCAGCCAGTTGTAAGCCTGCAGCGACAGGAGCAGCGTGCCAAGGTTGAGCATATTCTTTTCCAGGACGATCAGTTTATTACTATGGAACATCCCATTGAACAGGACGGATTCCGTATTCAAAAAGAAACCGGTTATGAAATTCACCAGCAGTAATAAATTAACGAGGTTAAGGATGAACTCAGTCCTGTATTCGGTAGCGCTTAGCTTGACGAACAGGAGGATGAAGATGATGAGCGTCACCATCAGTTCCTGTTTCAATGAGAGAAAAATGCCTGCCCACATAAGATTAGTTCATTTAATGATATGCCTTCCCTGCATGATCCATGATCGTTTCAACGCCCGGCCTTAGCAGTCCGTCCAGCCAAAAAGGCGCAATTCCGATGGCTACGATAGCGGCAATCAATAAGATCACCGCCCCTTTCTCATTCCATGCTGCATCCGTCAGCTTATTATATTGCGGGTCCCTGATGGGTCCCATGATAGTTTGCCCGGCCGCACGGAGGATATACACTGCCGTAATGACGATAGAGGCGCAGGCAAGTATGGTCGCGAACCGGTACATTTCCCCGGAATGTTCCCAGGAGCCCATGAACACGGTGATCTCGGCCACGAAGCCGCTGAAGCCGGGCAGCCCCAATGAGCAAAGACCTGCGATCACGAACACAGTGGAAATGAATGGCATTATTTTCAGCAGGCCGCCAAGCCGTTCGACCATCCTGGTATGCGTTCGATCATAGATCATGCCGATAGCAGCGAAGAATAGCGCTGTCATCAGACCATGAGAGATCATCTGCATGACCGCACCGGTGATAGCCGTCCTGGTCAACATGCCGATCCCCAGTAAAATAAAACCGCAATGGCTGATGGATGAATAAGCGTTGATATATTTCAGGTCCGTCTGCATCATGGTAGCAAAAGCCCCATAGACAATAGCGATAGTCGCCAACAGGATGATGACGGGA
>Ga0307516_10005896_pt1 | contig 14501 bp, 9 predicted proteins | sample 19_EM_MG_FD_203310 | JGI IMG/M metagenome (GOLD analysis project Ga0307516, IMG submission 203310) | Populus trichocarpa ectomycorrhiza microbial communities from riparian zone in the Pacific Northwest, United States - 19_EM | ecosystem: Host-associated > Plants > Roots > Unclassified | place... | reverse complement strand
GCACCGTCACCACGCGGCCGGCCACGCTGAACGTGCCGCTCCAGCTGTTGGAGAGCGTGAAGTCGTTCGACTCGGTCCACGACAACTGCCAGTTCACCAGCGGCTGCGTGCCGGTGTTGGCCAGGCGTACCGTCAGCACCTGGCCGGCGCCCCAGTCGTTGGAGGCATCCAGGGTCAGCGTGCACGCGGTGGCAGGGGCCGGTGGCGGTGGCGGTGGCGGTGGCGGTGGCGGTGGCGGTGGCGGCGGCGGCGGCGGGGGAGGAGGCGGTGGCGGAGCCGTCCCCCCACAAGCAGCCGGCACGCTGCCATAGATCAACGTGCCCGCGTCGTACACCGCGATGGCCGGCGTCTTGATCACGGCCGTGGCCGTGAGCCCGGCATACGACGGATCGTTGGCCGGGTTCCAGTAGCTGGTGGCCGGCGGCGCCGAGAAGCGGAACTGCACCTCGTGGCGGTGGGCCGACTGGCCGCCGGGGTAGACGTCGGTGCCGGTGAAGTCGAGCTCGGCGTAGTACAGGTTGCTGGTGCCGCAGCGCACCGGCCCGCGTGCCACGGCGCCCTGGCTGTAGTTGGTGGTCAGCGTGATGGCCGAGGCGCTCTGCCCCGCCTGCACCACCTCGCCCAGGTCCACGTAGTAGCGGAACGACAGCTTGTCGCCATGGCGGGCCGGCCAGCCCGAGCGGTTGTTGATGAAGGCCTTGATCTCCGTGTAGGTGGCACTCGCACTGTTGATGCCCGCCTCGACAAAGACCTCGTCCTCGGTGGCCACCTCCGGCATGGGAAAGTTCGCCAGCGGCACGCTGCCGGGGAACAGGTCCATCATCTTGGCCAGCACACCGGGCAAGGCCGCGTTGTAGTCGGTGGCCACCTCGTTGGTCACGAAGTTGGCAATGTCGTCGGTGTAGCTGTCGTCGGCCCCGGGCCCACCCACCAGAGCGCCATACAAGGTGTGGCGGTGCGCGGCCGGCGTGGCCTGGCTGTCCAGCCACGAGCCATGCGCAGTGCGGTGGTGTGGCCGTTTGGGCGGATTGGTGCCAAAGCCGATCACGTAGCTGCTGTTGCGCGGGTTGTCACCCAGCGCGTAATGCAGCTGCCGGGTGGCGAAGTCGCGGTAGCGCTGCTGCTTTTCCGCGTTGGCAACGTTTTCAGCATAGACCAATGCAAGGAACGATTCGCACAGCGAATAGCGCAGCGAACCCCACTGCTGCAACCAGGCCAGGCCACCGGGCGTGTAGGTCACGCGCTCCTTGGTATCGGCGGTACCGGTGGTCCAGTAGTCGAGGTTGCGCTCGATCGCATCGACATACTTCTGCTTGCCCGTGGCACGCGCCAGCAGCAGGTACACGCCGTAGTGCTTGCTGTCCCAGTTGTGCGTCCACTTGAACGGCAGCAGGCCGCTCTGCCCTTCAGTGCCAAAGCCGTCGGTGGCGCTGGTGGTGACGAAGGACTCGGCCTTGGCCAGGAACGCCGCCTCGCCGGTAGCCCGGTGCAGCCAGGCCGCTCCCCAGGCCAGCTCGTCGTTGTAGCCGGAGAAGGAGTTGTAGTAGGCCGCGGCGTCGGTGATGCAGTCGCTGTACTTGCCACGCACGGTGTCGGCAAAGCTATAGAGCTGGCGCGCATGCGCCAGCAAGGTGGCAGAGTAAGCCGGGTCCGCGGTCTTGAAAACGATGGCAGCAGCGGCCAAGGCAGCGGCCGTCTCGCCGGCTACATCCGACCCGCCGCAGGAGGCAGTGATCTTGTAGCTGGGCGCCGCGCGCGGGTACACCTCCACCGGCCCCCACCACGCATGGTCGATGCCACCGTTGCCCACCTGCGCATAGAGCTCGTTGGGCGCCGTGTGCGCACGCAGGAAGTAGTCGGTGACGAAGCGCAAGTTGCGCAGCATGGCGTCGTACTGGCCCGAGGCCCGGTAGCCGGCCTCGAACTCGATCACGCCCCAGGCCAGCTCGGTGGCTGTCCAGGCCATGGGGAAGCCGAACTTCACGTGGTCGCCCGCGTCGTACCAGCCACCGGTGAGGTCATGGCCCACGTCGGCACCATCGGTGAGCCGCGAGTCGCCACGCCAGTTCAGGCGGTTCCAGCTGGGCAGCTTGCCCGACTGCTGGGCCTCATAGAACAGGATAGCTTTTTGCAGCGCCTCGGCGTAGTTATAGCGGGGGGCGGCGGCAGCCGCAATGGCGGCTGTTGGGGTTGTCTTGCCGGCCTGCGCAGAAGGCGCGGTGCTGGCGTTGAAGGTTTCGTTGCCACCACATGCGGTGACGAGTGCAGCGAGCACCGCTGCCGATGTCGCCGTGCGCCGCGATGGCGCGTTCAGCCCCCCGGCGAAGGAGCCTTTCCTCTTGCCCATGCATGTCTCCGATCGTTATGCATACGATGCAGAGCGTGCGTGTCACCCGGTCCGTGGCATCGCGTTCTGCGTTGTGCCGCCCTGATGTCCCAACTGCCCTCGCTGCGGCCATGGTTCCGCGCGGTGATCATGTTGCGACTTGTACGCCGTAATCGGCGTTCGCGCATCAGCGTGCGCGCCGAATGGGCTGCAAGTCCGCAAGATCGGAACAGGGCAGCGCAAGCGGCGCACCGCATGGGGCGGTGGCCGCGGGCCGATTGAATACAAGGCTGGTACCCCGGGGGCGCCCTCAGTCGCTCACGCGCATCCAGTCGTAGTAGGCGGGCCCACCGCCGCCGTTGTAGTTGCCGACAAAGCCCCCGCCCCCACCGCCCGCCGCTCTTTCTTCGTGCGCAGCGGGCATGCGCCTTGCCCCCCTGCCCCGGGCATTCTTCCACCCGCCGGTCCGCACGAAGGAGATGGCCATGACGACGCTGCAGCGGATGGTCTTGTCGGTCAAGGTTGCCGCACTGCTGTTCCTATCCGCATGCAGCGGCGCCGGTGAAGAGGCCGAGCCGTTGCTGCCGGCACAGGCGGATGAGGCCGCGTCGGCGGCCAAGGCCGGGAGCGTGCAGCTCGACACGCCGGCCGCCGTGCCGCAGTCCGACCGCATCTCGCTGCGCTGGACGGCCAGCCAGGACCTGGTCACCTTCAGCGTGTGGCTGAAGGCCACCGATGCCGCGCCGTTCCGGCGCATTGCAAACGGCCTGCGCGGCCCCGGGGCCACGGTGGCGCGCGGCCCGGCCTGGAAGCTCGACTTCCCGACTGCGCGCATTCGCGTGCAAGGCTGCACGGCCCACGGCCGGTGCACCGACAGCAACGCACAGTCCTTGCTGGAGGTGCTGCTGGCCGGCACGGTAAAGCTGGAGCCGCAGACCCAGCGCCCGGACCGGGACAAGTTCGGTCCCGTGGCCGTCAGCGATGACGGCCGCACCATGGCGGTCAGCGATCAGCTCGACTATCCGCCGGTCTGGGAAGAAGGCATGACGGCCGTCGGATCGGTGTCCGTGTTCCAGCTCTGCGACGACGGCCACTGGCAGCGCGAACTCTACTTCCTCCGCCCCTACACCAGCCTCGTAGGAGACCGCAGCAACGTCGTGGGGACGGCCCTGGCCTTGAGTGGGGACGGCAACACCCTGGCCATCCAGGTCCGGGAAAGCAGCGGTGTGTCCAGTTTGTACATGCTGGCGCGCAACGCACAGCACGTGTGGAGCGAGCAGGCGCTGCTGGAGAATGGCAGTGGCGAGTTCGGCGGCTCCACGGTGCTGAGCTTCGATGGAAGCCGTCTTGCAACGTCAGAGGTCGATGGCTTCGTCGTGTTTGCGCGCGACGGCACCCAGTGGCGCCGGGAGGTGCGCTTCTCTTCAACCGGCGACTGGGCGCACAACATCTACTCAAGCACCGTGGCGTTCAGCGGCAACGGCAAGGTGCTTGCGGTCCCCGGCTACAGCCAACCCGGCAGGGGCGAGCCGAAGAACGGCGAAGGCGTGTTCGTATTCGAGCGCAGTGAAGCCGGCGAATGGGTCCGCACGGCCGAGATCCGGTCGCCCCGGCCTCCGGGGAGGTACTCGCAATCGTTCCCCAGGGACCTGGTGCTCGACCATGAAGGCCACACGTTGGTGGTGGGCGACGTCGAAGACAACACGGGCGCAGGCGCTTCCCGGCCCGACCCGCAGGACCAGAGCGCCCCGTTGTCAGGCGCCATCCACGTCTACAGAAAGGCAGGGCCTGCTGCGTGGCGGCTCGACGCCTTCCTGAAGTCGCGCACTGCGCTGGCCAGCGACCTCCTGGGGGATGACCTCAGCTTGAGTCGCGACGGCCGCCTGATCAGCAGCAGCGCCTGCGGGCTGGCCGTTGGCGCGCCCGGCGTGCGCCGCAATCATGCTCCGGATGCCACCGTCACGCGGCCGCCCACCTACTGGTGCGACCGGCGCGCCAACTATGTGTTCGAACGCCGCGAATCCGGCACCTGGGCGCATGCAGCCACCGCCCTGACACCGGCACCGGCGAGGCCCAACGAAGGCGGCGGCGGCGAGTTCACGCAGGCCAGGAGCGGCAATGGGCAGACCTGGGTATACACCGGGATCCTGCTTGGCCAGCAGGACCGGTACGGCAGCGCCTATGTCCAGTGACTGCCCTGCAGGGGGCTCCCCACCGCGGCCGTCTGCTGCTGCGGCGCGCCCCGGGCGGGGCCCCAACCGCCCGGCCGCCCCCCCCATGGCCACTACCGCAGCGGCAGTGGCCGCCATCGAGGTGAGCGACCCGGCCATTTCGGCTGCCTTGCGGCCGGTGGACTTCCAGGTCGGCCGCATCGAACTGCGGCCCTGAACTTCCTGCCTCAGCGCCATGCCCACTGCAAGGAGTGGGCGTCTTCCGGCGTGATGGGCGGGCACGGTCGAGAGAGGCTCAGCCTCGCAGCGCGGCCTTGATCTGCCGCGAGATTTCTGGCTTGTCCTTGAGAGGGTCGCTGGGGTTGCGGGCTTGCATCACATCTTCCAGCCGCGTCTGCACCGCAGCCAGGGCCTGCGGGTGGCTGTAGATGTAGAAGCGCTGCTCCTGCATCGCATCGAACACGAACTGCGCCACCTGCGCCGCCGTGACCTTGCTGCCCGACACGGCCTTGCTGGTCATGGCCTGGGCCAGCATCTGGCTGGCGGTGGGCTTGGCCCCCTGCTCGCGCAGTTCTTCGGGGCGGCTGCGGTGGCTTTGCACGATGCCTGTTGCCACGTAGAACGGGCACAGCACGTGCGCATGGACCTGCTCGGTGACCAGTGCCAGGTCGTGGTACAGCGTCTCGCTCATGCTCACCACGGCATGCTTGCTCACGTTGTAGGCGCCCATGTTGGGGGGGTTGAGCAGGCCGGCCATCGAGGCGGTGTTGACGATGTGGCCTTCGTAGGCCGGGTCGGCTTGGGCCGCGGCCAGCATCATGGGCGTGAACACGCGCACGCCATGCGCCACGCCCATCAGGTTGACGCCCAGCACCCATTCCCAGTCTTTCAGCGTCTGCTCCCAGATCAACCCGCCGCAGCCCACGCCGGCGTTGTTGAAGACGAAGTGCGGGGCGCCGAAGCGCGCCTGCACCGCGGCGCCCAGCGCCTCGACCTCGGCAGCCTTGGACACGTCGAGCTGCTGCGCCAGCACCGGTGCACCCAGGCCGCGGATCTCCTCGGCGGCGGTGTCGAGCGCGGCCTGCTGCACGTCTGCCATGACGACGTTCATGCCAGCCTTGGCAGCAATGCGCGCGGTTTCGAGGCCGAAGCCGGACGCGGCTCCGGTGATGACCGCGGTGCGGCCGGTCCATGAGGTCATGGCGGGTTTCCTGAGTTGGCGAAGGGCCGCCCCGAGGCAACTCACCCCCTTGGGGGGCGGGCGACCCGAAGGGTTGGCCTGGGGGCTTGTGAATGAAGCCCGCAGTCTATGCGCGGCCCGGCCGCGTGCGCATCACCTGGGTGACGCGGCCGCCGAGCCTACGCTCAGGACGGCGCCGGGCCGGCGAGGTTGCTCCAGGTCTGGAAGCGGTCCACCTCGAAGCTGCCGTTGCCTTCCAAGTCCGCCTGGACGTGCACGCGGGTCGCTTCGAGCGTCAGCAGGATGATGCCCTTGCCGGCCACCGTGATCCTGATCTGGCAGGCCATGCGCTGGGCGCAGCCGGCCTGCATGAGGCAAGCCAGCCGCACAAGCCAGCCCAACAGCCGGTTGCTTTTAGCCCTTGAATTTCAGCGGGCGACGTGGCTCCGCGCCGGTCGCCGACACCCGCCGATACCCGGAGTTCGCCTACTGAAACGAAGCCCGCCGGAATGCCCCCGAGCTGCTCAGGCCACTTCGGCAAACGCCCACGGCTCGAACCGCAGCGCCGCGGGCCGCCGCACGTCACGCGCCCACTCGCCCAGCACCTGGGCCGGGACCGGCCGCGCGTACAGGTAGCCCTGCAGTTCGTCGCAGCACAGGGTCTGCAGCACGTCGCGCTGCGCTTCGGTTTCCACGCCTTCGGCCACCACGCTCAGGCCCAGCGAATGCGCCAGCTGCACCACGGCCTGCACGATGGCCCGCGCATCCGCGCTGGACGCCAGATCTTGCACGAACGAACGGTCGATCTTCAGTTGCCCGGCTTGCAACCTGCGCAGGTACGACAGGCTGGAGTAGCCGGTGCCGAAGTCGTCGATCGACAACTGCACGCCCAGGCGACCCAGGCGCTCGAAGGCCTGCATCGTCTCCTCGCCGTCTTCCACCGCGGCCGACTCGGTGATCTCGAAGGTCAGCAGCGCCGGGTCCAGCCCGTGCCGGGCCAGCACCTGCTCGACCCGCGGCACCAGGTCGTCCTGGCGCAGCTGGTGTGCCGAGAGGTTGATCGCCATGCCCAGCCGCAGGCCCTGGTCGCGCCACGCCGCCAGCTGGCGGCAGGCCTCGCCGATGACCCAGTGGCCCAGCGTGCCGATCAGCCCAAAGCGCTCGGCCACGGGGATGAACGCGCCCGGCTCCACCAGCCCGCGGGCCGGATGCCGCCAGCGCACCAGCGCCTCCACGCCGGTCACCAGGCCATCGGCGGCACGGACCTTGGGCTGGTAGTGCAGTTCGAACTGGCCGCCCTGCTCCAGCGCCAGGTGCAGGTCGCGCTGCAGCTCCACCTGTTCGCGCGCACCGGCGGCCATGTGCGGCTGGAAGAAGGCATAGATGGAGCCACCGGCGCGCTTGGCGGCCCGCATGGCCGAGTCGGCATGCGCCAGCAGTTTTTCGCGCGGGCCGTCCTGCGGGAACATGGCAATGCCCACCGAGCCCGAGAGCCGCAGTTCCCGCCCGCCCGCCTGCATGGGCTGCGACAGCACGTCGAGGATGCGCTGCGCCAGCTGCGCCGCAGCAGCGGCGTCGGGCCGGCCCTCCAGCAGCCACACGAACTGGTCACCGCCCACGCGGGCCACGGTGTCGATGGCGCGCGCCTGGGCCTCCAGCCGCTGCGCCACCTGGCGCAGCACCTGGTCGCCCGCATCGTGCCCGAAGGAATCGTTGATGGGCTTGAAGCCGTCCAGGTCCACGAACAGCACCGCCAGGCTGGCGCCCTCGCGCATGCAGCCCGCCACCGCATGCGCCACGCGGTCGTCGAACAACAGGCGGTTCGCCAAGCCGGTGAGCCCATCGCGAAAAGCCCGGTCCTGCAGTTCCTCGTTGGCGGCAAGCAGCGAGCGGGCCAAGGTCGAGGCCTTGCCTTGCATGCGGGCGTCCAGCACCGAGGCCAGCCAGGCCTGCATCAGCAGCATCATCGACGCCGCGGAGATCAGCAGCGTGAGGTTGCTGCCGCGCAACTGGTCGGCGCTCAGGCACAGCGCGCCCTCGGGAAACCCCGCCGCCGCCATGCCGGTGTAGTGCATGCCGGCAATCGCGGCGCCCATCACCAGCGCCGCCATCGCCTGCCAGGGGCGCACGGCGGCGTCGGACAGGCGGCGCAGCCAGAAGAAGATCAGCAGCGCCACCGCCGAGGCCGCCACGGCAATGCCGGCAGAGGCAGCAACCAACAGCCAGTCCCAGCGGATGCCCGGCTCCAGCGTGAGGGCCGCCATGCCCGTGTAGTGCATCACGCAGATGCCGCTGCCCATCGCCAGCGCGCCGATGGCCAGGGAGCGGCCATTCAGCTGCCGGTGGCCGGCAATGTGCAGCGCAATGGCCGACACGGCCACCGCGGCCACCCAGGAGCCCCCCGTGACCAGGTAGTCGTAGCCCACTGCGAACGGCAGCTTCAGCGCCAGCATGCCCACGAAGTGCATGGACCAGATGCCCGTGCCCATGGTCATCGAGCCCGCGGCCCACCAGCCGAGAGCCATCACCTGGTCGTTCGTGTGCACGCGCCGCGCCAGGTCCAGCGCCACGTAGGAAGCCAGGCTGGCGATGAGGTACGAGAGCGCGACCACCCAGGGGTCGTAGGTGGTGGCGGCGAAGGCTGGAGGCACGGCGGCGTGATGAAGTGGCGGCGGTTTCGGACGATCTGGCGGGTCAGGAAGGACCCACCCGCAGTCATCGGCATCGCGCTGGTGAAACTTGAGACGCCGGCGGCGCCGCCCGGCCTACCCTGCCGAATCCACCGCAAACCGCTCCACCACGCGCCCGCCGCGCACCCCCAGCAGGTCACCGCATTGCAGCAGCACAGCCTCGCTTTGCGTGGGGCGCCACAGCACCACGTCGTCAGGCGCCACGGCCACCGCGGCCGGCAGGTTCATCAACTGCTGGTTCGACGACAAGCCGTACAAGCGGTTGTTGCGCAGCCCGGCCGGCCACACCGGCCGCGCCATCCAGCGCCCGCCATAGACGAACACCGACTGGCCCCGCCCCGGCAGCAGGCGCCCCGCCAGGCGCGCCAGCGGCTCGATGAAGGGAATCTCCAGGTGCGGCAGCACCTTCAGCACCGGCGTGGCCAGCAGCAGCGCGGGCTTCAAGGCAGCAAGCGAGGCCACGTCGAAATCACAGGGCTTGACCAGCGCCGAGCCCATGGAGAGCTCGGTCAGCGGCGTGTCACTGCCGTGCAGGGTCACGGTGGGACTGCCGGCGCCGTTGAAGCACAGGCGCTCGTGGCACAGCGCGGGGTGGTGGGCCCGCGCCCAGGCGATGAAGCCACGGTGGCGCTCATTGCACTGCGCCACCGCGCGCGCGGGAGAACTCCACAGCGGCGCCTGCACCGCATGCGAGTCGTAGGCCATGAAGCCGCTCCAGCGCAGGTGGCGCGGGTGGGCAGCCACCAGCGCCAGCAGGGGTGCCAGCGCTTCAGGCGCAGGCACGCCGCCGCGCCGCAGGCCCACGTCGAGCTCGATGTTGACCTGCAGGCACAGGTCCTGCGCCTGCGCCAGGGCCAGGTACTGCGCCAGGCGCGCCTCGGTATCGACCAGCCATTGCAGTTGCTGCGCAGGGTCGAAGCCGCCGCCCGGCCGGAGTTCCCTGTAGAACTGATGCACGGCCGCTACAGGCATGGGCTTGCCCAGCAACTGGTCGTGCTGCGGCGCGCGCTCGGCATAGCGGTTCAGGAAGGGCCGGTGGAAGGTCATCAGCCCCCGCGCGCCCAGGCGCGGCACGATGTACTCGATCAAGGCCAGCGAGGGCAGCGACTTCTGCACCAGGCGCAGGCTGCGGCCCGCGGGCGCGGCCTGCCGCACGTGCTGGATGTTGGCGTCCAGGCGGTCCAGGTCGATCAGCAGCGCGGGCTCGCCCACGCCGGCGTCACGCACCGCTGCGCCCATGGCGCGGTGCCAGGCGGAGTCGTCCGCCGCGGCGCGGGCGGCCTGCCGGGGCGGCCGGCCGGCCACGGGGACCAAGGTCCCAGGGGACTGTTCCATGTGTCCTTCAGTGCAGAGGTTCGGCTTCAACATCGGCCGCCCCTCAGTAGCGCAAGCGCCAGCCGATGGCACCCATGATCGCGGCGGCCAGGCCACACACCGCCACGGCCGCCAGCACGCCCGCGGGGTTGCCATCAGGCCCGGTGCCGATGATGGCCGAGATGACAAGCGGCCCGCCCCCGCCGCCGATCAAGGTGACCAGCCCGTTGTAGATGCCGGCGCAGGCCCCCACCTGCTCGGGCGGCAGCATGCGCTGCACCAGCGAGAACTCGCAGGCCGAGAACGCGGAGATCCAGAACACAGCGGCGGCGAAGCCGGCCACGCTGGCCGTCACGCCCGGCAGGGTGAGCGCCAGCCAGATGGACACGCCACCGCCCACGAACCCCAGCGCCCCCAGCCAGGCGCGCCGGTTCCAGCGGTCGCCCAGCACCGACCACACCCCCAGCCCCACCACCCCCATCACATAGGGCAGGCTGGTGGCATACACCAGGTCCCCGTACGGCAAGCCCTTGGCCGTGACGAAGTAGGTGGGCAGCCACAGGCTCAGGCCCACCCCCACCACGTTGTACAGCGTGCCGGCCGCCAGCATCAGCAGCACCGGCAGGCGCGTCATGGTGTGCCACAGCCGCGCCGGCGCCACGCCGGTGTCGGCCGCCTCCCGGGCATTGCCTTGCTCGATGAACTCGCGCTCGTCGGCACCGATGCGCGGGTGCCGCGCCGGGCTGTCGCGCACATGCCACCACACCAGCGGCAGCGACACCAGCGGGCCGGCCGCCGCCAGGATGAGGAAGCCGCCGGTCCAGCCCCAGGCATGCATCAACGGGATCAACATCACCGGGGCCAGGCACACCGCCATCAGCAGCCCGGCCATCCACACGCTGTTGGCCCGGGCGCGCTCAGCCGGCGGGAACCAGCGCTTGGTGAGCAGGTTCATCATGGGGAAATGGATGCCCTCGGACAGCCCCAGCAGCACCCGCGTCACCATCAAGGCGGTCAACGAGGCCGACACCACTGCACCTAAAGCGGTGAACAGCGACCACAGCGACACCACCACCAGCAGGCTGGCACGCGGCCCGAAGCGCACCCCCAGCGGCGAGAGGAACAGGTTGGACAGGCCGTAACCCACGTAGAACAAGGTCATCAGGCTGCCACCCAGATCACGCGTCTGCGCCACGCTCCAGCCGTATTGCTGGGCGATCAGCGGCAACGCCATGCTGATGTTCATGCGGTCCAGGTAACCCACGAACAAGGTCACCATCAGCGCCTGCGCCACGCGCCAGCGCCGGTCCGGCAGGACGGCGGTGGCCAGGGTCAGGCTGGCAGGCGGATGCGGAAGTTCCATGGCTGCGGACTAGGGTTCTGCGCGGAGTGCGCGGGTTTGAATTGTAGTGATCGCTATATACTGCGCGGCCGATCCGGGCCCTGCATCCCAGCTTTTTTCGCGTTCACCGGGAGAATCGAGCGCATGTCCACCCGTTCGCGCACGCCGCGCAGCGACACCCCCCCGGCTGCCAAGCCAGCCGGCAAGGCGGCCGCCAAGTCCGCGGCCCAACCCACGCTTGCGAAGCTCGCCAAGCCGGCCAAATCGGCGGCCCGGCCCAAGCTGTCCATCAAGACGCGGCCCGTGCAGCAGCGTTCGCACGACACCTACGAGCAGATCCTGGCCGCCACGGCGCAGCTGCTGGGCCAGGTGGGCATCGAGCGCCTGTCCACCAACCTCATCTGCCAGCGGCTGGGCGTGTCGCCGCCGGCGCTGTACCACTACTTTCCCAACAAGTACGCCATCGTCCATGAGCTGGGCTCGCGGCTGATGCAGGCGCAAGACGCCGTGGTGGCCGCCTGGGCCACCACGCAGACGCTGGCCCTGCCCGCGCCACGCCTGCAGCAGGGCTTGGCGGCCATGCTGGGCGAGATGTTCCACGAGACCGCGCAGCGGCCCGAGGGCGTGTGGGTGCTGCGCGCGCTGCGGGCCGTGCCGGCCCTGCAGGCGGTGCGCATCCAGTCGCACGAGCGGGTGGCGCAGATGTTCGTGGATGCCTTCACCAAGGCCTACCCGAAGGTGGACCTGGCTGGCGCACGCCTGACCGCGCGCGTGGCCGTGGACATGGGCTCGGCCGCGATGGACCTGCTGTTCGATGCGCCGCAGTTCGAGCCTGCGGCGGTGGCCGAAACCCTGGCCTCGATGATCACCTCGCAGGTGGTGGCGCTGCGCCGGGCCGGCGCCGGCTGAACTGCGGCGCATGGTGCGTCAGAAGGTGTAGGACAGGGTCAGGAGCAGCGCGGTGGTGTCGAGCCTGCGGGTTTCACCAGAGTTGTTGGTGGCGCTGTACAGCTCCGGAGCCTTGACGTTCGCGCCCACCACTTCAGCGATCCAGTCCACGCCCCAGCGCTTGTGCTGCACGCCGACCTTCCAGTCGCTCATGTCGGCCTCGGAGAAATTCTTCACCCGCTTGATGCCTGCGTGCGCCAGCAGCGTGGTGCGGCCGTCCAGGGGGTACTTGTAGTCCACGTCCAGCAACTGGGTGCCGCGGCTGCGCAGGTCGCCCCGGGCGTAGCAGTTCAAAGCGTTGCCGATCGCCTGCGGGTCTCCCGTCGGCAGCGCGAAAGTCAGGAACGTGCCGCACACGCCGGCAGTATTGGCGCCGCGAAAGTCCTTCGACACCACGTACAGGTAGCGAGCCTCCACCGCGCCGAAGCCGAACTCGAACAAGGCATAGCTGGTGTCGAAGTCGAAATTGAGCGTGCCGGTGGGAGTGAATGTCTCGTCGAAGCCAGTCGGCGCGTCGGTCACCTTGGATCCCGGGAACATCTCATGCGCGGCCCCCGCCCCGAAGTGCCAGCGATCCGGGTCGCCCCAGCGGTAGCCGCCGGCCAGCAGCACCGTGTAGCCGTCACCCTGCGGGTAAGAAAACTTGCTCACCGTCGCCAGTTCCGCCACCCCCACCAGGCCTGACGCGTGGGCCGCCTCCACGTGCAGTTCGGCACCCGGCTTGCGAAAGGTTTCCGAGACACCTCCCACACGGCGGTCGCTGAACACACGCAATCGGACCTCGGTCGCGGTTTCGGCGATCTTCGGCTCATCGGCCGGTGCGGCCGCCTGGGCCAGGGCCGCGGTGCTCGCGGCGCCGCTGCACAAGGCGCCCAGGGCCAGCAGGCCCGCGTGGAAACGTTTCATGGATTCTCCTGGTCGGTACGGTGTCAATGGAATGTGAATGGGGACGATCTACTTGGCCGCAGCCGCCGCCGGGCAACCGGCCGGGATGGCGTCCACGCGAGTGAATTCTTCGGTCTGGCCCAGCAGCTCGGTGCCGATGTAGGCGCGCAGCGCCAGCACGCTGCCCTTGATGCGCAGCGCGCCCTTGTAGTTCTTCTTCTCGCGCGGGTCGTAGACCCAGCCATCGCGCCACACGCCGTCTTCCTTGCGGCGCAGCTTCACGATGCGCAGGCCGCAGTCGCCCGGCTTGCCGGGCACGGCGTCCTTGTCCCACACCACGGTGCCGCACATCGACGACGGCTCGTCGGCGCAGGGCTTGAACTCGACCACGCCGTCTTTCTGCGCGGCCAGCCAAAGGCCCTGCGCCGGCTCGGCCGGTGGCGGTGCCGGGGTCTGGGCCGCGGCGGACATGGACATGCACAGAGCCAGCAGCAGCGCGGCCGGGTACCAGGGGGTGATCTTCATGCGCGCTCCTTGGCGGGTTGGAAGAGGTGTGTGGAAACAGGGGTGGGACGATTCAAGCCTTGGCTTCCAGCCCCAGCAGCCTTTGCGCATACGGGCTGAGCAGCCGCCCTTGCGGATCGAGCTCGCGGCGCAGCGCCAGGAAGTCGCGCAGGCGCGGGTAATGCGCCGCCAGTTCGGCGGGGGTCTGGTCGTGCAGCTTGCCCCAGTGCGGCCGTGCGCCATGGCGCCGCAGCACCGGGCCGATCTCGCTGATGAGGTAGTCATACGGCTCGCCCTGCAACGCATGCACGGCGATGGAGCAACTGTCGCGGCCCTGGAACGGGCTGAGCCAGGCGCTGTCGGCCTTGATGTAGCGGAACTCCATGGGGAAGAACGTGTCACGGCGCTTCTCCAGCGTGGCCAGCACGTCGCGCACGCAGGCGATGCCGGCCTCGCGCGGCACATGGCCTTCGGTCTCATTGAAGCGGGTGGGCCGCGGCGAGGCCAGCAGCTTCCACGACACGTCGGTGGCCTGCTCGGGCTCGGTGCGGCCCACGGCCTTGCCCGCCACCCAGCGCCGCAGGTCGGGCCAGCGGCCCAGCCAGTCGCGCAGATGCTGCAGGTCGCGCAGCACGTCTTCGTCAGGCGCGGGCGGGTGGTCCACCGGGACTTCCGCCACCTCGTCGTGCACGATGGCCGCACCCCAGCCGGTGTGGGGCAGGAAGTACATCTCCATGTGCTGGTGCTTCTGCGCCAGCTCGCCGGCCTGCTCCCACAGCTCTTCGTTGCGCGCCACCCAGGCCTTGCGGCGCAGGAAGTGGCGCGGGCGCACCTTGAGGGTAACCTCGGTGAGCACGCCCAGGCAGCCCAGCGACACCTGCGCCGCGGCAAACAGCTCCGGCCGCTCGGTGGCCGAGCAGGACAGCAGCTCGCCGCCGGCGGTCATGAGCTTGAGCGCCATGAGTTCGCTGTGCATGGCGCCGAAGCGCACGCCGGTGCCATGCGTGCCGGTGGAGAGCGCGCCGGCCAGGGTTTGCGAATCGATGTCGGGCTGGTTGAAGAGCGCCAGGCCCACGGCGTCGAGCCGCCGCGCGGCCACGGCGATGCGCGTGCCCGCGCCCAGCGTGGCCCAGCCTGCCGC
>Ga0307516_10005895_pt1 | contig 14502 bp, 18 predicted proteins | sample 19_EM_MG_FD_203310 | JGI IMG/M metagenome (GOLD analysis project Ga0307516, IMG submission 203310) | Populus trichocarpa ectomycorrhiza microbial communities from riparian zone in the Pacific Northwest, United States - 19_EM | ecosystem: Host-associated > Plants > Roots > Unclassified | place... | reverse complement strand
AATTATCCAACTTGAAGAAATGTTTTAAGTTGGGTAGGAATTATGTATAGCTTGGTCTGACCGAGCTACTATTTAGCTTGGTTTGATCCAGGCTGAGAAAAACTTGGAATTTCAGGCAAAAATAATCGAGATAGATAAACTTCTGAGAAAATAACATGGAGATATGAATATTATCAAGGAGAAAATAACCAAATATTAACTTGGAGAAAGCAGCTAGGAGAATAAACCTTGGAAAAAATAACATGGAGATATGAAGATTAACATGGAGAATTAACCAAACATTATCTTGGAGAAAGTGACCAAAAGAAATGAACCTTGAAGAAAATAATATGAAGATATATAGATTAACTTGGAGAAATAAAACTTCATTGGTAAAATTCTATTTTTGAAACCAAAGATATCAGAAGATATACATAGGAGTCCTATTAAAGATATACAGGAGATGTAAAGTTGTTAGAGATATACAAGTGATATACACAAAGTTAACTAGAGATGTAGGTGTTGGGAAAAACAAGAAACAACCAGATACCAATCTTGCCAAATCACAATTCATAATTCACAAGTCCCAATCCTTTTCCCTTTTTGTGCAATCAAAAATAGGATCACCTAATCAATAAAATAATGCAATCAAACACATAAATCAACACAGATTTTTTACGTGGAAAACCTGATGCGAGAAAAACCATGGGACCGTAGTCTACCTAAAAAACTTCCACTATTAACAAATAATGGGTTCACAAGTGTTCTTCCTCAGATTTAACTAAGGGCTACAACATACATATCATCAAGAACAATCTACTCTTGGAATACAACAAGATTAAAAAGAGAAGTGTTTGAGAAAAACTCACAACATTGACAGCACTGTTTTCTGACAAAACGATTAGCTTATACACCACCAATCTTCGATCTAACCGTTCATAATGAAGAGTAACGTGTCTAAAAGTTGTTGTCAAAATATCAGCCCAATCTAACGGTTAACGAGCTAAAAATCAAAGAATGAAGACAGACAGTTCAACTGCCTCTTCTTCCTTTGTTTCTCCCGTGCTCTCTATTATGTTTTTGCTCTTTTAATTCACTTCTGCCGCTACAGTAGTCATTTTTGTTTTTTTTTTAATTCACAGAGGCAGTCATGTTGTCTCTTGCCAATTAATATGGTAGTCCCTTCATTACATGGTACGGGACCATACACAACAAATCTTCCCCTCACGCACCATATGAGGAATTCATCATACTAGTCATCAGCTTGTAAACTTCAATTTATGAGGCTCTACCAAGCCTACTTCCCTTTTACAAAACTCAAACTTCTCTCTCGGTAGAGGTTTGGTCATCATATCTAATCCATTAATATCTAACCTCAATGTGCTTTGATCAAGACTGAAAAATAAGATGCTTACTAAGATGGATTGCACTTTAACTGTCACAGTGCAACATAAAGTTCTTTTGAACTAGGTCAAGTTCATATAAAAACTTCTTCATCCATAACAACTCTTTGCCCCCTTCAATAAGAGCAATATATTCAGCCTCTATAGTGGATAATGCAACACATTTTTACAACCTTGATTGCCATGAGACTGCTCCCCTTGCAAACTTCATCAATTATCCTGATGTGGACTTTTTAGAATCTACATCACCAGCCATATCTGCATCTGTGTATCCATCCAACACGGGTTTATTATTGCCAAAACATAAGCTAAAACTAGAAGTACCTTCAAGATACTTGAGTATCCATTTCAGTACTGACTAGTGTTCTTTACTAGGATTGGAGAGGAACTGACTAACCACACCAACTGTATGAGCTATATCTGGCCTTGTGCAAACCATGACATACATCAAGTAACCAACTACGGATGCATAAGGAACCTTTTTCATCTCATTTCTTTCTTCATCACTTGAAGGACACTGCATAGAACTTAGTTTAAAATGTCTTGCAAATAGAGAACAAACAAGTTTGGAGTTGTTCATGTTGAATCTCTCCAGTACCTTTTGAACATATATCTCCTAAGATAACCAAAGTTTCTCCTTCTTCCTGTCACATGTGATCTTCATGCAAAGAATCTGTTTTGTCGGTCCTAAGTTTTTCATTGCAAAAGACTTGTTTAACTCTTCTTTCAAAATCTGAATCTTCTTAGCATCATGGTCAACAATCAGTATATCATCCACATACAACAAGAGAATAATAAAGTTTCCATCTGAAAACCTTTTCATAAATACACAATGATCAGAAATGGTCTTATCATAACCATGATCCACCATGAAAGAATCAAACTTCTTGTACCATTATCTTGGAGCTTGCTTTAACCCATATAAACTCCTTTTCAACTTGCAAACTAATTGCTCTTTGTTTTTTGCTTCAAACCCTTCAGGCTGCTCCATATAGATCTTCTCATCTAAATCACCATGGAGAAATGCAGTTTTCACATCAAGTTGTTCAACTTTAAAATTCATAGTAGCTAAACCAAGCACAACTCGGATTGGAGACATCTTGACCACTGGTGAAAAAAATTCTTCAAAATCAATATCTTTTTTCTGACCGAAACCTTTCATAACCAATCTTGCCTTGTACCTTGGTTGTAAGCAATGTTCATCAATTTTCAACATGAACACCCATTTATTCTTGAGTGCTTTCTTACCTTTAGAAAGCTTCATTAATTCAAAAGTATGGTTTTCATGCAAAGATTTCATCTCTTATTGTATTGCTTTCAACCACTCACTTTTCTTCTCATGTGACATAGCCTCATTAAAGCATTCTGGCTCTCCCCCATCAGCAACCAATACATACTCATAAGGAGAATATTTGGTGGAAGGTTAGCGAAGTCTAATTGACCTCCTCAATTGTGGCTCATCTGGAGCTTTTTGAAAACCTGTTTAGGAATAACATCAATATCATCATTGGTTGACTCAGGATCACTAACTAATGGCTCAATAAGAAAACCACCATTATCATCATTTTTCAAATCTCCCCCATGATTAACAGGCATCAAATGTAACTGTAGAGTAGGTCTTGGATTCAAATTAGATGGAATAAAAATAGTAGACTCTGTTTTTTCCTGTAGAGTAGGTCTTGGATTCAAATTAGATGGAATAAAAATAGTAGACTCTGTTTTTTCTTCTAGTCAAAGTCTTCAATGGTTTGATCTTCAAAGAAGATAACATCTCTACTTTTAACAATTTTCTTCTCCTTCGGATCCCGCAACCTAACCAAACTCATCATCTTTAGAGCCCAAGAAAATACATTGTTTTGTCTTGATGTCAAGCTTAGACCTTTCATTCCTGGAAACATGTACAATCACTCTGCATCCAAACACTCTCAAGTATGCATAAGAAACATCCTTTCCTTTCCAAACTCTATCTGGAACATTAAATTCAAGAGCAACTGATGGAGAAAGATTGATCATGGCAACTACAGTCTTCATTACCTCACCCCAAAAGGACTTAAACAGCTTTGCATGAGAGAGCATACATCTAATTCTTTCAGCAATGATTCTGTTCATTCTCTCAGCCACTCCATTCTGCTATGGATTCTTAGGAACTGTCTTCTCCAACTTGATATCATGTTCCTTGCAGTACTTCTCAAAAGGACCCTTGTATTCACCACCATTATCAGCTCGAATACATTTCATCTTTCTACAAGTTTCTCTTTTAACTCTAGTATGGAAATCTTTAAAGACATCAAACACCTGATCTTTGGATTTTAAACAAGTTGCCTAAATTTTCCTGAAGTGATCATCAATAAAGCTAACAAAGTACAATGCACCTCCAAGAGACCTATCAATCATAGAGCAAACATTAGTATGAACTAAATCAAGAACATGTGATTTTCTATATGGAGGTGATCTTTGAAATGCAACTCTATGTTGTTTACCAACTAAACGATGAGTACATGTGTTTAAGTTCATACCTTTTAATGAAAGGTAGTTCTTCTTGACAAGGATGTTAAGGCCTTTCTCTCTCAAATGTCAAAGCCGCTTATGCCATAAATCAGTAAAGCAATCTTTAATTACATTCACCTGCCTTTTAATCACCTTGGCTTGTAACATGTAGAGACCCATCTTCTTCCCTTTAGCAACAGTTAAAGAATTTTTAGAGAGCTTTCATTTACCATCTTTAAAGTAATTATAATAGCTTTCTTCATCAAGAGTACTTGTAAAGATCAAATGTAGGCGCATATCGGGCACATGTCTAACATCTTTGAGTAGCAACTTGCACCCAGTATTGATTTCTAACCAAATGTCTCCAATACCCACAACATTAGCCATCCCTTGATTTCCCATCCTAACTTGAACAAAATCTCCAGTAGTGTAGGATGTGTAAAAATCACGTCGGGGCATAACATGGTAAGAAGCTGTTGAATTTGTAACCCAAATGGTATCCTGACATGGAAGATTAACAAAATCATCATCACAAACAATGGCAACATCATCTCAAATACAATTGTAGTTGTACCATTCTCTTCATTCTTATCTCCGTCTTTGCCCCTTTTATCTCTTTTATACTTTCTACAATGTTTTTGAATATGCACAGGCTTGTCACAATAATAACACTTAATTCCCTTCTTTGACTGAGATCTCCCTCTTGGCTTCTATTTGCCTTTTCTATTACCGGATTCTCTATCTTGCTTACCGTAAGAAAACCTACTTTGGCTTCTCCCTCGACTTTCTATAACAAGTGCATAAGACTCATAAGTGCTTGTCCATTTTCTCATCTTCTCTTCATTAAGAATGATATCCTTCACTTTCTTCAAAATGATCTTTCCATTCGAAGTGGAATTGTTAAGTGACACCATCAAAGTCTCCCAACTATCCGGCAATGAACTCAATAAGATTAGTGCTTGCATCTTATCAGCTAACTCAAGATTCATCAATGACAGCTGATTCAGGAACCCTTGGAATTCATTTATGTGCACTGAAGCATCTTCACCATCTTTGTACTTCAAATTCACAATATCTCTAATTACAAAAACCTTGTTTTGTGCACTCTCCTTAGCAAAGGTTTCTTCCAACATCTTTCAAATTGTATAACAGTCATGTTTTTTAGAAATATGATTAATAGACTTAGAAGATACCCATTTTCTAACATTAGCAGTCACCTTTCTACTAAGCTCATTCCATTTTACCTCATCCATTTCATCAGGCTTTATTCTTTTACACTCAAGCAACAAAGCCAAATCATTACAATAGAAGTGATCCTCCATCATTGTTTTCCATAAAAAATAATTGGAAGAAATGAGCTTTATCACGCCCGAATCTTTCTTTTCCATTTTAACTGCACAAGAAATTCAATCTACACAACCAGTGCTCTGATACCACTTTGTTGGGAAAAACAAGGAACAACCGGACACCAATCTTGCCAATTCACAATTCACAAGTCCCAATCTTTTTCCCTCTTTGTGGAATAAAACATAGGATCACCCAATCAACAAAATAATACAATCAAACACATAAATCAACACAAAGATTTTATACATGGAAAACCCAATGCAAGAAAAACCACGGGACTGTAGTCCACCTAAAAAACTTTCACTATCAATAAATAATGGGTTCACAAGTGTTCTTCCTCAGAGTTAACTAAGGGCTACAACATACATATCATCAAGAACAATCTACTCTTGGAATACAACAAGATAAAAGAGAGAAGTGTTTAAGAAAAACTCACAACACTGACAACCCTATTTTTTGATAAAAAAAAATAACTTATACACTACCAATCTTCGATCCAACCGTTCACAATGAAGAGTAACGTATCTAGAAGTTGTTGTCAAAATCTCAGCTTGATCCAACGGTTAACAGCTAGAAATCAAAGAATAAAGATGGATGGTTCAGCTGCCTCTTCTTCCTTTGTTTCTCCCGTGCTCTCTGTTCTGTTTTTGCTCTTTTAATTCACTTATGTCGCTACAGTAGTCATTTGTGTTTTTTTTAATTCAAAGAGGCAGTCATGCTGTCTCTTGCTAATTAATATAGTGGTCCCCTCATTACATGGTGCGGGAGGCAGTCATGCTGTCTCTTGCTAATTAATATAGTGGTCCCCTCATTACATGGTGCGGGACCACACACAACAGTAGAAATTTTGAATATTTGGCTTGATTGCATCAATGTCAGGATGATTCAACAAAAATACATTTTTAAATTGAGTGCCACACATGGGGAAGTATTTTTTTCCTTTTCATCCTGTAGGTGATAGGTGTTATACTTAATGACTTTAACAACCTTAAATGGGTCATCCTAGTTTGGCACCAATTTTCCTCTTCCTTTAGAGTTACCAATTGCCTCTAACTCCCTTAATACCATGTCTTTTATCTTTAATTTTCTTTTTTTTTTTTTTTTTTTTTTGTATCCTAGCATTGTGGTATTGAGTAGTTTTATGTCAATATGCCTTGTTCTTCATTGCTGCATTGAGTAAAACTTCCTCAATCAAGTCCAAGTTTGCCTTCAGCTCGTTATCATTGTTGTTGATAGAGAAATATAATTCTCTATGATTGGACCTCTATATCTATCTATTTAGTAAATTACTAGATTGTTATCAAAATGAATTGTTTTTCTTTAAAGGCTTTTGATAATGATCCCAATATATTCATTCTCCATTGGAAGAACAACCATGATAGTACATGAAAAAAATTAATTTGGTTTAAGAAGGTTTCTAAATTTACATATTTGAAATATTTTTATAATTACATGAATTCTCAAAATAATAAAAAAAAAACCTATGTGCAGGTATATTTAGATTAATGGTATTGGTTAAAGAATAAATCATTTTAGATGTTAAATTTCAATTAATTTAGATTAAAAAAAAAACTCAAAAATTTCAGTTTAATTTCCTAAAAAGTATAGTTGAAAACTAGCTATCTTTTAAAGAATTTGTGTTTAATTTTATATCTAATTTTTTAAAAAATAATAATAATAATAATAATAAAGAACCACATGATTCTCTAATGGATCCTACATCAAGTTTTATTGATTAGTTTTTAAAATTCGTGAAAATGTTTTTTCTTCAATAAAGTTTTGAAGGAGCATTCGTTTTAACCAAATGTAACAATAAAGGGTAAAATAGACGAAATTATTTTCAATAATTCTTTTTATTCACGTGTGCGTTCGTTGCCTTGTTCTGTTCAAATTAAAGGACGCGTGGCATTATATTATTGCTCAAAAAGGAAAAAGAAAAAAGAAATTTGACCAAGCCTTGCGTGCTTTATTCGCAGTAGCACTTTTCAAACCGGGAAACTAGCCGTTGGAGATTGAGGAGAAAACGGACAATTCAATTGTCAACCACCGTCGTTCTAACGTTCGAAAATACACCAAACCCTACCCAAAACTTTCCTAAACGGTATCGTAATTGCCATTCTCAAATTCTTATAAACCCATGGCATGGCCTCCCTCATCTCTCTCTCTTGAAACGCTCTCTTTCTCTCTCTAAAAAACACAAAGAAGAAGAAGAAGAAGACCATCTCTTCCTTTTGTTTTCAAAACAAACCAAACTTCACTAGTCAGTTTCTGGATTTGAGTTTTCTTTCTTTCTTCTGTTGGTGCTTTCGATACCCTTCTTTTGAATTCTAAGCGAAGAAAGAAAGAAGAGAGAGAATGGAAACTGTTAATGGGTATCAAGGGAATACTCCGGTGGCTGCTCCGGCGGGGACTACCCCAGCAAAACAGACTGTCACAGCAGCAAAGATTGTCGATACGCAATCCGTGCTTAAACGGTAATTTTCTTTTCTTTTTGCATTTGATCTGTTCTTTTCATTTGTCAAACCATGTAATATATCACGAGTTATAACTGGATTTATTTTTTGGGTTTTCTTTTCTTGTTCGTAAATGTGATTTTGTGACTTTTTTCTTTGTTATTAAATCAGATGATGTTTTTGTTTATAATGAATTCGGATAGTGTCATTTAAGCTATTGATTTCATGTGACTGATTCTTTATCTAACCGTAGTTTTGAATGACTCAATTGAGTTTCTTTAAGCCCTGTTTGATTGTTTGTCTTAAATTGGGGGGTCTGCTTTTCATTAGCTAATTGGTTGTTTGATAAGCTTGAGCTGGTCTCTCTTTTTTTTCTTTCATTTGCTTTCGGTATTTCATGGTTTAATTTAATATATATGTATATATTCTTGAGAATTGGTTGCTTTTAACCCGATTGGATCTGGTTACTTGTTGTCTTTTAATTTGCTTGAGAATCTTTAGGGTTATTTATTTATTCATATAAATTTGCCTAATTGCTACTTCTTTTTTTAACCAGGTTGCAATCTGAACTGATGGCATTGATGGTAAGAATATTGAAACCTGTCTTGTTGTCGTATCTCTTATTTTCTCAGCAACAAATCAATGATTAACATTGTTTTGTAGATGAGTGGAGAATCTGGGATATCTGCCTTCCCTGAAGGGGACAACATATTTTGCTGGAAAGGAACAATCAAAGGCAGCAAAGATACAGTTTTTGAAGGAACAGAATACAAGCTATCCCTTTCATTCCCAAATGACTATCCTTTCAAGCCTCCAAAAGTCAAGTTTGAAACCAGCTGCTTCCATCCCAATGTGGATATCTATGGCAACATTTGCTTGGACATTCTTCAGGTAAAATTAAATCTTCTAGTGTTCTCAATGTTGTTGTTAAAATTTTGTTGTCTAAATGTGCTTTTATTTAACTAATTACAAGTGATTTTTTAGATTCAAATTGGCTGATCTAACTCTGATGCTTTGTTTTATATTGTGTGTTCCTAGGATAAATGGTCATCTGCCTATGATGTGAGGACAATATTGCTATCTATCCAAAGCCTGCTTGGAGGTAAATCTTGTTTTTCCATTTTCTGTTTATGGAGGTTGGTGATTTAATTTTTTACTACTAAGATCATTTCTCTTTTTGTGTGATGTAGAACCAAACATCAGTTCACCTCTAAACACTCAAGCAGCACAACTTTGGAGCAATCAACAAGGTTTGTTGTTGTTACTTTGGATGTTATGATTTACGTAAATGGTGCATTGCTTAGAGTTTGAATAATTAATTACTTAATTGGCACCTTGTAATTGTTGCAGAGTATAGGAAAATGGTCGAGAAGTTGTACAAGCCTCCAAGTGCTGCTGCTTAGATGGAAGAGGGGACAAAAAGTAGTAGTAGTGTGTGTTACTTCACTGTTTTGTTGGATGTGGTTTGAATTTCCCTCTTCCACAACTATAGCTTTTAACTGTACTGACTCAATGGAAAATGAATTGATGGATCAGATTTTTCTTGCCATCTACTTCTTGTGCCGTGCATTTTGAGAGATAGTAAGAACAGGGGAATTTTGTTCTCAAAAAGTGATGGAAATGGTTGGTTTTTGTTGGGTATTGTTCTCACATCGATACGCTTAGTGTTATTAAAATAAAAGAATAAGACTATTTTCGCCTATAATGTTTCTCTCTTCACTTGAAAATTATATTATTCTTATACAGTAACAAATTAAGAAAAGTACGGCTGACAATTTATCCATTATCAACAGATTATCCTCCTCTTCCATTTATTTTTGCAAGCTGAAAGAAAATCGAGTATACTTGTAGGGGTAGTAATGGTTATCGCTCTGCGATAATTGGGGGGAAAAACTTAGTCTTGCACCAAGGCAGTGCGAAAAAATGAGGGGGAAAGAACAAAAAGGAAGAAGGGAAGAAAACCACGAGATAGATTTTTTGTCTTCTGGTAACAATGTCAGAACAGAACGATGAACATTCTGAACAAAACGATGAAAATTCTTGTAACAAGGCAGCTCAAGAATGAAATGGAGTTCAGTTGAACCAAAATTTCTAAAGCTGCTTTGCTCTCAGTTTGAGATGTGACAAGTTACTGCTACTTCGAAGATGTGAGCTGCCTCAAGTTGTACTTGGACAACTCCTTGTACTTTTCAATAACCCCGATCAAGCACAGAGTCTGAAAAAATTAAAAAAAAAATAACCAAGTTAATGGGGCAAAAAACAATCGCACCACCATAGAGCAAACATCTGATTAGGCAGCAAAACTCTCAACTTTTTTCTTTTCCAGTTACCATTGATCTTACAACCAATAACTAGTGCTTTGCAATAAAGAATACATAGTTTAAAAGGCTAAACAAATGTGATTCCAGCCCCCAATAATGTAAAACATGGTTTTGAATAAGTCTCTGCATACGACAAGACAGCAGGGAAGAGAGCATATTTTTACCTTGACAATTTCAACTACAATTGTCTTGTCAGGATTGCTAAGATCAACTTTATGAGGTCCAGGAACACATTTTGCAACGGAATTTATAATTTTCATCCTGTCAATACCAGAGTTTGCACGGGCTTCATACATTACTGCAAACTGCACAGAATGAGCAAGTGGTCAAATTGTAGCTTGTTGCATGTGATGCAACTCGGTTGGTCCCTATTACAACAACAACAGCCAAGCCTCAATCAACAAACTAGTTGGGTCAGCTATATGGATCCTTCCGCGCCATGCAGTGGGTCCCTATTGACTCAGTTAAATTCAGCAAATTCGAATTTCTCATCTGCAAAGATTTCCTATATTCTATCACAATTAGTATGACTGCAGGGGTGATTTTAGCAATGTAGAAGTGTCTCATGTTTGATTAATAGAAGAAACAAACATTATTTTGGATCTTTATTCAATTAAATGTGATGGCATTCAATGCCCTCTATTGTCCCATTCCCAGTGGCCCTTGGATCCAAATTCTGAAATGTGACGGAGCTACCTCAACAGCAACTCCTGAACTAATTGTGCCCTGAACTAAATGGGAGGGACCTGAGAATTTCACAGAAACCATCAAATTTTATTTAAGGTTCAATATGCACTTCAAAAGTACCGCTACAGCTAGCTCCTTAACACAAAAGTGACATGGAATCAATGTACTTAATTTGAAATTCTAAGAAATAACAACAAAGCGGGGCACTAATTCATGAATATATATACAGATTTAATTTTACCTCTTAATTCAATTGTTCTTTCTTTTCTATCTCCTTTTTCACAGTATTTCTAAAAGATTTTTATCCTTTCTACTCATTCAATTTCGGTGAAGAAAGCAGCTCTTGCTATTGGCAAATTTAGCAGGATGATCATCGAAAAGTCCTATCAAAGGTTCTAACAGTTAAATGAGTGTTTTTTGAAGGACTTGGTTTATTCTTTAGGTTTTAGCACTAAAACTTTAGGACGGTAAAAAAACAATATGGATCAGAAAAATACTATATCTAGGGTACACATTTACTGTACCTTCATATAAGCAAGTCTCATGTTGTTGTGCATGCAACAGATGGTGGCAGTTTTAGAATAAAATCTTGTTGCGTGCTTGCAATCTTCTAATGGGGAGACTCCATTGAAATTATTCTTTTAAATTTGAAACTCCTAGGAAGCCTCAATGACTTGTTCCCCCTTGCTAGTATTGAAAGAGGCTGAACAGCTGGTTTTTATTTGCCTTTTGCTTCCAATTTCTCTCCAAATTCCAAAACAAACTCTAGTTTCTCTAAATACAAGAACCCTAAAATTTCCAATTCTTTTTAACAATCCAAATTCTGTCCCATGTAAGTTTTTTTATTATAAATCTTGGTTCCAAACCATTTTCCAAAAATGACTAGAATCCCACACACGCTAACAACTTTGGAAGCACTTGTGGCTAAAGATAAAGAACTTAGGCTTGGGAGCTGGTACTGGACTCTTATGGGCGAAATCTTTATATTCAAGAAAGCCAAAATCCACTTCTGAGAGTTGATTATCTGTACTTGCTCTAGTAGGCATATTCCCTGTGTATAGGTTGACAAAACCAGGGTATCATACTAAGAAGCAGAGCCTGGGCATGCTCTTTCTTTCGCTTTCAATCTGAACCAGCTTAAGACGAATTATTCAATAAGTCAAGGCTGAACAAACATATCAAGTTTCTCCCTAAACAACAGATTCCTCACCGCAGGGAGCCCAAAGTAATTCATCTTCATCAGCTCCACATAACAAATCCAAGTGCCTATCTCCAGCCAAATTCGTTTCATCATATTCTATCCTAAATCTTATTAGGAACTTCATGTATGCCAAAATTTTTATCCAGGTACTCACCTTAAGTATGACCAGCTCATTCTTTGTAATACTCACATTGGCCAAACAACTTGAATTTTATTTTCTTTTGCTTTCAGTTCCACTCCAAATTCCAAAACAAACAATAATTTCTCTAAATACAAAAACCCTATTTTTTCCAAATGCTTCACCAACCCAGATTTGTTTTTCCTTAAACCTGTTAGGAACTTCTTGTCTGCTTAATTTTATCCCTTTTAACTCACCTTATAGAATTCTACCATAAAGGACCACGTACTTTTGGTGATAAATGTCATATTTGAATAAATATAAATTCTGAACCTCCTTTTACACAGAATCCCTTACCCATGCTGAATTATGACTATGATCATGGATGCAAAAACAGATTGGGATCACTTGCTCATATCAGTTTCAACTTCACATGATGCTACATCTTGGCTTAATTTAAATTCTGAATCAAGTCTCTACTAAAAGTCAAACCATACAATAAAGTTGGCAAGAATAATGCTACATTGGTACAATATTTGAAAATCAACTCTTTCCAAAAGCATGCCCGATGCATCCCCAAGTTGTAAAGCATTGCTGCGTTAACTGATGCAGTTTATTCATGTTGATGCAATAACTTAAATTGTCAATATGCTACTCAAACACTTTATCTACTATTTGTTTTATGACTTTAATTGCGGAAGACCAGAGAAGTATTGCCAGTTTATTTTGAGCTAAGGATCAACGGAATTGATAGATCTAGGTACCTTCTGTGGGTCCTGGGTATCCACGGGAAAATATTTCTCCACAACTGGTGCAATTGCTCTTGAAATTTCATCTTCTGAAGCATAGCACGCAACTTCAATTGGTAACACTCTTAAAATGAACCTGTATATGAACAAACAGTATATAACTTTAGCATGTTAAAATGATATGGCATTTCTTTTCAGATGTTGCGTATGTTCTTGGCTTCTTGCAGAAATTCAGAAAGCCAATTCGGTACTCTACGAACCAATGTCACATGGTTGACCCATGCATTTTGCAAGTGAAATCCATAAGCAGTGCCTAAAACTAGAGCGCAGCACACAAAGGGAGACTATCTAACGCTTACCAGAAGCTATGTGTCCATAAAATTTAACATAAGAAGTCAGCAATTCATGAACCTGGACATGTGTTTCCTTGTTGATGCAGCAGATGTCATCATATGTTGCACAATATCTTTGGGACAAGGGTCCCCATCTATCTTGCGCATTTGAACAAAGACAACACCATTACAACCAGAATCAAGGCTGAGAAAGTGTCTCTGTTCAAAAAGGACAAATATTCAAAATCAGAGCAAGAATATGATGATGTGGTAAAAAAATAGCAGCAAAAAGAATGATTGAGACCACCCTTTGTGAGCATGCTCACCATGACAGCAGGAATTAATGAATTCAACGTATAGTCAACTCAGCAAGGGAGGAGAACAGTTATCAAAACAGAAAAAATGTGGCATATAGGAGATAAAACACTCCAAGAATCACAAGGAGTAAAGCTACACTATCTACTACAAACATAAGAGCACCCATGTGCACCATGCTCTACCATAATGTTTGTCCATAGAGTCACAGTTCACTCTAAGATAGGCTTAAGAGGAAAAATAACACAAAAGAAAAAAAAAAAAAAAAAAGAAGAGGGATAAACCTTACAATTGTGTCACCCAGAATACTTTCTGAAAGTGGAATCAGAATATAATTTTGTGTTTCCTGTCTAGGGGTGAAGGGGAGGGAGGTAGTTTTGTTGGATGGTACAGTGCACTGCTATTATGTCTTTATCTTCATTTCAAGCTAAATCATTGTACTTTCAGTACAAGCGGAAAACCTTATTGAGTACCTACCAGCACATCTAAAATGCTTACAGGTGCTGGGTGTACTTGGTGGGAATTTGCATAATCTATAACCAAATAGGGGAAGAGAGGGAGAAGAACCGATGACAAACACAGGAAAGAAAAGGAAAAATTAATTCAACCAAAGAACAAATACAAAATCTAGAGAAGTCTAGCCAAAAATTCAATTTCTAAGACCATCTCATTTAAAAATTACTTCTTTCTTAAGGGAACATCCAATGTCAATTCACACAAAAAAATGGAAAGAGGGGAACTGCGCTACTCACCTTGTTCTTATCTCCAAGTTCTTTGAGTTCATCCTCAATAAGCTTATCAATGGATTTCTCCTCCACTTTTTCTTGGCCAACAGACTTGGGGGCACATGTTTCTGTGCATTTCTTCTTTGCTGGTAGCTCCTCTGCCTCACTTTCTTGTTTTTTATCATTTTTACAACCCTCTTCTTGATTAGTCTTTTCTCTTCTTTGACATTCACTGCTCTCATTTTCTAGACAAGGAGATCCTAACTTTTCGTCTGCTGGGTTTTCATTCTTTGCATCATTGGCTTCGGGGGCACCTGATTTGTTCTCATCTAACCCATCTTCCTCATCCTCCTCCTTTTCTTCGTCATCGTCTCCTTCAACATCA
>Ga0307516_10005894_pt1 | contig 14502 bp, 13 predicted proteins | sample 19_EM_MG_FD_203310 | JGI IMG/M metagenome (GOLD analysis project Ga0307516, IMG submission 203310) | Populus trichocarpa ectomycorrhiza microbial communities from riparian zone in the Pacific Northwest, United States - 19_EM | ecosystem: Host-associated > Plants > Roots > Unclassified | place... | reverse complement strand
TGTTTTAGTTTGTTGGATAATGTCGGGGAAAACCAATATTTTTGTTATGTTTTATAGAGGTTCAATAGAAGTCATGGATGATCGTTCATGGATGTATCGGGACTCACCCCAAGGATTGCGGAGGATGGATTATTGTAACGGTGTCCAGGGTTTTATTAATTTCACAACATCTATTTCGAGGAATTTTACTGATGGCGGTATTAGGTGTCCATGCAGGAAGTGTAAAAATTTAAAGTTTCTGCATCAAGATGTTGTAACGATGCATCTTCTAACCAAAGGGTTCATGGAGCATTACCTGTGTTGGTATGCACACAGAGAACTATTTGTTCCTAATGAGATCATGGAAGAACAGGTGGTTGGGTCAACTTCTAGTGCTAGCAACATGCATGAAGTTGGAAATGTGAATAGTAATCCTTACAGGAATATGGTTATGGATGCAATGAGAATGAGTGAAGGTAATGTCAGGGAATGTCCAATCATAGAAGAAGAAACTAATGCAGATGCAACAAGGTTTTTTGATTTGTTGAAAGATTCTGACGAACTATTATGGGATGGCTGCACGAACCACAGTAAATTATCAGTCGTAGCACAGGTGTTCACCATCAAGTCAGATCACGGGTTGAGTGAGGCCGGTTGTCGCACGTTAGAAAATCCACGCGGCGGCGGCTGGCGATTTTATCTTTGTTGCGTTTTGCTAGAATTGGTTCGTTGGAGTCGCCACCTAGTAATTTATTGAAGGCTACTAGGAAACCCGGGTACTGGTCTTATCAGAGATTCGCGGGTAAGAGACTGGTTGTGGTTAGGGAAGGTATTAGCACCCCTAACACACCTTACCTAAGATAAGCTGCTTCGTGAACTTGATGTGCTAAAGAAGTTTTAAAAATTCTGTTCTTTCATCGAATTTAGAAATACGACTTACATGTAAGTTCATAATTCTTTATCCGTGAGCAAATCAAAATATTAAATTCTTCTTTAATCTTTGCAATTTTATCCTAAATAAAAAAAGACATCCATAACAAAAAAATACAAACAACACATACACCTTCACTGTATTTTTTTTTTCTTTTTCTTTACTGTATTTTTTCTTTTCTTTTTCTTTTCTTTTTTTGCTTCCATGTTTACAAATTACAAAAAAACTCAAAACTAAACGAATATTACATTAAACAATTCTAAAATTACAAAACAGCCATTCAAAAATCCATAACAGTGTCGGGACCAGTTCTGTGAAGCCAAAGGACAGTAGGAACAGTGGCGGCGCGTCTTCCCACACGCCGCCGTCACTGGCGGCGCGTGGACCCACGCGCCACCGCTAAAGAGACCAGCAAAGGGGAAGATCTGAAATGGCTTCCTCCCCTCTTCACTTTCCTCGCCGGCGGCGACAACGCCGTTACCTGCAAAACACCCAAAACGCAACAAGCAAGTCTGTTTTAGTCAGATCGGCTTCCCTTCCTTTCCCCTTTTCAAATCTGGTTCGTTCGGGTTCTTTGGATCTGCTTCACTGCAGATCGGTCTCCTTCGGTCATCCTCTTCTTCTCCTCTGCTCCATGTGCTGGAGCGGCAAGGAGGAACAGACGAGAGAGTGGTGTTGCTGCTAGAGGCGGCGAGCTGACCGCTGGGGGGAGGAGCTGGAGACGGCGCCGCTGTGATGAGGAGACGCTGCTGCTGTTGGGGTGCTTGCTGGAGCTGGATCGGCCGAGAGAGGGGAAGGTTTCAGCGGCGGTTCTGGCTGGAGAAGAGGGAGCGACCGAGAGGGAGAGAGGGGATCAGTGTGGAGGTAGTGAAGGGAGACGACTGCTTTGTGTTGATGAATGGAGGGGAAGTGGCCGGCTATGGGAGATGACCGGCGGTGTGGGAGAAGGAAGGAAAAGGAGAGCTACGGTGGCTTGGGGGGTGAAGAAGATGGTGGAACCGGCTGAAGAGGAAAACCAAAAACGTGGGGGGCGGCTCCTCTTGAAAAAAAGATGGGTTTAGGGTTAGGTTTTTTTGTATTTTTTTCTGATGTTGTCCAAATTGCCCCCCTTTACAAAATCAGTGTAGCATGGTATTTATAGGAAACATTTTGCTAGGTTTTCAAACTAGTCCCTCAACTTTCCTTTCCTTCTCTTTTCCTCTCTTTTTTTTGTAAATTTTGATTTTTCTTATTTTTTTTGTATTTTTAAAAGCAAGCAATATCAACGTCAACTCAACAAGGAAAATCAATGATCATAAAATTTACGCGTTAAAAGTTGAACGCGTTCCAAATACTTTTGAAAATTTAAATTCTTTTGAGATGATGTTGAAAATGCTAAAAACGATGCAAATATATCAAAAATGCATTTTTTGGGTTTTCATTGTTTTTTTGCTATTTTTGGTTTTTTCTGAAAAATTATCAAAACATGGGTCAAAAATTGGGTAGCAACACCGGTTATGACAAGATTATTGAATGGGCGAGAAGCATTTTACCTAAAAGGAACAGGCTAAAAGAGAACTTCTATGCTGCCAAGTCCATGATGAAACCCCTCGGTTTAGGATACCAGAAAATTGATATATGCCCTAACTTCTGCATGTTATACTACCTTGAAAATGCTGAGATGATCGAGTGCATGACATGAGGGTATTCCCGTTACAAACCCATAATTGGTAGAGGGAAGACTCTCGTGGCATATAAAAAACTTAGATACTTCCTAATCACACCTAGACTGCAGAGGTTATTCATGTCACAAAGGACTGCTGAGCACATGACATGGCACCAATCACACCATGCGGTTGATGGAGTGATGGTTCATCCTTCTGACGGTGAGGCTTGGAAACACTTTAACAGTGTGCATCCTCACTTTCAGCCAAATCAAGGAACGTGCGTCTTGGGTTGTGTACAGATGGATTCAACCCATTCGGGTCATTTGCTGCTCCTTATTCTTGTTGGCCGGTCATACTGACGGTTTATAACTTGCCACCAAGGATGTGTATGAGGCCGGAGTTCATGTTTTTATCTATGGTCATACCATGTCCGAGCAGTTCGGGGTGGAATATAGATGTTTGTCTTCATCCGTTGATTGATGAGTTGACGCAGTTGTGGTCCTCTAGAGCTTTGACTTATGACATCTCGAGGAAACAAAATTTTGTTATGAGAGCGGCTTTGATGTGGACTATTAATGATTTCCCAGCTTATGAAATGGTTTCTGGTTGGAGCACGCATGGAAAGCTAGCATGTCCATACTATATGGAGAACAACAAGGCATTCACGCTAACAAACAGGGGTAAAGCTTCTTTTTTTTTACTATCACCGTCGTTTCTTGCCACATAACCACAGGTACAGAAAGAACAAAAAGGATTTCCTTGTTGGCAGAGTTGAAAGGATGTTGCACCCCCGCGTCTTTTCGGTGAAGAATTGTTTGATGTTGTGTCAGAGTACGGTGACATTGTGTTTGGTCTCCAATCAGGTAATTAGAAGTTTCCTGGTTTTGGTTTGACCCATAATTGGGTGAAGCAAAGTATCTTTTGGGAGCTTCCTTATTGGAAGACCAATCTTCTCCACCATAACCTTGACGTCATGCACATTGAAAAGAACATGTTTGAGAACATTTTCAACACCGTTATGGATGTGAAGGCGAAGACAAAGGACAACATCAAGGCTAGATTGGATGTAGCGGTGTTTTGTAACCGTAAAAATATGGAGTTGGTTTTTGATGGGTCACAGGTCGCAAAACCAAGAGCAAGCTTCGTATTAGAGAAAAACGCACAACTACTAGTCTATAAATGGCTTAAGAGTCTGTGTTCCCCCGGTAGACATGCCTTGAACATATCAAGGCTGGTTAATACGGAGGAATGTAGATTATATGGAATGAAGAGTCATGACTGCCATGTGTTTATGCAAACACTCATCTCATTAGCTTTTCGTGATTTGTTGCTAAAGGGGATATGAGATGCACTAACGGAGATCAGTCATTTCTTCAGAGATATATGCTCTAGCAAGTTGAATGTTGATCACATTGAAAGGCTTGAAAAAAATATCGTCAAGACAATATGCAAACTTGAGATGATATTCCCTCCATCATTTTATGACTCAATGGAGCATCTACCCGTACATTTACTGTTTGAGGTAAAAGTTAGAGGACCGGTTCAATATAGATGGATGTATCCATTCGAGAGGTTAGATATTACAGGAGCTATGTAATTCATAATTAAATGTTTTTTTTAATTGATAATTTTTTATTAATATATATATATATATATGCAGGTACTTGTTCAATCTTAAAAAAAAAGGTTAAGAACAAGGCGCATGTTAAGGAGTCAATATGCGAGGCCTATATTGTTGAGGAGATCTCAACATTTATCTCATACTATTTCAAACCTCATTTGAGAACGAGGATCAACCATGTTCCACGGCATGATGATGGTGGTGAAGTGCCTTCAAGTGGGAACTTGTCAATATTCTCCAATCCTGGACGACCCACACCTAAAAATGTCGTGAGGGGAAGATATTTGTCTGAAATAGAGTTCAGACCAGCACACAATTATGTCCTATTTAACTATGATGAGCTGAGACCTTTTATTAAGTAAGTAGATGTTCAACTTAAACTTTGTCAAGAGGGTATTATTTATGTTTTGTGATACCATACACTCATATAATTTGGAACAACCTTGCAGGCAACATCGACGATACTTACTGTCCAATAACTCACAACTGATCGAATCCCAGATCTTTCAATTACAAGATGAACAATTTGCCACATGGTTTAGAACACATGTAAGTCCTATCACAAACTCATTATCTCTTGCAATGTAATTAATTGTAGTCAATATTACATAATATCCGTTTATTGATTATTGTTGTATTTAATTTACAAGCTAGGTTTATCAAATGGGAGGTAATGCTGCTATTTCACTGTCTTTACTAGGCCTGGGCCCTGAAAGAAAAGTCAAGTGCTATAACAGGTATTTTGTCAATGGATATGTCTTTCTTACTGAAGAATACGGGCATGGAAGAAAGACATACAACAACGGTGTTTGTATTAAGGGATCGACTTCTAGTGAGTTTGAAGTTGACTACTACGGTAGATTGGAAGAGGTCATCGAACTGCAAATATCATAGTGAGCAAAATAGAGTGTTTTTATTCAAATGCTATTGGTATGACACAACTGATAGAGGAATCAGAGTAGATCCTCACTATGGTTTCGTTGAAATCAAATCAAAAGCTAGACACCGCAACGTAAACGACGTCTTTGTTTTCGCAAAGCAATGCCAACAAGTTTATTACACATACACCCCTTCCTTTAGAAAGGACTGATCAAGAGTTGATTGGTTATCCGTTTAAAAAACAAAACCCAAGGGTCGTGTCGAGGTTGTTCAGGATGAGAACGAACACACAAGTGTGATAGATGAAGTCTTTCAAGCTAGTGAGTTGGTTGAACCATACCGAGTTGCTCCTTCAATTGACTTAAAAGAAAATTTGAATTTTCGTGTTTACCATGATAGTCTTGTTGATGTTGACGCAAAGGAGTTGAATGTTGCTCTGAGCTCTACTAGTGGAAAAAAGAATGTTGTTGAAGAAGATGATAACGAAATTGAAGAGTGTGATGAAGCTGATGATAACAATTCAATTGAGGACGAAGATCAAAATTCTGACTAACTAAACATGTTCTAAAGCCTTATTTTTATAATGTAATATTTTGGAACATGAAATATTTATTCTTCTTTAATGGTCAGCTCTTGTTATTGTGCTGTAAGATTGCAATTCAAGATTTTGTGACAGGGATACACAAAAAAATAAGAAATATTGACAGTTTCACCGACGGACTATAAGTCGTCGGTATTTCACAGAGAGTTGAAAAACAATTATGGGATTGTGCCACAATCACCAACAAAATCACCGACATAACATAACCCGTCGGTATTTCACAGAGAGTTGAAAAAAATTTACTGGATTGTGCCACAATCACCGACAGAATCACAGACGGCACATAAACCGTCGGTATTTCACGGAGAGTTGAACAAAATTTACGGGGTTGTGCCACAATCACCGACGGAGTCACCGACGGCTTTACCGACATCCATTACCGATGGAATCACCGACGGATTACGCACATCCTGAAGCGCACACATGTCAGACGCGTGTCCGTCGGCACATTTACCGATGGATTTTCCGACAGATCGAAAAGTCTGGTGGGATTTTCAAACTTTTTTGGTGCGCAAATCAATTAATTTCCGATGGTATTACCGATGGAATTTAATGCCACCGACAACAATAAATATCCGTCGGTAATTCCGTCGGAAATATTGATATATAAACCCCCCCGTTCCCCATTTGTTTCATTTTTTCCTCTCGGCTCCATTTCTCTTCTCCTCTCCGTTTCTATTTGGCTTGTGGAAGAGATTTTATTGATTTGGTGGTAGTTTTAAAAGGTATGTATTCTTTTTTTTTTATCTTTGTATTTTTTTATTTTAATTATGATTATTTTTTTTGGTGTTCTTTGTTTTGTGTATTGTTTGTAGGTAAAATCTTAAATTCAACACACTATTAAGGTAAGCATTTGTTATTCCTAAATTTATTTTGAATTGATATAATGTTTTTTAGTTTTGTGTATAGATTTTTTTGTATAGTGTTTTTTTAGTTTTTTAATTTTATTTATTAATTTTATGATATTATTGTTTGTATTGCTATAATTGTTATTGTTGAATTTATGTTAAAAATGTTAATTTATATATAGAATTACATTGAATTTGAATTAGTTTATCTTAATTTAAGATATTATTGTTTGTATTGCTATAATTGTTATTGTTGAATTTATGTTAAAAATGTTAATTTATATATAAAATTATATTTAATTAATTTATCTTAATTTAGGATATTATTGTTTGTATTGCTATAATTGTTATTGTTGAATTTATGTTTTAAATGTTAATTGAAATATAGAATTAAATTTAATTAGTTTATCTTAATTTTAGGATATTATTGTTTACCTGTCATTGTTATTGCCTGTTATTACATTTTTATATTTATGTGTACACGTTAATTTCTATTTTGAGGTCCATTAGGGTCGTGTTAGGAATGATATTGATTTAGTTACCTTTTGATTTTGACCATGTAATTATTTATAAATTAAGAGTCTTGTCTCCTAAAACTTGAAATGTAATATTAATCCATAAATTTGAATGTATGACTTTAATCTAATGTTTGTAACTCTAAGTACCAATTTAACAATGAATGTTCATAGTTGAAATTGATTCTTTTACTTGAATTTCATTATATGATGTTATTGAATAAGATGTTTTGTGTTGATGATGATGAGTTGGGTTGAGATCCAGGATGATTGGATCGGGATGTGAAATAAAATTGGAAGTGTAATATGATTTTGTCGATAACTTGGGACCCCCCAGTATAGGGGAGACTCTGTCGAATTTTTTTTAAAATAATCGAAGTTAATTATGTAATTATTCGTATAAATTTGTGTAGATGCGTAGAATGAAATCTACAGCACGTCGTCAGAAGACGGTTGCAGCTAGTTCTTCTAGCAGCGAGGAGGACGTATCCTTAGGTGCTGATCACGGCGAGGAATCTACGCCAACTTGTGATGCTGCCTCTTCTAGCGCGGTTTCACAGCGCAGAAGCGGTGTGCCTTCACAGCGGGGTCAATTCACCCGCAAGTACCAGGCACAATGGAAGGATGACCTCTTAATGTAAGTTTGTTTAGGTTTTAGTGTTTTTTTTATATACTTATAACATAATTTACGAACAACTAATTAATATTACTACTTTTATTTAATTTCAAGTTCACAAACATTAAGGCTGCAAGGACTATAACATTGGCGTTTAAATCATCGATGGAGATTCCATTGTTTCAATGGAGCCAGGTTTCCAGACATCCTGAGTGGAAACCTAATATCGATGCATGATTTAAGCGATTTCAGGTCGATGTTAATTTTTAATTTCCAGCTTATTTTTAATAAATGATTTTTATAATTTTATATCTTGTACTATTTTTATTTTATATGAATTATTTATATACACAGAACAAATTTGAGTGGGATAGGGCGAACAACAATGTTGTGAGGAGGGTATGGGAGAATCACGTGGCAAGTAGGTAACATCGAAAATAATATTTATTTTTGTTTTATAATTTTATGTTTTAAATTCTAATTTGTTACTATGGAAGTAGGTTGCGTGATTTTTCGTATGACACCCAAAAAAATCAAAAAGACATGCGAGGGATAACGGTCTTGAAGGATTGAATGAGGTGGCGGTTTGGCAGGAATTCAAATTGCCATTCATCTCGGGGGAAATATAGACGAAATATATTGAGCACGTGACCTCAGAGCAGTTCTCAATGCGCTCACAGTCCGGCGTCGATAACCGGAACCGGCAAATTCATGGTTCGGTGACCACGCACACTGGCGGATCCGTCCCATTCAGCGCACATGCAAAGCAGATGGTAAGACTAATTTTAATGAAATATATCGTTAATTAATTTGTCGTTCCTTTTAATATATTTAACTTTCAACCTATTTTTTCCTTATAGGCTGCGTCTCTTGGACGTGAGCCGAGTCCACTTGAGCTATTTGTAGAGACGCATGTACGGAGTCAAGACCGCCAAAAGGGGTTGCAGTAGTTCATGGACAACTGTGCTCAGCACTTCGTGGTATGTTCGTTCATTCATTTTATTTTGTAAGTTATTTTTTTCTTGAATTGCATCTTGAATTGCATAAGATGATTTTTTTAAAAAAATTCAGGAGACCTATAATAGCCGGTTGAGGGAGAGATATGGGGACAATCCTTCGACCCATCCAGATTTCGATCTAGATTTGTGGATAGAGGTGGGATTGTCTGGTGGACCCGATAAAAATCGGGTCTACGGGCTCTCCAACACTACGGCTGAAAATTTGCGTTCGGCCCGTAGTGTTTCAACCGTTGGGAGCTCTCCATCAGTATCAAGCACCCAGTCTGAGGAGTTCATTGCCTTGAAACAACAATATCAACAACTCTCGATGAATTATGATGAGCTCCGTCAAATAGTCATGGAGATGAGATCAAAGATGGGTGATGATACTTATGCAGCTCCTTTTTGGCCGTACGGTCCCGGGAACAACCAGCCTCCTCCTCCTCTTTCTCCTCCAGCTCCGCCGCTATTCTAGTTTAATTTTGTTTTTTAAACACATTAAATTTGTAATGAATATTTGGATGAATATTATTTAACATTATTTTTATATTTTTAATGTTTAATCCAATTTCATTTCTTTATTAAGCTTTTTTACTATTAATAAATTATTTTTTTATATATTTTAAATATATACTGACGGATTTACCGACAGATAATTTCCGTCGGTATTTCACAGAGTTGCCAAACAATTACCACCCATGCCATAATTACAAACGGACATATTCCGTTGGCGATTAAATATAGATGGATTTACCGAAGGATAATTTCCTTTGATATTTCACAGAGAGTTGCCATGGCAATTACCACTGATGCCATAATTACCGACGGATTATCCGTCGGTAATTACCATTGAAAATTCAGACGGATTTAGTACGCTTGTAATGTTCCTGCGGGAAAAAAATTTTTGGCGCGCGTATCCGTCTGTAAGACCGTCGGTGTTTCGTTGGTGGGTGATTTTTTTTATTTGCGACAGAAAGGGGAGTTATCGACGACTGTTATACCGACGGACCACGTCTGTTGGGGGAGACCGTCAGTAATTATTTTACTGACGGAGTTCATTCCTAACACCAACGGAATTAGTCCGTCGGTAAAACTGTTTAATAGTGTAGTGTTCGTATACTGACTAGAGTAGCTTTTGAAGTCCTTTTTGAGGAAAGGTTAATAGCTAATAGTACAAAAAAACAATTAAAAAACAAATACTATACTCCAACATGGAAGACAAGAAGAGTGCATTATTTAAATATGTGGAGAAGTAATCTACCATTTGTACGGTGCTATAATTAAGTAGAAACTCAAATTTCTCCACTGTGAATCACCCTAACACACATAACCTCATGATTCAAGAGGTACTTGTCGTCTCATTTCCTTTTGGCATATTTAGAGAGATTTAACACTACTTACCTTTCACACAACAATTTAGAAACTGAAAGCAATGCATATAGAGGGGGGGGGGGGGAGACAAGCCAAAGTACATATAACAAGAAACAAAAGCATTTAATTCTCAAATCATTGTCATGAATAATGCCAACAAGGACTCATCAATAAAGTGCAAAATTAAACAACATTATTCATATCAACTTTGTTCATGGTTTTTCTCAGCAACCTGAAAGAAGAAATCAGAAAGTTGTTACCAGAAAGTTGATTCTTCTTCACTTTGTTGGGGATTCTGGCTCCCCTATGCGTGAACCGGTGGTGTACTGATAGTTGCTCAAAGGAGGCTAAGCATACTAACACAATATTTAACGTGGTTCGGCAAAACCACCAACATCCACGGGAGAGGTTCATTTTATTAGAGATAGAGAAATGATACAATACAAATACATGGAGGAGGAGGATCACTTCACTCTACTAAACTCCCAACTCTCATTGCTGCACTTGCAGCTGCTGCAATGACAGCAAGGCTGCTACCATTGCAGCCCTTCACTTTCTCTCTACTCTCTTGCACACACTCACCACACTCTCTCACGGTTCTACTCTCTTGGTGCCTATTTATAGGCAAGAATGGTGGCAGCACATGAGTTGCACCATTTTGTCAATGGTTGGTGCAACTACCATTGTAGCCTTTTGACAATGGTAACCCTACTTCCTAGGGTAAGCTGCACAAGTTATTGCCCATTAATGGCAATATCCCAACAATCACCCCTTTGACATTTATATGGGCAATTGTCCTCTTGCTTCTTCAGCACAATCTTACATCCTGTAGCTCTTCCAAGCTTACCATTCCGAGAGCATCTGTGGCCAAGTTTACATGTACTTGTCACTCCTTTCAATCACCAGACTTACCAAAGCACACCTTTTCTCACACAAAAGGATCACTACAACCAGATGGTCTCCCACATCACATCTGAAGAGTGTTAACGCTTGTCTCTGGGACAACATTCCCTTCCGAGCGTATCAACCATGCTCGGTCCGGAATGATTTATCAAGCCTTACACCAAGGCTTACAACACCCCCTCAAATGGAAATTTCCATTTCCAAGTGCGACAGTCATTATCTGAGTATCTCAATATGATCGCAAGCTCACCACTCTTCCAATAGTCTACTCATCCATGAGTTGCGCCTGCCCTCTGTTCCACCTTAGGAACCACGCCTTACTTCTCCGTGAGTCTCTCGCTCTTAGTCTCAAGAGTCCAGGTAGTTTTCCACCTTTAACCATGGGGACAACCCATTAAAGGTTGATCCATATATGTCTTGATACTTTGAGTATTATAATGCCTTCATCGAGCTCACCACCTTGACAAGAGTCAACTTATTCCCGGAACCTGCGCATGTCCTCTGCTCCTTCATAGCAGTCACGTCTTAATGCTCCACAAGTCACCCACTTATTTTCCAAGGAAAATGTCTTCTAGCTTATTAATCTTTAGCATGGGGGCAATATCCATGAAAGTCAATCCTACATTTGTCTCCATACTCATCATAGCCACTTCATTGGCTATACATCTGTCCACTCATATCCAGCCATCACATTGGCTCTGGGGTTGTTCTGAACTGAGCTCATATCGTGGCCCTTACACCTTCTCTGAGGTATCTCCGCCCATTGTCATGGGGCGGTCTAAACTGGGGCTACTATCACGGCCCTCACACCTTCTCTAAGGTGTCTTCGCCTGTTATCATAAGGCGGTCACATCCTCCTTCAGCTGAGATGCTTCAAAATGGCTCCAAAAGTCTCTACCATCATGTGGACTATGGGAGAGATAACTGCCACTAATTACATAGAAAGAGAAAGTTGTGGTATACTCCTCGCAATCCTCCACCTCGATTTCTATGTTTGGAGCTTCTATGCCTTTCTGCTTGACAGCTCCACCTACACTAACTCTCTTTGGTGTCTTTGCCTTTCAACATAGGCGGTCGCCTTTTATCACAGGCGTTTGCATCCCCTCAATTAGGTGCCTCTACAACAGCTCTCTTTCCATCCTTGCATGCATTGGAAAGGTCTTCGCCTGTTGTCTTCATCAAGAGCACAAGAGACTTCATGTTGTACAACCTCTAATAGTCTCTGCTCTGAGCTTCATCTGGGAACTCTTCTTCTCCTTGCACATGTTGTCTCATTACAGTACCACATTAGATCCTACGGGTACTCCTGCACAATCTTCGTGTGCCATCGTGCAATTTCTGTTCTCCAGATTTCTCCATATTCCTTGCTTATGTTTAACAGCAGCTCATCCTATCACAACACCTGTCCAAGTCAAAATAGGGTGCCAATCTTTATCCTCTTGCTGTATTTCTCTTTCATTATCAGGGTCTTCATCAATTCTCCCCTCGAGAAATCACAGTCACCGAATCTAACTTCTTTGGAGAAATCATCACTCCATCAGATCCATGAACATACGGAACCCAACTGTTCCCTTGTGCCGTCATCTTGCTAGTCTTCAACCATTTCATTACAAATTGCTATATATACGAAAATAGTACCGTATGGATAATCCTTCCATTAAGCAAGTTCCCAGGAAAGATTGGAGGGGTCATACTAGTCCCGCTTAAAACCCAATCTCCTAGACAGAACTTCTTAGGCCATATTTATCCATCGTACTGTCTTTTCGTATATACAACCATCTGCTAGCATTGTTGCGGCTTTCCTTTACAAGTGATCTGGATATACTGGTTTAATACATGATTTCTCAACATTTGACGAGACTACAAGTGCTTAGATTCGTAAAGATTGGTCTTCATCAATTTTCACTCTACACCTCTAATTGTCCACTTGATCGGGTGTCCATAGTGTCCCAATTTTGCCTTCTTTCAAGATAATTAAAATTCTCCTCATTTAGCAGTTCAACATATGTAATTGGGTAAACATGTGCACCTTTTTCTTCTTCATCTACATCGACCACCATAATGATTTTTAAATACGTCCTGATCGGGCAATCTCTCTTAATAATTCACCACCACCACTTTCGGTCTCAAATCTCAACAATCGGACCTTACCATTGCATCCGGAACGATCAAATTAGCTAGAAACAAGTCTGAAATTGTCAAAATCGCATTTCAGACGGCTAAGATTTGATCAAAACAATTCTGGATTGATAAGCGGCCCAGATTCAATCTCAGATCTGGTTGCACATAGACTCCGCTGCACAGAATCTTATCCCTTGGCTTGAGGCTTGGCTCAGCTCCAACACAACTCGGCTTGGCTCGCAGCTGATGACGTGGCAGGTGGGTCCCACTATGCTGCCATGTCGCTGACATGGCATGCCAACTGGTATGCTGACGTCATGCTTACGTCATGATGACATCATCATTATTTGGGTCTGGCACGTGGGTCGAGTCAACTGGTATTCGGGTCGGGTCATCCCATCCAGGTGAAGAAGATGCCTGACACGTGTGGGGCGCGTCTGCGCGCGTGGGCAGTCACCTCGCTGGCGCGTGACGGCGCGTGAGGACGTTTTCGACGTGGTTTTCACTAGTGGTTTCGTCTCTTCCTCCTCTACACAGTGGTATGGTCAAAACACAATTTTGACAACTTTCATTTTTGAGCAAAAATCAAACACCACTTTATACCATGTGCTCTGATACCAATTGTTGGGGATTCCAGCTCCCATATGCGCGGACCGGTGGTGTACTGATAGTTGCTCAAAGGAGGCTAAGGACACTGACACAATATTTAACGTGGTTCGGCAAAACTGCCTACATCCACGGAAGAGGTTCATTTTATTAGAGATAGAGAAAGGATACAATACAAATAAATGGAGGAGGAGGATCACTTCACTCTACTCAACTCCCAGCCCTCATTGCTGCACTTGCAGCTGCTGCAATGACAGCAAGGCTGTTGCCATTGCAGCCCTTCACTTTCTCTCTACTCTCTTGCACACACTCACCACACTCTCTCACGGTTCTACTCTCTTGGTGTGCCTATTTATAGGCAAGAATGGTGGCTGCATTAATGGTGGCAGCACATGAGTTGCACCATTTTGTCAATGGTTGGTGCAACTACTATTGTAGCCTTTTGACAATGATAACCCTACTTCCTAGGGTAAGTTGCACAAGTTATTGCCCATTAATGGCAATATCCCAACACACTTCTCTTCAGTGTTTCCTTTCTCGAAAAAGGTCTTTTTAATCCAATCAAATGGCTGGAAAAGAAACAATTAAAACTTTCAGGTTTCATGTTCATAAATTGAGGAAAAGAGACAATATGGACAAAACATAGTTAGCAAAAACATTTTCTTTTTGTTGGAGTAGAGAATGCGCATTTGCTTATGAAATTGAAGTACCACCTGTTGAGATATTTAACTTAGCCTACACATAATCAACAATAATGTTTGATAAACAATTTCTCAGGTTTAAATCAGCAGTTAAACAACATTTCCATCCATAATCGTCAAAAAAAGTTTACACGAAACATTTCTTGGGGGGGGGGGGGGGGGGGGT
>Ga0307516_10005893_pt1 | contig 14503 bp, 15 predicted proteins | sample 19_EM_MG_FD_203310 | JGI IMG/M metagenome (GOLD analysis project Ga0307516, IMG submission 203310) | Populus trichocarpa ectomycorrhiza microbial communities from riparian zone in the Pacific Northwest, United States - 19_EM | ecosystem: Host-associated > Plants > Roots > Unclassified | place... | reverse complement strand
TAATGGCTAACGACCCACACCCAATCCCCAACCATAAGTTCCCATGCACGACCCCCAATTCCTTGCACACCCCCTACCCACAACCTGAGTGATTGCTCATGCCATACAAAGGGTCCACGCTGTGACATAAGTACTCCAGAAGTGTCAGTACGAGTGGCGCGTAAGTACGCCGGAACCGTGAGACACCCACCACGAAGAACAAGGCCTTTGTTGCCTGTCAAGCTATAGAGAGTAGTCGAGACAGGATCTTGACACTAGATTGCATCTCCAATCGACACCTGACGTAGCAAAACAACACCCATAGTGGAGTCCCACAACAAAGACTCCGAGGACCTCCTCAACCTCCGAGAATTCAGGGAGGTCCCCAACAACCAGCGAGCTCTGAGCCCTGTGACACCAGAACCACAATCAAGACCACAGACACCCGAGTCACCAGAACAACCTAGAAGAATGGCGGAAGGATCAGGCACAGGGGGAAGCGGACCCCACTTCCTAACTACTGAGATGCTGCAAACTCTCTTAGCAGCACGCGACAGACCACCGCAGATCAGTTACCCAAAGCTCTGGGACTCCGAACCGTTCGAACGAGAAAAAGCAAAATTCAAAACATTTCTGGCTCAGTGTGAGCTGAAGTTCAGGACAGAAGGGAACTGATTCAGCGTCGATGAGAAAAAGACAGGATACGCATCCTCCCTACTCCGAGGGGTGGCATGGAACTGGGTGGAAACCTTTCTCAACCAGGAAGGAGGAATCAACCTAACATGGGAAAAACTGAAAACGAACATGAAGCATGCTTTAGGCCAAGTAGACACCGAGGAAATAGCGTTCGAGAAATTCCAGAAAATCCAGCAGGGAAATCGAACAGCAGTGACCTACTGTGCAGAATTTCAGCGAATCAAAGCCGACCTTCCATACGCAGATAACGTATACATTGTACGATTCCGAGACGGATTACACCCCGAAGTAAAAAGATATCTGGTCATGAGTGAAACACCCACCATAGTCCTAGTAGACTACGCCACTGCGGCCATCAAATCCAATAGCCATTTATGCAACCTCGGAGTCATTAGTCGACGACCTGTAGCCAGTCCAGAAGTGCACTTCCATGTCCACACAAAAGAACCCCCATCTGCACCCCCATGGGACCCTATGGACCTAGACACCACCTGACGATTCAAGTTCGCACCAAGAATACCGAACCGGTTTCCCCAATGACCAAACACGGACGAATGCTACAATTGCAGGAAAAAGGGGCACTTCGTGAAGGAATGTCCCCAGGCCAAGAAAGCACGAGTTCCATGGAGAAGGCCATACCGAGTAGCAGAAGCCACGTAATCGGGTGTCAACGACGAGCATGCAAGCGGTAGTATAATCCCTCATGTCTTCTGACAACGGGGTGCAACGGTATCGCCTAGGGCCTTCGAGCTGTCTGCGACGATACAGCGATTCCCTACTGGTTGTGTTGTTCCTCTGGGCGCCGTGTCTTTGGAAACAACCCTGCTTCTATTCCGTGATCTAGACTCGCAACTCCTTGTATTCCCGTTTCCTTCCGTTTGCTTGTTCGTGTGATGACAACCAAGGTTGTCTTTCTCTGGGGCACCACTTGTCCTTTCCCGGCCCTCGCTGGTACTAGGCCCGGGATCATCCAGTGCTGCAGAGTCAGTCGACCCAAGCCAAACCCCAACAGTGGTAGTTGCCCGGTCTCGGTATGCCGTCCTAAGACTGTGTGACCAGTTTTGAATACCTTCCTACCCAGTCCGTATCCAAATCCCGACCCCTAGTATTTAGGGTGTAACAGTTTTGTGATAGCATGGAAATTTTTTTGTCAGCCATCCATCCCCCTCTTTAGGCAGCTCTCCTGATCTGTAAGTCAAGGAATCCATTTTTGCTCCCATTTTTGCTAGTCTTTAAGCTATTCGGAAGTTAAATTGGGAATTGAACCTGTCGTGCTTGCCTCCGGTTAAACTGTTTTGTGGTGGTAAAATATTCCAGATTTTTGTGGTCTGCCAACATAACTATTGGGGTTTCCAATAATTGCAATTCCGCATGCCGTTCTTCAAATACTCGTATAATTTCCATTAATTCTTTGTCATGTATCTCGTAATTTCATTCTGCCGGTACATTCCTTCGAGAAATACACCATTGAGTGCAGAATTCCATTGTCTTCATATTGCGACAGGACTCCATGGGAAACAATGTCAGAGGTATCGATTTTAACCATGATATCGATCCTGACCCCATCTCTATAGTGTGGGGGCTTCGTAAAGGGAGTTTTTAAGACATCAAAGGATTCTTGAGACTTTGTTTCCCAATAAAACAACTCCCACCTCACTCCTCTCAGGACTTTCCAGAAGTGACCTCCTTCAGGGAAGGTAAGATAAAGCGATTGATCTTCCATGTTAGGCATTTCATCGGCTTAACCACATTTAATTATCCTTCGATGAATCTACCCTTGAAATTCGCAGAACCCATAAATCGAACAACTCGTATGTTCTCAGGTGTTGGCTAAGTCTTCACCGTTTCCACCCTGAAAGTATCCATCTTGATCCCTTCAGCACCAATGATGAGTCCCAGATACTTAACCACCGGTTATGTGGAACTCGCATTTCTTTAGGTTGAGATGAAATTCGGCATTGAAAAGACTCCTGGAGGCCATCCATCCGAAAACATGACCGCGTTGCAAGGAGGAGATTCTGTTGCGTTTCCTTGGCTGCGACTACTCCCTCCCCCCTCCACATCCGCCAAGTGCTCGAGGCACGCCTCGCCGTATGTGGGCGACGCCGACCTTCTAGTCGCAAGCGCGGCAAGCGCGGCGAGAGCGAAGTCGGCACTCGGCTAGCGCTAGGCAGATGGAGCCTTATGTGCACAGGTGGAACCTGAGTGGGACCTCCGGCAGCGTTAAGACCTCGAGGATGGAAACAACGGGCTTCGAGAGATTACATTAGCTCCGCGACTAGCTATCCATCTGCAGAAATATTACAGGCCTCACTGGACGGCTGCCTCGTCTGTGGCGAGTGCCAGCACACACCGCCGGACCCCCGCATGCGCCGAGCACCGCCGAGATTACCGGGGTCTCCGGTGTCTAGGTTCACTGCTGTGGTCTGCAGCGGGCAGTACTTGTTCTCCTTCACACCCCGCGTCCGCACCTCACCTCCATTACCAAGGATCGAACACGCAAGCATTCAACTCGGCATCCCAGCGACCAGGCGGCCGCTCCAACAGCGCCGAAACTGCAACCAGCCGTAAGGTGGCTGCCTCTCCCTCTTTATATCTACAGCTAATCCATTGCAGCGAAGGAGTGTTTACGATGTCTACGGTGCCCGTGCGAGCTCGTCCTTGGCAGCCCGATATGCCCGACAGCGATGTATCCAACAGAGTTGGCCGCGCCATCATGAGCGACAACGCGGGGCAGCTGGGGGGACTGCTGGCCGGGGCTTTCGGTGTGGATGTCAACGGCCGACTGCGCGGCATTCCCCTCCTGCACTTGACGGCCATGAACCTGTCGCTACGGTGTGCACTTCGCCTGCTCGAGCGGGGAGCCAGCGTCCACCGGACCGCACGTGCGTACTCGGGCTTCGGCTACCAGGCGATCCCGGTCAAGGAAGGCGACAGTGTCCTCCACCTCACCCTGCGGGCAGTGACCGGCAGCCATGATGAAATACCGGAATCCGACGTGCGGAAGGCCATGACGCTACTCGAGATGTTCCTCCTCTACGGAGCAAACCCGAACCACGCCAACATCGACATGGAAACGCCACTGTTCCATGCGCTCGCTGCCGGACGCTCGTTCACGAGGCTCATCCTCCGCGCCGGCGGAGACCCCAACGCCCGCGCCCGCGACGGCGACACCGCGCTGTTCAGGAGCTTCTGCGTTGCCGACAACTCTACCATCGTCCTCCTACTCAAGTCTGGCGCTGACGCCACAGCGAGAGACGCGCAGGGTGAGTCGTCCCTGGAGAGGGCGATCCGCATGCCTTGCATCTTAAAAGCGCTCCTGAATCACGGCGCCCCACAGCTCACGGGTGCCGAGGGGAAGCGCGTCTGGCAGAAGTACGTCCGGAATAATTTTCACCCGCCCCTCAGGAGGCAGTTGCGCAAGGTGCGCCTAGCGTTCACTCCCGACTGCTTCGAGTAACGGTCCCGGGTGCCGACGGACGGCAGGCGGGTGTGGATGGATGATGCCGGGTGGATTGGTGTGGGGAGACGTTGTGGTGGGCATAGTGGAGCATTCGGCATACTTTACAGCGTACTGAAATGTGGGCGATCTGGTAGGAGAAATGCAAACCTCTTGTTCTTCTATGCGTTCAACGATGCCCCCTACTGTGTTTGAACCAACGCAGTGCGCAGTTGGCGGAATATCTTGTTGCACTAACTCATCCTCACTGGTGAATCCGACGAATAGTTGAACTGCTTGTTTTTTTTATTCATTAATCAAGTGCGATATACGTAAACCTAGGCAACAAACGAGCTCTACTCCCTGCGGTTGCCAGGTACGAGGCCGATCGCCAAGTGATACATAAATTATTTCACCTTGCGAGTGGTTGTTGTTGAGCGTCTCACCTCCCACTACGTGACAGATGCTGGCGGGGGTGACTACCTATCATATCGGTGTGCGCCTGCGCGAGGGTCACCTCGGTAATTGCTGGAATATACGGATCGATAGAGATGAAGATAATTAAGAGAATTGTTGATACATAGTCGAAGGCAGAGAATGCTCTCGATATACAACAGGCCTCAATAGCCCGCTAGGGGGGGGGGGACAGAAGATTGCCTCCCGAGCCGGTGCTCGGAGAATCGGACAGCTGTACGTCATCTCCGGACACCACGCTGACAGTAATTCTCTAGCTTTCGACAGAGGCTCCCCCGCCAACGGTCCCTCCAGTGTCGGCTCGCGGTCTCCCACAGTTGCTAGCGCTAGACCGCCAATTCGTGTAAGAGGCTGCCCATCACCCTCTTCCTCCCTTCAGGGGCCTCAACAAACAGTCTGGCTGGGAAAACGAGGGAGATCTCATGATCCGCTAGTGTCTTACCATATCTTATGCAGGGAGCTATAACCAGGCGATTACAGGGAGCTTTCGGCCACCACCGCAACAACAGACTGGAAATTGTACACGCCCGGAGAAGCATCGAAAAAATAAGGCGAACAAGATTATCTAATAATTCTGCTAATCGGAGAAGAGATGATGGAGCCGTAAGTGAAATCTAGTCGGCATTTCTTGGGTTGCAGGAGGGTTTCCAGGTGAGTACCCCTGAGTACTCTGTTACTGGGAGCTTCTGGCCACCACAAGAACAGACAGAAAACCCCATACGGCGGGAAAGCACAGAGAAGATAGGTCCCATGCTCGCCTTTGTCCTCCGCAAAGGCGGAGGCCCTTTGTATATAGACAACACGAACTGCCAACGACCATATACCTACATAATCTCTTTAATCAAATCAACCATAATCTCTATGGGTCCCTATATTCCAACACCGATCCCACTCCGGTGTACAACTCAGCACTCTGCGGGCGGTTTGACTTGTGGTTCCCCATGACGACGCCTGAAGATAAAATTTCTTAACCACTAGAACCAGCGTTGGCATCCAGGCGCCTGCCTGCTGGCCTGCGTCAAGACAGTCCGGCTGCTGCACCCATCCTGCCAAACTGGGCCATCAGAAAAGGCAGTCCGGAGTGGGCCGTCCCAAAAGCCCGTGGGCCTGATGGTCGGACTATTGAGACCCAGCCTCCGTTTTTCTTCCGCTTGACTTCACCTCGCCTCAGAAAAACTCCAATAAGAGCATCTGTTTAACATTTGCTTCCGACTGCAGATCACCTCTTCAAGGATTGTCCGGAATGTAGGATACAGCAGAACATTTTGTGGGCCGAGCTGCAGAAGGAGACCGGGAGGTGGAACAGCCGGTGGAAGATCCGGGATGAACTTGTCGATGGGGGGTGTGGGCAGGCGCCGGGCGGTGCTGGACTTCCTCTCGCCTACAGAGGTCGGAAGGCTAGAGCCACTGGAGGATGAAACGGACGCAGGGGGTGAGGCGTCTGAGTGGGAACTCCGGGGGCGCCGGGAGTGGGAAGACGAGAGAGAGGCGGAGGTGGAGGCGCTGGATGCCGAGAGAGACCTGGGTGGTGGGGCGGAACCCCCTCAGTTACTATCCACCCCCTCGTTCATGGCATCGGCAGATGAGGAGTGAGGACGACTCACGCGTTTTCCTTTATCTTTCCTTTTTCACCTTCCTTTGTCATTTCCTTAGTACACATCATATCTTCTTGGGGCAGTTCTGGGTGGAGGACAAAAGGGAGGCTTGCTATGAGCCGCCTTGTGCGGACCGCGGACAGGGAGCCTGGGTAGGTACGCCGCCATAGTCTAGAAAGGCTGTATGCTAGTATGAATAAACAAAAAAAAAAGCCGTCCATGCTAAACCATCAGGTATCAACCATCAAGTATTGTGCGCTCCGATGAGCGAGCCGAGAGAGCAGACACTCAACCCGTCGGGTGAACCGTCGTATTTAGCAAGCCGTGCATTGGTAAGCGTGCCGATCAGTAGTATGCGGGCCAAACCGTACGAAAGCGCAGGCACTAGCAAATGCTTGGCACCTTACAAGTTGCATGCAAAATCACTCGCAATACTCGAAACCTGCGAATTCCTCTCCCTTAGTCATCGATACCCTGCCCCCCGCCGTTTATATTCGCACAATAATTCCCTATCGTATCAATTCAGTCTGACCGAACGTTTGTACCTACTGGCTCCTGCTTTTCATGGTAGTGATACTGAAAACTTGAAGGATATACGGATTTGGAGCATTGTATGTAGTACAGATTCTCCTAGCAGAAGTAGTTGAATCACAACAGCAGCATCGATAGGTTGCAAAGCAGGGGCCAGTAGGCACAAATGTTCGGTCAGACTGAATTGATACGATAGGGAATTATTGTGCGAATATAAACAGCGGGGGCCGGGGTATCAACAACTAAGGGAGAGGAATTCACAGGTTTCCAGCATTGCGAGTGATTTCGCATCCAACTTGTAAGGTGCCCAGCATTTGCTAGCACCTGCGCTTTCGTACGGTTAGGCCCGCTTACCACTGATCAGCACGCTTACCAATGCACGGCTTGCTAAATATGACGACACGGGCTGCAATTCAACCCCTTCTTTCTTTGCCTTTCATCATATGCGCCACCATTGCATTAGTCCCATCTTACTTGCTATCATCCATGCTGCCGGCAACCTCCTCACCGCCATCCTCATCGACATCGTGCTCGTCACATCGTATTGTACAACTTCCCACTGTCTGTCACTCTCAGAGCTACGCTAACAATCTCATGAAGCTCGTAGATCTTCTCGCCGTGTCTTTCTTGCTATGATCCATGCCGCCGGCATCCTCATCGACATCGTACTAGTCGCGTCTTTCTTGCTATCATCTATGCCACCGGCATCGTCATCGACATCATACTCGTTGCATCTTACTTGCTCATCCACGCCGCCGGCATCCTCACCGCCATCCTCATTGACATCATACTCGTCGCGTCATATTGTACAACTTCCCACTGTCTGTTCCTCTGAGAGCTGCGCTAACAATTCACAAAGCTCTTCGATCTTCTCGCCGTGTCTTACTTGCTATCGTCCACGCCACTGGCATCCTCACCGCCATCCTCATTGACATCGTACTCATCGCGTCGTATTGTACAACTTCCCACTGTCTGTCCCTCTGAGAGCTGCGCTAAGAATTCACGAAGCTCATCGATCTTCTCGCCGCGTCTTACTTGCAATCATCCACGCTGCCGGTATCCTCACCGCCATCCTCATTGACATCGTACTCGTCGCGTCTTACTCGTTATTGTCCTTGTGGCCGGCATCCTCATTGTTATCCACTTCATTGATGTCGTTCTCATTGCGTCGTGTCTCATCGGGCAAACTGCCTTTGTTACTGTCACGCAGAGCGATGCCATCTACGTGACGTCGTATATAGATATACATTAGATGTAATGAATAGAACCGGTTTGAGTCACAATGCCTGGAACCAAATGCGTGTTTGATAGTCTTCGCTGCAATGTACCGTGCCCCGACAGTCGCGTATGCTACCACCGTGACCGCTCTATTACCTATGTGTGGTGCGTCATCGTAAGCCTCGTCTGGATCCCATTTGCCTTGACACTGCGTCTGTAAGACACACACTGCATCCAGAAGGCAAATGCCCTGACATTCCTCGTCCAGAAGGCAGATGCCGTGGCACGCGTCTGGATGACATTTGCCTTGACACTCTGCGTCCGGAAGAAATTTGCCTTGACACTCTGCGTCTAGTAGGCAAATACCCTGACACTCCTCCTCTGGAAGGCAGATGCCGTGGCACGCGTTGTCCGGACGACATTTGCATTGACACTCTGCATCCGGATGAAATTTGACTTGACACCGTGCGTCTAGTAGGCAAATGCCCTGACACTCCTCGTCTGGAAGGGAAATGCCCTGACACTCCTCATCCAGAAGGCAGATGCGGTGGCTCGCGTCGTCTGGACAACATTTGCCTTGACACTCTGTGTCCGGAAGAAATTTGCGTTGGCACTCTGCATCTAGTAGGCAAATGCACTGACACTCCGCGTCCGGAAGCCAGATGCCGTTGCGCGTGTCATCCGGACAACATTTGCCTTGACACCCTGTGTTCGGAAGAGACATGCTGGGTCCAGAAGACAGATACCGTGACGCGCATCATCCGTAGAACCTTTGCTTTGACACGCTGCGTTCGCAAGAAATTTGCCTTGACACTCTGGGTCCAGTAGGCAAATGCCCTGACACTCCTCATCCGGAAGACAGATGCCGTGGCTCGCATCATGCGGATGACATTTGCCTTGACACTCTGCGTCCGGAAGAAATTTGTGTTGACACTCTGCGTCTAGTCGGCAAATGCCCTGACACTCCTCGTCTGGAAGGCAGATGCCGTGGCACACGTCATCCGGACGACATTTGCGTTGACACTCTTCGTCCGGAAGAAATTTCCCTTGACACTGTGCATCTAATAGGCAAATGCCCTGACACTCCTCGTCTGGAAGGGAAATGCCCTGACACTACTCGTCCGGAAGGCAGATGCCCTGGGTCGTGTGGTCCGGACGACATTTGCCTTGACACTCTGCGTCCAGAAGAAATTTGCATTGACACTCTGTGTCTAGTAGGCAAATGCCCTGACACTCCCGTCCGGAAGGCAGATGCCGTGGCACATGTCGTCCGGGTGCAGACTACCTTGCCAGGTTGCCTCCCGAGTGTCTAGACGTTTCAGACGTGTATATAGCGTCCGGACGCTGCCCCTGCATCCGGACGCACAATTTTTTTCCTGATGCATTTCGGCCATTTCAACGGTCTTATCCTTGATCTCCGCAAGAAGCTCACTGTCCCTCTATGCCTTCAGTATGGCCTCCTGAGGGCTACGGTCAGCCTTGTTGATGAGAACTTGCTGAAGCTTCCAGTACGGCTGATGTTCATCGATGTGGCAGTTCAAAGCAGTGAGGTACTGGCGAGCCAGTGCGGAGAAAGCAAGTGGACTGAGTCTGCCAATGCTGATGGCCCGCTGGGTGATCTCGGCCCAAGCCCTCTCGTAGGTGAGAACAGCAGAAACGGCAATGTTGGGGGGGGGAGAACAGGTCGTTGATGGTGAAGTGGTAGTTGTGTCTGTCTAGTCTAAGGAACACTGAGAGGGTGGATATATACAGGTGCCAAGCTAGCGAACATCCGGCACTAGGGCAAAAGCACCAGTGCTAGGGCAATACCACGCTCCAACAGGCAAGAGTGTCAGCTTCCTACTCAGCGCAAAGTCCTCGGCAGGATGAACCATAGTGGAAGCTACATATCTCATCAGCGGGGATCTCAAATTAGATACTCATGCCAGGGTTCTGTTTTTGACTGTACTCAAATGTCGACGTCCGGCGTCTAGGGGCTACTGCTGACACGCTCGTTGACATCCGATGTCTGGTGCCTACGGTTGACGCTCTCATTGATATCCGGCGTCTGGTAGCTACGGTTGACGATCTGGTAGATATCCGGCGTTTGGTGGCTACGGTTGGCGCTCGCGTCGATATCTGGCGTTTGGTGGCTATTCTTGACGCTCTCGTCGACGTCCGGTAGCTACGGTTAACGCTCTCGTCGACATCCGGTGATTGGTAGCTACGGTTGAAGCTCTCGTCGAAGCCCGGTGGCTATGGCTGACGCTTTCGTCGATATCCGGCATTTGGTGGCTACGGTTGATGCCGTCGTCGACATCCGGCATCTGGTGTCTACACCTGATGCTGTCATCGACATCCCGCATCCAGTGGCTACACCTGATGCTGTCGGCGACATCTGGCATCTGGTTTCTACACTTGATACTGGTGTCGACATTCAGTGTCAGATGGCTACGGCTTACGTATTCGACGATATCTGGCGTCTGGTGTCTACAGCTGATACTGTCGTCGAAATCCTGCGTCTGGTGTCTATGGTTGATGCTGGCGACGATATCTGGCATCTGGTGTCTACGGCTGATGCTCTTGTCGACATCCGGCATCTGGTGTCTACGGTTGATCCTGTCGATGACATCTGGCGTCTGGCGTCTATGGCTGATGCTCTCGTCGACATCCGGCATCTGGTGTCCACGGTTGATACTGTAGACAACATCTGGCATCTGGTGTCTACGGCTGATGCTGTCAACGAGATCTGGCGTCTGGTGTCTACGGCTGATGCTCTCATTGACATCCGGCGTCCGATGGCTATGGCTGACACATATGACAACATCTGGCGTCTGGTGTCTACGGCTGATGCTCTCGTCGATATCTGGCATTTGGTGGACGGTTGACGCTCTGGTCACCGTCTGGTAGCTACGGTTCATGCTCTCGTCGATATGCGGTGTTTGGTGGCTACGGTTGACGCCCTGATCGACGTCCGGTAGCTACGGTTCACGCTCTCATCGATATCCGGCGTTTGGTGGCTACGGTTGACGCTATCTTCGATATCCAGCGTTTGGTGGCTACCGTTGATGCCGTCGTTGACATCCGGCATCCAGTGGCTATACCTGATGCTGTCGGCGACATCTGGCATCTGGTTTCTACACTTGATGCTGGCGTCGACATGCAGTGTCAGATGGCTACGGCTGACGTATTCGACGATATCTGGCATCTGGTGTCTACGGCTGATGCTGTCGACGACATCTGGCGTCTGGTGGCTACGGTTGATGCTGTCGTCGAAATCCTGCATCTGGTGTCTATGGTTGATGCTGACGACGACATCTGGCGTCTGGTGTCTACGGTTGATGCTGTCGTCGACATCCGGTGTCTGGTGTCTACGGTTGATACTGTTGTCGACATCCAGTGTCTGGTGTCTACGGTTGATGCTGTCCTCGACAGCCGGTGTCTGGTGTCTACGGTTGATGCTGGCGTCGACATCGGGTGTCAGATGGCTACGGTGGATGTATTTGACGACATCCGGCGTCGGGTGTATACGGTTGATGCTGTCGTCGACATCCGGCGTCTGGTGTCTACGGCTGATGCCGTCATCAACATCCAGCGTCTGGTGTCTACGGTTGATGCTGTCGTCGACATCCAGCGTCCGATGGCTACGGCTGACACATACGACGACATCTGGTGTCTCGTCTCTATGGCTGATGCTCTTGTCGACATCTGGCGAAAGATGGCTACGGTCGACGTATTTGACGACATCCAGCGTCTGGTGTCTACGGCTGATGCCGTCGTTGACATCCGGTGTCTGGTGTCTACGTTTGATGCTGTTGTCGAAATCCGGCGTCTCGTGGGTACGGCTGAAAGGTGTTCACACCGTATCATTTCTATGGTACCTACATAAGTACCAAGGTGTGTGCATACCCACTTCTTACTTAGGTAAACATTACGCTACGCTCACCCAGCGTATCAACTGGAAACATGAAGAATAAAATAGCACACCTGTACCCATTGGCCGACCAACCCATCCCGGCCCAATCCGCACAGGAAATAAAACAGAAAAGTAGGAACACAACAGGCCCTGAGAGGCAGGAAGAAACGGAAATCCAGAGTAATGAAATAAGTGACAGACTCGTTGGTACGTGGTACATGAAACGCTGACACAATCCTTCCTAACGGTCGGTGAAGGAGCTTGACGCCCCCAAGTCAACCCCATTAGTAAACCTCCATTTGAGGTCCTTCAGCTCCTCGTCAAAGCTCTCTTCATCCACGCGTACATCCTCCTCAGTCAAGAATGCTCTATCAAAATCAATCACCCGCACTGGACCGCCCGACCCCGGGCCAACAAGAACATCGCCGCCCTGCATGTCTCCTTGTAAGAGACCGTGAGCATGGATAGAAGACACGATACCTCTCGCATACGGGAATAATGCTGCAATTTCCGCCGGGTGCAAATTCCGTTTGGCGGAGGCGAGTGTTGGGTACGGAATGAACTCTAACGCGAGGTAGAGGATTTCGTAGTCATCGTAGGGATGCAGTGGGACGGGGGCACGGAGTATGCCGCCGCAGAACGGAATACCATGACCCTGGAGGGACATGAGGGAGCCGTATACACGGAGCTCTCGGATCAGATGTCAGTGCTCGTCTGGCAGGAACAGCTTCAGGATAAATGTAATCTCCTCCCTGGAGCCTACAAGTGTGGCCGTGGCGAGTAGTTGGTGTCGGCGTGGCTGCAGCAGCGTGACTGTTTGTAGGTGAATGACACACGCGATAAGAACTCTGTGACTGCTGAGGGTGTGAGAGGGTGGTATGTCACCCCGCCGGGCAGGCCGACAGAAGGTCCGTAGTCCTCCACCGCCTCGACAGGAGTATCAGTCACTGGACACGTTCCCGGACCCGACGAGAATGATCGAGGGTGATCAGTGTCACCGTGAAATATGCTTGTTGGCGGAGGTGAGTCAGTGACGCAGTCGGAAACGCTTGATGGTGGGGAATGATGGATGGAGCTGGGCGAGAAGACGCGAGGGTAACTAGCAGCACCGTCAGAATCGTGTGATGATGGGGAACAGTAGACGGAGCCGGACCAGGAGATGTTGAACACTGAATAACCATCCAGGGTGTCCTCATCTTCCTCTGTACAATTGTAGACCGTCTAGTGACTGTGGTTGCCACGCGACATGTTCCAGGAAGCTTGGGAATCGCTCGGTATGTGAATACAGCGTACGCGATGAAATATCTGACCATTAGTAGCGCCGCTGTCCGTACGTGCCGAGCGATGAGGGTTCATGCGGGGTGTGGGTTGACTGGGGGGTGGCCATTCCGGCGAATAGGCGTATTCTGTCTTCCGCATACCTTCGAAATTATTCAGACCTACTGCCCCATCTCGTTCCATTATCGCCATCCAAACCGCAAACGTAACAAGTTCCCTGACAGTAAAGCTCGTAACACCCCCTGCTACAGTGTCGGCTCTGTAGACTGTGGAGTTCTCGTCTTCGGCGTTCTTGAAGCAGAACAACAATGCCACCTTGTCATCCATCAAGATCACACGTCAGCACCTGTACAAGACTGTGTATTTGCGAACCTGGCAGGTCATGAGATCCCAGTCCCGATTCTTGGTGCCCTCGATAGAGTTCCGGACCACACTAGGGGCTTTGTACTCTATGAGTACGAGCTCCCCTCTGCCACCTGTGCAGCGCCAAGAAATTGCCATGTCGACTGTCGCCTCCCCGCAGGAGCTCGTCATGTGACACTGGGGTTGTATCGTAACCAGAGTGTGGAGAGAATGAAAGGTAATCAGGATACTTTCGATAATTCACAGCGGAATAATCTTAGATCTTGTGTGTATGTTCGGTGGTAGCATTGGTGAGGATGTTCGTGCTGGTTTTCCTCCCGTTCGGAGTGAAAAACCCTTTGCATCAGGAAAAAAAAAATTGCGTCCTGAGCGTCCGGACGCACTAGACGCTCTGGACGCTTCGGACGCAACCTGCTTAACTAGGACACAGTTCACCATGGCACCTTGCGTCTGGATGCAGCTCGCCACAGCATCTGCTTACTGGACGGAGCGTGTCAGGGCATTTTCCTTCTGGACGCAGCCGTGTCAGGGCATTTTCCTTCTGGACGCAGCTGTGTCAGGGCATTTTCCTTCTGGACGCAGCTGTGTCAGGGCATTTTCCTTCTGGACACAGTCGTGTCAGGGCATTTTCCTTCTGGACGCAGCTGTGTCAGGGCATTTTCCTTCTGGACGCAGCCGTGTCAGGGCATTTTCCTTCTGGACGCTGCCGTGTGAGGGCAAATGGCGTCTGGACAACGCGTGTCATGGCACCGCGGTCACGCTGGCTGTCAAGGCACGGAACATCGCAGCAAATACTCTTGTCGCATTCGCAAACACGCAGCGGGTTCCAGGCATAGTGACTCAGTCCAGTTCTATTCATTCTATCTAATGTCATCAGCAAAAAATTTAGTTCTTACCGGAGCTACGGAAGCTAGCGAAGCTTACCGGAGCACCGGGAGTAAAATATAACTTTGTCCTTCGCTAAGCTAGCGAAGCTACGGACGCAACCACCATCTTACCGACGCTACCACCACCTTAATAAAGCTAGGGAAGCTA
>Ga0307516_10005892_pt1 | contig 14504 bp, 20 predicted proteins | sample 19_EM_MG_FD_203310 | JGI IMG/M metagenome (GOLD analysis project Ga0307516, IMG submission 203310) | Populus trichocarpa ectomycorrhiza microbial communities from riparian zone in the Pacific Northwest, United States - 19_EM | ecosystem: Host-associated > Plants > Roots > Unclassified | place... | reverse complement strand
GTGGGTATACTGCGTATTTCCATACAACTCCACCTTAGATACCCTTTGTCGATGGCACTCGCGAGCTAGTTCACATTCCACCGAGAGTCATCGGCCTCGGACGACACTGATCCATTCAACACCCGGCCTCGCCCGGGCCCGGCATCGATCGATGTCCCTCGATCGGACTTTTTACTGGTAAGTACTCCTCCGATTCGCTACGTCGTTCTGACACTTGAGGTGAAACTGAGCGTCCACTACGGTGCCACGGAGGCGATCCCACGTACCCTTGGGTTTTCCGCCGAGCCACGTGTCAATACCGAATGGATGATGCCTTGCTGGACAGATCGAACTTTGGCAACCTGAACGTTCTGAACGTTGAGCGCTTGAGCGCCCAGATGCTAGGTCACCGCGAACCACAAACTGGTTTCGTGGGCCTCATTACTACTCTACGCTGCGGGTCTCCAGTTTGTGCCGTTCTGTAGGTGGGTCGCGTTGTCCGTCCCTCTGAAACCCCCTCGGGGTACCCATCGGCGGGTGAAATCGAAGACCAGGTTTTAGTCCGGAGCCTATTTCCGAAGTGCAGTTGGAACCGCGAAAATGCGAGGACAGGTCTTCGGGATCCTACCCTACACGCCGAACAGGGCCGGGAACCCTCAGAGCGGGCGCTCCACATTGGGCATCGTGCGTTCTTTGCTTCCGCTTCCCCGCGGGACGACTCTCATTCCTCATCTAGCACCATCCATCTATGGTGCGGGACACTTAGTCACCACTACTTTCTGCCAGTGGCAAAATCAGGCTGGCGAGCTGATCTGGGCGCCAATTTTCCATATCGCTGCGTCAGCGGCGCCGCTCCTGGGATGTTTATACCTTTGGGTGTGTAAAAATGCATATATTTCAGCCTTTCCCAACGAGTTATGGGTGCAGGCAAGCGGCCAGCATCCTGTCGTGAGGATCACCTACCAAATATGGTAATTTTATAGATGCGGCAAAAATCTATGAGTATCCGGAAAAAATACCTCGGCAAGGAAGGGGTTTTAGGAAATTCTGTCTGACGGATTTCTTCTATGGATGAAAAGGAGATGATCTGTCAAATTAGATTGTTCACAAGTGGATTGTGGGAGGACTTTTTTCCGTCAAGATTTGTTGTCACAAAGTGGCGGTGACTAAGTGACCCGCACCATATCGTATGGTCTCCAGGGAAACGTTCAATGCATTGGTTGGGGTTCGCTGAGCTTGGCTAACGCAATATCCGCGGCGTCAACAGGCACACGCCGCGAATCTTTTTCTCAGCCCCCGTCCACTGTGATCTAATCTCTCAATCTCTCATGGCCCCCTTCGCTGGCGCCGTGCCCTAGAACTTACAGTCCTTTGCATATGAACATGAACAGCGACTTTTTTGCTCGCTCACGTCGATCAACGCTATACCAAATTGAGCGGTCGGGCCGACGACTGTTGTGACCGTTGTCACCCGCGAGGCGCGCGGGAAAATGACCAGTGCCGGGTGTGCCTCCCGAACGTCCTCCGTTCGGGACACGGGGGGCAACGGGGGATTTAATCGTTGAAAACACGTTTTGTTTCCTCAACCATATCTGCAGGATAAAGCGAGCGGAAAAATGTTAAGTACGACCATGTGCCAGCCAATGGGAATAGCTCCCGTCTATATCATCACAATAATTTCAAGGTTTTTCGTTCGCCTTTCTCCTGAAAGAACTGATTCAAACGTCAGCTGTTTATTCAACGAAATTATTCGTGGTTGCCCCCGGTGGGAGGCACACCCGGCACTGGTCATTTTCCCGCGCGCCTTGCGGGTGACAACGGTCACAACAGTCGTCGGCCCGACCGCTCAATTTGGTATAGCGTTGATCGACGTGAGCGAGCAAAAAAGTCGCTGTTCATTTTCATATGCAAAGGACTGTATAAATGCATTCACTCTTGCCCAGTGAGATGCACATATTTCCCACTCTTCTCTACGCACAAGGCCAACACCATGTTCGTTGGGTTGGGTTTGATTTCCCTTGCCCTCGCCGGCTCCGCTCCCGCCGCACCCAGCCAAGGACCAGTGGTTAGGCTGGACAATGCGGTTGGTCACTGACCATGACGACCTATCTGCGGACACTGATGCACCACGTAACTCCAAGGATTTCACCGGTTTGACCAACGGAAGTTTGACTATGTTCTTGGGCATTCCTTTCGCGAAACCACCGTACGCATCACCCATGTCAATCCGTTTCTATTGTGTCTTGACTCTGGTCCAGAACAGGAAGCAAGCGTTTCTCCCTTCCAGAGCCTAACGATCCGTACAACGGAACGGTCGATGTGACTTCATATGGGCCGAGTTGCCCACAACTAGACATTCCCTTCACACCACCCGAGGGGTTAGATCCACAAGCATTGGAGTACCTCCAAGCGGTCGCAGCCATGAGCAAGGGTCCTGAGAGTGAAGACTGTATGCGCCTCTATCACTTATATTTCTCCAGATTTGACTGGCGATCATAGGCTTAACCCTGAACGTAATCAAGCCTACTGATGCTGGCGCTGGGACAAAGTTACCGGTCGTGGTCGTAAGCTATACACCAACCGCGCTGTGATTGGGTAACTAACCGCTCTCGCAGTGGATGTATGGAGGAGGATTCCGGGTTGGAGCGACCGCGGTGTAGGTCTCGTCCTGTCGAGCTATCCGGCTGGCTGACCATCATTTCAAGTGTAACTGGAGATCCGATTGTGGCTCGTTCGATCGACCTTGGTGAACCCATCATATATGTCAGCATGAACTATAGGTACGTTTTTGTTCTCATAGTACTTGGCGAAACCCGGCTCTGAGCCGCTGGTCACGACAGGCTTTCCGGTGGGTTCGATTTCGAAGGTTATCCCTGTACTACTGCTGATCGGAGAGTATCAGCCTTCGGATTTCTACCGGGCAAGGAGGTTAAAGCCGCTGGTGTCACCAATGCTGGTCTACACGATCGTGAGTGCCAACGCTTCGAGGTCTTTACGAGGTTGACTCCTCCCCGCCAGAACGTCAGGCCATGAGATGGGTTCAAAAATATATTTCCGCATTCGGTGGCGATCCTGACAAGGTTACAATGTGAGCTCTGTTCTGGCACTCTCTGTGGAACACCGCGCCGACCAGATCACAAAAGCTGGGGAGCTTCTGCCGGTGCGGTATCGGCTGCCCTTCACATGATCACGAACGGAGGGAACAACGAAGGCCTCTTCCGCGGTGCGTTCATGCAGTCCGGGGCGGTTCTCCCCACCGGAGATACCAGCATCGCTCAACAACTCTACGACGACCTGGTTCGAGGGGCGGGATGCGATGGGGCTAAGGACACCTTAGAGTGCCTACGACAGGCACCCTTCTCGGTATTGAAGGAGGCTGTGAACACGTTACCAGGGTTCCCATCTCCCCGGGTTCGTCACGTCTCCCTCAACCCACTGAGCGCAGTTACGAACCCTATTTTGCAGTCGGCGAACTTCGCCTGGGTCCCGAGGGCGGATGGGTCGTTCCTTAAAGCCCCACCGCAAGTTTTGGTATTGCAGGGCAGCGTCGCCAAGATTCCGTACGTCATGGGTAAAGAAAATGCCAAAGTTTTATGCTCCCCCACTGACCGATCCGGCTTCACCAGGCAATTGCGACGACGAAGGAACTCGTTTCGCCTTGTCCAGTCTTGATATTACGTGAGTGGACTCTCTGGACGTGATATAGTTCCTTCTGATTGCCCCCCTACCCCAGGACGGATGCGCAGTTCGAGGAGTACATCCATCATGACTACTTCCCAAATGCGAATATGGGTGAACTCCGGACGATCTACGGCCTGTATCCTTCCGGTGGGTTTTGGACCCTTTCTGTGGTCTCTGGGAATGCTGAGATATGTTACATGTCAAGACGTCACCCAGGGGTCTCCCTATGGCACAGGAACTCTCAACGCTTTGACACCACAATTCAAGAGGATTGCGTCTATCCTGGGAGATATCACATTCCAAGGCCCCAGAAGGTTTTTCCTACAAAGTACAGCATACAAGCAAAACGCTTGGTCTTTCGGTACTACTCCGTTCCGTACCATTCATTCATCCCACCGTCTCACACTTCTATTCCAGTGAGCAACACAACGAAATCCTTGCCCGATCTCGGTTCTGTACGCAACGATCCTTACGCACCCCTTGTCCACCTGATCCACTGACCCTTACGGTCCTAGGCGCATACCACAGACCGGTTTGACGTTTACAGAGGAAGTCCTCTAACAACAGCCCTTATCAATTTCGTCAACCACCTCGATCCTAACGGAAAATCGGGGAGCGAGTGGCCCAGGTATTCCCCACGTGACCCGAAGAATTTTGTCTTTGGACCAGAGACCACCTCCGTTCAGGATGACAATTACAGGGAGAGGGGCATCTCTGTGACGAATTCCATACATGCTGTGGAGCCTTTGTAGGGGTTACCGATAACTCTCCTACACCACTCTTGGACACTCTTGACCAATGTTATCCTATAACATGAATGATTATCGGCTCCACGATCCGATTGTAAAACGAACCAGAACGGACGAACAGCGCATAGGGGTAGGGAAGTAGAGCTGAACGTGCACTGGGTTGAGCTTCCTGGACGTCCGCAGCGGCACGATACGTGTCGGCTCTGATTGAACCCAACAGCCCGACGGGAAACGGAGCCGGTATGAATTTCCACGGGAAGATGTTTATTCTGCGTCATGCACTGGGGCAACCGCCAAAGCTACGCCAAAGTCCGTAAGGTCCCCGTTCCGCGTGTAACAGGCGGCGGGTTCGGGTATTTCGAGTCGCCTACGGGCCACCTACTGCGCCTTCCAAATAACCTCTTCCCAATACCGCAGCGATTCGCCCTCTGCGTGCGAACGCAGTCCGATACGAATGTTAATGGCGTCAGCGGCTCTCTTCCAAGAGGTCCGACCAACACCGCCCCCCTTCAGCGCCTTATTATATACTCATCCGGAGCAAAACCCGCTAGATGCGTAAGTACCTCGGTTAGAACGTCGGAGTACGAATGCACTCCGACTGGAAGGCGGCGCGAGCCGCCAACACTGAGAGGGAGGCAAGCGAGCGACGGAAGGGACGACAGATAGTGGCCGACACATACTCCGCGAGGAAGGTCCCCGAGTTTGGCCAATATCACATCGGGCTTCTCGGGGTCGGCTCCTTCTGACTAAGGAGATGGCTCAAGGCGGTCAGATGTGCCAGACACGTAATGCAGCCTACGTCGTTCTGGCCCTTGAGGTGTAACTGGACTGTCCACCACGTTGGGGGAGTGATCCCAGACACCCTTGGGCTTCAGCCATCCCGATCTGGAGCGCGAACCGAAAGGGTTGGGTGAAACCAAAGGGACGGTGAATGCGCCCCGCTTCTACAGTGATACAGGAGCGGTCAGGGAAGGAATACCGGATACCATTTTGTGTGTGATTCACATCACTCGTTGCCGCCCAAACGTGGGCCGAATGTAAAAATCAGACAGAGGGTGAATGAATAATCTACAGCGTACGGAAACAGAACATAACACACCCCACGAAGGTGAGGAAGGGACGCCACGATCGCAAGGCCACGACAACTGACCCTATCACCCACAGAAATAGCAACGACACAGCGACCTGAAGGAGGCGAAAGAAAGGGGAAAGAAACGCATGGTGAATGCGTGGAAGGTCAGGGTAAATCAAAGCCGATTGGCAGGGGGGGTTGTGGATGGGTCAGAGTGCCCAGGCACGAGGCTACAAGCACTAGAGAGGAATCGCACACATAAATGTCGAACGGCACCCTGAGCCTGTGCATAGGAACTTATTATTAGTTGACTGAAAAGTGCTACCGACCCGGAAAACTCACGAATTAACTCGTCGATCGCTCCCCTCTCCACCTCCAGCAACACCTCCTTGAGTTCCACGTATTGACCATTCCTCAGTCTGATATCGCCTTCGTTGATGCGTGGATCGTGCTGTCGCAGGTATTCCGACCCAAGATCCAACTGACCCAGGACATGATCCAGATGCCGCAGAAGAACCACCCTGTAGCGCCCCATCCAGATTCCCCCAAGGTCCTCCTGGATTAGGGTGCACATCTCTGAGAGGCTCTCGTCGTCGAGATACTCCCATTCCGCCCAGACGAGAATTAGGTACGAGGTGAGAGTTTCAGCGTCTCCGAGTGCTCGGACCATTCGGACAACACTGAGCGAAAGTCCCCAGAAACGTCCCGCACAGATAGGAGGGAGAGAGGGACACTCGTTTAACCACGACCACGTCTCGATAGGTATGTGTGGCCGTAGGGAGCTGTTGGATGAGGTTTGCAAGAGCGTGTCTGCTACACTCTGGACAACCTCGTTTGTATGCGGAACCGTTACGGCTGCTACCACCCATAGTTGGACTAAGTGTTCGTTATCTCCAGAGCTCAAGTCCCGCCATGGCAAGTAAGGCAACGCAAGTACGGCAGCCTGCCTCAGGGAAACTGGGCTCCCTTCGTCGAGCAGCGTGGTGATAAGTGGTGTAATCCGACACCACATGAACCCCCACAAGGTCGCCGAGGCCCTTGCAGCCTGTAAGAATGTATGAAGCATCGCGCGTCTCCCATCTCGCTCTTGCCGGGCCGCATACATGAAGAGCGCCGTGACCGCCTTGCGCTTGGAGTGGATTGCATCGGGGTCAGCGGCATCAATCATGGTTTTGAGTTTCTGAACTATCAGTCTCGAAACTTCCTTCACCCGGGAGCTGGTTACGGGTTAGAGGGATTGACATCCACCAGGCAAGAGCGTACCTTTCATCCAGTGCGTCGACACCGGAGATATCACAACCCAGGTCGATAGCAATGATCGACAGACAGTCGACAACGACTGAGGCAGAAGGCAGGGGATCCAGGGACAGGGAATGAAGTACGAAGGGGAGGATCCAGCGGAGTACATTCTTGCCACGTTTTCCCCTTCTGTACCGAGACTTGGTGAGCTCGGTAAGAGCGCGAGAAACCACAATGTGTTCATGACTAGGTGGGTTGTAATCCTGCCACTCGATCCTGGCCCACTGCCAATGTCCCCGGCCCGAGTTTAGTGATCTGTGGATTGAGCCGAGCGTGTGGTAGAACGGAAAGTCTTTGAAATCAGCGTCGGGTGGAAAAACTCTGTTGTAACGCTGACGGACGTCTCCAAGAACGCCAGACATTGGATACACAGCTGAGAGGTGCGAAAAGGTGCGGAGGAGGCACATCGCCGACGCTGTTGCAAGCTGCTCTAATCCTTGGGTAACCACCAGACCGCCCTCGGTGACTTTTGCACAACCAACGAAAACACTAAAGCACCCTGTAACGAGGGTGGGGTCGAAGTCTGGCAGCGGTATCATTGTCGCAAGATACTCCACGGCTGATAGGTGGTCGCCCTTGTCCAGAGAGGTCTGCAGAATCCACGATATGCAGTGCGAATTCAACAAGGTCATTTGTTGGTCAGATCCGTGGGTTGGAGTGGAGAGTGAAACAACCAACTGGGCGTTGGCTCGACGACCGAATGCGACCAACAGTAGGACTACCGCTCGCCCTAGGCGATAGCAATCAACGGCCAGCGCACCATGGAGTTCGCGGGGAACTCTTTTTTGAAAACCTCCGGTATTTCTCCTGGACCACCATTCCTTGGCTCGGATATTCTGGACTGTGGCAGAGCGCCCAAGGGCACGCCTAGTAGTCAGGGCAACGGCTAAGGCGGCTGAGACGAGGGCTTGGGTAGCCGACGCGAGGGCTGAGGCAGCAGAGCGAAGGGCGCGGGATCCGGGTGTTTGGTACGGACAGCTCGCGGAGGCTGACCCAGCAACGACGATGAAAAGGTAAAAGATGACACCGAAGGAGGTGATGCCGAGAACGACCGATGCGATCATGGTGTCTATCTCCCAGAGGTATCGCGAGAGGGCGCCGCCGAGGAGTAACAGCGCGGCTTGTAGCATCAGTGGCAATGACTCCATCACGTTGTCGAAATACCAGGCGACGACGCCGTTGAGCTTCTGTTGTCGATTCTGGCTGCGCTCGATGACCGTCCCTCGCATGTCGGTTGATGCGTATCGGTTCAACCACTGCTTGCCGAGCATCGCGAGGAAACCGGAGAAGAGCGAAGTGCCGAGGCTTGCGTATAGAATGGCTTGGACATGGACGGTTGAGCGCGGAGGGCCAAGCCACTGTGGAACTGTAGGGACGTCGCCGCCAAAAGTAGTGTTGTCCATCTTGTAGAGGACGACGCGAAGGAGAGCGGCGGTCTCGTCGTTCGAGTTGGGCTGGAGCTGGGAGCGAACCAGGATGATGAACGCGGAGGTCACGGCGGAGAACAGACCAGCCTTTCGCGTTGGTCAACATACACCCGCCCGCGTATAAGAAATACAAACTCACGAATATCAACGTCGTATTCAGATCCTCGTCGTATCTCTTCATGAATTCTTTGTCGTACTCCTCGGCTACCTTGCGATAGTCTTCGTAGAATCGAGAGCGAAAGTCCTCAGGGCTCGAGCGCGCGTCTTCCCACTGGCTGAGGGAGAGGCTTCAGCGACCTTCAACAGGGACGTGGACAGGACCCACCAATGCCCCAACTTTCCATTCTCTACCGAGGTGCTCTTCTTCGGCTTTCTCCCATATCCTTGGCTGGGGACAGGTGCTCGTCAAACAGGGTACTTATCACTGACGAATTTCAGAACTATACTCTGATGCACCATTCTCGAGGGTTTCCGGACAATCGGCCTTCGTGGATCTAACGCGTGAATGACCAGCTAGATGATCAGTGGGTGGTCGGTACGACGCGCATACCGCCTTCGCTTCGTGCTCTCTCGCCGACTGGGGGCTGGTTCTTCTCCATCTGGGGGTCCTCCTCCATAGGTTCCTCCACCTCGGCTTTGTAACGATGGGTCCACCAAAGGAGATCCCGGAACCAGGAGAGCTCACCTTTCTACCGCGATATCTTCCATACCGGAGTATCGCCGAAGCTCAGGGGGTGGGGGAGGGAAGAGTGAAGTTTGGAGCATTGTGACTGGTTCGAAACGAAAGGGTAAGGGTAAACAGAGAACGTGATGTCACGGCTTACCGGGTTCTTCTTCAAGTCCCCCCACGACACCTGGGCTCTGAATTCTCGACATGCCCACGAACCTCCAAAGTCACTGGTTACCTCCGCTACTCACTCCACAAAGCCCTACACCTTCTCAACCCACCGAACTCTCCATCTTCTCTTTACCACTCCTGCTGGCTCTCCTGGTCGCCCTGGGTCTCTACTTGTCCTGCACCTCCTCCGCCAACCGGTTCGATGAAACACTGCACGAGGACAGACACTCAGAGGCCCTCACCGCCCTCATGGCAATTTTCACCCCAACGAGATCATCTTGGCCTAGCGACATCCTCGACGCGACGCGACGCGCTTCCATATCTCGTCTGGGACGTGGTTCCGTTTCTCCCATTGGCTCTGGTTCTGGTTCTAGGAAAGGGGAAATTCGCTTGGGTTTCTCTGGAGTGTATGAACATATCCTCAACGGTGACTTGGAACTGCATTCCACGGCTAGCGTGGACCTCGTAAAGGCAATGCTGTTGGAAAGAGAGGGTATGGAAGTGGATGGGTGGAGGATAAAAGTCGTAGTCGAGTGGAGGTGGGTGTGGAAAGTTAGTTTGTGGATCGTCAAAGGACTTGGGTCGAGGCTGTCGGAACTTTGGAATGATGACGCTCCGAAGGTATTCCTCCCCCTGTTGCCGGATATATGCGTTTTATTCTGATTGTTGGCGATAGGTTTCACACTTGTTGGGTACGACACCTTCTCAACGTTGTCTTTGACGCTCCCTTACACCTCGCTGAACTCCGATCTGAACAGAACGCACGAAAGTCCCTTCCCCACGCCTGATGTATGCCCTCGATTTACTCCCCCTATCCCAACACGGCCGGTTCGCTCGACAGCTGCACAAGATGTTACACTCCAGTCACCCGCCTCAACCCAACCACAACGGGACCGAGGAAGACGGCGGAAAACGTGCGATCGTCACCTTCTCTACGATCTCGGCCCCCTCGATTTCCCTCTCGACCATAACGTTATGTGGATTGCCTTTCATCCTCCGCGTACCTCTTGGAGAACCCACTCCGATTCTACTTGGCCTCAGGCGTGCCGTCAAGTCTCTGAGTTCCGCCGGTATCGGTCGTACCACAGGGGAGGGGAGACTTGTGGTGATGTCCGTCGAAGATACCTCCAAGAGGTACGCAAGCGCGTTGGCAGAGACCATAAAACATATGGAGAGCGACGCAGACTTCAGGCAGACACTGGTGGATGATTTGGGGGTCAAGGGGTGGAGAATGGGGATGTTTTGCATCGAGCTCGAGGCTGCGTTGTACAAAGCGGGCTTGATGAAGCGTTGGGAGGTTTCGGTCGGGATATCCTAAGTCATTTTTTCGTCCAGTTCGGGTTCTCGTTCTCGTCTCTTGCAGCATCAAAACACAGTACACGTGGGACAAATTGTAGAACTTCTTACATTAACGCGTACACAACTTGTTCACTTTCCATTCTAACTGTATAGTAGTAACCTCACTGGAACTTTCCTTCGCTCCACCTCCTCGAATTCACCGCCATCTCGACGGCGGCCAGACCCCAGTCCTCGCCATGATTATGGCCTTTGTTTCCCTCCTTGCCGATCCCGGCCCTGACCAACGCCTGGTTTTCCGTGAGCGTGGTGAGAACGCCAAAGATGACGGGGACGCCGGTGTCGAGTTGGACACGCATAAGACCATGGGATACGGTGTCGGAGATATACTCGAAGTGCATGGTTTCACCTTTGATCAAGACACCGATAGCAATCACCGCGTCGAAGGGTTGGGAAGGCATCGTTGCGACCACCGCGGGTGGAGGGTTGGTTGTAGTGGTGGAAGTGGAAGTTGGAGCGGGTGTTGTGGTACGCGACGGGAAGGGAGAACTGAATCCGCCGAGAAGGTCTGTCGCCGTCGCCCCCGCCTGGACTCGAGAACCTAATATCATCCTGTCCAAACAAGAGTCCATACGTTATCTGGCCCCCCATAGTCGACGATGCAACGTACTTGGAAACCGCGGTCGGGAGTTCATAACTGCCCGGAACGCTTTGAACCACGATATTGTTCGCCTTGACTCCGACGGCCTTGAGTTTGGAGGTGGCACCCTGGAGGAGGGCGTCGATTACGGGTTTGTTCCATCTGGAGTGAACGATTGCGATGCGGAGGGACGAGCCGTCGAGAGATGATTCGGAGAAGGAGATTCCTTTGATTGTCGGGTCGGACATGGCTTCCGGGGGCAACGCAAGGATAAACGGTGGGCGGGGCTCTCGAGACAGGAGGGGCGTTGGAAAGAGACAAAGGATCGAGAAGCGCCAGTACGGAATTGTACCCTGCTTAATCCTCGGCGTCAACGATCGTCACTTGGCGGAGATAACGATTACAGGATGCACGATCTCGAATGAAAGCTAGAATATATATCCTGGACGCTACCGCCCGCCGAGGAGAGCGGTGATCTTTGTATCAAACCCCTCTGTCCGTATTGGCATCTCAGGCGTATGGAACGGGTTCTTCATCACCGCCTCTGCGTAGATCTCGTACACCTTCTGCAGCACGGTATCTGCCGTTGACTCAACGATTGAAGTGAGAAGGACGAACTTGGTCCCTGGATACAACGAAACGTATGAGAGCGGTACGGTTGGAGACGGTACGGTCGTACCTGTGTGGGTGAGAAAGATGTTCAACTTGAACGTTTCTCCCTCTATCACCTGAACGCCGGAACTGGGGCCGATAGGGGACAGTCTGCTGGTGATGGCGTGGATTCCGTGCAGCGTACCGGCGAGGACGAGGTACTCGTTGGAGGTTAGGTGAGGTAAACCATCTGCACGGTCGCGACGTCAACTTATTTCGAGGTCAGAACGACCGGGAATCTACCTCCAAAGTTACGCTGGTAAATGAGACCCCCAGCCTTATTGATTACCTGTACAGCTGAGTGTCAGCCCGGTGCAAAGAGAGGATAGAACAAGGAAATTACCCAGAGGCCGAAGATGGCCATGACGGTGATCGATAGAACTTCCGGATGGTCTTGCCACTTAATATTATTCTCTTTCCTTACTGCCACCTTTCGGAATGCGTCGTCGTCCTCCGAGGGCACCCCCGTCCCAAATTCCCTGGCCGTGTCGTGCAGGGTCCCGGCTATAAAACAACCGGAGTGATTTGAACCCGGGCGGAACAACCGCCGCTGTTTTTTTTTTGGATCGCGGCCTCGGAAAATATTCTCAGGCTGTCCCTCTCGACAAACAAGGGTCGGGTCACCGCCAGTCGCCGCCATGCGTCTCGCTTCTCTCAAATCCGTTTTTTCTTTCCTCCGCCCACGAAGAGACTCCCGCCGGACGGCATCCCAGAGCCTCGGTCGCGTCAAACCCGACGAATCGCGCGACCAACCGCCAACAATGACGACGCCGGTTCTCAGCTCGCCCCCGCAGGCCAACTCTCCCATATCCCAGACCGATCCACACCACTGGACGTATATCGCAGAAGGAGGCTCCACCATCGTTTTCTCCTACGACGGACCCCGTAATCTCCACTTCAGTGGAACCGTCGTTCGGCTACGAAAGTCTCCCCTTGACTCCGACTCCGACCAGGGAGGGGTTCAAGACACCCAAGACGCTGATGATCCGACCGTCGATTTCCAAGAACACGTCATTTCACGTCTCGTACCAGCCGAGTTCCTTCCCCATCTTGAACACGTACAAGTCGAGCGGGCGTGGTTGGAGAGGATGACTGCCGTTCACAACGAGAAGCGACCCGCAAAGAGGCGAACGAAGGATACGATCGACCTCAGGCGTACGAGGGCCGTGTTGGCGACGGATTTGATTGGGAGCAAGGGGTGGGCTGTAGAAATTAAGGTCCGTCCAGTGTTCTAGCAGGACTCCCGCGTCTGACCAAGCTGGTATATCCAGCCCAAATGGGGGTTTAAACCTAATGCTGCGTCGCTCGCCCACACCTCGCGTCCCGTAAAGTCACGCGTATGTAGGTTCTGCATGAAGAAGCACGCAGACAAGAAGAAGTCTCCGGGAGGACACGTGTCGTCCTACTGCCCGTTGGAACTGTATTCCCCCGACCCGGAGAGGGTTAAGAAGGCGTTATATGCGCTCTGGGATGACTGGGAGAAGAGCAATGGGACGATAAACATGCTGAGGATTTTTGTCAATGGCAAGGTTCTCCATCCGAACGAGGTATACGCTCCCCCAACACCCTCGGCTCCCTTGCTGATCCCTTCTGTGCCTTTTAGGAGTCCTCAGCTGAGAGTCTCGCTGCGCAGATTGACCCTGATCACACCTTCTCCCCTCACACGTTCTCCTCTGATCTACGAACCAAGTTCGCCGACACGATGACACCGATATTGATGGACCACCCAGTGTTGGCCAAGCTCTCCGAACTTCAGAGGTCCCTCGATTCCCTAGACATCGAGGGTCTGTCTGCACTCGTCACGGGAAAATCGGCGACCGAGTATCCGAACGAACCGCTCCCTCTTGTCGATGCGCCAGAAGTCCTAGCAGAGGAGAATCCAACTTTGGAGGAGTGGAGGAAGTTCCTGGATGCCCATTTCCACCATAAATTCGACGGTGGTCTCTCTACTCCGGCCAACGTCAAGGCTCTTACACATGGGATATCCCAGAAGCGATACTACCTACTCGCGTACCTTCTCTCGGCGACGTTTAAAGACTGTTCTATCATCATTCGTGGTCACGAGGACAATGTGAAGAGCGCGACGGCGACTATTATTGATCTGGACTCGAAGAGTTTGGGGCGGATGGGGAAGTGGGAAGAACTTGACAGAGGTGTGGTCAAGTGTACGTTGGAGGCGGAGGAGAGCGTTGAGGAGGCCGAGAAGAGGGTTTGTGTGGAGGACCTTGCCCCGTCAAAACGTGCTCCATGATCCCGACGGGTCTGACCCGGTTGCTTCCCCCTGCTTTCTTGGTCTTAAGCGTGCTGTCTTTCGAACCTTACGGTCCCTACCTACTGTAGGACAACCCTTAAACCCCACGGTCCTGATACTTTTTTGTTGAACTCCTCGACGATCCCCTTCACGACTCTGCTGTACTCTACTTCACTCCCCCCATATATACATCCGTGGGGCTCGTCTACGATGCTGCCATTGCTCTACACTTACAGCCGGCCTGTTAGGCCCACCCGGTTCGGCTGTTATTATTCGGCTACATGAAGTTTTGTTCCACATCCCAAAACCAAAGGTCTCTGATAGCACGGAGAGTGTACCGGATGGCAAGGAACCACCCGATTACATTTTCGCTGCCTGGTCGTGTCCGTCGCCGCAGCCTGACCTTTGTATCTGCGGACAGCCTCGCGGCACCGGCGATGGGATTCCAGGACCTGAGGTGGGAGTACCAGTAGAATGGATGGGACCGCGCCCCAAACGCTGCGTTGCGCTGAGGATGTCGTTAGACCTGCGCGGTTTCATTGGGTTGAAAAATGGTACGAAGGCGGTGAGGGTCTCTGGCCGCCGAGTCTTTGTCCTCCCGCAGGATTCCGTCGAATTGTA
>Ga0307516_10005891_pt1 | contig 14505 bp, 15 predicted proteins | sample 19_EM_MG_FD_203310 | JGI IMG/M metagenome (GOLD analysis project Ga0307516, IMG submission 203310) | Populus trichocarpa ectomycorrhiza microbial communities from riparian zone in the Pacific Northwest, United States - 19_EM | ecosystem: Host-associated > Plants > Roots > Unclassified | place... | reverse complement strand
GTTTGTGGGTTGGAGAAAAGTAAGAAGAAAGAAATAAACGAATGTGTGAGTTAGAAGATGGGTTAGTAAGGAAAATGAATAGAAAAAGAAAGAAAAGAATTAACGTAAAATGGTCGTGATTATCGTGCGCGATAACACCTGTAAAGTACCAAATCCATAAGGAGTCCAAATCTTAAATTTTCCTCCATGGTTCTTTTTATATACATATTGACCCTGTACCCCCTTACCCTCCTGGCCAATCAATGTTGAATATTTTGACTGGCTTAAAGTAAATATTGTACTTATAGCTGGACCTAAACTTGTGATGTACCAATGAAATATACACAATTCACCCTGTGGCTGTTATTGTGCTTGTCACTTGCATGGCTTCACCCTAAACTCACCTTTTGATCCTTACCCTCTCCACTTGCTGAAAGGACAAGTTGGACAAGTTAGATGACATCACCAATAAATTGCATGGCCATCCTACCTTTGGGTGGAGTTTGGAGATATGGTTGAGCAAGTGGTTATTATATATTATGGAATAACACATACCCTTCTTCTCAGTGTTGTTATTGGCCCACCCTGCCAGGGTCAAACTTAGCTCTACCTTGTAATCATTCTGAAACAGTCTTGGGTTGAATCTACAATCTCAGATACTTCCTGGATTGTTGACAGTTTGAACATTTGGACCTAAATATGATTATGTTCTACAGTGGCAGAGTATTCCTATGACATAGTGACTGGAGTGGAGTTTAACCCTATAACAACCAATGTACTTCCAGCCTACTTGTGCTCCTTCTGGGATTTTAGGTACTTTATGTCTGGCACTTTGACCCTCTCCAGCTGCCATTATTTCCACACCACCAACTATCCCACTGAGATCAATTTATGGTTTTATAAAGCCTGGCTTCAGGAGGGGGGGTCAAGTACCCCAAAGGAGAGCACCAGGACCAGTTCAGCTCCCACCTAAATAGAGACATGATCAGCCTCAGTCACCTTGGGTTGTCAATGTTACCAACCTGTCACATGGATTGAGCTGGTACCATCAAGTTCCAGGTGGGATTACTTCCCCCTTGGGTGGCTTGGTGGGATCCTCAGGTATAGTTTGAGTCCATGAGCATCAGTCTATATCTCATATTTTACCCCAGTTCCTGTTATGTACATGTTTCTACCTTTCACCCTGTGGTGAAGGCATAGATTTTAGCATATCTCAAACATGTGAATAGTCTCCGTTACAATAAGGTGGACAAGAGATAAGGCATTAAGGTGGAAAAGAAGCAAGAGTCAGCAAATAGATCAGCATGCGACAAAAAAAAAACAAGGTAAAAACCGGAGGGCAAGAATATCTCGGTGTGACCTTGAGGATCAGGAAGCCAAGGCTTGGATAAGCCCGGAGGTAAACCGGAAAGAAGTGAGGATAGGTATGTTCAATTTGGAGGGTGCTGTGTGTGTGTGACAAAAGAGAGTAAGAATTTGGATCGTCCGGACCTCGCCTCACTTGTCGAGAAACCGGAAGACACGCCGGGATCGATACCGGTTAAAGGAAAACATGAGGGACGAGGAAGGCTCACCCGATGGGAGTAAATGTGTCCATGCCGTTAGTGGCAGACCGAGGAAGACCCTTCGACTTTGCGACCTCTTGGACGTTCCTTGCTGTCACGTCGACCGCTAGCACTGTGGAGCATGAAAGGAAGGTTCAGGAGACGGGCTTAGGTACTCACTGTAGCTGGCGATGTGGTTATGCACGTCCGCTTGGGGGATATCGCGAACTAGGCTGGAACAGCCTCGACTTCAGAGGGAGACAGCTCCGCCCCGATCATGAGGCCAGGTTCTGCAACGGTACTCGTAAAATAGGGTGAAGAGAGGAACAATGAGATAAATACGTACTTCACGATGGACCAAGATGCCGCGGGGGATATCTACCCTTGCTCCGGGCGTTTGAGAGAGCAAGTACGACGAGGTTGGCTTGAGAAAGAAGAAGGGTACTTTCGGGATTGGGTTGTTAAGTTCCTTGATGTGGTTGAGGTAGTCTCGACCGATGGCGTCGATCTGGATAGAGAGCGTGTAGGAGCGTCGTGGGTGAGAGGAAAACCTCACCTTTTGACGTGCTTGAAGAATTGAGAGGCAACCATGAGAGAAGGGGGATGACGCGTGAGTTTGGGGGTTCCTTGGAGAGTGAAACCCGGATACTTGTCGATGACTTTGGGATACGGAATGAGAGAGAGTCGGAAAGGGCCCGGAAGTGTATTGGCGATGGAACGAGGATCGCGGCATTGATCTCAACCACTTCCTGCGATCTTCTTATACGCCGCCACCCAACCACACACCCACAGACCATGGGTCGCTCTTTGGATCTCTTGAGCCCCGCTCGGAACCCATTCCCCGTTTCAAACTTTCCTCCTCCGCCCTAACGAGTTCTCAAGTACCGAACTGAAGTCTCATCTGCAACGACATGGCCAAACCGACTCAATCCCTCACCCAACAACTCACCCACCGCGCTGCCAACCCCCATCCTGACCGAGCTCCCCTCCTCGTCTTTCTTCTTCTTCAGAAGGACGGCACTCTTCCAGCCACCATCACCGAATCTGAAAGGATCAGCAATAGTGTCAGCGAGACGTCCGCCTCAAAAATGTGGGAATGGATGTACAACCGCGCAAAGGTGATTTCCTCAACAATCATCCTCACTTTCCGGCCACTGTACTGGATTGGTTGTGAACCACCTGCGTGTTTTAATTTGTTCTACAGAAACAGTCCACGTCGGCAGGGCTTTTGGGTGATATCTCCTGTTTGGTAGCTCCACCCCCCGCCCCGACTTGCAACATACTTGTGCAGGGCGCCCCTCTTCTCATTCGTGCCCCCACTATATACGTGGTCGCTATATGTGGGTGTCGGATGACGCCGTACCAGGTGACATCTGACTCATGAGTCCCCAAACAGTGCGGCCCACGAACACCACCCTCAACGCCACCGGTGGTGCTTCCAAGTCTGGCGAAAAGGGACCCGCCCCGGGACTAGTCGATGAACTTTTCAGTGAGTAGAGAAGATACAACTCCATCGAAATGACATTTGCCGCCGTCGCTTGTGTCCTAGGCACAGCTGTTCTCGTCCTTGCCTAGCCCCTCTTCATATCGTCCGCAAAATCAAGCCGATCGCCCAAATCACCTTACTACTCCGTCCATCTAAATTCTTACGACGTCCGCTGGGACCTCCCTTGACATTTAACGAACCGGTGTACAGTATTTGATAAGATTGTCCGATAAATGTTATCATTGAATTCGATTTTATAAGTCCGATGAGATCTGAGAAACGTCCGAGAAAAGAACCCGTCTACAAGATGGATGAAAACCCGCGACAGCCCGGGACCCACAGGATGAAATAATACAACAGAGAACGTGAGCGCTGTGAGGCTACCCTCGCCTGGCTATGAGCAGACGTGACGTAGAGCGCGTGGTGTCTGGGTCCTACGGATAGAATTCCCGGCCAATGTTCGGGTGGAGGCTTCCACTCAGTGCCTTCACGTCCGGGAATTCAGGAGGTTTTCCACACCATCCGGAGGAAAGGATTAGGTACGCCTTCAAGGATGATCGCTTTTCGGTAATGGAGGAGCCAAGGAGAAACACACTGTCGCCAGGAAGGCCGGCAGTTATTTCGCTCATGACTGCACATGGCTTTATCGACACCGTAGACCGACTGCAGGGAATAAGACGAGTTCGTGTCAATCACGCGGTTTGCCAAGGTAGGGAAACATACCACCAGGACCTATCCGGAAGAACCGTCATCGGTAGAACCTGGAACGTGTGCGATGCAAACATGTGCCTCCGTTCCAGTCGAAGGCCGTAGGCTGGCGAAAATGTTTCTCGCGTGCAACTTCTTCACGGACCAATCAACTGCACCAGATTCAGTCATGGGGACACAAGGAAAAATGTGGCAAAGGTAACCCGTCGGTGAGTTCCACAGAGCGGGGCAGGAAGGGGAAGATCCCACCCTGGATATACGGGAGACCCAGAACTGGGTCAGACCGTCCCCGGAGCGGTGTACTCACTAGGGATACCAAGTATTTCGTTCCTGGCTCTGATTCCGAACGGACCAAGGAACGAAACTCCTCAGTTATCGGTGAGGTACAAAATGAGAACCTCTTGACCGCTGCGAACGAGACCATAGTTAGACACGTTCAACCTCGTGACGAGAGGGTCTTGTCAAGAACATCTGCTCACCGATGTACGAATGCGGAAAATGTACGAACCACAGCCGGCGGAGGAGCCTCAACAACGCATCCGGCGGGGTGGCCGGATTCCGGGCAGCACCAGACATTGATAGGCGAGCAGAGCAATCCCAACGGTAATCAATTTCGGGGTCCAACTGCACTCGAGAATCGCGCATCGGCTACCGGATCGCACCTCATGAAGCGACATCCTCCCACTCGACAAGGAAATGCGGGAGGGGGTAAGGGTCCGCGAAAGCCATGCTGAAGTAGGGCGATGTCTCGAAACTGGAGTGGGCAGAGTGGCAGATGGTTCAACCGACGGCTGGACTCAACTTCAGTCTACGTAAACGCAATTGGGTGATGCGGTTGGCTCACTCAACCGAGGATCGGCCATCGAGGATTCCAAGTTGTTCTATACTTGGTTTGTGGAGGGTCAGAGATGGAGGGTGAACGATTGCGGACGGGAACTGGGTTTACAACCCACATTTCCCTGGCGTGGTACCACAGCTGCACCGTCTTGAGCAAACATCTCAAAAAATCAAGGAGAGTCAATTCACAAAAGGGCGAGACCGCGGAAAAGGCACCCAACCAACTGACACTTTGAATGATTTTCGTGGCACGCGTGTTTCGCCAGTATCAGGAGTAGTCAAGAGTGTATCAACGCACCCAGCGAGAGTATCAGTGGAGTTTCGCGACTCTTGGAGTGTTCAGTATAGGGAGCAATCGGAGGGTTTACCGTCAAGCGGAGCGATGGCCGAATAAATGAAAGAGATGTTAGCGGAATTTCGACTATAAAATCGAATCACGCACTCTCGCGGGCACAAGCCAGCAGGAGGCGACCAGAGCCGTTACAAAACTTCACCTGTCCCAAATGGAACAGCACGGGAACGGCGGCGGAGCAGACCGTAGTTTCGGATATCATTCCTGCCGGTTGGCTCAGCCCACCCTCTGTCTTGTCAACGGGCCTCTCAAACTGGCGCCCCCGCCGCGAGTTCACGGAATGACAGCTTGTAGACGTACCGACTTGGCTTCACCACGTCGACGTGGAGGCTCCTGAGATCGCGGACTTGATCGGTCACCGCGAAAAGCTGCTCATCCCTCCAGCCTTGGAGGCCATGCCATTCAGTTCGGTTAGGAAATATGGGTGGTTTTCCGTGGCGTATCGTGAGATGAACTTGTTCATCCTCTGACGGATGAACCAATAAAGCCCGGACAGGGACCGCATTTTCCCTCCCGCCGGAGGCTATTGAGCGTGCAATGATGGGGATCAGGGTGAAAATGTACCGATTAGGCGCGTATCGCCCGACCCCACCGCATCCACTTTCATAACTCCCGGATCCCAGGCCGCCGGCTAAGACAAGGAGGGCGGTTAACCCAAGGAGTTGGTAGATCTTGGAAGCATACCACTACAGTCGAGACCGACAACGTGCCCGGGGGCTGTCAAGACCCTGGAAAAGCTCCGTCGTCAAAATGGGGCGTGAAGGGGGCAAAAACCGCAATACTTCTTCGGTGATGAAGTGTTCTCTCTCATCGTTCACTTCGCCCATCGTAGATCGGACCGAAGGTCCTCGAAGCCCGTGTAAATTATCCCAGATTGACGGGGTTAACAAACAACCAGTAATATAAGCTGCGGCGTGAGCAAGGAAGCACGAGTTGTCCAAAGAGCTCCTTGATCTACGAAACCAGACCGGTATCGCAAGGCGTTCCGTGCATATTCAACTGTTCGCGGGAAGTGCAAGGCGGCGATGCAGGCCCCAGAATGGGCGTTGGCCAGAAATCTAGAACCCGCCGTGTGTGAGCTGTGGCTCAGAGGGGTTACTGGAGTCGAATGCCTGAATAGGCAAGACCATGGAACGGAGGGGGTTGGTCAAGGACAGTGCAACAACCGACAGAATCCCACATCGCCTCGCAATGTCGTCGCCTAATCCAGAAACCAGTAAACCAGTCAACCTGGGGCATAGTTGTGATCAGTCTGGACGACCGTGGCGGACGCGAAGTGACTCAAAGGGAGGAATGAGTGTCAATTGGCCGTAAAGCTCGCATTGTTCACGGACCTCTCAAAAAACTCAGCAGTTCGCCCAGCGTTCGCAATCAATGGTTTCACATCTAGACCAACGGTGCCAGCGACCTCGTGGGGGCTGCAGGAAGGGCGGATACCATTCAGAGGACCCCGAGACACAGGGTCAGATAAAACATGTGTGGCTCACCTTTAACCGGACTCAAAGGAACCTTATCGCTGTGCGAACCGAAACCCCCCGGCGATCATCCATTCGAGGATAAAAAACCTGCGACCAGCAGCTCGTAAGCACAAGGGGCCGCTGGCCACCGTGGTTTGAATGTGTGGGACAATCCGGCCAATCCGATCCGAGAACGATGTTATCGATTAGGCGAGTCGCCGGTAGTTCCGTCGGACCTCCTAACACAAGCGCCTTACAGTGTAAAAAACTGGTTGTTGCGGGGAAAGAGGCAGACGTACGAAGGCCACGTTGGTGGTGAACGCATGAGGATACCAGGGTGATTTCTCCCGAGATTGAGTGAACACCGCTCGACAGCACATGGACGGAAGCATTTCCAAGGACTCGTCTTTAGCAATCTTCCGGATTGCTTTTCCCTATCGATTATCAGTGGCCTATCTCGGTTGTCGATCCGAATCCGCTATACAACTGCCCACAAGCAGCTCGGACCTTACTCTCTCGAGAAACTAAAAAGTTGACGTGCCTCACGGCCGGCAACAGTCATTTCCCCCCGTTGCGGTGATCTCTTCCGGCGCCGTGCTTGCACACACCCATCCTGCAGAGAACGACGACGAACTCCCACACATTGTAGACAACGGACAAGTCATGTCAAGTTTTCTTCCGAAGCGGCGTTTAACAGGAAGCTCAGCGATAACCGACCCGAACTCATGTATGGTACTCAACTCTTACCATCGCCCAAACCCCACTGATTATCCGCAGCAAAGAGGCAGCAGCTCATCGATTTTACGAAGGTGGTTTTAGATATCGCAAAGGAATCGGCCGATGCACTTCCTCCCCTCAAGTCATGTCTGGGCGGCATCAACGCGCTCATCAAACACTACGATGTGGGTTCGCGTCAGACGATACCGCTCCGCTCCACTGACAGACCCACCGCAGCAAATCCAGGATGTAAAAGGCAAGCTAGAAGACCTAATCCCTTGGGTGGCAAAGTTGGAGGATACCCTGATGAAAGCCGACGTTGAGGATCATGGGGAGGCGGAAAGAAGAACGCAGCTTGGAAGGTTCGAATCGCACATTTGTTATCTCGCCCCGCTAAACTGATCCTCTGTAGGTCCTTGGACGGTATTGAGAAACGGTCTCGAGAGCTGTTGGAGAAGGGGAAGATGGCCCGATTCCTCGATAAGGCGCAGGATTCCCAGGCAGTCGTCAGGCTCATCGATCAACTTCAGAAAACAATCCTCATCTACCAGGTATGTGGGATGAGCTGCCAAATTTGGTCAGGATTAACGTGAGCGATGACAGATGTCCCAACAGCAATCAATCTACAACCAGGTTGCACAGTTGACTGTATGTTCCCCGTGTCCTCGTGTTGTCTTCGCCTTGAACCTGACGGATTTCTACTCAAGTCCTCATTTGACCGATTTCTGAAACTCAATGAGGTCAGACGACCTGAGCACTTTTCAGAGTACAGCTGACAAGTTGGTAGACAACCCCGGAGATCACCAGAAAAATTGAGTCCGTCCTCGCGCGGATGGATAGGCTTGTGGCGGTGGTGAATGGCGGGGGCGATGAACTTGAATTTGAACAACGCGTGATCTTATTTAAGTGAGTATTCTCTGTCCTCTACAAATAAACGCCTCCATTGACACCATTTCAGGACTCTCGAGAGTATCAAGGACGAGTTGTTGGTCATCTCCAACCATTCCAATGCAACTAGCCACCAGACAAATGAAGCAGGCATGCATGGTGTCTGCAAGCTTGTGGAAGTGCTCAGGGATGCCATTGTTGAACACCAGGTAAGCCTCAATCTCAAGGCACACAGCTGGTTGTAGAACTCCTTCCTGACCCCTGGATAGTTTGCACAACAGAAGGCAATGTATGACCAAAGTTGCAGATTGATTGTGAGTTACCATTTACTGTGTCCAAGGAGATATTTAGTACTGAAAGGTGTTGCAGGATGCAGGTCAGACATACTTACTTATGGTTGTTATATACACTCATAGTCCAACAGCTGAATTGCTGGTGTTGAAAACATGCCCCTATGCTCCTGGAGCAGGATACCAGGACAACAGTCTGGGTTGTCTTACAGGAACACGGGTGGCTATATTAGATGAGATTGAGTCCTGGACAAGAGACTTTGACAAGTCTCCTGTCTACTGGCTGAATGGACTTGCTGGAACTGGCAAATCTGCAATTGCACAGACCACTGCCAAGCGTCTGCTTGCTGATGGGAGGTTGGGAGCCTCATTCTTCTGTTCCCGTGATTTCAAGAACCGCAGTGACCTCCACCTCATATTCCCCACTCTCTCGTTCCAACTTGCATGCAGATACCCTGGGTTCCGATCTGTCCTCATCCCTCTCCTCCAGTTGAATCCAGATATCAAATCTGAGACCCTTTGCAACCAAATGGAGACCCTGATTGTCACTCCACTTAGGGAACAAAAAGACATTTCAGCAGTGATAGTCATTGATGCACTTGATGAGTGCACTGATGATGAGCCGCAATCCACCATCCTCTCTGTCATGGGACGATTTATTGGGAAGATCCCAAATATCAAGTTCTTTATCACTGGCCGACCAGAACCTCGTATCCAGTCTGGGTTCCACCTCAAACTCCTTCGGCCATATACAGAAATTTTCATCCTTCACACAGTTGACCATCTCATTGTCAACACAGACATCCAACAATTCCTTGAGGTTCAACTTTCTGAGCTTGGACAACAGTATCAGCTCACTGGGTGGCCAACTGACAAACATGTCAATCTACTCTGCCAGCGAGCAGCTGGGCTGTTTGTGTATGCTGTTGCAACCATCAAGTTTCTGGATCACCCAGTATTCACTCCAAAGGAACAGCTAGACAAGATCATAAACTTCCCAGAACCCACAACCTATGAGGGGACTACAAAACTCAAGAACAAAACCACCCTTGACTCTTTGTACACTGCAATCCTCCAGACAGCATTTGACTTTGGTGGGGAGGACCCAGAGCTGAACTTCAGGATCCAGTCCATTATCAGTGCTGTCATCTTGCTTGTGAACCCCCTTTCCCCATCAGCAGTTGCTGAACTCATTGGCCTGGAGACATTGCAGGTCAAAAAGGTCCTCACACCACTTCAGTCACTGCTTGTACTTGGTGAAGACCCCAGCTGCCCTGTAAAACCATTCCACAAGTCATTCCCAGACTTCATCACAGACCCATATCGCTGTCTCAATCAAATGTTCTACATCTCCCCAGAGGCTCACCACCACAAACTCATTATCAACTGCCTGAGGTTGATGAATGATGCATTGAAACCAAACCTCCTGTCACTCCCAGAGTGTGCCTTGAACAAAGAGGTCAAGGATCTGCAAGATAGGATCAATGTTCACATCAGCCCTGCACTGGAGTATGCTTGCAAATTCTGGTATGATCACCTTACCAAGACAGGGGAAGATATTGCCCAAGTCCTTGATGCTCTTGATGTATTTCTGAAGAAGAAATTCCTGCCCTGGTTGGAGATAATTAGTGTCCTGGGAGCTACAAGGGATGCTGTTGTTGGGCTGAAAAGGTTTATCCTGTGGCTCAATGAGGTTTGTTTGTACTGACTTTGAAGTTCCAAACAATGCTAATCACTTCTGTTAGGTGGCCAAGGACCAGCAGCTTGGTGATATGGCCAGAGACTACTTCCATTTTGTGACCAAGTTCTTTGCAGTTATTGATGTTTCTGCCTCCCACATCTACCACTCTGCATTGGTGGTATCTCCTCAATCATCAGTTATTCGAGAACACTACTATTGTAAACCCTTCTGGCATGCCAGGCCAAGGGTATTGTTTGGGCTTCCCAATTCATGGGATCAGGCAATGATTCTTCAAGGCCACTATACATCCCATGCCTGGTCACCATGTGGTCAATACTTTTCAACACTCTCACAAACTTCTGTCCAAGAGTGGAATGCTGCTACCCTTGAAAAACACTCCAACCTCCAACCTCATACTGCCACCAGAACAGTACAGCACACATATAACTACTCTCCAGGTGCCTTGGCCTACTCACCAGATGGGGCCTCTTTGGCTTGTTTCTTTGATTCAGTAATTGTTATCTGGGATCTACAGACAGGTGGAGTGATCAATGAGATTGAGATCAATTCTAGATATTTCAGCTCCACCTTGGTGTGGTCATCTGATGGAACAGCAATTTATACTCCTTCCAGGGTAGAAGATGGAGCCTGGGTTGTGACTGCATACAATATCACTTCTGGAACAGAGGTACACACCAGCAGGGTCCAATCTTCCACCAAACCCTACCTTTGGCTGCATGGCACATCTCTCTGGGTAATGGAAATGGTGGATCATAAGAACTCCCAAACCACTATTAATATCCATGAGATTCAACCCAATTCTATCAATAACCTGCTTGAATCATTCCCTGTCAATAAATTGATTAAACCACTCTTCTGGGGGACTTCCACAAGTGTATCCTTCTCTCCATCTACATACCAAATTTCCACCATCACAGCATTCACTTCTATAGGCACACTGCGTGTCTTGGACATTCGGAGCTCAAAGCCTCTATTACAGAGGGAGGGTTGCCTTATTGCAAGTGGGAGCTGCTTCTCCCCTGGTGGAAGCTTATTGGTAGCCTCTGATTGGCAGTGTAATATCTTGGTCTGGGAATATACACCAGAGCAGGGCTATACCCTGCTGAGGAATCTCCCAGGTGATACACAGCTTACAAGTGTGATACAGGGTTATCAATTTTCATCCTCATCAACCCTCTTATTGTCATTCACACAGTCTCTTGAGGTCCATTTGGAGAGTCTCAGACCCAATCTTCTGGAAATAAATGAGTACTATACTGGATTTTTCAACAGTGGCACTTGTTTTATCACTGCATCTTGCTTTGGGTCAACACTTACAAGCATCAACCTGCAGAAAGGCTCATCACAGTGTATTGACACCAAGTTCAAGATACATGGGTTGGCTATCACTGGTAGTATTCTCCTGGTACAAGGGGAAGATATGGTTGTTGGGTGGAAGCTCACAATTGAAGGCATAGTGGACAAGGTCCTTGACAGCAAAAGTGGAAACTGTGATGGTAGACTCTGGACCAAGCCAATGTCACCAGATCAAAAATTGCATTTTTCAATCCATAACAATGTTGTGGCTATCAAGGCATCTCAGGACTCCATCTACTACTATGACAAGGAAACTGGGGTAGAGCTTGCCCCTATAACAACCAGTGCATCCCTATGCCCCAGGCCCTTCTGGGAGAATTTCAAGTTCAATCAGCCCCCCAACTCTTATCCTTTCCTTGACATTAACCAACCTTTACTCAACATTACCCACCATTCAAATGATAACAAAGCCTGGCTCCAGGAGGGGTGGGTCAAGCCCCCTAAAGGGGAGTACCAGCACCAGTTTTGGTTGCCACCCAAGTGGAGACATAATTGGGTCTGGTCATATTGGATTGAGGATGATACTACCACCCTGCTACTTATGTTTGCAAAAGGTCCCCCAGTTATTATCAAGTTCTAGGTGGGATCACCCCCCTCCCTTGGGTGGATTAGTGATATCTTTAAGTATAGTGTTGAGTCCATGAGAACCAGTTTGTGTCTCATATTTTTCCTCCAGTTCCTTTTGTATACATGTTTCTACCTTGCACCCCTTGTCTTTCCCAGGTTATCAATGCTTTATCCAACCCATGATATTTGAGTAGCCTAAAAGAACAGACACCACATACTAGTAGCAATGGACCAATGAAATCTACAAAGTTCACCCTGTGGTTAAGGCACAGATCTCCATTCCTGAGGCTCCCTCCACCATACCACTGTCCACATCTCAAGCGTTCATCCCTTGAACTCATACCTCCCACTCCGCTCCACAGCCTCAAACTCAATCTTGGCCAACTCCACACCAGTCGCACTGTCCTCCAGCCTGCAGTCTACCTTATCCCCTGGTTTTACCGGCCCAACACCAGATGGTGTACCGGTCAGGATCACGTCACCTTCCTGGAAGCGTTGGAGGTTAGCAGCGGGGCCCGGCCGGGATGAAATTAGAATTAGACGGGAGAACCGAGGGGGTCAGGGGCGTGGTACCGAGACTCGCCCGTGAGTTAATTCATTCGCGCTTGAAGTATTCCACGAACACATGTGACGAAGAGGCAAAATAAGTAAGTAGGCTCACCTCGAGGCTCATGATTGATGACACGTGCTCGACCAATGCGGGAATCTTGAACATCATATCCGAGGTAGAGCCGTTCTGCTTTACCTCACTATTCACCTGTCATACCCAAAGATATACAGCCAAGCGGCAGGGGAAGAGGCGACGGGCCCAATGCCGAACGGGAGAACAAAAACCGACAGTGAAGATCCCACAGTTACGCGCAAGTAACACCGCCGAGCATCATTCCCCAAAGGATCACCAATAAATCAAGAGCCACCGCCGGCGAGAAGGGACGCCGGCCAAGGAATTCAGGCAGAAGTGAATAATAACCGGAGTATTCAATGTGCCAAGTTCGCCGGACCGGAAGGGATCGGCGGCGGAGCAGTTTTGAGTACGGATCCGTTTCGTTGTACGGTCGTCGAGAAGGGTGAGAGGCGAGTGAGAATTGCGACGAGATAGACAAGACAGACGGGGACGATAAGGTGGAAGGTGGAAAAGAAATAAGCGTCAGCAAATAAATCATCACGCGACAAGAAAAACCAAGGCAGAAAACGAAGGGCAAGAATAGCTCGGCGCGATTTGGACATGCGCGCCTGGGGAAAGTATTCACCCGCGAGAGCACGAAAACAGGAATGCAGGATCCGCAGGGGCGCAATTCAGAATCCTGGAACATAGCAAAAAAGAGAACAACGCGTCCTCACCTTGAGCGATAACCGGAGATTGTGAGGGTCGACGACCGCGTCCTTGGGGATGAATCCTCTTCACGTCATTGGTTCCCAAAGAAACGGTAGATGAGATCAGGTCCGATCGAGAGTAAAACCCGCGGCAGAATGGGACGGGGAATGAAGCCAAGGCTTGGATAAGCCCGAAGGTAAACAGGGAAGAAGCGGGGATAGGGATGCTAAATCTGGAGGGTACTGCGCGTGTGTGGCAACAGAGCGGAAGGAGTCGGATCGTCCGGACCCCGCCTCGCTTGGCGAGAAATCGGAAGGCACACCGGGATTGATGCCGGTGGAAGGAAGAAGCGACGAAGGACGAAGAGGACTCACCCGATTGGGGTGAATGTGTCCATGCCCTTAGCGGCTGACCAAGGAAGACCCTTGGACTTTGCGACCTCTTGGACATTCCTTGCTGTCATGTCGACCGCGAGCGCTGTGGAGCGTGAGAGGATGAATCCGAGAGATGGGCTTGGGGCTCACCGTAGCCGGCGATGTGATTTAGCGCATCCGCTTGGGAGATATCGCGACCAGGTGTCCCGATCACGAGGCCAAGTTCGACTACGGCTTTTTGTGAACTGAGGCGCAGAGAAACAATTGGACGGAAAGGACCTTCATGATGTGCTAAGACGCCGCGAGGGATCTCAACCTTTGCTCCAGGCTTTTGAGAGGGCAGGTATGACGAAGTCGGCTTGAGAAAGAAAAAGGGTTCTTTCGGGATTGGGTTGTTGAGTTCCTTGACGTGGTCGAGGTAGTTGCGACCTATCGCGACAATCTGTAGAGATAGCGTGTATAAGGACGAGAGATGGACGAGGAAGAGAGAAGACAACCTCACCTTTTTGCCGTGCTTGAAGAATTGAGCGGCAGCCATGAGAGAGGGAGGAGAGCACGTGACCTCGGAAGTTCCTTGGAATGAAGTTCTTGGCATCGATGTCTTGGGATGTGGAATAAGAGATGCTTGGCGGATGCCGTCCCCGCCAGTGCTGCCCCTCCCAAGTTTCTCTCGTCCACCCCTCTGCCAGGTAGAAAAATGTGCCAGTAGTCCGCCGACCTCACCCAGACTTTCCCCGTCATGAACTCCGTCGCTCTCCTCCTCTCCCTCATCCTCGTCTCCCCCGTATACGCCGCCGCGTCAGTCCCCGTCCTCTCTCTCTTCTTGCGTTCGCCTAGCTGACACTCCCCCAGTGCCTCGAGCGGGGCAGACGGCCATCCCACAGGCCATTTGAGTGGAAGTTGGGAGGTCGCCGTCGGTGTATCTGTCGGTGC
>Ga0307516_10005890_pt1 | contig 14507 bp, 16 predicted proteins | sample 19_EM_MG_FD_203310 | JGI IMG/M metagenome (GOLD analysis project Ga0307516, IMG submission 203310) | Populus trichocarpa ectomycorrhiza microbial communities from riparian zone in the Pacific Northwest, United States - 19_EM | ecosystem: Host-associated > Plants > Roots > Unclassified | place... | reverse complement strand
GTTCAACCTCTTCATCTCTTTTCTCCACCGGTTTTCTCTCTCCTCGTAGATGGTACCAAGAGCGTCGAGACTCCCAAGCACGACGTCCAAAGCCCTCTTCAAGTCGTTCTCGCGATTCTTCGAAGAGACGACGTCCGAGTATCTCACGATGTCTAGCGAGATCGAACCAGACCTGGGGCGAAGCCGGAGTGGGCCTACGGGGGACATTCCCTGGTTCGCCCGATATACCTTTCGCTGGGCGGCCACGCGCTTAAATGACCGTCGAATGTTCGAAACGGGAACACCGTTGAGGAGGGCAGGGTCCCTTCTGATCGACCTTGACATGAGTGAGTAGAACTTTCGGGTATGTGGTGGGGAAGCGGCGAGTATCATAGTCGTATCCGTTTGCCTATCAAGCGCGTGGAACTACGAACGGTTATCAACATCGTGACAAGAAACGCAGATGCAGGGAATAAAACAAACGTACTGCTTCAGCGAGGGCTTCCCACTTGTTCTCCCAGCGTCTCCTCCTTTTGTTCTCGTCTCTCACATAGGAGGGATGATAGAGAAGATATAATAGGTCATTACCATTGCCTTCCTCGTCTTCGTCAATCCAATCGTCGTGGTCGCCGTCATCTCCAGTGATCTCCTGTACTGCACCCGTCGGATCCTCCACCGCGACCCCTTTCCCGACCCAGTTCACACCGTTGACGCCCCACTGGTCCGTATCGCCCTCAACGCGCGCGCGGTCCTCCTTACCGGCAATCTCCTCGTCATCGCCCGGCATCTCTGGACTCGTGCCCCTGGGTTGGGTTGAATAAACCGTTGGAGGGACAAGCTTGCTTGTTGCAGATCTTCCGCCGCTCATCAACCTCTCCTGGATGGCCATGAGATTCACCGACCTCTCCCTCTTCCTCAGCCTAGTCTGCGGACCGCTCCTTTGGCGCAACACAACACCCACGGGTGGCTCAGCTTGAGTCCTTGGAGACAGTCCTAGTGAACATTTGAGAGTGAGTCCGTGGTCTCCAGGGCTGCTATCTGGGTCATAGTGGCGAAAAGACGCGTTGTAGGAAGGTATGGTGGGTACAGGATATTCATCCCTGGAAATGTGGCCCACGAGCCGCCCAGCCGATTCCCTTCCCCCCCTCACTAACAGGGCCGGTCGAATCGCACTATCGCCCAGTGCGTTCCGTTTGAGAGGATCGCCTGTGCTCGCGGTATAAGAACCAAGGTCGGCCTTACTTTCGAATGTCAATTGCCAGGGGTTTTGTGGCGACGGTTCGCCGACCTCAGCAGCCACGGCCGGAGACCAGGACCCTGGCAGTGGCATCCTGCTCGCCCCCTCATGTTTTGTTTTACTGTGGGTAAATGGTTCCCTGGGCGGAGCCGGTGAAACACTCGGACACGGCAGTTTAGCGTCCTGAGTGGGTAGGGTGATGACAAGCGGGTCATTGGACCAGGTGTTCGCTGGGGGCTGTGTCTGGCGCCCGATCGTTCCCACTAGCAAGGGTAAGCCCCTGGTGACCCGCCGAAGGTGGAAACAAACCTCCGTTCCCATCCACCGTTATGAGTGGCTGCTTTTCAAGTAGCCGGGTATACACGTTTGTGTTGCCTCCTGGCTGGACGGAAAATCAAATGGTTGAAATTTCCTGAAACAATGTATCTTACCTCACGAAGTAGTGCGATGTCTTGATGGTGGATGAGCACAGACTCGGCATTGGAATTCTGACATGAGGAGGTTAGAGACGCCTTGGCATTTCCAACACTGCTGTTCCCAACTTACCCGGAAAACGTAATCCGCAACTATATCGAAATCGTCCCTTTCGTCCTATATAGAACCAATTGGAACAGGCGATAATGGACAGAAGTGGCGAAGAGCGCACGGCAGTGGTGTTGTGGATAACGATGTCGGATCCGGAGTCAATGCTGGTGTCTGAACTCCTACCGTCGTCCCCATCTGCGTCGAACGGACTTGACGCAGTATCTGAGCTCGAGTCTGAATCGCATCGCGCTGCGATTGGCAGTCCTTTGCCGTCGCGGCTCCCTGGACCAAGATCATGCGGACCCGCAGCAGCCTTCATGACCCTGGGGATCCCCAACCTCTTGCGCACAGTATAGTACCGGATAAAGACGCATTGATGGTACTCATCAGAAATGGTTTCCGTATGACCGCCACCACCGGAGGATGCCGAGTCCATGGTCCGTGTAGTCGAGGGAGGGCGGCGGCACAGCTGAGGACCACAGTTCGAGTAAACCACTCCTGGCGTGCGCCAGCTCCCCCAAGGTGAGGCACCATCACGAGCTGAAGTTATAAACTCGGCCGTCAAGTCATCGTCGTTGTTCGAATAGGACATCATCGCGAAATCCCTGGTCATGTCGACGCCGGTGATAAGAACCGGGTTGATGTCTTTGGGGTGCCCGCGCTCGCGGGCGAACGTTACCCAAGAGTCGTAATGCTCCTTTGTATACTCTTCAAAGGTCCACCCTAGTTGGACGTCTTCCTTATAAGTCGGATGCTTAGTCAGAAGGGCAGCGCCTTCATCTCCCGTGAGCTGGAACGATATACTAGAGCCGGGTTCCAACATCCTAGATCACGTGCCTCAGGTTTTGTAGGATCCGAATGCAACAAAGCGAACGTACGGGTACATTGGTGCTCGACGGGGCGGAGTCTCTCGGACGGTTTTTGTGGAAAGGCACCCAGGCAACCGTGGTTGAGTATTGAAAATTGGCCCAACCTCTAACTGCTTGAAAGTGCGAGGGACATCGACGCCTAACTCCCTCCCCTCCAACGGGCAACCGGCAGAAAACAACAAATGGAAACAGCCCCTACAAACATATCCCACGTCTCCTGGTTGAACGCACGTGAAGTAAGGGAGTGGGGCAGGTTCCCTAGTGACCGCGTGGATTCAGGTAGGGTACACAAGGGGAACCCGAGCAACGCACCACAAGGCATATCCATGATTGAGTTGAGACATTTGCCTGAGGCAGGTCGGCTCCAAGTCTGGATGGAACCACTTCCAAAACTCACCTGTTGTATATTCCCCAACATGATAGTTGAGGGGGCATGAGCAGTGATAGGTAGCTTGAGGGGAGGGGAGGTTGTGTAGTTAGGATGGGGCCATCCACCCGTGTTCTGGCTCCGGACCAAGGACCGGGTATTGGCTTTGTCAGGACATGTATTAGGATCAGCCAGGGTGTTAAACACAGGTCGCGTAACGTAATCTTCTCCCATGTAGGTCAAATTCCCGGTCGACGCTTTTGAGGAGGTCACACAGTGGCAGAGTGCTCGCCATTCGCAGAGGTGGCAAGGTCAGGCGCAGCCTTGGAACGCTAAACCGCAAGACCTGGGAGGGGTAGGAAACATAGCGCGCCTTCGGTGTAGTTTGAGAAACGGCACGGATTGGATGGATCTCGACGCCGGGCGTTCGTGCTAGTGAAATCTATCACAGGATCGTACCGGTTGTTTCCTGGGACCCCTTGACCTTCGCCTAGCGTGGTTTGGCCTACCTCTGGGTTTCGTTCGGCTCCCCGAAGTCCTGTTCAAGTGTCAGGGAAGAAAATTCCGGGGGAAGCCAACTGAAGTGGAGGAAGTGGTCGAAATGCCAACGTCGAGGGGGGCGCCAATCTTGGCCTCCACGTGCGCGGATTCAGTATCGCCATACCAAGAGCCACAGACCGCGGTGGGCTACCACAATAATCTTGGTGTTCCTCACAATTTACACAAGCATCCCCGCCAAGTACTTCAAGCTGAGTGACGAACCAGGTCGACGTCAGCCTCAAGTCGATCGATCGTCATTGAATCTGCGTGTTACCCATGATGCCTCCTGGGGGTAATGCCAATCACCACCGCCCGGGACGCTCAGATTGACATTTTACCCGGTAGCAGTGGTCCGGTAAGTTTGAGTAGTCCATTGTCTGGCAGGTTTGTGAGTGGCCAACCAGCTCGGTCATTACGACCCTGGCACAGGCAATATACTCTCGACTAGGAACAGGCGGCGTTCAAACTCACAAGCGATCTTCAAAAAGAAAGAGCAGTAAAGCCCAACATCGCCCTGTGAACGTGAAAAAATGCGCTGAAACAATGAGCTACACTCTGGTTGGAACCGCAATGGCGGTTGTCGTTCTGCAGTGATCATGGATATACGAGAAGCTACCGTGGTGTGTACATACTGAGTAGAGACGACAGGGCATATTACAAGATTAGCCTACCAGCAGGTACATAGATACATAGATACAACAAAGCAAAAGCAAAAAGAAAGTAACCGGGTTCGACGCCATGGCGTCGATCAGACGATGCACTGCACGTTACCGACAACCCTGAAACGACCAAGGAACTTGCCCAAGTTGATGCTCTCCCCATCAATGAGCTGCTTGCACCCAAACCCAATTCCTATTTCGACCACCAAAGTCTCCCCCCCGTTGCTCCTCGCCCGCTTTTGCTGTGCCAGCTCAAACAAAAGGCGGTCGACGGCATCCCAATCCACAATATTGATCTCCCCGAATGTATCGTCCGACTTGGTCAGAGCGGACATATGGATCTTGACCTTCCGGAGTGCCGGGGAGGTTACCGAGGATAACACCTCCTCCAGCGAGTGATCGGGGTAGGTTGTCCCACCAGAGAAGATGATCTCTTGTAGCTTATCGCACGAAGCCACAGAGAGTGGTGGGTTGAACGGGCGCATACCTGGATCGGACCGAGCTATTAGGTGAGTTTGAGATATTCTTGGGAAGGGTGACATACCAGTGTATTTCTGCGCAATGTCCAGCGTCTTCAAGGTGCGCGAACAGGCAGAGATAAGGTTATTGAAGTGGACACCAAGTTCCCGTGATGAGCCCCCAATGGATATGTGATCGTATCGCAGCGGGTATTTTGCGAGCTTGGAGAGAATGTGCATATCGTTTCCTGCGAGGAGCCGTAGGTGGAGTTCGCCTTTGAAAGCGTCGGGGGTGGGAGAGTTCGGACAGGGTGGCGCGGGGTGCTCTTCCCCAGCAGCCATTAGCCCTTCGATAGTGAGGGATTCGAGGTGGGGGAATAGGTATATCAGTGGCAACAGGGCGCCTAGGCTCTCGGATGGGTAGAGCATATTGAGGGAGCGGAGGGATTCGCCAAAGTGGCCATAGTACTTGTCTGGAGCGATGGGAAGATAGGGCTCGTTATCGAGGTCCATGCAGTCGTAGTCGGAGATCATCAAAGACTCCACGCGCTTGAAAGAGCCGAGGTGGGGCATGACCACTTCGAACTCACGTGGAGATCTATGGGAGACCTCGAGGGTGCGAGTGAAAGACGATAGGCCATCCTCTCCCGGAGCGATGTTCCTACACCATTTCATGAGAAGGTGGTAGCCGATCCCAACCTCTGCGAAGAGGTGCTTCCGGCTCTGTCGAAGCCAAGAGCGGGAAACGAGGGCACAACTCCGAAGGGTTTCATCGTCTTCGTGGAGGAGATCAATGACTTGATCTTTGATTTCCTGTGGAAGATAAGGAAAGTTCATCGTTGACCTGGACGTGGCGTGAGTTTGGAGGTCGTCTGGTGTTTTCTGGAATCCTCCAAACCTTTGGACGTGGTGGCGGGACGGAAGAGGGAAGGCGATTGGGCTCACGTGATGAAATGATCCTGTTTCCCTCTTCGGAAGTGATCGTCCTCGCATCTTGCCAGCCACCGCCATCATGGAGGGCAGGGATGAGTTTATGAACGAACGCCTGCTTCAACTCGAGTGAGTCCCAGACGTTCAATCATCCAACATTTGCGTTTGTGACCCATTTCTGATCCAGCGAAATATCACAACGGCGAAAAATCCTGCTGGGTGAACTGTATCACGTCCTGAAGGGGAACGTGTACGGAGGATTGGAGGACACTGGCGAGGATCAGTTGCCCGCGTTTCTGGCTCAGCTCGATTTTGAATCCGAGTGGGTAACCTTCTGTCTCTTGGAAATCTCGTTTAAAATCGCCTCCGAAGCATACACCGCGGTTCGATCACAACCCTTGACGAATGGCTTCTCCGCCTACCACCTCCTTTCGATGAAGAATCCGAACAAGAGGAGGAGGAGGAGGCCGAAGAAGTACCCCAGCAACCCGAAATACCGGAAGTCCTAGAACAGGATGACGCAGAACCCGAACCTCCCACTGGTTCAATTGCGGAACCCATCGAGCCACAGCCGATCCAGGTCCCTTCCGATGCAGAAGACTTTGAATATCCCCCCACCCCTCCCCCCCAAGAACCGGAGCTGCCTGAGAAGATTCCGTCACCGGACCCAGTACCCATCGAAGTTGTCCCACGTTCACCTACTCCCGTAATCGAAGAAGCACAACCCGCGTCTCCGGTTTTCGATTTCCAGTTACCCCCGCCGACTCCCCCCCACCACTCTCCTACACCCACAATTCCAAAATTCGAGGAGGACCAAGACACCGTCGTTGATGTTATGAACATTTCTGATGAAGAGGAGGTTCAATCGTCCGATTCCCAGAACGACATCCTCCCTCGCACTCCCTCGCCCCCGATCCCCAACACCATCGATACTACCCTTCCCTACCGTGGCCCTGATCAACCCATGATTGTTGCCCCTCCTTCCCCCGCTCATGATCCTCAATACAACTTCGATGAAGAATTCGCCTTCGACTCTGTGAAACCGCCAGTAAAGGAGGGTTTGTCCTATACCCTTCCACTCCTCAACTCTCTGCCCCCGGAGTTCCGCAAGAAGAATACAAGGACACAGCGGAAGCGGGAAAAGGAAAGGGAGCGGACTGAAGTGAGGAAAGACAGAGAGGATTGGGCACCGATGGGAATGGCAAAGTGGCGAGCTCTCCTCCGAGCAAACCCCACATGGCAACACCTGGCGAGGTCAACGAAATCACTCACCACCAAGGATTGGAATGTAAGTCCTGACCGTACTCTCGATTTCCGCAAATTCTCAACCCCAATCAGGTTGCTCTGACCGAATTACGGCTCATACGTACATTCGACCGGATTGATATGCTGAAAGACTCGGGGAGATGGAGTTTTCGTCAACCCAAAAAGCAGCGAGGATTGGGAGGCCTCATCAAGACTCACTGGGACTACCTCGTGGACGAAATGGTAAAGAAGGAAGAAGGAAAATATTGATCACACGAGCTGACAGCCATCGGTAGAAATGGATGCGGATCGATTTCCGAGAGGAAAGGAAATGGAAAATTGCCGTCGCATACACCCTCGTGTTGGCTGTCCAGGAGTGGCATGAGGCTGGTACCTCTGAGGAGCGCATCCGGAGAGGTATCTGCATTGTCTGGTCCAAGAACCTTGAGGAGGATATACCTGCCCCTTCTGATGTTGAGGACAATGGAGCTATGCCGATCGACGACCCTCCTCACCATCGCTCGCGTTCAGATTCAATGCATGTTGCTGAAGAGTCTGACGATGGAAGTGACGAGGAGGAAAAGGAGAACGCGATTCTGGCTGATGCCGACACAGCCGAACCAGGAGGAATCGCTGACCCTGAGCTCACCCAGGAACCAGAGAATATGAAGGTCGAGGACAGTGATGACTTCACGACTGCCCTACAAGCTGCACCGACGACCGAACCCCAAGATCAGGCGGGAACGGGGGTTAATTCGTCGCCCCAGGATTCCCGCGAGGGTTCCGATCCGACTCCGACAGGTTTGAGGGTGACCTCTGAGAATCCCATGATGTCATTCGCGAATAATGGGCTGTCCGCTGCGACGCAGGGGGCTATGAGGGAAAGAGTCGCTTTCATGGACTTGAATAAGGTCTTCCTTGACGCCGATGATTTGGGTTTGACAAACTTGATTCCCAAACCCTCGTCTGAGGTGCCCCCCGATTATGCCTTACCAAACATCGATCTTATCGCACTTTTTGGTGATGTCCAGGCTTACGGTCTCCCAGAACCTGTCCCCGCCGCTATCCAGCTGGATATCAAGAAGAATCGGAGGGAAAGGGAGGACGTCAGTCGAAGGCTCGATGAGGCTAACACCACCAAACTCGTTCCTGTGTCAAAATTCATGTTTTGTCGACCGACCCTCATCAGCGCTCTACAACCGTCTCGCCACTGGAGGGATGGAACTTGGACCGGGTTGGACGAATCTCCCGTGTACTCCACGGACGCTCCTCCATTTTCACAAGACTTTGCATGCAGTGAGTTTTCCTCCCAGTGACATATTCCCCGAACGTGATCGTAAATGTCGGGTACAGGTCTATTCGAGCGGAATAATTACAACAATGTCATCATTCGACCTCCTACCTCCGATCCAAAGCGTGTGCAAGAGTCGCGTATAGCCGACCAGCTTTGGACACTGCAAGATGATCAACTCCTGAAGAATCTTGTCGATACATACGGCAACAATTGGTACCTTATCGCCGATTGTTTCAACTCCGTGCGATACGCCGTCTCCACCGATGTCCGCACGAATTGGGATTGTTACCATCGGTTCGTTGCTACGAATTCCAAGCAGGAACCGGACCCACCTCCCAACCAAACATCCCCTAACCAAATGACGACGAGGACGAAGAGGCAATCCACCTTGGGGATCGATACTAACGGAGCAAATGCGGAGAACAGGAAGAGGAGACGACATCTTGTCGTTTTGGATTCTATCCGCCGACTTGCAAAGAAGAAGGACAGCGTGGCGAAGATGTTGGGTGGGCACATCTCTCCACGGTCTCTGAAAATCGTGGTCTGACTACCTTCCGCAGCTGCCCAAACGAAGCGACAGACTGGCATTCACGAGACCCATCACCAGATCAATAACATGCCTAAGCTCACTCCCCAAGAACTAAGTCGCAAGAAGGAGTATTCTGACCTTGTGCTGCGCCGCCAGGCGGAGGAGGTACGGAATAGGCAACTCCGAGAGCAACAAGCGAGACTACAGGGCGCTACTGGGGTGAGGAATTCTGCACGGATTCATTGCCTACTTATTTTTCTTACAATCCATCCAGACTGCCGCCGTTAATCGCGCCGCTCTCCAATTCCCTAATGGGGTTGGACAGAACGTGCCACAAATCAGAGGCCAAGTGAACATCTCACAGCAACAGAGACTTGCCGCCGCACTTCAGCAACAACTCAGTCAGAGTGGCGTTAGGATGTCTCCGCAACAGCAACAAATGGTCCAAGCTCAGGTCAGGGCGTTGGATGCTCAACAACAGGCTCAGATTCAGGCACAAGGTCAATCGGGAACGCCGGCCACTCGACAGCTCCAAACTGGCCAAGCGCAACCCCAACAACCTGCGATTCAGATCCAGACTCACAACCTCCCCTCTCAGCCGGCCACTCAACCGCTCGTTGCCACGATGCAGTTTGCAAACGGCACATCGGGCTCCCCTCCTCCACAGCAGACGGTTTCTTCGTCCACTTCTGGGACACCCGTGAGCATCAACGGCAGCGCGAGTGGGAGCACGAATGGAGGAACTGTGATCCAGAGGCCTGCATCGGTACAAACTCAGGAGGCGACGGCAACACCATCGCCTTTGGACCCTGATACGGCAGCGGTGATTACCTCTATCGGCGCTCAACCCGTCGCTTCCTACTATAACGCGATTCAGACTCTGCAATCCATGTTTGAGGTCAACGATGGCGTCACCATTAACCCCAACGGTAGCGCGCAGACGAGGTTCCAGGTTACACCTCAGGTCGGAGGCGTTGGTAGTCTGTTTTTGACTTCGATGAGCTGACCGATCACACAGGGAGCGCACCGTCAACAGCCACCACCACAGCAACAGCAAGCTCAACTGACCCCTCCACAAAACCATACACAACCGGCTACTTTCCCACCGCAGACGTGAAGGAGTCGTGCCGAGGCCCGTGGTGACGCATTTCTCTCAATAGACCATGCGGGGGTGGATCGCGCCGGGTTGCCTGCCTAATTCGTGGTTTATGTGGGTGGCCCCGTTGGCGACGGCGAGGAAGCACTCCTCCCTATCAGCTAACCTTGGGAGAGTTATTCGGCTGATTCTCATTATTGCCCGTAATCTTGTGTTGTATATTCGTTTTGTAGATGGCGATGTACGAGAACCGCTCTTCCCACTTCTGTTGATGAGCTAATACTATGGTACACGCACTAGATAACCTAGGAACTAATATATTGTGGGCTAGCGGGAATCACTTTTTCGTTCCTTTTGTTCCTCATCATCACGGCCTGGGGTGGCTTTCTTCATGTATACACGCCAATCAACCCCGGGCATGTGAACTGCCCGGTGTATTGGGAAACGACCCGGTGATGTGTGGTTTCGGCTCTCGGGGATTCCGTGCTTGGAGGAGAATTCTCGTGTTCGCTGTGGCTCGAACGGGGGGGAAACGCTGACCCATGATGATCGATAAGCTTCGCTCTCCGGTAACGCCGACTATTGAAAGCGATTAGTCAGATCTTGACCGCTTAGATTGGATCCTCTAAACCTCCGTGCCGCCCAATGGTCGCGCCATCCAGCTAGCTCATTGACGCAAGCATCATAAACAAAGACACCCGGACTCGTAAACAGGATCCAGAAACCACAATTAAGTTGCGAACCAGCCAGCCACCACCTCCGAGGGAAATGGTTCCGTTTGCACAGGGCTTGTCACGACAAATGACCACCCCCGGTTGTTACGGACTTCCGGCGACAGGAACGTCGGGGTGCATCGTTCTCGGGCGGTCCACGAAGAACTGGTCGAACGATCCTCCAATCGATTGACATCGTTCTCATGTGGCGGGTCCGGGGCGATGTCCGACAAAATTGCCGCCCATCCAGATTGTAGTGCCAGGGTCTCGCACAGCCTGCTGGCCATGCCGCTTCCTCCATTCACCTCTAGTTTCTACCATGGTCACAAAGTCGCAGCGACCAAAGCGACCAGATGCTACTCTCTCCTTATTGAATGCGGCCATCGACGCCATGAATATCGCGAAGGATGTATTGGGCATGACACCGGCCAAGGCAGCTTTCGGTTCAGTCAGTGTTATCCTCACTATGATTAGAGTGGGTTTCCTTCTTCTCCGCATTAGTTGTTACTGGATAATGTGTACAGGACTCCATGATCAACGAAGCGGACTATGTTGACCTTGGGCTAGCCTGTGCTGATGTCTGTAGAGTCCTTGACCGGGGGATGCGAGGGAGACGAGTGGATGAACTCGATCAGTCGGTGTTCGGGGCGATTGAGCAGTTGACGACGTGAGTTGGGTCAGCGGTGGACATCCCGGGCGATGCACTTACCGAACTCTCAAACGTAGGGCTGTGGCCGAAATTCAGAGGAGCGTCATCAAGCGGGGTAAACGGAACATAGTCTCTCGACATTTCCACGCGAAGAACGATAAAGAGACAATTGCTGCCTGGAGGCTGGACCTCGACAGGATCCTTCACGTGTTCAATGTGCGTTCCGCCACTTCTGTATGACCGCTGTTCACTAACCCCTTCCAGACCGAGCTTGCGATCAACACAACTCTAGTCGTTTCCGACGTTCGTCAGGGCGTTACAAACGCCCACGCCATCATTTCTGAACTTCAGCACAATGTTTCCGACATCCATCGTACTGTGGTAAAGGGTCAGGAAGCCCAGATCCAAGCCAGGTCAGCTGTTTCGGGTGCCACAAAGTACACAATCTCAAATTTGCATAGCACTCCCCTTGGTGAATCCCCGCCTTCGCCGCCGAGGTCCTGTTTCGGGCGCGATGAACTAATCGAGAATCTCGTTGGTCTCGCGGAAAATCTCACTCCAATCGCTCTCATCGGCGCAGGGGGGATCGGAAAAACAGCTATCGCTCTGACCGTCCTCCACCGCGATCGCATCAGGGAACGGTTCGGAGACAACCGTCGATTCATCCGTTGCGACAAGTTCCCTGCATCGCGCTCTCATTTCCTGAGCCGACTCTCCGATGTCATCGGTGCGGGGGTGGATAACCCTGATGATCTAACTCCCCTACGACCCTTCCTATCCTCAAGAAGGATGATCCTCATCCTCGACAATGCCGAATCCATCCTTGATCCAGAGGGAACTGGCGCTCAGGAGATATTCCCAATAGTGGAGGAGCTGAGCCAGTTTGAGACCATATGTCTTTTCGTCACCTCTCGCATCTCCACGGTCCCCCGACACAGCAAGCGTCCGGCCATCCCCACATTGTCGATGGAGTCGGCATGCGACATCTTCTACGGCATCTGTGATAATGGCGGTCGGTCCGATATTGTCAACGACCTTCTCAGACGACTGGACTTCCACGCGCTCTCGATCACACTACTCGCCACCACCGCATCTCACAACATGTGGGATTACAATCGACTGTCCCAGGAGTGGGAGACACACCAGGTCCGGGTGCTTCGGACCGACTACAACGAGAGTTTGGTAGCAACCATCGAACTTTCGCTCGCTTCACCGACATTCTGCGAACTCGGCCCCGATGCCCGTGACCTCCTCGGCGTTGTCGCCTTCTTCCCTCAAGGCATTGACGAGAACAACCTCGACTGGTTGTTTCCTGCCATTTCAGACAGAAGAACCATGTTCGACAAATTCTGTGTCCTTTCTCTGGCATATCGAAGTGATGGATTTATCACAATGCTGGCACCGCTTCGAGACTGTCTCTGCCCCAAAGATCCAGCATCGTCTTCACTCCTCCAGACAACCAAGCACTACTACTTCAGCCGGTTGTCAATCGGTGTCGATCCTTCCGTGCCCGGCTTTGAAGAAGCACGATGGATCGTATCGGAGGATGTCAATGTCGAGCACCTGCTCGATGTTTTCACAACCATCGATGCGAACTCTATCAGCGTCTGGAAGGCCTGTGAACACTTCATGGAGCACCTCTATTGGCACAAAAAACGGCTTGTTGTGCTGGGGCCAAAATTTGAAGGGCTCCCGGATGACCATCGCTCCAAGCCGGCATGCTTGTTCGAGCTCTCACGGTTGTTCGAGTCAGCTGGAAACAGAGCAGAGCGTAAGCGGCTCCTCGTTCAAGCATTGAAGTTATGGAGAGGGTGGGGTGATGACTTTTGGGTTGCTGATACGTTGGGATTCCTAGCTATGACAAACCGGCTGCTCGGCTGCTATGTGGAAGGGATCCAGCAGGCAAACGAAGCATTGGAAATCCACAAGCGGCTCGATCACAGATACGGGGAAGTAGAAGATTTGCAAACCCTTGCTTGGTTGTTTTTTGAGGACAAACAGTTTGCGGCCGCAGAAGCAGCCGCATCCCGAGCTATCAATATCGATCTTCAACCTGGTGACGGCGGTCAGTCCCGGACCTGCAAATGCCACCGCCTCCTTGGAAAGATATGCGACTCGAAGGGCGAGACAGAGAAGGCCATTGAACACTTCGAGATAGCACTCGGGATCGCATCATCTCTCAACTGGCGCAATGAGCAATTTTGGGGTCATCTCTCCCTGGCGGACCTGTTTTTCGACAAACAGAGATTTGGTCATGCCCACGCTCAAATCGAGCGTGCCAAGGCGCATGCGGCCGATGGCTCGTATTATCTGGGCCGGGCGATAGAGCTGCATGGTCAGATTTTGTTCAGGGAAGGCAGGTTCGAAGAGGCGAGGTCTGAGGTTTTGCGTGCCGCCGATGTGTATGGGAAGCTTGGGGCCGCAGCGGATGTGGAGGAGTGCGGAAAGATCCTCAGGTCCATTGATGAGGAAATGAAAACGGTAGTTGAGTCTTGTGAGTCGGATTCCAGCGGTTCCCGATGACCCCCCCCTGAATAATGTTATTCCCCACGCTGGTTAAATCTCTATCCCCAGCCCAGGTTCTAGACACCGTCCCATGAGTTTTTTCAAACGCACCCTTCCACGAGGCGGCAACCCTCCATCGCATTCTTGAGCACAACGTTCTTCGTAATTACTCCGGACACGACCTCTTATCCCCCTCTCGTTCCCAAAAACGCTCTGCCATTATTGTTGACCTCGCGTCTCACACGTTTTATTGCCCACTACTCGCTACACTTAAGTCTCTATTCTGTATTTCCCGACACCTTTCCCATGTGTTATTTACGTTGCTTTTTTGATGATGCATGGTTGCGAACCTATAACATGACCACCGCTGAAGCTTGAAACCTTGGGTTTGAGAGCCAAAACCACCCCCTTATTAGTTGTGACACGCATGGCAGCATAGTAAGGTGGACTAACCAGAACACGAAGATAGCTAAGTATTGCTCCGAGCACATACACAAGAGAGAGCCTGTTCAGCACAAAGCAAAAGGCGGAACGGCAGGCAGAAAACAAGGGGGAGAGAAGAGGGCAATACAAACGTCGCGCCCTTATATGTAGATAATCGTACAAATCCACCTTCGAGAGTATGTGAAAAATGTCAAAGCTCCCAAAGCTCCATCCCTTGAGGACCCCCGACCTAGGCACCTGGAATGTCCAAGAACTTACCCGCCACCAAACACTCCTTTACCCACGGGATGTGGAAACAGGGAGGCCGATCGACCTTGCCGGCAGCGTTGAACTTCTTGACTTCCTCCATGTCCTTTACAAGAACGTAGTCGTACTCGGTCATCTTGAGGGAGGCGTGCTTCACGTCCCACACCGCCTCAACCTGATCAGCGCCCATAGCGAGGATGATACTGGGTAGTTTGCGCGTGG
>Ga0307516_10005889_pt1 | contig 14507 bp, 14 predicted proteins | sample 19_EM_MG_FD_203310 | JGI IMG/M metagenome (GOLD analysis project Ga0307516, IMG submission 203310) | Populus trichocarpa ectomycorrhiza microbial communities from riparian zone in the Pacific Northwest, United States - 19_EM | ecosystem: Host-associated > Plants > Roots > Unclassified | place... | reverse complement strand
CGCCGCGCCCCCCGCCCGCCCCCGCCCCCCCCCCCCCCCCCCGCGCCCCCCCCCCCGCCCCCCCCCCCCCCCCCCCCCCCCCCCCGCGGCTCACGTTCCGAACCCGCGGTAGAACCGCAGCAGACCCTCCTCCTTCGCGACCCGCATCGCGCAGTGCAGCGTTCCGCGGTACGGCAGCTTCCCGTCCGGCCCCTTGGTCTGCTTCTGCAGCCGCGTCTTGACAAAGTCGAACGGCAGACTGAAGAACGAGGCGAAGAAGCCGGCGACGGCGCTCGCGCCGAGGTTGCGGAACGCCTCCTGGCCGCGGACGCCCTCGAACGCGCCGTACGCGGCCAGCTGGGCCTTGGTCTCGGAGTAGAAGGCGAGCTGGCCAAAGTTGAGCGCCATGGCGCGGGCGACGGTGGGGATGCAGCCGTTCCAGAGGGCCAGGATGCCCTCGCTCCTGGTGATGCGCGTCAGCGCGTTGACGACCGAGGTGTAGTTCTTCCTCTCGGCGGCGGGACGCATGCCGTCGGACTGCATCCGGATCAGCGCCAGATCGGCGGGGTTGCCGAGGATGGCGCCGAGACCGCCGGCGGCGAGGGAGGCGCCCGAGCGCTCGGCGAAGGTTACGTGGCGGTTCTCGGCCTTCGCCTTGGCGGAGAACTTGCCCATGAACGTGCTGAAGAAGCCCATGCGAGCAGTGGTGTAGCTGCGAGGCGCCAGTGTTAGCGCGCGCGCGCGGTGCGAGATGCGTGCTGCGGGGGCGGGGGGTGGTTACACAGCTTGTCGCAGCAGGCCAGCGGACAGTCCGGAGTAGAGATCGAGGAACCGGCCCTGGGCGATGATGTCACGGGTGATTGCGAACGGCGAGGGCCGGGCGGCGGCGGAGAGGCCTTCGCCGGCGAGTTGCAGACGGACCTAGCGCCGGGGTCAGTGCAGGTTCGGGCTCACACGACAGAGCTGCGCGGCGCGACTGTTGCCGGAGAGACAGCCGTCGCCGAGTAGGAACGCGAGCCGTAGTAGCCCCGCACGGCGACCACAGCGGGAGCCGGAATGCGCACGCACCTTGACCATGTCGACCGGCTGGATGATGGACGTCGCGATCATGCCCGCGGCGCCGCCGTTGACGAACGGCAGTGCGGCGGCGACGAGGGGGCTCCGCATGAAGTCGCCGCGCCGCGCGGAACGGGTGGGAGCAGCTGCCGACATGGGTCGGACGAGACCGAGGAGATGGAGGACGGCGAGACGAGCAGCGGACAGGGGCGAGGAGGAGGGGAGGGGAACAGCGGCGGGAGAGGAGGGGATCGGGGAGAGGGAGGGGAGGGGGATCGCGGAGGAGGGGAAAGGAAGAGAGAGGAGAGGGGGAGGGGCGAGTAAATAGGAGGGCGAGGAGATGCAGCGGGGGAGCCGGGAGGGGAGTGGGGGGGGGGCACGGTTGCGTCTCCGATAGACATTGGGCCCAGACGGCACGAAGGGGCAGGCAAGCGACAGCAGGCGGGGCGCATGTGGAAGGTCTCCCGAAGGAGGGGATCGACGCCGCGGGCGAGCTGGAGGGATAATAGAGACTCGCGGCGACCGCACTTAATCACGCACGCGAGCAGTGCATCGCGATATCTTTGCGCTGGGCGCGGGGATTGCTGTTGGCTATTGCCGCAGCAACAGTGGGAGTGCAACGCCGCTGGATTCCGGCCGAATATCTCTGTATCTAATCCATCGATCGCTTCGTGCGTGGGAATGTAGACTATGGTGCATAGTTCCCGAGTTTGGCTACTGTGGTACATAGTTCCCGAGTTTAGCTCGGCGTGCGCCGGTGGAACTGGCCGATCGGCGGCGCCGAGCTGGGCGAGCCTCCTCTCCACCGAAGGCCAGCGAGGGGATCCGTTCTCCGCCAGCTCTGCGCGGAGAGAGTGAGTGCGTGCGCGCATGTGCTGCTGCCGTGCCACTTCAGCTGCCCGGGTATGCGCAGAGCGGAACCGGCATCACCGCCCCCCCCCCCCACTGCTGGCTTGGCGCGCTCTCGGCAAACGAACCGTCCAGAAAGAGAAAGAAAGAAAAAAAAATGAAGGTCGCACGGCAGTCGGCTCCGCGGCCCCCACGCCGCCATCGCTCTCCTCCCTCTCTCGCATTTTGTCCACCGCCATCGCTCTCCGTCTCGCATTCTCGTCGTCGTCGTCGTCGCTCGGCAAATCACGAGCCTTTTTTGCCGGCACAGCCACACTATTTATTTATTTTTTATTTATTTTCCGGATCGCAGTGATGACACATATCTATCATCCTCGACGAAACAAAGAACTTTTCTCGTCGCACGGCAACAACTGCTCTCACTGCCCAGACTATCTCCACCCTAATGTGTCCCCCCGTGCCCAGTTTTACCAGTGGAACGACTACATAGGCAGGTAGGTATGCACATACCTACGCGTCGTTTCCATCCAGAAAAATCTCTGACGCAGGACTGCAGTCACTGCCACGCTCTTCCTTTCTTCCAGCATTTGCACTGGGTCGTTTGCTCTTCCTTTCTTCCAGCATTTTTGCACTGGGTCTTTTGCTCTTCCGCAGACGATATTCGTATCTAGCGATGAACTACTTGCGCCGCACCCTGCCCGTCGAGTTGCGTTTCCATCCGCCCCGGTCCAACGAGCGTCGATCAATGGCCGAATTCTTGCGGGGGGGGGGGGGGGGTTACCGAACTACTGGACAGGTTTCTCCGGTCGCAATGCATCTCTCTAGATATGTACATATCTACTCTATACATAGGCAGCTGCCAGCTTGGGCAGCATCGGGCTAGCCACTCTACATAGTCCTGCAAAGCTTCCAAGCGAAGGTCAGCGGTGCTAGGACGGCAGTCCCCACAACGCGTGCGCGGGGTGTCATGGAAGAAGACGACGAGGACGAGGACGAGGAGGAGGAGGACATTGCACGCGCTATTACTGATTGCTCGAGTTGTCGTGAAGGCAGCGTGGTTGCCCTGTGCACAATTATTCCGTTTTATTTTATTTTATTTAATTTAATTCAAATCTGACGGCACATGTGGCTCCGAAAACGGACTAGCGTTCCCAGCGCACGACTCGATTCCGTCAGAATCCGTCTCCGTTGTCCACCGTTGCGCTCAGCCACGCCCCCATGCACTCCGCAACTCGTAGCGTAGACTATACATAGATAGCGTATCTATCTACATATGTATCTACATCTATCTAGACTAGACTAGATATCTATGTACTCTACATAGATATGTATGACTCAGCGCATATCTATCTATATAGCATGGTTGCGGGGTAACTAATGGAGTTGGCAGGGGTTGTTCGCGGCATCTTCCGCGTCCGCCTCCGTCCGCACCAGCGCTGGGATCGGACGGCGTGCTCTCCCGCCGCCACCAGCCAAATCTATGTGCATGCATGCATACATACATTGTAGCGGCTCGCTCGGCCAGCCGGCATCCCACCGCAGAAATCCCGCCAACAGCGGGCAGATACCTCGACTGCTCTATACCTATATCTACGTAGATCCCATCATACATAGCTGCTAGCTGTCGGCGTCGGGTCGGGCGCAGCACCCGCGTCGGAACCGCGCGAGGTATTATATGTACAGTAACTATAACCGAACTCGGGCCGAGGAAGCAGCGACCTATTGTATGTACGGTAGATAGCATATCTAGCTGCCCTGCCATCCACCACTCTGCGGACTGGATATCTGCGGACGAGATAATCCGGCACGCGCGGGATGCGGCGCCGGCGACGGGGGCGACTCGATATCTACTTAGCTGTGGCCCGCAGACCCGAACGATATGTAGAGTACATGCCCGCCACGGAGAAAAGGCACACAATGCCCGTCGTTTTGCTAAAATGGGGGGGCAAATTATACCTAAAGTACAGTGTACATATAAATTAAATGAAAAAAAAAAAAAAAAAAAAGAGAAGGGTGGCTGGTGGCTTCGAGTTTGCGGGGTGTGATGGATTATCGCTACATATCTACGACTGCCTCTCTGCCTGTGCCTGTGCCCGTCTCCGCCCCAACTATCGATGTAAGAGAAACCAGCCGTCACGATGACTCTGATTCCCCTCCACGGTCCTCCGTCCGTAGATAGCCAATCTCGCAGTCGCTTCCGGGTCGGTAGTAACATATGTACGTACACTATCGCATCGGCGTAGGCGTGGTGTAGTTTTTTTTTTTTTTCGTCTTTTTTTTTTTTTTTTTTTTTTTTATCTAATCGTGGTGTGGGCACCCCGGCGGGTAACTATTGCGCATCTACCAATTTGGCAAAACGACGGGCATTGTGTACATACATCATATCTAGCACGACATGGCCGGCTGGTTGGGATGGCTGCACGATGTGAACGACGGGGCCACTGGCTGCGTGCCCCCCCCCCCGGGCCGATTGCGGCGTCACGAGGCATCACCCGCCGCTTCTGGTAATCTAAAAAATTCCCGGCACCGCAGACCTACACCGACAGCTAAAGTACTTGCAGCTTATGCCTGTGGCTGTCGCTGCCGTCCACCTGGATCTACAGACCCAAGAGATCCCAGTCCGGTTCTTCGTCGTCGTCGTCGTCTTCCTCCTCTCCCAGCGAGCGCGATACACACGCGTCCGCTTCGGCGACCGGAAGAAACCCGCCGCCGCCAGTCTCCTCCTCTTCGTGTGCGGCGCTCGGAGTGGCGGGTAGGAAGCCCCCACCGCCGCCACTACCACCATGGCCGTCTTCCACTGGAACGGATCCACAGCCGTGGCCGTCATCCGGTAAGAACCCTCCTCCGCTGCCATCTCCCACTGGAACGGATCCACAGCCGTGGCCGTCATCCGGTAAGAACCCTCCTCCGCTGCCATCTCCCACTAGAACGGATCCACAGCCGTGGCCGTCATCCGGTAAGAACCCTCCTCCGCTGCCATCTCCCACTAGAACGGATCCACAGCCGTGGCCGTCATCCGGTAAGAACCCTCCTCCGCTGCCATCTCCCACTGAAACGAAACCGCCGCCACCACCGCCGCCCCCGTCCTCGTCAGCCAAAAAGCCACCGCCGCCGCCGCCGCAGTCCCCCACCAACGCCCCTTCCGCCTCCCCTCCCCCGTCTACAGCCGCTCGCCTGATCCTTCTGCTCCTTCTCCTGACGACCTCCTCATCGTCAATGTCCGCCAAAAAGCCGCCCTCCTCGTCTCCATCCTCCTCTTCCCCAGTCTCTTCATCCTCCTCTTCCCCCTCGTCTTCGTCCTCCTCTTCCCCCTCCGATTGAACCCTCCGTTTGCTCCGCCTCTTCGCACCCGGCCTCTTGCCGTCGGTCGTGAACCGCGCCACAGGAATCTCGTCGCTCCCCACCCCAAGTCGCTCTCTGATCCTGAGCCTAAGCAGCCACCTCCCCCACAGTCTCAGTGCCTCCAGCCCCCTCTGTCTCTCGGCCTCCATCTCGGCCTCCCACTCGAACCCCTCCACAACCGCCTCGACTGCCTCGCCGTACTCACTTGCCACGACCACACCCTTAACCAGCGGGCTGGCGATGCGATTCCTGAACTCGAAGCCCGTGACCACGTCGACGAAGTCGATGCCCAGGATCCTCGCGGCGTTGCGCGCCGTTTTGTGCGGAATGTGGACTCCGCCCGCGGGCACCATCGACGGCACAAAGACGTCAAGGTTTCCGAACCGGTTCTTGGGGACGATGCCGTTTACGACGGGCGGCGGGGTGTAGAATTTCGTTTGGGCGAGAGCGAACATGGGCTGGTGCGGCAGCGCTTCGTCTTCTTCCTCTCCCCGGCCGTCGTCTCCTCTCCGCGCTCTCGTTCTCGGGGCCGTAAATTTCAACGGAATCTCGTTCTCCAGCGCTTCGCGGCCGAGCTTGTACCACTGCTCGACCGTCTTCACTTCCTTCACGTCCTGCCTCCGGAACACGGTCTCGGTTCTTCCCTTGCCGCTCTGGACGGTCCCCACTTTCCTCTCGGGGCTGATGATCTGGTCTCGTCTGAGATGCCTCTTTAGCGCAAAGACCGGATGGTCCCTGAAGTCCTGCACCGCCTTCGGCATAGGCTCGTCCAGCGAGAGCTTCGCAAACTCGGCGGCCTCAAGCTGATCGCGGTCCTCCGTGTAGCCGCGATGGAAGTTCCGGCGGAGGATGCGGCGGAACCAGCTGTCGCCGCCTTTGGTGGAATGAACGCGGGAGCGCCGCGTGCGTGCCAATAGGTAGGCGGCGTAACGACGGGTTACGTCGGTGGCGTGAGATGTGTCTTCGAAGGCGAGGACATAACTGAGAGTGTTTCGGAGATCTGAGAGAGGGGGTTCCAGGGCGGTGGGCGTAGCGACGGTGCGCGTAACCAAGGAATCGACAGTTATCCAACGTTGTGCCGGGACCGACCAAGCCTCTACCCAGAACACGGGGTAGTCGCTTGCTACGTGATCGATCGGAGCGGGTTTGGGCCGCGGTGCGCTCGGCGTTGGCGGGACCACATAAGGGGCGCGAACGATGGGATGGGCGAGCGTGCTGGTACGCCGTGATGCGGCAGTGGGTGAGTTTTCTGGCTCCGGCGTGGCGGCGGAAGCGGCCGTCAATGCCGTCATTCGGGCCGCTGGAGCCTTCTGTTTGAAGGTGAAAGGGAGGACCTGCAGAGAACACACGAGGCGTGTCTCGATACCGGCCGAGCGCAGCAACGCGCAGAAAAGCTGTGCACCGAGGTCGCGAGACCCCGTGAGCGTGGTGGACGCACGTATGAAGTCTGCTTTAGAAACCAGCTCTGTGCCCAGCGGCGTCGACCACTGCGGAACCCATAAGCCACAGCCCAGCGCGGGAAGACTACGGACGGAATACCTTTTTCAGAGCTTCAGCCTCCATCCATTGCGTAGCCGTCAGACCTCGCCGCGTAATCGTGAATTTCTTCCGAAATGCAGCGGCAGCCTCCTTTAGGCCATCGATCAACATCTTCGACCTGCGGAACTGCTGGTCTGCAGGGTCGTGGTGCAGCTTAGCGTAGACTTTGTCGGGGAGCAGCGGCCGTAGGTTCTTCTGCACTTCGTCGTTATTGCACCATCGATTCCGCAGATGCACGTGGAACAGCAGACACAGCAGGTGCAGCTTATGCGTCTCGAGTCGGATCCTGCGATCCACGGCTGTGATCTTGCGACGAGCCGTGGCATTGACCGGTTTCGAAGGCGACGGATCTCCGAGGACCAAGTTCAGCACTGTGGACCTTGGCTCCTGCTCTGATTCTGGTAGCGACTGCGAATTCATGATATCGCAGAGACCGACCGCTTCGGGGGAGATACAGTCAGCATGTGGCTCGTAGCCTGTGGCGCGAGGAATAAAGACACACGTTTTGAGCTCAGGTCCACATCCTCCCAGTCGACATCACTGTCGTCACCGTCATCGTCTTCACCATCTTCGTCCGCGTCGTCGTCGTCGTCGTCGCCACCAACATCGTCCGCCTCGACTTTCGGTACCAGTACGACGGTCCGCGCGCCCAGCCCGCCCTGATCGCCCGCCTCCGCCTTCCGCCGTCTCTTGGCAGCCCTGTCCTCCTCTTGCCCCTTCTCTTTCCTCTTCCCCGGCTTCTCCTGCTCGTTCCGCGCCACGCGCTCCTTCGCCTCGTCCTCCGCCAGCATCTCCCGAAACACGTCCGGCACGTCCGGCTCCGTCTCTTTCCTACGACCACGCGTAGCGCGCCCCGCCGCCGCCGCCGCCGACGACGACGACGACGAGCCCGCGGCCTTTCGCGGCGTGTTGGTTCCGGTGGCGACAACGCGACGACGTTTCGGTGGCATGTTTCTTTTTTTTTTTTGTCTTTTCGTGATGCTGTATGTGTGCGGTATTTGATAGCGAAGTACCTATCTACTTCTTCTACATCGGCGGGCGCGAGGGCACCGCCAGGAAGACGTGATGATGACGTCTGAGTCACCAGTGCACGTGACCAATATCTAGTCTAGATACCTGCATAATTGGTTAGCTGATGGGTTAACTACCAGTTACACGGCGATACGATGCGGGTAGATGTTCTACATACATAAGTAACGGCATAACTCAAAGAGAGGGTAGAGGGAATACATAAGATAACTCATGGACGGGATAGCTGTGCTGGCGCGCTACTTCCAGGCTGCGTAGTGGTTTGCCAAAAGGATTTTGCATCTCACTACATATGATCCCCACCCTTCTTTTCTTTTCCGGAGTCACGTGCCTCCGTATCCGCCTCCTCCATCGGGGATGGGCGGGTGATGGTCCTGGCGGTGGTTGGGCCTCCCTGCCTTCTTATGTGGGTATACTTCTCCTCCCAACTCCGGTCTCTGTATATTTGCAGCAGTAATTGAGGCCTGGATTGTGGCATCACTACCCGGGACGGGAGATGGATCAACCCCACAGCGGTGGAGGGTAATTCAAGAGCACGCTTCACGAAAGATCAAAGTAAGAGACCTTCAAATTCCCCAGTGCACCTGACCAACGGACCGTGTCCCCCCACCTCGAAGTTTTCTCAAGCATTTCGAATAGGGAGGGGAAAAAAACCAGAGATTATGTACGATCCTCGCAAGTCCAGCCAACTAACTACCTCCTTGTGCAGATAACTACTGCCGTGTCCGGCACCGAGTCGATTCCGAGTCAAAAGCCGGTCCATCGCCGAAGAGAGGCCGGCCAATTTTGTTCCCCAGGCAGGAAACGTAGTCGAGTGGCTCCGGATAATGGGCGGAGACCGAGCGAACGCGCGATGCCCAGCACGAGCGACGGCCTCAAGCCGAACTCGATGGACATCTCGAAGGCCCTGAAGCCCCTCCAGGCTCTTCAGCAGATCGATGGAGAGGGGCACGCCGTCCTCGCTGGCATCCACGTGAACGGCCAGCATCACTGCAATAATGTAGGCGGCGGGGGGGTCTCTTTTTCTGGAGTCGGCGCCGTCCTTGGAATCGCTTCGAAATGCGGCTTCCAAACGCGAGGGCTGCAGCACCCCCCACCGTCGCGATATCAAGCACTCCCGCGGAATCGAATCGGAGCTTGTCCAGACACGCGGTAACGAACCCCTGCGTAAACGATATTGCAGCCTGGCGGTCGTTGGCTCTCTTGGACGCACCGCGGGCCGCTGGGACGAGAACCCACGGCACAGAGCACACCTATGTCCCGAAGTCCGTGGTGGATGAGAGGCGCCTCCGAACCGCCCAATCGTGCCGTACAAGAATCCCCGGCAGCTGGGCATGGGGCAGCCTCTTGGTATCCAGAAGCAAACGGTGGTGAGAGATCCCGATGGCGTCGGCAAAGCTGGCAAACGTGTCGGCGTCTTTGTTCGCCGTGCTATCGCCGCCGGACCGGTATATGGACACGCAACAAACGCCCGCCGTAAACACGGCCGTGGGCACCAACGGCGCCCTGAATCACTTGCCTTGCGATCGGCATGCGGAGAAAGCTTTGTCGGAATCCGGCCGGTGGCATCGTCGGGATGAGGTTTGAGCGAATCCGCAGCGCCTCCGTCGACTCCGTCACTACCCTACAGTCCGCGCCAGCTCTCGAACGTGGAGAACGGGCTGCCTCCACCCAAATCCGGCCAGGCTCAAAAAAATAAGCACGGAGCTTCAAGCCCGAGTGCTGGATTGTGAAGCAGACGGGTGGAAGATGAACGCTATCGCTACGAGGCCGCCGGTCACTCTGTTCTTGCCGTACCAGCACACGACATATGTACCTAGGTAACACCACTTGTGGGCATGCAGCACCTTTCCGGTTGCGCAGGGGGGAGACTGTCTGGAGCGCTCGGGACGTATCGTCAGACATGCTTAGTCGAATTGATAATGATGTGAAGGGGTAGTACCTAAAGATCACCGTCGACGTCGACGTCGAGATCATTTGCTGTCGGGAAATAACAATATCTAGAGTAAATGGAGCTTGGCTCACACTAGTTAAGCGCCAACGTGGCCTTGTGGTTAAGCGTGGCTGGCGCGACAACCGCCCACGTGGAGTTCTCCCAGGGAATCACTCGATCGTTAGGTAGAGTACAGGTCACATGATGGGGCTGACGTCCACCCGGAGTGCGTGCCTGGCGAGCGCCCCGCAGAACCTCAGTAGATCTACGGAAATAGATATTGCTTACTTGGGTACCTGCTTGCATACTTCTTATTAATTACGTAGATACCTTCTCTCAAGATGCCTTATGCAGATTCTCCTCTCTCCGGCGACGGAAGCGGTACAATAAAGGTGCCCGTCGTCCATACCCGTCTACCTCCTCTCAGCTCAGAGCTTCCCACCACTGCCACCACCACCGCAATCGCCGTGGCCGACAGCACCAAGAGGCTTGCCTCGAGGTACTACCAGCTAAAGACAGGACACGCCCGCTGGACGGTACCTGCACAGGACTAAAGCTCGCCCCGATGCCCAGTGCTGGTGGTGCAAGTGCCCCTCGCAAACGAGAGACCACCTCTTCAAGGTGTGTCCGGAATGGAAAATGCAGCAGAAGATTCTGTGGGCGGAGGCGCTGAAGGAGACCAAGAGGTGGAAGAGCAGGTGGACGGTCCGGGACCTGCTGGCCGATGGGAGATGCGGGCGGGCAGTGCTGGACTTTCTCTCCTCTACGGACGTGGGAAGGCTGGCGCCGCCGCTGGAAGAGGGAGGCGACGCTGGAAGTGAGGCGTCCGAGTGGGAGCTCCGGGAGTGCTGGGAGCGGGAAGAGGAGCGGGAGGAAGAGGCGGAGACGCTGGGTGCTGTGGAGGAGGGCGGGGAGGAACTGCCACTGTTCCTTCCCACCCCCTCATTCGTGGCATCGGCAGGCGAGGAGTAGGGGACGGATCGCGTGTTTCTTTTGTTCTCTCCTTTGTCAATTCCTTTGGACGCGTCTACTTTCTCTCGGGACGGGCCTGGGCGGAGGGCAAAGGGGGGAGCTTGCAACGAGCCGCCACCGCGCGGACTGCGGACAAGAAAACTAGGCAAAATGTACGCCGCCATGATCTATATAGGTCGAATGCGAGTACGATTAAACAAAAAAAAAACCACCACCGTAATCATGCCGTTCGCCGCCCTCTTCTTCTGTGCCCGCGACCACGATCCAAGCCCGCTCCTCCGTCAGCACCTGCCCATATCGCCGACCCCATCCAATGATCCGTCGTGACCAACTGTGATCGCCACGATTGTGGATACTCCACAAGAAGAGTCCAGTCAGCTGTCCGGGACAGGCCAGTGCTATGGCGGGAACGGTTAGCGAGGAGGACACTACCGTCAAAAGTGTTGTGCCTCTACCTGTTCTTCGATTCGGCTGCCATGTTGCGGGAAGAGGTGAGCGCCGGATACGCCGCTGTAGATGTCAAGTCAAGAGAGCGTTCGGATACACCGGGCGCCGCGGTGGCTAACTCCGAGGACCGGCCATCTCCGTGTATAAACTCAGAGCCTGTATTCTACCTAGTACCAACCCTACTCTGGATGGGCGACTGCTAGGAATAGAAGAGGCCCCGAGCCGCTGTTACACAGGGTCAAGTCGACGACACGAACACTGCACGCAGCCCGATCCGTGCGGTTGCATCAGGATGGTCAAGACCCCACCAGTTCGCAATCCCCAGACCCATCACAACACTTTAACAACCTCATCCCAGCTATGGAGTCGCAAACTTCCGCCACCAATCTTCCTCCAATACCACCGGAGCTTCCTGTCTCTTATAGCCTCGTGAAAGTCGCACTCAAGTCCGGCACAAGAAACGACGCCTGGGCGATGTATCCACACCGCGACAACCTCCACCTGCATTGCGACCCAGCTGCCTACCGTTTCAGGGTCATCTGTGCGGTGCAGACAGTCGCCGACGTCGATATCCGCAGTGTAAGGGATTCGAAGGAGTGCCCGGTGCACATACACTCCCCGGCTTTCACGATGAAATATGCGGGAGGCAGGAATAAGTTGTATCTGAAGTTTCGGCACCAGGGAGACTATGAGCGTGTTGTGGCGTTGCTCGTGAGGTTAGGAGTGGAAGTCAGGGAAGGGATTGCGGGCACCGGTTCTCGGCAGACGGGAGTAGGGACTCCGGCGCAGCTTGGTATCGAGAGCCAGATCCATTTAGCGATGGAGAAGCAACAGATGGCAGCACTGACTCAGATGGGTTCGACGACAAGCAGCCCACCAATGGTGGGGCCTGAGCCAACACCAAGCTCGACGTACGCTCCTCCGCGGAGCACTCAGCTCCAGTCGAGTCAACCACAGTCACAACCCGACCCACAGAGCTCTTACCAACACGGATTCACCCCCTCTCAGCAATCGCAACAGTCCACCTTTGCGAACCCATATTCGCGACGGATCTCGGATCACTCGTACCCCAGCCAGCACCAAGATACGCTTTCAACCCCGAGTCGCCAGATGCGGGTTTCGGCAGTGGGGTCTCCACTGGATCCGCAGACACGACAGAGGACCTTGACGGAGCCGGAAGCGTCGCAACAGGGTCAAATTTCAACGCAACAGCAGTATGATCCCGAGCGATCTTACGAGTTTCCTGCGCAAATGCACTCTCAGCAGCATCAGGTCGTCAAGTACTCCGACCGTCGGGATTATCCCGGGAGCCAGGGCCCACTCCAGATCACCCAGATGCAGCATCCGGCCCCATACTCCAGTTCCTCTACCCTCTCTCAACCGCGCAATTTCGAACACCAACACTCATTACCCTCTCAAGCGTTCGAGCCTCGAGATCACGCAAACGGGACCCAGCCCCGCTTTCCCACTCCCTTCACTTTGACTCCAGACGAGGAGGGAATTCCACCTCCACGCATGCCAATCTCTTTCACCCAGCGGAAAGTGTTGCCAGATGTGTCCATAGAGGAATATCTTTCGCTCCCACCTCTCCCAAAGCCGACTATCGTACCCAGACCCAAGAGGTTGCTGACACCTGAAGCTACGCCTAGTACGAAGAAGAGCGCACCGGCGGAACCTAGGGCTAAGCCGAAACCAGAAGCGGTGACTGCGGTGGCGAGCAGTAGTGGGCGCGAAGGAGTAGCTGTCGAAAATCCGAAAAAGCCAAAGGAGACTGCCGGTGTCCTGCAGGCGGGGGCTTCGGGTGTGGGCGCGGAGAGTGTTGCCGACAAGGCTCAAGATTGGAGCGGTCAGCGGGAAGAACCTGCGGCCATCCCCAAAGAAGCGAAGAAACCGGCGAGGTCGAGGGCAAAGCCGAAGCCCAAGCCCAAGGTGGTGGAGGAGGAAGTTGCGGGCTTGGCAACTGAATTGGTTGGCGATAAGGCTCAGGATAGGGACACCGGGAACAGATCTGCAGCCACGGTCACAATAGCGAAGAAACCGGCGAGATCGAGGGCTAAACCAAAGCCTAAGCCTGCAGTCGTGGAAGCGGAAGCTGCGGACTTGGCAACTGGGATTGTTGGCGACAAGGCTCGGGATAAGAACGCCGAAGGCGGTGGACCGGAAGAAGAGAACAGATCTGCAGCCACGGCCACAATAGCGAAGAAACCGGCGAGATCGAGGGCTAAACCGAAGCCTAAGCCTGCAGTCGAAGAGGCGGAAGTAGCGGGCTTGGAAACTGGGATTGTTGGCGACAAGGCTCGGGATAGAGACGCCGAAGGCGGCGGACCGGAAGAAGAGAACAGACCTGCAGCCACGGCCACAATAGCGAAGAAACCGGCGAGATCGAGAGCTAAACCGAAGCCTAAGCCTGCAGTCGTGGAAGCGGAAGTTGCGGACTTGGCAACTGGGATTGTTGACCCGGAAGAAGAAAACGGATCTGCAGCCACAGTCACAATAGCGAAGAAACCGGCGAGATCGAGAGCTAAACCAAAGCCTAAGCCTGCAGTCGCGGAGGCGGAAGTTGCGGGCTTGGAAATTGGGATTGTTGGTGACAAGGCTCGGGATAGGGACGCCGAAGGCGGTGGACCGGAAGAAGAGAACAGACCTGCAGCCCCGGTCACAACAGCGAAGAAACTGGCGAGGCCTCGTGCGAAGCCTAACTCGGCGAGACCAGTGGCGAATTCACCAGCACGTGAACTTGCTTCCGGGCTCATTACGCCGGTTAGTTCTCTGGAGAGACAAGCCAGTGCCGACTCGAGAACGGTCGGGCACCCGTTAACTACCTTGAGTTCTCCGGGAAGCAGGAAACGAGGGGAACCGCCGAGTAAAGAGCTGCAGCCTAACCCACCGCAGAGGAGACGGATAGTTGTGTCCTCCAATGTGATCCCTCCTACACCCCCGCGGGATGGAGAGGATGCACTCTCTTTGGTTACATCACCTGGAGCATCCATACAGGACCGAGGCTCTCCTCCATCTACTCAGGCCGTTCCTTTGAGCACTTTAAGCCCTACGTCCGCACCAGTTGACGAGCCTTCCTATCTTCTATCAGGCATAGAATTGCTCGATCCCAGGCTCTATACCCTCGCGACTGCCTCGACACTCTTCCAAGACGCAGCACGGCGGTTGGATTTCGAGAATGTTTCGGAAGAGAACCAAAATCTGACAATCAAACTTCTGATCTCCGATTCCAGTTTGGGCCCGCACTTTGCGCGAGTGTTCCAGGCCATCGTCAGGGCGTGTCGGAATCGAGACTTTGTGTGGAGGATGATGGGACTGTCGGCTGTTTCGCTTGAGTACAGTGGTCTGTTGGCGCCGACAAAGT
>Ga0307516_10005888_pt1 | contig 14507 bp, 15 predicted proteins | sample 19_EM_MG_FD_203310 | JGI IMG/M metagenome (GOLD analysis project Ga0307516, IMG submission 203310) | Populus trichocarpa ectomycorrhiza microbial communities from riparian zone in the Pacific Northwest, United States - 19_EM | ecosystem: Host-associated > Plants > Roots > Unclassified | place... | reverse complement strand
TTGACGGTTCCTGACCAAGATGTATATCTGTACGGCGTACAACTGTACGACTCGGCATAGGATCAGTGACTACCTCTTCAGGTGTCAGATGATCTGCCTTCTCAGCACTTGTCTGTATTTTTCCGGGTGCGACTTGTAACCTCGGCTCCGCAATTTGACCGGATTGTCCAGGCGTGCCGACTTCAGGCGCGACTTGACTGGATTGTCCGGGCTTGCCGATTTCGGGTACGACTTGACTGGTGTTTCCAGGTATAACTTGACCGGATTGACCGGGTGTATGCGCGAATTGACCAGTGTTTCCGGGCGCGCCTTGACTGGATTGTCCGGTTTCAGCAACTTGCTCTTCGGTATATATCGGCTCCTGTTCTGGAAGTCGGATCACAACATTTTCATTATCCCTGCATGATATATGAGCTGTTTGATTCTCGTCAAATTCGACATCTGAGCAGTTGACCACTTTCCGTTGCTCTGGATCCCATCTTCTCCAAATCTTTGTGGTATTGTGAAGATAGCCAAGCATCATGCATGGCTTGAAACGAGCTCCCATTTTGGTGTCGATCCTTTGTTCCTTTGGAATCTGTCTGAAGGCAAGGCAGCCAAACCTTCGTAGATGGTGCAGCTTTGGCTTGTCATCTTCCGACTGATCGGCACCGGTGTCGACATTAGTCAAAAGGTGCTCTTCGGCGTGCTCTTCGGTGTACTCTACGGCATCAACATTGGCATTTGTTACACCTTAGTAATCATCTAGAGTACGTAGCTAGGGAGACTCATCACGGGCCTTCAGAAGGACACTAGTCGCCTTCTGACGTACAGGTAATGATGTCAGAGAGTCTAGGCAGGAGATCGAGGAGACGGAGATTAGCTGTCGGCCGAGAAAACCGGACCTAGGCTAACTCCGGTGATGAGGGGGCGAGTGCAAACGAACGGATCTTTCTCAGAGAAAGATTGCGTCACCTCAGGGTGATCGACAGACTCTAGAACTTACACCCCGCACGACTGCATGGCCCTCCTGCAGTACGTGGCTCACCCAGAGCTCTCACCTCAGGGAGAGACGGAGGACTCTGAGCCTAGGGTGCCGCAAGGTGCATGAAACCTCATCTCCCCTTATCAACACCCTGCTATGACCAATGAATCGCCCACGGGGTCCCCTCACCACGGGGGAATCCAAGCCCGAGTCACCAGCGCTCACGCTGGTTCATCAGATCTCACGCTATGGCCTCAGCGATAAAAGAAAGAGGTTTTTCTCGCAAAAACGAAAGAGAAATCAGGACGAACATCCTCACCAACATCACCACCGAACCCACACACAAGATCTAAGATTATTCCGTTGTGAATTATCGAGAGTAGCCTGATTACCTATGATTCTACCCGCACTCCGGTTACGAGACAACCCCAGTGTCACACTATAATCTTGATCTCGAATCACCCTACATAAGAAATTCAGCAACACATGCCCTCATTCGAGCACGTCCACTTCTACCTGCTCGAACTCTCCCACATATTCAAACCCACATCTCAATACTCGCTCGACTACACCTTCTCCTTAATCAACAGCGAGATTTCAAGCTATGAGAAGTGGGACGAAGAGATCAACGGAGCGATACCCTCCGAAGCAATCAATTGCACCCCCGAAAACTGGTACACTCAGTACTGGTTCAACTGCGCGCTTAACGATCTAAGCACTGATCTCGACGGATACGAATTCCGAGAAATCTGCGACTACACATTTTACGACAACGAAACGATATACACAGGACACTTTCTCGACCTATATTAAAAATGGCGTCTACCGACTTCAACATGCTCAGCCTGGAAGCCCCCAGAGATGTACTACAGATCACCAACGGTACGGAGCAGGCGGAAGAAACCTTGGAGGTCGCCAATCCCGCCACATGGCTCCGCGCCCTAGCCAAACAACAAAAGCAAGCAGAACAAGACCTGGGGCAACTGGTCCACCTCTGCGGAAATACGATCGATCACGCCGACCAAAGAATCCAGCAGATCGAGCAAGCCTACCGAGACTTATCGGATGGAACTAGGTACATATATGACCGGTTGAGCGCTAATGAGAGGATCACAGGGGACTGGATCCGAAGTGAATTAGCAAGCGCAGCCAGCGCATATCAGGCCTTTGCGCACAACGTCTGCGGCACCATTATCGAACGAACCCAAGAGGCCGATCAAAAGCAGGTAGGGTAGGCTACGCAGCTAACGCGACTCAATGATTCCATATCATTCCTAGCGGAGGCGAATGTGGCAAGAAGCCAACATTTGGCAAACTTTCAAGGTAACGTGGAGTTATGGGCAGAAGAACACCAAAAGCGAGCGGACGAGCAGCAACAGCGGGTGGAATACCTGGAGCATCAGCTGCAGGAAGCCTGGGAGGAGGCTAGACGACAAGCAGAGGCCCTCCAGCTTCTAGCCGCTCGAATTCCGGTCCCGGAAACCCCCCGGCCTCCGGCACCAGCCTCAGGAGGACTCTCGCCGGAGCCAGCACCATGGCAAAGCCCGGTCCGAGCAACCACTTCGAGCTTGGTCGACGCCCTACAGCAGCTCCGAGCGGGACCTTCGGGTAGCCCCAGCCCCAACCCACAACGACCCCCGGTGCCACCCCGGCCCACAAGAAGAATCCGCCCGCCCGCGTTGTCACCATCGCCCGAAAGAATCCCCATGTTCGGAGGAGGAGGAATGCCACCGCAACCTCCGCATCGACCACTACCACCCCCACCTTCGCCCTCGCCGCCACCGTCGCCTCGACCCACGCAAAGAACGCTGACCACCGAGGAGCTTGCCTGGACAGTAGCCAGGGCAGTGGCAGAGGGCGTAGCCACTGCCACACGAACAACCCCGGCACCAGCCGTGGCCAGGATCAACACATCCCGACTAAAGATGAAGAACCCCGACCCATTCGATGGGAAAAGCACCACCAATTTCAATCAATGGTGGGAGTGGGTTACAATGTACCTAGGATTCTACCCAGAGACCATGGACCGACAAAAGATTGCATGGATAGGAACCCTCCTAACGGACACGGCCCTGTCCTGGCACCTCCATCGTTATAGAGATCTGGGAGAAGCGGACACCTGGGTCAACTACTCAGCAGCAATTCGGGCGGAGTACCACAATGACCGCGAAGCAGCCGATGCTCAGCAAAAGCTGGGACAACTCCGATACCAGGGGTCTATCCGAGCATACATAACGGAACTCCGGTCGCTCAATAACTTCGCCCGGGCGAACGGAGAAAGTTTGCGGGAAAAAGTTGATCTAGCCATGACCGACGCAATCCTGGACATGAGGTTCAGTCAAAATGAAGGAGAGTTCATTGACGACGACGACTTCCTACACGCCACCTACAGAGCGGGCATCCAGGTAGAAAAAAGGAAAGCCCTCAGGGCAACCCGAGAACTGGTCCGATCCGCAGCCCTGCGAAACCCCGAGGCACCCCGGAAGACCCCCTTGTCAAAACCCCCGAATACGGAAGAGAAGCAGAAGGATCCCCAGCAGAAGGACACTCCAAAAACGGACCGGAAAACCCAGTACAACCAACCTGGTCACTGGGCATCAAAAGATGCCGCACTTACCGGCGTCCCAGCCAAAGAACGGGAGGAATACGGACGAAGTAATGACGACTGTTGGCGATGCGGCAGAAGCGGCCATAGGACATACGAATGTTTCGCCGGAAGTACAAAAAAGGGGACCTCCCTACCTATGGCACCTTGGAAGGTCTCCGCAGTACACGGAGAAAAAAGGAAAAGATCGGAGGAACCTGAAGCACCGATCCCGGCCAAACAGCAAAAAGTTGCAGCAGTAGAAACGATGGACACGGCTCCGCTCTGGGAAGAATCCGACTCGGATTTTTAAGAAACCCCGCCACGGCGCCCGGAGGGGTCAGAATCATCATATGCGGGGCTTCAAAACGAAAACCAGGGGTCTCGAATGAGGAACGACCCACGAAAAACCCTCGTAACACATGGCCGGTGATCGACATGCTGCTCCATGTCGGAACACAAAAGAAACCGATAAAAGTCCTGCTGGACACAGGCTGCTCGATAGCCTTGATCAATCAAAAAACGGTCGACAAATGGGGAATCCAGAAAAGAAAGCACAAGGAAGCTCGGACGATAGAAAGCTTCACAGGAGCCACCGTCCAAGGAGCAGGGCAATATTACACGAAATCACTGTGCCTGCAACACCGAAAACACTTCTTCTGGGAAGTATTCGAAATATCGCCGATGGCAGAAGGTATTGACGTCTTTCTTCCATTCAAATGGATGGAGCAGCATCCACCTCAGGCAGCATGGGAGACAAAGGAAATACGATTTAACAATGCCAGGTGCCTGGAAAACTGCGACAAATTCGCAACCAACGACTTCTCATTAACATGGGACGACACCGTAGTTACGAATCCAGAAGCTAGCCTCATAGGCTACGTATCCGCCGCCTCTGACCAGCCGCTGGAGGATGTCCCAATGGAATTCCACCAGTACCTAGGAATAATGAGCAAGGAAGCAGCAGACGCGCTCCCCGAGCACAGCCCCTATGACTGCAAAATTGATCTCAAGGAAGGCGCCACGGTACCCTGGGGACCGATCTACCCGCTCTCAGAGATAGAGCTGCAGACGTTTCGAGAATGGCTAAAAGAGATGGAGAAAACAGGAAAGATACGGAGGTCTACGTCACCTGCAGGCTCACCCATTCTATTCGTCCCAAAACCAAACAGGCGAGGCCTCCGGCTATGTGTGGACTATCGAGGATTGAACGCTGTCACCATTCCCAACCATTATCCACTCCCGTTAATGCAGGAATTACAAGACCGAGTACAAGGCGCTCGGTATTTCACGAAGATGGATCTTAAGAACGGCTTCAACCTTATCCGAATCAGAGACGGAGACGAATGGAAAACAGCATTTCGGACTCGTTACGGCCTGTACGAATTCAACGTCATGCCATTCGGACTAACTAACGCCCCATCAACCTTCCAAGACATGATGAACCACATTCTGTCGGACGTACTTGACATAGGAGTCCTAGCCTATATGGACGACATTCTGGTATATGCCAAAACGGAAAAAGAGCACGACACACTCGTCAAGACTGTCTTGGAGAGACTACAACAAAACGGGCTAGCGGTTTTACCAGAAAAATATGTCTGGAAGGCTGAAGAAGTGGAATTTCTGGGCTATATCATAGGACGCAACGGCGTCAGTATGAGTCAGGACAAGGTGGAAGCAATATTATCATGGAACAGTCCCACGTCCATCAAAGAAACGCAGTCCTTCCTGGGATTTGCTAACTTCTACTGACGTTTCATCCGAGACTACTCCCGAATAGCACGACCAATGACAGAGCTGACCAAAAAATCGGAAACAAAATGGGAATGGACGCCGGAAGCAGAGACAGCTTTCAAGGAACTCAAACACCGGTTCACCACTGCACCCGTTCTCGGCCACTTAGACGCAGCAAAACCGGTAATAATAGAAACCGACGCATCCGACTTTGCCATAGGAGCAGTCTTGTCGCAACGAGACAGCGAGGGAAAATTGCATCCGGTCACCTTTCACTCAAGGAAATTCTCACCCGTGGAGATCAACTACGAAATCCACGACAAAGAACTTCTCGCGATTGTTGATGCATTCAAACATTGGCGCCGATATTGTGAAGGGGCGGAGCACCAGATACAGGTATTCACAGATCACCACAACCTGGAATATTTCACAACTTCCAAAGCGCTCAACCGACGGCAGGCCCGGAGGGCGGAGGAGTTGGCCGGCATAACCTTCCGAGTATATTACCGACCAGGAACACAAAACGGTAAAACCGATGCATTATCGAGACGTTCGGAGTACCGTCCAGAAAAGGGGGGGGTAGAAAACCACCTGATCACGACGGTTTTGAAGGAAAGCCAGCTGGAGAAAAGACGGTCTCAGGTATTCATTGCCTCCTCAGCAAGGCTAACATCCCTCCCAGCAAGAAAATGGAACCCGGACTTCATAAAAAAAGTAAGGAAGGCAGCAGAAAGAGACGCAACCTACCAACAAGCATGGGAAACCAAGGAAAAGGAGGAATTGGCAGGACAAGCGCCGAGAGAAATTGAAAAACTCGACGACCTGTTATATCGAAGGAAGTGGCTATGGGTCCCGGCGGAATTGATTCCGCAGGTTATGGAATCCGAGCACGACACCAAGGTGGCCGGGCATATGGGGCAGGATAAGACCATCGAACTTATCCGACGAAACTTCTGGTGGCCCAAAATGAACGAACGAATCATGGATTTTGTCAGGAGCTGCCCAGAATGTCAGAAAAACAAAGCCTCGAGACACCAACCGTACGGATTATCCTCACCGCTGGAACTACCATACGCCCCTTGGCAATCAATAGCTATGGACTTCATTACAGACCTCCCGACATCTGAGGGATGCGACCAGCTTTGGGTAATCATTGACCGATTCACAAAAATTGCGCACTTCCTACCACTAAAAGAAAAGACGGCAGCCGACCTAGCCAGAATATTCGCCAAAGAGGTATGGCGCTTCCATGGGCTGCCCACGGGCATCGTGTCGGACAGAGACTCGCGATTCACATCGGAAACTTGGAGGGATCTGCTGCGACTCTTAGGGATCCGGCCCCGGATGTCTACGGCATTCCACCCACAGACGGACGGACAGACGGAACGGCTCAACCAGACAATCGAGACCTACCTCTGAGCATTTGTGGGACACGAGTAGGATGATTGGGCAAGGTTGCTCCCGATGGCCGAGTTCGCTTACAATAATTCGGTCACAACGGGAAACGGAATCTCGCCCTTTTACGCCAATTACGGCTTCCACCCATGAACGATAGATCCTCCAAACCCTGATGAGGAACCTATTAATCCCGCCAGTACCGTCTACGCCCACTGGATGAAAGCGGTGCAAGACGAAGCCCGACGGGGCTTGGAAGCAGCGCAAGAACGAATGCGACGATATGAGGACCCAAACCGAAAGCCTCCTCGGGATACCAAGTAGGGGACCTCGTAATGCTTAACGGACGAAATAACAAAACACACCACCCCTCGAGGAAAATGGATCACAAGAATCATGGTCCCTTCCAAATTGAGAGAAGCATCTCCCCCCTCGCGGTATGGCTGACGCTGCCCAGAAAATGGAAAATACACAACGTTTTCCATGTGTCGCTACTCGAGCCTTATCGAACCAGCGAACACCGGACCCCGCCAGATCCGTCGAAAGTACTGCGAGAAGCCGACGACATCGAGCAATCAGAAGAATACGATGTCGAAGAGGTGATGTCGGCCCGAAAGCAAGGATGACGAATTCTCTACCTCGTCAAATGGCTGGACTATCCGGAACGCAAATACTGGACGGAAGAACCATTCGACAACTTTTCAGTAGGCGGTTTGGAAAAACTCCGAGAATTCCATCAACAGAACCCAGATGCGCCGAGGGACTATCGGCTCACCGACGCCTAGACGGGATGTCCAAAAAGGGCCCGACGAAGCATGAGCGATAGTAGGATGAAGGGGTTGGAGGACTTCATCTCACACGGGCAAAAGACCTGCTTCTCAGGCACAAGAACTCGTCGAAGGATACCTCGGACTCGCCCGGATGGGAGCCGTAGGTGTTCGGTACGGAACACCTCTGTATGTACACCTATGAGGGACAGAGGCAGCACCCGGGCACGAACCCCCAGTCGAGAAGGTCACTCTTTCCATGTGTCCCACACCCAGAAAAACATCATATGCACTCGCCCGTGAACAACCGATCTACCCGAAGACGACCGAAACGATTCCGCGCTGAGGTAACTGCCGGGGAAAACAGAACCAGCAACAGGCGGCAAATCCTGGCGGCGAACGGAACACCTCTGTGTGCACACCATTGGCCCGCCCGGCTTGTTCGGGCTTGGTCACTCCTTCCACGTGGCCAATAAAGTCGAGGGTTGACAGGATGCGCACTGGGTAAACTGATGCTTTCGTCTCCATGAACACAGCTGCCCAGCGGGAATCAGCGACAGTAAGAGTACGCACCGGCTTACTCTGAGGGCCCAGCCATTCCGACAGATTACAGAGAATGATGCCCTGATCCGGTGGCTGGGAGGGCTGTAGGGGAGGAGGACTACAGTCACAGTAACTAGGATCCACACGTTACCCCAAGGAAAAAGGGACACGCATAACCTAGAAAACGGGCTACCTAGATAGAAAGAGAAAAGTATTAGCGCTCGGGACGAGGCTAAGAGGGGGAGGAGGTAGTGTTACACCTTAGTAATCATCTAGAGTACGTAGCTAGGGAGACTCATCACGGGCCTTCAGAAGGACACGAGTCGCCTTCTGACGCACAGGTAATGATGTCAGAGAGTCTAGGCAAGAGATCGAGGAGACGGAGATTAGCGGTTGGCCGAGAAAACCGGAACTAGGCTAACTCCGGTGATGAGGGGGCGAGTGCAAACGAACGGATCTTTCCCAGAGAAAGATTGCGTCACCTCAGGGTGATCGACAGACTCTAGAACTTAGACCCCGCATGACTGCATGGCCCTCCTGCAGTATATAGCTCCCCCGGAGCTCTCACCTCAGGGAGAGACAGAGGACTCTGAGCCTAGGGTGCCGCAAGGTGCATGAAACCTCATCTCCCCTTATCAACACCCTGCTATGACCAATGAATCACCCACGGGGTCCCCACACCACGGGGGAATCCAAGCCCGAGTCACCAGCGCTCACGCTGGTTCATCAGATCTCACGCTATGGCCTCAGCGATAAAAGAAAGAGGTTTTTCTCGCAAAAACGATAGAGAAATCAGGACGAACATCCTCACCAACACCACCACCGAACCCACACACAAGATCTAAGATTATTCCGTTGTGAATTATCGAGAGTAGCCTGATTACCTATGATTCTACCCGCACTCCGGTTACGAGACAACCCCAGTGTCACAGCATTCAACTGCTCTTTCTGTAGTCGGCGATGCCAGTGTAGCATTTCATTGTTGACATTCAAACGCTGTTTCTGTAGCCGGCGATACCAGTAGCATTTCGTAAGGTGGCTTGCCATCGAGTGCGCGGCTAGGTGTTTGTGCATGTAGGTAGCTTGCCGTTCGAATCGCTTCCACCCGGAATTGCCTCGGTGCTTGCGAATCGAGCATCATTGCTCTAGCCTTCTCCGTGAGAGTACCGATCATCCGCTCAGCAATGCCATTTTTGTGCTGTGTATATGGTGGCGAGGGTTCGAAACTGACACCACTTCCTGCAAGAATTCTTCGGAACAGTCTATTGTCGTATTCTCCTCGACCACTGTCGCATGGAAACCATTTGATCATGTAGCCCCAGCTCTCAATTCTTGCCTTGAAACTTTGGAATGCCGAAATACAGGACTCTACACGTTTGTCTAAAAGGATATAAACAGTTGTGTGACGGGTATAGTCATCGATAAACACAATGAAATGTAGACCTCCGCTGTGCGACTTGGTGTTAAAGGGGCGACTGGTATCGGAATGGACGAGCTCGAACGGTGTTGTTGTCCGTAATACTGGAACTCAAATGATTTTTCACTCGTGTTTTGCAAGTATGCAGATGTCTGTCGGTACGTAGCCATCGACTAGCGATTTCATCGATATGTGGTTCAGGTGTGCCAAACGTTTGTGCCACAGGTGGGACTTAGCGGTTGAAAGAAGCGCGAACAGATTCGATGGATCTGTCTGACATACGAATGGCTTCAACCGAGCATGACGAAAGTTTATCAGTTCGACTTGGAAGAGCTGTCCGTTTCGGCTTCCGGTCATGACCGTGACATTGGAATTTTGAATAGAGCACTTGCTGTTATCAAATTTTGTATGGTATCCTTCAGAATCAAGTTCTGCGACCGACAATAGAGAATAACGAAATGAAGGTGTATGAAGTGCACCGATTTGATGATCCTGCACTCGTACAGAGCCGTGATGAGTCGTAAAGACACAGGTTTTGTTGCCCAATTGAATTCGGATCCGATTGGAAAGACGCTCGTAGGTAGTGAAGTCGTTTCCATTATGCATATGATGTGATGCACCCGAATCGATAATCCACATTGACGGGAATACCTCAGTGGCGAGGGCAAAATGGCCGAGATCTAAGCTGCTAGCAACCAGAGCATGCAAGGGCGCTTGTCCGGGTAGTCTGGGTGCGCTGGATTGTCCAGACGCAACTTGTCCAGCTTGTCCGGGTGCGCCGGATTGTCCAGGTGCAACTTGTCCGGCTAGTCATTGCTGGTTTTCGTACATCTCCTGAACCTGGTTGGGCGATGACGATTTATCTTCAATGGCTAGCAGTGCTCTTCCTTTTCCTTTGCCGTTGCCGTTGCCATTGCCGTTGCTGTTGCGGTTTCTTCTGATTTGGTCGACCCGTTTCTTCAATTCACATTCATTGCGCATATGACCAGTTTCACCACAATGATATCAGATGACAGCATTATCATCAACGCTGGCATCTCGTGCATGTTTGCGTGGCTGCATTTGCTGTTGTTGATTCTGATCCTTTTGACGCTTCCAGCAGTCTTCGGTAGCGTGGTTATCCATTCTGCAATATCTGCAGTTTCGGGTCCTTATCCCTTTTGCTCCTTGTCCACCTCTACCACCACGTCCACCTCTGCCACCTCATCCACCACGTCCTCTGTATCCCCCATGACCACCACGACCTTGTACGTATAAGCCTGTAGCGGACTTAGAGTCGACAACTGCCACCATTTCTTCTGCCTTAAATTCCTCTTCAGCTTCCTTAAGTCCTGCTTTGAGCGCTTCGATCGTCATTTCGGTTGTTTGCTTCAGGACTGTGATAATCGTTTTAACCTTTAGTAGGCAAGTTGAGTATATATGGCCTAGGAGATTTTTTTCGGATATCTCCTGCGATGAGCCTTGAAGTTCAGCTCGGTACCTCTGCAGCCGTGAGATGTAAAGGCTCATTCGTTCTCCTTCTTCGGGGCGTATGCTGTGGAACTGTGTGGCGATCGCGTTACGGCCGATAAACAATGAGGTAGCGTTGAATTTCTTCAGCAAAATAGCCCACATCGTGGCTGGATCTGTTTCGTCACGAATGCAAAAGGCGACTGCTTGTGTACACAAAAACCGAATCGCACTTGTGGCAAGTGCTACGCGCTTTTTGTAGTTGGTGATGGCTTGTCTACCGGTAACTGTGTTGCTGGCCTGGGGTTCGAGTTCTTCGCGACGTACAATTTCGAAGGCATTCATGATGTTGAGTATCGTAGTGATGTCGCCTTTCCATTCTATGTAGTTGGTGCCATCTAACTTCTTGATGGCTCCATACTTCGACGTATAGTATAGCTTCAATGGCTGGTCATTGTGGGAAGATATTTGGGGTGACGCCATGTAATACGGGGTAGGTAAATCAGCGAATCGGCAGAAAAGTATGAAGATGAGATTTTTCAACCGAGCGTGAGGATAATAATCAATAGATTAAATGGATATGAATTCGAGAGTGGTATTGCACTGACCCGTGCTCATAACCTGTCAAGATTATAATGGAAGTTTGATGGAACGATGAAGTCTTGTGTGTATTGTCTTGTCTTAGAGAGAAAGGCAGGAAACGTGAAAAGTCTGAATACACGTATATGATGTGATTCTACATGTGACAAAGCTGAACGAGTGAGATATTGCAACATAATTCCCAATACAGATGAATGGTGATAATGTATGATGCCAAATCCGAGTGAGAAATCATGATGTACTGAAACAGAGTGATGTTTTATGATGCGTCACGAGTGATATTTCCTGATGACAGAAATGAGTGATTTTTAATGTTGCACAAATGAGTGATATTTCATGTTATTGTCATTTTTATAGTTATTTTTTGGTTTTCGGTTGATTCATACTCTATAGTTGAAGTGGGGATAAAAAACTGTTGTTTTACACTAAAAGCATGTTATAATCACATTGGGACCCTAAAAACTCCCATTTTCATTGGATTTATACTGTATTACTACTATCTTTTTCCTGATATACTAGAAGGGAAACTGAGAAGCGTGTTTATTGTCAAGGAGTGGTACGGGCAAGGGTCCAGATAGTGGTGTGTGGTGGTCAAGTGGGTGGGTGTCATGAACCTGGTGTAACAGGCTCCTTGGCACCAGCGCCGGTGTCACTCTCACCCTTGTCGCCCTTTGGCTGGCCCTTGTTTCCGCTGCTGTAGCCGCGGTCATCCGCCATGCTTAGGCACCTCGACCAATCTCCACCATAACGCTCCGGTAGCCATATCCCCGACTGCTGCCTGGTCTAGACCTCTCTCCTTTGTCTCCGTTATGTTACTTGCACGTCCTTCTCCTGTCATCGTTACGTATGTCGTTTCCTGTTGATTATGCTTACGCATCCTTTCTCCTGTCCGCTACGTTTGTTGTCTCCTGTTGATGAAGCTTGCACGTCCTGTTCCCTGTTCCTTACCTTTACTGCTTGCGCGTTCTTTCTCCTATCTGCTACATTTGTTGTATCCCATTGATTGAGCTTGCGCGTCCTTCTTCCATGTTCGTTACGAGTATTGTTTTCCCTTGATTAAGTTGTATGTCAGTCTTCCTTTCCTTTACTGTTACTGCTTGCGCGTCCTTTCTCCTGTTGCCGCGAGTAGAGTGTTGGCCGCGTGGCGGCCGAGTGCGATCATGTGTTTTCCTAGAGCGCGGAGATCGAGTCATGATGTTAGACGGAGGAACTGTGTAAGTCTTACGCGCAAGCTGTGATTCTACAGAGGGAAGGAAAAGTATAAAGGAAGGGCATGGTAGCTAGTCTGGAGATTCTTCTCCATACAATATATTATCTATACAGCTGGACCTACCTTTACCCATCTCTGAGTGGCGTGACGAAACCAGTGCCTGGATCTCGGATCACTTGCGCCGATGACCACCGGGTCATCTGGCAGCGCGACGAAGTGATCCGGGATTGCCTACGACGAACGACCTCGAGATACGATTATCTATCTATCTGGACCAACCTTCACACATCTCTGAGCGGCGTGACGAAACCAGCTCCGGGATCTAAGATCACTTGCGCCGATGACCACCGGGTCATCCGGCAGCATGACGAAGTCATCCAGGATCGCCTACGACGAACAACATCGAAATACGATTATCTATCTACCTTGACCTACATTCACACATCTCTGCGCGGCGTGACGAAACCAGCACCGGGATCTCGGAGGACTTGCGCCGATGACCAACTGATCATCCGGCAGTGCGATGAAGTGATCCGGGATCGCCTACAACGAACGACATCGAGATACGATTATCTATCTACCTTGATCTACCTTCACACATCTCTGAGCGGCATGACGAGAGCAGTGCCGGGATCTCGGATCACTCGCGGCGATGATCACCGGGTCATGTGGCAGCGCGACGAATGTGTTAAAGATTGTCCGATCACCGTTTCTCTGAGAGTCTTCACATGAGCAGAGAGAGAGAGAGGGAGAGAAAGAGATTATGTTTGAACGAGATGATTTGATTGTTGACAGGTGATGAAATCGCCCGTGGTAGACGTAACGAGTATCTTATTCAATGCTATGAAGAAGTGTGTAAGAGTATAGAAGAAAGAGTGCAAAAGACACTGCTATGGAAGAATGCCAAGCCGTCGTTACCAGGATCCCCTTGCCATTGTCGTTGCCATGGCGTTGCTCCCCATGGCGTTGCTGCCGCCGCTGTTGCTGCGGTGTCGCTTCCGTCGGCGCGCCAAACCGGAGCAGCGAGAAGCAATTCCAACACACCCCCTCTTCTCGTGCTCCATACCAAACAGAAATCCACCAAATCAAGAACAATCCCATTAAATCCTCGTCCACCTCATTAAAACCTCTGCAGTGAAAACCTCGTAGGAAAAACACTTGCTAGTAGGAAAAAGAGTGCCGACTCACACTTGCTGACAGGATGCAAGAACATGCTCAACAAAGAAACCTTCTATCCTCTTCCAATTCCTTATCATCCGCACCCCCTTTTCTTCGCCAAAGAACCGCACCCCCTTTTCCTTTTCGAGATCTGCGTCATTCATCGTATTCGGGTTCTCCGTCGTCAGGGCCGAATGGAGTGAGACTGGTGAGTTGCAATAGTCGTTCCTGTCGGGGAACCGCGAGAGGTTTCGTCAGTAGATCGGCAGGATTAGACTCTGAGGTAACGTATTGGAACTTCACTGCGCCATTCATCTGTTCATCGTGAACATGGTGATATTTTACGTCAATGTGTTTTGATTTTTGCTGTACGACTCACGAGGTAATCAATTTGATGGCACCTTGGTTGTCACATCCGATCGGTACCGGTCCATCAACAATCTTTACTGCCATTCCTTCTGCTGCCTCCTTCATCATACACCTGAGCCAGAGGCTTTCCCGGGTGGCATGCGAACAGGCGATATATTCGACCTCAAGTGTTGAGAGTGCCACGACGCTCTGAGACTTGGCTTGCCAATGAATCAAGCCAGATATGACAAGCTCGTTGTTGACATTGACATTCCCGAGTCCGAATACGCATCCGCCGACAGATTTCCGAGTTGTGAGATTCCCTGCCCAGTCTG
>Ga0307516_10005887_pt1 | contig 14509 bp, 11 predicted proteins | sample 19_EM_MG_FD_203310 | JGI IMG/M metagenome (GOLD analysis project Ga0307516, IMG submission 203310) | Populus trichocarpa ectomycorrhiza microbial communities from riparian zone in the Pacific Northwest, United States - 19_EM | ecosystem: Host-associated > Plants > Roots > Unclassified | place... | reverse complement strand
GGCGGTATCTGCCCGGCTTGGCGGCGCTGCGAGCGCCCCATTTCGGCCCGCCCTTCGGGTTCGACCAGATGGCGCGCTCGCGCGCCCGGCCATCAGGGCAGATACGCTGGGTATCTGCCCAGCCGTCCGAACGCACGATCATCACCATCTGGTCGAATCTCAATGGCAGTTATGTGTGGGACAGGACACTCGTCACGCTTTCTTGAGCACTGCCGTATCGATCGGCAATGTGCGGATGCGCTTGCCGGTGGCCGCGAAGATCGCGTTGGTCACCGCCGGCGCGATCGGTGGCGTGCCGGGCTCGCCGATGCCGCCCGGCCCCTCGGTGCTGGGCAGGATGTGCACCTCGACCTTGGGCATCTCGTTCATCCGCAGCACGGGGTACTGGTGGAAGTTGCCCTGCTCGACACGGCCGTCCTTGAAGCTGATCTTGCCGTACAGCGCGGCCGACAAACCATAGACGATGGCGCCCTCGATCTGGCGCGCGATGGTCAGCGGGTTGACAGTCATGCCGCAGTCCACGGCAGCGACAACGCGGTGCACCTTGGGGGTGCCGTCCGGCGCCACCGAGACCTCGGCGACCTCAGCCACGTAACTGCCGAAGCTTTGCGCGACCGCGATGCCGCGGTGCACACCCGTCGGCAGCTTGCCGCCCCAGCCGGCCTTCTGCGCAGCCAGCTCGAGCACCGCCTTGTAGCGCGGCTGCTTGCCGAGCAGGCTGTGGCGGAACTCGAACGGGTCTTTCTTCGCCGCGGCTGCCATCTCGTCGATGAAGCTTTCGATGAAGAAGATGTTCTGAGAGTGGCCGACCGAGCGCCAGAACCAGACCTGCGGCCCTGGTTCCACGCGGCCGTAGGCGATGCGCGAGTTGCCGATGTCGTAGGGGTTGTCTTCAATGCCTTCGAGCGCGAACTGGTCGACGCCGTTGTCGGGGATCTTCATGAAGCCCGAGGCAGCCATGATCGATGGCGAGCCGACATCGATGCGCAGCAGCGTGGGCCTGCCTTGCGCATCGAGCGCGCCTTCGAACTTCGCCATCGAAGCCGGGCGGTAGAAGCCCGCGGCCATGTCGTCTTCGCGGGTGTAGATCAGCTTGACTGGCTTGCCGCTGATCTTGGAGAGCAGGGTTGCGTCGATCGTGAAGTCTGGTGCGAAGCGCCGTCCGAAGCCGCCGCCCAGCAACATCGTGTTGACCTTCACCTTGGCCGGCGTGACCTGCGCGACTTGGCCGAGGATGCCCTGTGCCGGCCCCTGGCTTTGCGTGCCCGCCCAAATCTCGACCTCGTCGCCACGCACCCACGCAGTGCAGTTCATCGGCTCCATGCAGGCATGGGCCAGATAAGGCGCTTCGTAGACCGCTTCCAAGGTCATGGCGCTGTTCGCGCCTGCGTCCTTCAGATTGCCTTCGTCCTTGGCTACCGCCGCGGCGTTGTTGGCCGCATCGCGCAGCGCGTCAGACACTGCGGCCGAGTTCAGCGTGGACAAGGCGCCCAGGTCCCAGGTGATCTCCAGCGCATCGCGGCCTTGCTTCGCAGCCCAGTAGCCGGTGGCCAGCACCGCCACGCCGGAGGGCAGCGTGACGACCTGCTGCACACCCTTGACGGCCTTGGCCTTGGCATCGTTCACCGCGGTGGCTTTGGCGCCCGGTTGCGGCGCACGGGCCATCACCGCTACCAGCATGCCAGGCAGTTGCGCGTCGATGCCGAACTTGGCCGTGCCGTTGATCTTGGCCGCGGTGTCCAGGCGCTTGGTCGGCTTGCCGAGGATCTTGAAGTTCTTCGGGTCTTTCAGCTTCGGCGTGGCGGGCACGGGCTGTGTGGCGGCGGCTGCAGCCAGTTGGCCATAGCTGAGTCTCTTGCCGCTGCTGTGGATGACCTGGCCCATCTCGGTGCGGCACTGGTCGGCACCGACGCTCCATTGCGCGGCCGCGGCGGCCACCAGCATTTCGCGTGCGGCGGCACCGGCCTTGCGCATCGGATCCCAGTGGGCGCGTACGGTGGTCGAGCCACCGGTGGCCTGCATGCCGAACATCGGGTTGTTGTAGGCCGCATCGACCGGGGCCTGCTCGACACTGACCTTCTTCCAGTCGGCGTCCAGTTCTTCGGCTACCAGCATCGGGATGGCCGTCAGCACACCCTGGCCCATTTCGGCCGAGCCGCAGATGATGGTGACGCGGTCGTCGGATGCGATGCGAAGGTAGGCGTTGGGAGCGAAGGCACCAGGGGCCGCTGCTGCCACGGCGGCACGGCCGGCTTGTGGCAGTGAGAAGCCGATGACGAGCGACGAAGCGGCCGTGGCCTGCAAGAACTCGCGTCGGGTGGGTGCATTCATATCATGCCCCCTTCGCAAGATGACCCGCTGCGTCGTGGATCGCGGCGCGGATCTGGTTGTAGGTGCCACAGCGGCAGATGTTGCCGCTCATCCCGCCGTCGATGTCGGCGTCCTTCGGATGCTTGTTCTTGGCCAGCAGCGCACAGGCGCTCATGATTTGGCCAGACTGGCAATAGCCGCATTGCGGCACGTCGACGGTGGCCCAGGCCGCTTGCACCACCTTGCCGGTGGGCGTGGCGCCAATGCCTTCGATGGTGGTGACTTTCTTGCCGGCAGCCATCGACAGTGGCGTCGAACACGAGCGAACGGGCTGACCGTCGAGATGCACGGTACAGGCACCACACAGCGCCATCCCGCATCCAAACTTGGTGCCGGTGAGTTGCAGGTCCTCGCGCAGCACCCACAGCAACGGGCTGTCGGGCGCCGCGTCCACCGTCACTTTCTTTCCGTTCACGGTCAAGGTCGTCATCTCGTCTCCTTTGGCGTTGCTCGGGGGGAAGCGCGGGCAACGATACGAAGTCGGGGGTGGCGCGTCAAAGGGTTTTGCAATCTCCGGTGGAGGTGCTCACCCAAGTTCGGACCACCAGCGCGGGTGGACTGTTTGCAGTAGGGCCGGACTGGGTATGAGCCGGCGCGGCGTGGCTTGCGTGGCGGACGATAGGGACTCGCTTGGGTTCACGTTAGACGCTCGCCCAAGCGAGTCCCCACCGTCCGCTGCCATCCACGGTGGCGGGCAGAGGCGTGCCAGTGGCTCGGATGGTGGAGTGCGAACGCGCTGCCATGCCACCGACGGTGGTAGCGAGGAAAGGGCATCCGTCCCGGTGAGTGTCTAACATGAGGCGGGGCGGATGCCCTTTCTTCGCCACGCAGCGCTTGCCTCAAGGGCTCTGGCAAGTCACCGACCGCGGTGCCAATGAAAAAGGCCGGCATGAGCCGGCCTTGGTCGCGGTTGATGAGAAGGCTTCAGCCGCCGCTGGCCGCCGAAGCAGCCGCCGGCGGGGCCGCCGGAATGGCCTCCGTCGAAGCAGCAGGCATCACAGCCGCAGGGGCGGTGACAGCAGCAGGCGTGGCCTCATGGCTGATGTTGGCCGACGAGCCGGCCGTCATCGGCAACAGTGGCACGATCAACAGCGCCACGATGTTGATGATCTTGATCAGCGGGTTCACGGCCGGGCCGGCGGTGTCCTTGTAGGGGTCGCCCACGGTGTCGCCAGTGACGGCGGCCTTGTGCGCCTCGCTGCCCTTCTTGTGCAGCTTGCCGTCGGCGTCGGTGAAGCCTTCTTCGATCAGCTTCTTGGCGTTGTCCCAGGCGCCACCGCCGGTGCACATCGAAATGCCGACGAACAAGCCGGTGACGATGGTGCCCATCAGCAGACCGCCAAGGGCAGCCGGGCCCAGCAGCAGGCCGATGACGATCGGCGCCACCACCGGCAACAGCGACGGCACGATCATTTCCTTGATCGCCGCGGTGGTCAGCATGTCCACTGCCGCGCTGTAGTCGGGCTTGCGCTTGTTGGCCATGATCTGGCCATCGGCGAACTGCTTGCGCACTTCCACCACCACGGCACCGGCTGCACGGCCCACCGCTTCCATTGCCATCGCGCCGAAGAGGTAAGGGATCAGGCCGCCGATGAACAGGCCGACGATGACCTTGTGATCGGACAAGTCGAAAGTCAGGTGCATGCCACGCGATTCGAGCGCATGGGTGTAGTCGGCAAACAGCACCAGCGCGGCGAGGCCGGCAGAGCCGATCGCGTAGCCCTTCGTCACCGCCTTGGTGGTGTTGCCCACGGCATCCAGCGGGTCGGTGATGTCGCGCACGCTGTCAGGCAACTCGGCCATCTCGGCAATGCCGCCGGCGTTGTCGGTGATGGGACCGTAGGCGTCCAGCGCCACCACGATGCCGGCCATGCTCAGCATCGAGGTGGCGGCCGTGGCGATGCCGTACAGGCCGGCCATCGCGTAGGCAGCGTAGATCGCGGCGCAGATGAAGATCACCGGGAAGGCCGTCGAGCGCATGCTCACGCCCAAGCCCGCGATGATGTTCGTGCCGTGGCCGGTGGTGGAGGCCTGCGCGATGTGCTTCACCGGACTGAACTGCGTGCCGGTGTAGAACTCGGTGATCCACACCATCGCCGCCGTCAGCACCAGGCCGATCACGCAGGAGCCGAACAGCGACATCGCCGTGACGCTGCCGCCGGTGCTCAAGGTCACCGGTGCCGGGAACATCGCCGTGGTGACGAAGTAGAAGGCGATCAACGACAGCACGCCAGCGACGATCAGGCCCTTGTACAGCGCGGGCATCACGTTCTTCATGCCCGGCGAGGCTTTGACGAAGGCACAGCCGATGATCGACGCGATGATCGACACGCCACCCAGCAGCAGCGGGTAGACCACCGCAGCGACGGTGGCGCCCGGGATCATCAGCGCGCCCAGTGCCATGGTCGCGATCAGCGTCACGGCGTAGGTCTCGAACAGGTCGGCGGCCATGCCGGCACAGTCGCCGACGTTGTCGCCCACGTTGTCTGCGATCACCGCGGGATTGCGTGGGTCGTCTTCAGGGATGCCGGCTTCGACCTTGCCCACCAGATCGGCACCGACGTCGGCGCCCTTGGTGAAGATGCCGCCGCCCAGGCGCGCGAAGATCGAGATCAGCGACGAGCCGAAGGCCAGGCCCAGCAGCGGCTTCAGCGTGGCCGAGTCGACGTTGGTCCCGCCGGTCAAAAACCAGAAGAAACCACCGACGCCCAACAGGCCGAGGCCGACCACCAGCATGCCGGTGATGGCGCCGCCCTTGAAGGCGACGTTCAACGCGGGGCCGATGCCCTGAGTTGCGGCTTGTGCGGTGCGCACGTTGGCGCGCACCGACACGTTCATGCCGATGAATCCGCATGCACCGGAAAGGATCGCGCCGATGACGAAACCGATGGTTGTCTTGGCGTCGAGAGCGAAGAAGATCAGCACCGCCAGTACCACGCCGACCATCGAGATGGTCTTGTACTGACGAGCCAGGTAGGCTGCGGCGCCTTGCTGCACCGCCCCCGCTATCTCTTGCATGCGGGCATTGCCCGCGTCTTGGCTCAAGATCCAGCTGCGCTGGATGAAGCCATAAAGCACGGCCGCAAGGCCGCACGCCAGCGCCACATACAGCGCCATGGTGGTCGATATCAAAGGGTTCTCCTTCCGCTCACTGACACTTACTTGGTGCGTTGCGCCCGCAAGGCAGGGGCATGCTTCTGGCTGCCCCAGAAGGCGCGCGACGATGCTAAGGGGAAGCTTCTGCAGCCCGGCATGGTGTTTTCCTGCGGTGCAGCATGAGCCGCGGTCAGTGTCTTCAAGCAGAAGGCAAAGGGCAAGGCCGCTGTCAGCAGCCTTCGTAGAATCGGGGTTTTCCCGCTCAACTGCCACCTTCCGAGAACACCATGAGCCTGCACAACGTGACCCCCGGCGCCAAGGCCCCCGACGAGTTCAACGTGATCATCGAGATCCCGATGAACGCCGACCCGATCAAGTACGAAGTGGACGAAGACAGCGGCGCGCTGTTCGTCGACCGCTTCATGGCCACCTCGATGCACTATCCGTGCAACTACGGCTACATCCCGCAAACATTGGCCGACGATGGCGACCCGGTGGACGTGCTGGTCATCACCCCGGTGCCGTTGATCCCCGGCGTGGTGGTCACCTGCCGCCCGATCGGCATGTTGCGCATGGACGACGAAGCCGGCGGCGACAACAAGCTGCTCGCCGTGCCGATCGACAAGATCCTGTCGATCTATACCCAATGGCAGAAGCCTGAAGACCTGAACCCGCTGCGCCTGAAGACCATCCAGCACTTTTTCGAGCACTACAAAGACCTCGAAGCTGGCAAGTGGGTCAAGGTGCTGGGCTGGGAAGGCAAGGACGCAGCGCTCGAAGAAGTGCGCATTGGCCAAGCCAACTGGAAGGCCAAGCAGGCCTGATCGATCAGCTGATGCCTTGAGGTATCGTCCGCGCTGGCGTGCCGCCTGATGGAGGCGGCCGCGGCGCCATACCGCAACGCCGCCTACGGGCGGCGTTTGTCTTGTGGCGCCGAAGTTTTCGATCAGGAGTCGAACCGATGCGCAAGATCCCGTCAGGGTGGTTGATCGCTGCCAGCGTCATGCTGGCTTGCTCGGCGCAAGCCGCCCCCGCCCGCAAGCCACAACCCAAGACGCCGCCTCGCGGCAAGCCCGCCGCCACCGCACCGGCGGCCCCTGCGGGCGCCACGCTGCAGCCCGTGCGCAGCGTCGAGGGCATCGTCGAATACAAGCTGCCCAATGGCCTGCAGGTGCTGCTCGCACCCGACGACGCAAAGCCCACGACGACAGTCAACCTGACCTACCGTGTCGGCTCGCGACAAGAGAACTACGGCGAGACGGGCATGGCCCACTTGCTGGAGCACCTGCTGTTCAAGGGCTCGCCCAAGTACCCCAAGGCCTGGGCCGAATTCACGAAGCGTGGTCTGCGTGCCAACGGCAGCACCTGGCTGGACCGCACCAACTACTTCGCGAGCTTTACCGCCAACGAAGACAACCTGCGCTGGTACCTGGGCTGGCAGGCCGATGCGATGGTCAACAGCTTCATCGCGCGGCGCGACCTGGACACCGAGATGACCGTGGTGCGCAACGAGATGGAGATGGGCGAGAACAACCCTTCGCGCATCCTGTTCGAGAAGACGCTCGCGATGATGTTCCAGTGGCACAACTATGGCCATGACACGATCGGCGCACGTGCCGACGTCGAGAACGTCGACATCGGACGGTTGCAGGGCTTCTATCACCAGTACTACCAGCCGGACAACGCGACGCTGATCGTCAGCGGCAAGTTCGACCCGGCCAAGGTCATGGCCTGGGTGCAGGCCGAATTCAGCAAGATCCCGGCGCCCAAGCGCACGTTGCCGCACCTTTACACGATTGACCCGGTGCAGGACGGCGAACGCGCGATCACCCTGCGCCGCAACGGCGGCGTGCCGCTGCAGTTCGCGGCCTACCACGTGCCGCCCGGTGCGCACCCCGATACGGCGGCCGTCGAGTTGCTCGGCCTGGTGATGAGCGACGTGCCGTCGGGCCGTCTGCACAAGAAGCTGGTCGAAAGTCAATTGGCCGCCAACGTGTTTTCGTGGAATGCCGCGCTGGCCGACCCGGGCTTCGCGCTCTTCGGTGCGCAGCTGGCCCCGGGCCAGGACGCCGACAAGGCGCGCGACGCGCTGCTGGCGACCGTTGAATCGGTGACGACGCAGCCCATCACCGAAGAAGAAGTCAACCGCGCCCGCGCCAAGTGGCTGAAGGACTGGGACCTGCGCTTCTCGGACCCTGAGACCGTGGGCGTGGCGTTGTCGGAGACGGTGGCGCAAGGCGACTGGCGCCTGTTCTTCCTGCTGCGTGACCGTGTCAAGACGGTGACCGCGGCGGACCTGAACCGCGTCGCGACCGAGCGCTTCCTGCGCGACAACCGCACGCTTGCCACCTTCGTGCCAACCGACAAGCCGACGCGTGCACCGAAGCCCGAGAACGTCAACGTCGTCGAAGAGTTGAAGAGCTTCAAGCCGGTGGAAACCATGGCCAAGGTCGAAGCCTTCGATGCTTCGCCGGCCAACATCGAAGCGCGCACGCAGCGCTTCGAGGTGGCGCCGGGGCTGAAGGTGTCGCTGCTGCCGAAGGCCACGCGCGGCGATGTCGTCAACGCGCAGATCTCGCTGCGGTTGGGCGATGAAGAAAGCCTGAAGGGCCAATCGACGACCGCCGAGCTGCTGGCCGCGATGCTGGACAAGGGTACCGCGAAGTTGAGCCGCCAGCAGTTGCAAGACCGCATGACGGCGCTGAAGGCCGAGATCGGGTTCGGTGGCTCGGCCGACAACCTGATGGCCAACATCTTCACCACGCGCGAGAACCTGCCCGCGGTGATCGACCTCGTTGGCCAGATGCTGCGCGAGCCGGCGTTCCCGGCCGACGGGCTGGAGGAGGTACGCCGGCAGGTCCTTTCGAGCATCGAGCAGAGCCGCAAGGAGCCCGAGGTGATCGTCGAGGATGCACTCGACCGCCACGGCAACCCGTACCCGAAGGGCGACGTGCGCTATGCCCGGACATTCGATGAGTCGGTGACCGAGGTCAACGCGGCAACGGTGGCGCAGATCAAGGCCTTCCACCAACGCTTCCTCGGCGTCGGCCGCGCGCAGTTCGCCGCGGTGGGCTCGATGGATGTGCCGGCCGTGCGTGCTGCGCTCGATAACGCCTTCGCCGGCTGGGCGCCGGCGGCAACGTTCAAACGCGTGCCGCATCCGCTGGTGTCCGTGCCTGCCGCTCGCCTGGCCTTCGAAACGCCGGACAAGCAGAACGCCACGATGGTCGTGCGCCTGCCGCTGCCGCTGAAGGAGCTGGATCCGGACCAGGCGCCGTTGATGGTGGCCAACTTCGCCTTCGGCAGCGGCGGCAACTCGCGGCTGTGGAAGCGCATCCGCGAAGGCGAGGGCCTGAGCTACGACGTGCGCAGCAGCCTGGCCTGGAACGCCGAAGACGCGAACACCGGTTGGCATGCCAGCGCGATCTTCGCGCCGCAAAACCGCGCCAAGGTCGAGGCAGCGTTCAAGGAAGAGGCCGAGAAGTCGATCAAGACCGGCTTCACCGCCGACGAGATCGCGCAGGCCAAGTCGGGCTTGCTGAACTACCGTCGCCTGTCACGGGCGCAAGACGGCAACCTCGCCGGGGGCCTGGCGAACAACGACTACCTGGGCCGCAACTTCACGGTGGCGCAGAAGTTGGATGACGCCATCGCGGCGGTGACGCCCGAGCAGGCCGCTGCCGCCTGGCGCAAGTACATCGACCCGCAGCGCTTTGTCAGCGCAGTGGCGGGCGATTTCAAAGGCAAGTGACGGGCACTGCGATGGTCATGGCGGCGGGCTCGGCTCGCCGCCTGTCGCCTGTGCCTTGAACGGATCGCGCTCGCGCAGCTCGTCCATGTAGGCGGCCACCCCGGCGCCTTCGCGGGCGAGGAAGTCTTCGATCGCTTGCGCGAACTGCGGATGCGCCAGCCAATGGGCGGACCGGGTTGGCGTCGGCGTCAGGCCTCGCGCCATCTTGTGCTCGCCTTGCGCGCCGCCCTCGAAGCAGCGGTAGCGCTGCTCGATGCACCACTGCAGCGGCTGGTAGTAGCAGGCCTCGAAATGCAGGAAGGGCACGGCCTCCGTCGCGCCCCAGTAGCGTCCCCAGGCCCAGCCGCGCGCGGGGTCGATCGCGACCAGCGAAGCAGCGATGGGCCGACCCTCGCGTTGCGCGATGAACATCAGCCAGTGTTGTGGCAGCTCACGCGCGACGCGCTGGAAGAACTTCAGGTTCAGGTACGGCGTCGAGCCGTGCGCGCGGTAGGTCAGGCTGTAGCAGCGGTGAAAGAAGCGCCAGTCGGCCTCGGTGATCGCAGCGCCTTCGCGCACCTCGAAAGTGATGCCGGCTTCGGCCACGCGGCGTCGCTCTTGCTGGATCTTCTTGCGCTTCTCGCGCTGCAGCGCGGCCAGGAAGTCGGTGAAGTCGGCGTAGGGCCGGTCTGCCCTGTTGCGCCAATGGAATTGAACGCCGTGGCGGATCATCCAACCGTCGGCGTCCGCGGCTTCGAAGTCTTCGTCGTTGCCGAACAGCAGGTGGGCCGATGACCACTCGTTTCGCATCGCCAGGCTGCGCAGCGCGCGCATCAGCGTCAGCCGGTCCGCGGCGTTGCGCGCCAGCAGGCGGGCCCCCGGCACTGGCGTGAAAGGCACGGCGGCCAGCAGCTTCGGGTAGTAGTCCAGGCCGTGGCGCTGGTAGGCATCGGCCCAGGCCCAGTCGAACACGTACTCGCCGTAAGAGTGCGATTTCAGGTAAGCCGCGACGGCGCCCACCAGGCGGCCACCACGCTGCAGCGTGATGAAGGCCGGCGCCCATCCCGAGTCGCCCGAGGCGCAGCCGGTGTCGTGCAGCGCCTGGAGGAATTCATGGCGCAAGAAGGGCAGGGGATCCGGCTGTGCCGACAGCAAGTCGTTCCACTCGGATGCGCTGATGTCGGCGGGGTCGCCATGGACCCGAATGACATAATCGACTGCTCCGCTCTCTGTATCGCTCATGCGCAGCCCGGACTCCGTCTCAGGCACCGTTTTGGTGGCTTTGGCCCAGATCAACGCGACGGTGGGCGATCTGGCCGGCAATGCGCGCCTGATGGCTGCCGCAGCCCGCGATGCCTACGCGCAGGGTGCCCGCCTGGTGCTCGCGCCCGAACTGGCCTTGACCGGCTACCCGCCTGAAGACCTGCTGCTGCGCCCCGCGTTCATGCACGCCTGCGAGCAACAGCTGGCGGCGCTGGCCACCGAGCTGGCTGATTGCGCGGGCTTGCATCTGATCGTCGGGCATCCGTTGTCTTGGGGTGATGCGCACGATCTTAGGTCGAAGTCCTATTCCCTGCCGCGCCGCTTCAATGCGGCCTCGGTGCTGGCAGGTGGGCGCATCCAGGCCACCTACTGCAAGCGCGAGTTGCCCAACTACCAGGTGTTCGACGAGCGGCGCTACTTCGTATCGGGCCGCGACGCCGGCCGCAGCCCGGTGGTGATCGATGTGCAGGGGGTTCGCTTCGGCATCCTGATCTGTGAAGACGCCTGGTTCGACGAGCCGGCCGAATCGGCCTGCATGGCCGGCGCTGAGGTGTTGTGCGTGCTGAACGCCTCGCCCTTCCACCTGGACAAGCACGACGAGCGCGAAACGCGCATGGCCGCGCGCGCAAAGGCCTGCGGCGTGCCGCTGCTGTACTCGCATTTGGTGGGTGGGCAGGACGAGGTGGTGTTCGACGGCGCCTCGTTCGCGGTCGATGCGCAAGGCGTGTTGCAGGCGCGCGCGCCGATGTTCGAGGCGGCGACGTTGCTGGTCGAGGTAAACGCCGAGGGCGCAGCCAGGGGCGAGATCACGCCGGTGCCCTCGGTCGAGGCGCAAGCCTGGAGTGCGCTGGTGATGGGTGTGCGCGACTACCTTGGCAAGAACGGCTTTCCCGGCGCGATCATCGGCCTGTCCGGTGGCATCGATTCGGCATTGGTGCTGGCGATCGCGGTCGACGCGCTCGGCGCCGACAGAGTGCGCTGCGTGATGATGCCGTCGCCCTACACGGCCGATATCTCGTGGCTCGATTCGCGCGACATGGTGGCGCGGCTGGGCGTGCGTTACGACGAGATTGGCATCACGCCGATGTTCGACGCCTTCCGCGGCGCGCTGGCCGAGCAGTTCGCCGGCCTGGCCGAAGACGCGACCGAAGAAAACATCCAGGCCCGGGTGCGCGGCACGCTGCTGATGGCCTTGTCGAACAAGACCGGTTCGATCGTGCTGACCACCGGCAACAAGAGCGAGATGGCCACCGGCTACTGCACGCTGTACGGCGACATGGCCGGTGGCTTCGCGGTGATCAAGGACGTGGCCAAGACGCTGGTCTATCGGCTTGCGGTGTGGAAGAACGAGCAGCCCAGCGTGCGCGCCGATGGCTCGATCGGCCCGGTGATCCCCGAGCGCATCATCACCCGTCCTCCCTCGGCCGAACTGCGGCCTGACCAGAAGGACCAGGACAGCTTGCCGCCCTATGAAGTGCTGGACGCGATCCTTGCGCGCTACATGGAAGACAACCAGGGCATCGAGGAAATCGTCGCTGCCGGATTCGACCGCGCCGACGTCGAACGGGTGACCCGGCTGATCAAGATCAACGAGTACAAGCGGCGCCAGGCGCCAGTGGGAATCCGCATCACCCACCGGGCCTTCGGAAGGGATTGGCGCTACCCGATCACGTCGAAGTTCCGTGCTTAAATCGAACCGAACCAGACTCTTTCCCCACGGAGGCCGCCCATGAAACAGATCACCGCCATCATCAAGCCGTTCAAGCTGGAGGAAGTGCGCGAGGCGCTGGCCGAGGTCGGGGTATCGGGTTTGACGGTGACGGAAGTCAAGGGTTTCGGCCGGCAGAAGGGCCACACCGAGTTGTACCGCGGCGCCGAGTACGTGGTCGACTTTCTGCCCAAGGTGAAGGTCGAGGTGGTGGTGCGCGATGCCGACGTCGACCGCGCGATCGAATCGATCGTCAAGGCAGCCAAGACCGGCAAGATCGGTGATGGCAAGATCTTCGTGACGGCGGTCGAGCAGGTGGTGCGCATTCGCACGGGCGAGACGGACGAATCAGCTGTATAGAGCCCCCACGCCCCTCCCGGGGCTGCCCCCCGGGGGGGCTCGCGCAGCGGACCGGCGAAGCCGGATCCGCGCACGCCACTTGAATGGGGCCGCGCTGCGCGCGCCCCGTCGGCCGCTGACCCCGAGGGTTAGATCCGACTGAAGTCTTCGGGCTGGGTCGCCCGGCTCGCTTCGGCGGCCAACTGATCCAGAAGGGCCGCAGGATCGGTGCTCACGGTCAGCATCGATTGCTGATGCTGGTCGACGAAACCGGCCTGCTGGGTGTGGGCCATGAAAGCCAGCAGCGGGTCGTAGAAGCCTTCGACGTTGAGCAGGCCGAGCGGCTGGTCGTGGTAGCCGAGGTGGCGCCAGGTCCAGACTTCGAACAGCTCTTCGAAGGTGCCGATGCCGCCGGGCAACGCGATGAACACGTCGGCCAGCTCGGCCATCAGTTTCTTGCGCTCATGCATCGTCTGCACGACGTGCAGCTCGGTCAGGCCGCGGTGGCCGACTTCGCGGTTGACCAGGCGTTCTGGGATCACGCCCACGGCCTCTGCGCCGGCGGCCATGGCCGCGTCGGCCGTCGCGCCCATCAGGCCGACGTTGCCGCCGCCGTAGACCATGCGCCAGCCGCGTTGACCGATCTCACGGCCCAGGGCCTGTGCGGCAGCCAGAAAAGCTGGCGAGTTGCCGAAGCGTGAGCCGCAGTAGACGCAGATGCTGAGTTTTTTCTTCATGCGACAAAGCGGGCCCACAAGGCCGCGCACCAGATGCTAACGCACATCATCAGCGCCATCCACACGGCGGCGCTGGCCACGTCCTTGGCACGGCCGGACAGCACGTGGCGCTCGGGCCCGATGCGGTCGATCGCCGCTTCGACCGCCGAGTTCAGAAGCTCGACGATCATCAGAAGCCAAATGCAGCCGGCAAGCAGGGCTACCTCGACCCAACTGCGGCCGACCCAGAACGACAGCGGCACCAGCACGATGGCCAGCGCGCTTTCCTGGCGAAACGCGCGCTCGCCTTGGTAGGCCATGCGCAGGCCGCGCATCGAATTGATCCAGGCCTGACGCAGGCGGCTCAGGCCACTCAGGGTCTTGGACGCAGTGGTGTTGGGTGGGGCGGTGCTCATTGGCCCCGATTTTGACAGGCGCCCGCAGGCCAGCCGTGTCAGGCGGCGGGCGTTTTCGCCGATCGCGCGTCGACCAGGCGCGTACCGCAGACCACGTCGTGCCAGAACTGCCTTAGTGGGTTCAGGCGGCTCAGCAGCGCGTAGGCCACGACACCGGCCAGGACAATGCCCAGGGTGCTGCCGCCTGGCTTCAGGCCGGACAGGTGCGATGCCAGCAAGGCCGGCAGAAACCAAAGCCACGCGAGCAGGTAGCGAACCAGTGCGCGCTGGGGCTTCACCGGTTGGCCGTTGGCATCGACCAGACGCACGTGCCAGGCTTTCATTGCCACCGTCTGGCCGCCGTGCGACCAGAACCAGGTGAAATAGAGCGCCATGGTGGCCACCAGGATGACCATCAGTCCCTGGCGGCCGTGCATTGCATGGCGCATGTCGGTGGCCAGACTGTAGATGCCCGTTGCGGCCATCCACACGCCGAACAGCAGCACGCCTTCATAGACGAAGGCGGCCATGCGGCGCGACAGCGCAGGCGCTGTCAGATCTGCTGCCGGCGACTGCGGGTCGCCTGCCGTGAGGGGTGCGGCGCTCACTGCGCCGACGACGCGGCGCCAGCCGGCGAGGGGGCGGCGCCCGATGGCGCTGGCGTCAACCTGGCCGATTTGATCGGCGGCGGCAGCGCCGTACCCGGTTTGGGCAGCAGGGTGGTCCTGTCGACCTGCCTGGGACTGGCCGCGATCTTGGGCTGACCGGGCTGCTGGTGCAGCGGCGGCCGGGGCGTGGCGGTTACCAGCGAGGTGGTCGCGCCGCGGCTGGCCTGCACGACTGTCGGGCCCACCGGCCTGGGCAGCGCGGTGGCGCCATGGGTCGGCGAGAC
>Ga0307516_10005886_pt1 | contig 14510 bp, 14 predicted proteins | sample 19_EM_MG_FD_203310 | JGI IMG/M metagenome (GOLD analysis project Ga0307516, IMG submission 203310) | Populus trichocarpa ectomycorrhiza microbial communities from riparian zone in the Pacific Northwest, United States - 19_EM | ecosystem: Host-associated > Plants > Roots > Unclassified | place... | reverse complement strand
CCGCGGGACACCGTCATCAAGCGCCCCGAGTGCACCGACACCAAGGGCGTCGAGCACGACGCCGCGTCCGGCGTGATGTTCAACTCCGCGTACTCCACCGGCGGTGCGGCCTGCGCGGTGAAGACCGTCGAGTCCCTCAGCGGCATCCGCATGGACCACTACCTGGAGGTCGACTTCAGCGGCTTCCAGAAGCTCGTCGACGAACTCGGCGGGGTCGAGGTCACCACCAGCAAGGCCATCAACGACCCCGACAGCCACCTCGACCTGAAGGCCGGCACCCACCAGCTCGACGGCGAGCAGGCGCTCGGCCTGGTCCGCACCCGGCACGGCGTCGGCGACGGCTCCGACCTCGGCCGTATCCAGCTCCAGCAGGCCTTCATCAAGGCACTGATCAACCAGGTCAAGCACGTCGACCTGTTCGGCAACCCCAAGAACCTGTACAACCTCGCCGACACCGCGACGAACACCGTGACGACCGACTCCGACCTCGGCTCCGTCAAGTCGCTCATGTCGTTCGCCAGCGGCCTCAAGGGCATCAGCTCCTCGAACATGAAGATGGTCACGATGCCGGTCCAGTACGACCCGGCGAACGCGAACCGCGTGATCGTCCAGAAGAGCAAGGCCAAGCAGGTGTGGACGGCTCTGGAGAACGACCGGGCGATCCCCAAGTCGGCCACCGAGGGCAACGCCAAGGGCGACGCCGCCGACGTCGTGACCTCGTCCTAGCCGGAAGCAGCCGGAGGCAGCCGGAGGCAGTCGGCACCAGCCGGAGGCAGCCGCAAGCGGTCGGCACCAGACCGGAAGTAGCAGGCCGTATCCGGTCGGTAGCCGACCGCATCCAGTCGCACGTCCCGCAGGGCCCTGGGAATAGAACGCCGCGTCCCCCGGTTTTGGGGGATGCGCCCAGTCCTGGCAGACTGGTACGTCGGTCCCGGTTCACGCTTCCGCATCGTGCGGCTGCGACCCGGCACCCTCCCGAAACTAGGAGACACCTTGAAGCGCGACACCCACCCCGAGTACGTCGAGACGCAGGTCAGCTGCACCTGTGGCGCGTCGTTCACCACCCGTAGCACGATCTCCAGCGGCAACATCCGTGCCGACGTGTGCTCCGAGTGCCACCCGTTCTACACGGGCAAGCAGAAGATCCTCGACACCGGTGGCCGTGTGGCCCGCTTCGAGGCCCGCTTCGGCAAGGCCGCCGGCTCCAAGAAGTAGCGAGCCCCCATTCGCCGGTCCACGGTCGCGCCCCTTTCCCGGGCGCACCGGGACCGGCGTTTTTGGTCGCCCGCCTGCCCACTCATCGCAGTATCAGGAGCCCAAGATGTTCGAGGCCGTCGAGGAACTCGTCGCCGAGCACGCCGACCTGGAGACGAAGCTCGCCGACCCGTCGGTCCACTCCGACCAGGCCAACGCGCGCAAGCTGAACAAGCGTTACGCCGAGCTCACCCCGATCGTCGCCACGTACCGCTCCTGGAAGCAGACCGGCGACGACACCGAGACCGCGCGCGAGTTCGCCGCCGACGACCCGGACTTCGCGGCCGAGGTCAAGGAGTTGGAGAAGCAGCGCGAGGAGCTGACCGAGAAGCTGCGCCTGCTGCTGGTGCCGCGTGACCCCAGCGACGACAAGGACGTCATCCTCGAGATCAAGGCGGGCGCGGGCGGCGACGAGTCCGCCCTGTTCGCCGGCGACCTGCTGCGGATGTACCTGCGCTACGCCGAGCGGGTCGGCTGGAAGACCGAGATCATCGACGCCACCGAGTCCGAGCTGGGCGGCTACAAGGACGTCCAGGTCGCCGTGAAGACCAAGGGCGGCCAGGGCGCCACCGAGCCCGGCCAGGGCGTCTGGGCCCGCCTGAAGTACGAGGGCGGGGTGCACCGCGTGCAGCGTGTGCCGGCGACCGAGTCGCAGGGCCGTATCCACACCTCCGCGGCCGGTGTCCTCGTCACGCCCGAGGCGGAGGAGGTCGACGTCGAGATCAACGCGAACGACCTCCGTATCGACGTCTACCGCTCCTCCGGGCCCGGCGGCCAGTCGGTCAACACGACCGACTCCGCGGTGCGCATCACGCACATTCCCACCGGAGTCGTCGCCTCCTGTCAGAACGAGAAGAGCCAACTGCAGAACAAGGAACAGGCGATGCGTATCCTGCGCTCCAGGCTGCTTGCCGCGGCGCAGGAGGAGGCGGAGAGGGAGGCCGCCGACGCCCGCCGCAGCCAGGTCCGCACCGTCGACCGCTCCGAGAAGATCCGCACGTACAACTTCCCGGAGAACCGCATCTCGGACCACCGCGTCGGCTTCAAGTCGTACAACCTGGACCAGGTACTGGACGGCGAACTCGACGCGGTGATCCAGGCCTGTGTCGACGCGGACTCGGCGGCGAAACTGGCGGCCGCGTAAGCGCGTAAGGACGTATAAACGCGTAAGGACGTACCCACGCACGAGTACGACACGGAGGACCTGCGTGCAGCAATCATTTGGGGGGCGACCCCCAAACCCCCGAGGCGTGCTGCTCGCTGAGGTAGCTCAGGCCACCCAGCGGCTCGCCGACGCCGGCGTGCCCTCGCCGCGCAACGACGCGGAGGAGCTCGCCGCGTTCGTGCACGGCGTGAAGCGGGGCGGGCTGCACTCCGTGAAGGACTCGGACTTCGACGCCCGCTACTGGGAGGTCATCGCCCGGCGTGAACAGCGCGAGCCGCTGCAGCACATCACCGGGCGGGCCTTCTTCCGGTACCTGGAACTCCAGGTCGGGCCCGGCGTGTTCGTCCCGCGTCCCGAGACCGAGTCGGTCGTCGGGTGGGCCATAGACGCCGTCCGCGCGATGGACGTCGTCGAGCCGCTGATCGTCGACCTGTGCACCGGCTCCGGCGCCATCGCGCTGGCCCTCGCCCAGGAGGTCCCGCGCTCCCGGGTACACGCCGTGGAGCTGTCCGAGGACGCCCTGCGGTGGACGCGCAAGAACATGGAGGGGTCCAGGGTCGACCTGCGTCAGGGCAACGCCCTGGAGGCCTTCCCGGACCTCGACGGCCAGGTCGACCTGGTCATCTCCAACCCGCCGTACATCCCGCTCACCGAATGGGAGTACGTCGCTCCCGAGGCGCGGGACTACGACCCCGAACTCGCCCTGTTCTCGGGGGAGGACGGCCTCGAACTGATCCGCGGCATCGAGCGCACCGCGCACCGGCTGCTGCGGCCCGGCGGGGTCGTCGTCATCGAGCACGCCGACACCCAGGGCGGCCAGGTGCCGTGGATCTTCACCGAGGAACGGGGCTGGGCCGACGCGGCCGACCATCCCGACCTCAACAACCGCCCGCGCTTCGCGACCGCCCGCCGGGCGACCCCGTGAGAACCCCGCAGACTCTCGACCCGCAGCTGTACGTGTACTTCGTGTACGAGGAGGCCCGCTAGACATGGCTCGGCGATACGACACCAACGACGCGACCGACCGCACGACCGGTCTGCGCGAAGCCGCGTCCGCCGTCCGCCGTGGCGAGCTCGTGGTGCTGCCGACCGACACGGTGTACGGCATCGGCGCCGACGCGTTCTCCTCGGAAGCGGTGCACGACCTGCTGGAGGCCAAGGGCCGCGGCCGCACCATGCCCACCCCTGTCCTCATCGGCTCCCCGAACACGCTGCACGGCCTGGTCACGGACTTCTCCGAGCTGGCCTGGGAGCTGGTCGACGCGTTCTGGCCGGGCGCGCTCACACTGGTCGCCAAGCACCAGCCGTCCCTGCAGTGGGACCTCGGGGACACCCGTGGCACGGTCGCCGTACGCATGCCGCTGCACCCCGTCGCCATCGAGCTGCTGACGGAGTTCGGCCCCATGGCGGTCTCCTCCGCGAACCTGACGGGCCACCCCGCGCCGGAGGACTGCGACGCGGCCCAGGAGATGCTCGGCGACTCGGTCTCCGTGTACCTGGACGGCGGCCCGACCCCGGGCAACGTGCCGTCCTCGATCGTCGACGTCACCCGCGAGGTGCCCCTGCTGCTGCGGGCGGGCGCGATCTCCGCGGACGAGCTCAGGAAGGTCGTACCCGACCTCGAGGTGGCGAATTGACGGCCCCTGACGCGGGGCGTGGCATATGGAACGGGGAAGAGACGGGGACCTTCGGGCTTCCGGCTGACAGCTTCCGCATCCTCCACGTCAGCACCGGCAACGTGTGCCGCTCGCCGATCACCGAGCGGCTGACCCGTCATGCCCTGGCGGACCGGCTCGGCGACCCCCTGTGGGGCGGGCTGATCGTGGAGAGCGCGGGGACCTGGGGGCACGAGGGCGCGCCCATGGAGGCCAACGCGGAGGCGGTCCTCGCCGACTTCGGCGCCGACGCCTCCGGCTTCACGGGCCGGGAACTGCTCGACGAGCACGTCATCATGGCCGACCTGGTCCTGACCGCCACCCGCGACCACCGCGCCCAGGTCATCTCCATGGGGCACTCGGCGGGCCTGCGCACCTTCACCCTGAAGGAGTTCACCCGCCTGGTGAAGGCCATAGACCCGGCGACCCTGCCGCCCCTTCAGGACGGCATGGTGGCCCGCGCCCGCGCCCTGGTCCGCGCGGCGGCGGCGCTACGCGGGTGGCTGCTGGCCCCGACGGCGGAGGCGGACGAGGTCTACGACCCGTACGGAGCCCCGCTGCCGTTCTTCCGCTCGATCGGGGACGAGATAAACCAGGCGCTGGATCCGGTGGTCACGGCGCTGACCGGAGTGCCCGCGCGCGCGTGACGTGGCGGGAGGTCAGTCGGCGGCCGGAGGCCGGCGCAGCGGCCCGCTGCCCGGGAGGCCCGCCAGGGCCGAGCGGTGCGAGGGGTGCGTCGGGGGTGGGGCTGAACCAGGCGCTGGATCCGGTGGTCACGGCGCTGACCGGTGTTCGCGCGAAGGCGTGACCACCGAGCACCTCACCCGTCCCGGGCCTACATTGGTCGTACGTCATCGTCGACGCCCGGAGCCCACCATGTCGGTCACCCATGCCCCAGAGGCCGTCGATGTCCTGCGGCGGCAGGATCCCGAGCTGGCCGAGATCCTGCTCGGGGAGGCCGACCGGCAGGCGACGACGTTGCAGCTGGTCGCCGCCGAGAACTTCACCTCGCCGGCCGTGCTGGCCGCCCTCGGCTCACCCCTCGCGAACAAGTACGCGGAAGGGTATCCGGGGGCCCGGCATCACGGCGGCTGCGAGATCGTGGACGTCGCCGAGCGGATCGCCGTGGAGCGGGCCAAGGCGCTGTTCGGGGCCGAGCACGCCAACGTGCAGGCGCACTCGGGGTCGTCGGCCGTGCTGGCCGCGTATGCCGCGCTGCTGCGGCCCGGGGACACCGTCCTCGCCCTCGGGCTGCCCTACGGCGGCCACCTCACGCACGGTTCGCCCGCCAACTTCTCCGGCCGCTGGTTCGACTTCGTCGGGTACGGGGTGGACGCGGAGACCGGGCTCATCGACCAGGAGCAGGTACGCACGCTCGCCCGTACGCATCGTCCCAAGGCGATCGTGTGCGGGTCCATCGCCTACCCCCGGCACCTCGACCACCCCTTCTTCCGCGAGGTCGCCGACGAGGTGGGCGCCTATCTGATCGCCGACGCCGCCCATCCGATCGGGCTCGTCGCCGGGGGAGCGGCGCCCAATCCGGTGCCGTACGCCGATGTGGTGTGCGCCACCACGCACAAGGTGCTGCGCGGTCCGCGCGGCGGCATGATCCTGTGCGGCGCCGAACTGGCCGAGCGGGTCGACCGGGCCGTGTTCCCGTTCACCCAGGGCGGTGCCCAGATGCACACCATCGCCGCCAAGGCCGTGGCGTTCGGCGAGGCGGCGACACCGGCCTTCACGGCGTACGCCCATCAGGTGGTCGCCAACGCGCGGGTGCTGGCGGCCGGGCTGGCCGCCGAGGGGCTGGTGGTCACCACCGGCGGGACCGACACCCATCTGGTGACGGCCGACCCGGAGCCGCTCGGCGTCGACGGACGCGCCGCCCGCGGTCGCCTCGCCGCCGCCGGCATCGTGCTCGACTGCTGTCCGCTGCCGCACGCCGACGCCCGTGGACTGCGCCTGGGCACGGCCGCGGTGACCACACAGGGCATGGGGGAGGTGGAGATGGCGCGTATCGCGGTGCTGGTCGCGGAGGTGCTCAGGGGCGAGACCGAGAGCCTGCGCGCTCGTGAAGAAGTGCGGGAGTTGGTCGGCGGATTTCCGCCGTATCCCGGCTGAGCGGGGGTAGGCGCGAATCCGTACACAGCCGCACGTGCAACCATCGTCGATACCCGAAAGTCCCCAACGGTATGCGCGCATCGCTAGTGTGTGGGGCTGAGATGGCCAGCGAGACCTGTGGGGAAGCCTGTGCGTGAATACCTGCTGACGCTCTGCATCACGGCCGCGGTGACGTATCTGCTGACAGGGCCGGTACGGAAGTTCGCGATCGTGGCCGGAGCGATGCCGGAGATCCGGGCACGTGACGTGCACCGGGAGCCCACTCCGCGGCTCGGCGGGATCGCCATGTTCTTCGGTCTGTGCGCGGGGCTGCTGGCCGCCGACCACCTCGCCAACCTCAACGAGGTCTTCTCCAAGTCCAACGAGCCACGGGCCCTGCTCTCCGGGGCGTCCCTGATCTGGCTGATCGGTGTCCTGGACGACAAGTTCGAGATCGACGCCCTGATCAAGCTGGGCGGCCAGATGATCGCCGCCGGCGTGATGGTGATGCAGGGTCTGACCATCCTGTGGCTGCCCGTCCCGGGCGTCGGTTCGGTCGCGCTGACCCAGTGGCAGGGCACCCTGCTGACGGTCGCGCTCGTCGTCATCACCATCAACGCGGTGAACTTCGTGGACGGCCTCGACGGCCTCGCCGCCGGCATGGTGTGCATCGCGTCGGCGGCGTTCTTCCTGTACGCCTACCGGGTCTGGGTGTCGTACGGCATCGAGGCCGCCGCCCCGGCCACGCTGTTCTCGGCGATCCTGATGGGCATGTGCCTGGGCTTCCTGCCGCACAACATGCACCCCGCGCGGATCTTCATGGGCGACTCCGGTTCGATGCTCATCGGCCTGGTGCTGGCCGCCGGTGCCATCTCCATCACCGGGCAGGTCGACCCGGACGCGCTGAAGCTGTTCGCCGGTTCCGAGCAGGCAGCGGTGCACCAGACGGTCCCCGTGTACATCCCGCTGCTGCTGCCGCTCACGATCATCGCGATCCCGGCCGCCGACCTGGTGCTGGCCATCGTGCGTCGCACCTGGCGCGGGCAGTCGCCGTTCGCGGCGGACCGGGGGCATCTGCACCACCGCCTGCTGGAGGTCGGCCACTCGCACAGCCGCGCGGTGCTGATCATGTACTTCTGGTCGGCGCTGATCGCCTTCGGCGCGCTCGCCTACTCGGTCAACTCGGCGTCCATGTGGATCGTGCTCGGTGTCGTCTTCCTCAGCGCGATCGGGCTCCTCCTGCTGCTGCTGCCCCGCTTCACGCCGCGCGCCCCGCGCTGGGCCGAGCACCTCGTGCCGCCGCGCTACCGCCGTCGGCGGCGGGCCGTCGAGGACGTGGTGCCGGCTGCCCTGCGGGAGGAAGAGGAGAGCCGTACCCCGGTGGCCGCGGGAGTGGCGGGCGTCAACGGGGCGACCGCCCTCGGTGCTCGCTCGGCGTCCTGGACGAGCGAAGGGCCGGGACGTCGCGCTGACGTCACAAGGTAAGAATCTGACTAGAGCATTGCCAACTCGTGGGGAAACAAAGCGCCCAATACCAGACAAGTCACCCCGGTTTCCGCACAGACGCGCAGTGTCACTCTCATGTGTGACAGCGAGCACACCCGCTTGGTAAAGACCGCATCAAATAGTTTGTGATACGGTTCACGAGAACCCCCGGATAGAGCCGAAGGACCGCAGTACGCCGGTTCATTGGAGCGAGGTTGGCGTGAGGTCTCTCGCCCCTCGGGCCGGGGCTACGCTCGTCCATGACGACACCTGCCCCCCTTGAATGCGGAGTTGCCGCCATGCAGTCCAACGACGTACGAACGCTCCTGCACTGTGCCCTGCCCACCGCGCTCGCGGGTGTGGCGGGAGTCGCGGTGAGCGCCGCCGTTGCCGGCGGCAAGGGAGCGCTCGGCGCCGTCTTCGGTGCGGTTCTCGTCCTGCTGTTCATGGGCGGCGGACTGGTGGTGCTGCTGCGCACCGCGCGCCAACTTCCCCATCTTTTCCAGTCGATGGGGCTTTTGCTCTACACCACCCAGATCCTGCTGCTGATGATCTTGCTGATCACATTCAAGGGGACCGAGGCCTTCAACCCGAAATGCTTCGCCCTCACGCTGCTCGCGACCACCCTGGTGTGGATCGCGGCCCAGGTGGTCTCGCACATGAAGGCCAAGGTCCTCTACGTCGAGCCGGACTCCGCCCGGACGTCGTCGTGACCTGTAGGGCCGATGTAAAGGGCCTTCCGCTCTTTTGCTATGGTCTCGCCACAACTGCGGCAGGGCTGGCGCGGGCGGCAAGCGTGCCTGTGACGTCTGACGGTTCGGAGCCCAGTCGCCGCCCCCTTATCCGCAAGTCCAGTCCAGTGCCGTCCCGCGGTCGCAGGCCGCGCCGACACATCGAGGTTGCCGAACCCATGCGCCACGCTGAAGGAGCTCGCGGTGAGTAACGCCAAGACGCTCGCCTTCGAGACCGACTGTCATATTTTCGACGGGTGCGGTTTCCCGACCCCCGGCCTGCACTCGTTCCTCTTCGAGCCGCTGTTCACCGTCGGCGGCATCGAATTCAACAAGCCGATGCTGCTCTCGCTGGTGAGCACCGTCATCGTCATCGGATTCTTCTGGGCCGCCTTCAACAAGCCGAAGCTGGTTCCGGGCAAGCTCCAGATGGTCGGTGAGGCGGGCTACGACTTCGTACGCCGTGGCGTCGTCTACGAGACGATCGGCAAGCGCGAGGGCGAGAAGTACGTCCCGCTGATGTTCTCGCTGTTCTTCTTCATCTGGATGATGAACCTCTGGTCGATCGTCCCGGTCGCCCAGTTCCCGGCCACCGCGGTCATCGCCTTCCCGGCCGGCCTCGCCGCCATCGTCTATATCCTCTGGATGAGCCTGACGTTCAAGCGGCACGGCTTCATCGGCGGCTGGAAGAACATCACCGGCTACGACAAGTCGCTCGGCCCGGTGTTCCCGATGGTCATGTTCTTCGAGTTCCTGTCGAACGTGTTCATCCGGCCGTTCACGCACGCCGTCCGGCTCTTCGCCAACATGTTCGCCGGGCACGTGCTGATCCTGATCTTCACCATCGGGACCTGGTACCTGCTCAACGGCATCGGTATCGCCTACTCGGCGGTCTCGTTCCTGATGGTCCTCGTGATGACGGTCTTCGAGCTGTTCATCCAGGCCCTCCAGGCCTACGTCTTCATCCTCCTGTCCTGCAGCTACATCCAGGGCGCGCTCGCCGAGCAACACTGAGCACCTGAGCACCATCCCCTGAACTTCCGGTGGCCAACCCCCACCGGCCTGTGTAAAGAGAAGGAAGTTACGGCATGTCCGCTCTCGACACCCTCGCCGCGGTCGAAATCAAGGGCAACCTCGCTGCCATCGGCTACGGTCTCGCTGCCATCGGCCCCGGCGTCGGCGTTGGCATCATCTTCGGTAACGGCACCCAGGCACTGGCCCGTCAGCCCGAGGCCGCCGGCCTGATCCGCCAGAACCAGATCCTCGGCTTCGTCCTCTGTGAGGCGCTCGCCCTGATCGGTCTGGTCATGGGCTTCGTCTACCCGTCTGCCTGACGGTCCGGCCGACGAGAAATCCACGGAAGGAACTGATGTGATCTCGCCCTTGCTGCAAATCGCGGCTGAGGAGGAGGCCCAGAATCCTCTGATCCCGGAGATCCCCGAGCTCGTCATCGGTCTGATCGCCTTCGCGATCGTGTTCTTCGTCCTGGGCAAGAAGCTCCTTCCGAACATCAACAAGGTTCTGGAAGAGCGTCGCGACGCCATCGAGGGCGGGATCGAACAGGCCGAGATTGCTCGCACGGAGGCCCAGAGCGTCCTTGAGCAGTACAAGGCCCAGCTCGCCGAGGCCCGTCACGAGGCCGCGCGTCTGCGCCAGGAGGCGCAGGAGCAGGGCGCCACGCTCATCGCCGAGATGCGCGCGGAAGGCCAGCGGCAGCGCGAGGAGATCGTCGCCGCCGGTCACGCCCAGATCGAGGCCGACCGCAAGGCCGCCTCGTCGGCGCTGCGCCAGGACGTGGGCAAGCTCGCCACCGACCTGGCCGGCAAGCTCGTCGGCGAGTCCCTCGACGACCACGCCCGGCAGAGCCGCGTCATCGACCGTTTCCTCGGAGAGCTTGAGGAGAAGGCTGAGGCCGCCCGATGAACGGAGCGAGCCGCGACGCCCTGGCAGCCGCACGCGAGCGCCTCGACGCGCTGACGGACTCCACGTCCGTGGACGCCGGCTCGCTCGCCGACGAGCTGGCCGCCGTCACCGCGCTGCTCCACCGCGAGGTGTCCCTGCGTCGGGTCCTGACCGACCCGGCGCAGTCCGGTGAGGCCAAGGCCGAACTGGCCCAGCGCCTGCTCGGCTCCCAGGTCGGCGGCCCGACCGTCGACCTGGTGTCCGGCCTGGTGCGTTCCCGTTGGTCGCAGTCGCGTGACCTGGTGGACGCCCTGGAGGAGCTGGCGAACCTCGCCGACCTCACCGTGGCCCAGAAGGCGGGCCAGCTCGACAGCGTCGAGGACGAGCTGTTCCGGTTCGGCCGGATCGTCTCCTCCAGCACCGAGCTGCGCGCCGCGCTGACCAACCGCAAGGCCACCGTCTCGGCCAAGGGCGAGCTGCTGCGCAGCCTCCTCGGCGGCCGGGCCGCCCCGGCCACCGAACGTCTGGTGACGCGCCTTGTCGCCGCGCCGCGGGGACGTAGCCTGGAAGCGGGACTGGAGTCCCTGTCCAAGCTGGCCGCTGACCGCCGGGACCGCATGGTGGCCGTCGTCACCTCGGCGGTTCCGCTGAGCGACCCGCAGAAGCAGCGCCTGGGCGCCGCCCTCGCCAAGCTCTACGGCCGCACGATGCACCTCAACCTGGACGTGGACCCCGAGGTCCTCGGCGGAATGAGGGTGCAGGTCGGCGACGAGCTCATCAACGGCTCCATCGCGGACCGCATCGAGGACGCCGGCCGCCGACTGGCGAGCTGACCGCAACTTAATAGCAGTACGCACTTGATTGCGGCCCATGTTGGGCCGTGCGGAAGAATCCTGGGGGTCGCCCCCAGACCCCAAAGTGAAACTTCGGGCCCAACAAGGAGAGCAGGGAACCCAGATGGCGGAGCTCACGATCCGGCCGGAGGAGATCCGGGACGCGCTGGAGACCTTCGTCCAGTCGTACAAGCCGGACGCGGCCTCGCGCGAGGAGGTCGGTACGGTCACCCTTGCCGGCGACGGCATCGCGAAGGTCGAGGGTCTGCCCTCGGCCATGGCCAACGAACTGCTGAAGTTCGAGGACGGCACCCTCGGCCTCGCGCTCAACCTGGAAGAGCGCGAGATCGGCGCCGTCGTCCTCGGTGAGTTCAGCGGCGTCGAGGAGGGCCAGCCGGTCACCCGTACCGGCGAGGTGCTGTCGGTCGCCGTGGGCGAGGGCTACCTCGGCCGCGTCGTCGACCCGCTCGGCAACCCGATCGACGGCCTCGGCGAGGTCGAGACCAGCGGCCGGCGCGCCCTTGAGCTGCAGGCCCCGGGCGTCATGGCCCGTAAGTCGGTGCACGAGCCGATGGAGACCGGCTACAAGGCCGTCGACGCGATGACCCCGATCGGCCGTGGCCAGCGTCAGCTGATCATCGGTGACCGCCAGACCGGCAAGACCGCCCTGGCCGTCGACACGATCATCAACCAGCGCGACAACTGGCGCTCGGGTGACCCGAAGAAGCAGGTCCGCTGCGTCTACGTCGCCATCGGCCAGAAGGGCTCGACCATCGCCTCCGTGCGTGGCGCCCTCGAAGAGGCCGGCGCGCTGGAGTACACGACCATCGTCGCCGCCCCGGCGTCCGACCCGGCCGGCTTCAAGTACCTGGCGCCGTACACCGGTTCGGCCATCGGTCAGCAGTGGATGTACGAGGGCAAGCACGTCCTGATCATCTTCGACGACCTGTCGAAGCAGGCCGACGCCTACCGCGCGGTGTCGCTGCTGCTGCGCCGCCCGCCGGGCCGTGAGGCCTACCCGGGTGACGTCTTCTACCTGCACTCCCGTCTGCTGGAGCGCTGCGCGAAGCTCTCCGACGAGATGGGCGCCGGCTCGATGACCGGTCTGCCGATCGTGGAGACCAAGGCCAACGACGTCTCGGCGTTCATCCCGACCAACGTCATCTCCATCACCGACGGCCAGTGCTTCCTGGAGTCCGACCTGTTCAACGCCGGTCAGCGTCCGGCCCTGAACGTCGGTATCTCGGTCTCCCGCGTCGGTGGCTCCGCCCAGCACAAGGCCATGCGCCAGGTCTCGGGCAGGCTCCGCCTCGACCTCGCCCAGTACCGTGAGCTGGAGGCGTTCGCCGCCTTCGGTTCCGACCTGGACGCCGCGTCGAAGTCGCAGCTGGAGCGCGGTCAGCGCCTGGTCGAGCTGCTCAAGCAGCCTCAGTACCAGCCCCTGCCGACCGAGGACCAGGTCGTCTCCGTGTGGGCCGGTACCACCGGCAAGATGGACGAGGTTCCGGTCTCCGACGTCCGCCGCTTCGAGAAGGAGCTGCTCGAGTACCTGCACCGCAAGGAGCAGGGCCTCATGACCTCCATCAAGGAGGGCGCGAAGATGTCGGACGACACCCTCACCGCCATCGCGGACGCCATCGCCGAGTTCAAGAAGCAGTTCGAGACCTCGGACGGCAAGCTCCTCGGCGAGGACGCCCCGGCCGCGGCCAAGTGACGTAGGGAAGGGACCTGACTCATGGGAGCCCAGCTCCGGGTCTACAAGCGTCGCATCCGATCCGTCACCGCGACCAAGAAGATCACCAAGGCGATGGAGATGATCGCCGCCTCGCGCGTCGTCAAGGCGCAGCGCAAGGTGGCGGCCTCCACGCCGTACGCGACCGAGCTCACCCGCGCGGTCTCGGCGGTCGGTACCGGTTCGAACACCAAGCATCCGCTGACCACGGAGGCGGAGACGGCGACCCGTGCCGCGGTGCTGCTCCTCACGAGCGACCGCGGACTGGCCGGCGCCTTCAACTCCAACGCGATCAAGGCCGCCGAGCAGCTGACGGCGCGCCTTGAGGCGGAGGGCAAGGAGGTCGACACGTACATCGTCGGCCGCCGCGGTCTGGCTCACTACAACTTCCGCGAGCGCAAGGTCGCGGAGTCGTGGTCGGGCTTCACCGACGAGCCCACCTACGCGGACGCGAAGAAGGTCGCGGGTCCGCTGATCGAGGCCATCGAGCAGGACACGGCGGACGGCGGCGTGGACGAACTCCACATCGTCTTCACCGAGTTCGTCTCGATGATGACGCAGACGGCGCTCGATGACCGTCTGCTGCCGCTCAGCCTCGACGAGGTGGCCAAGGAGTCGGAGACGAAGGGCGAGATCCTTCCGCTGTACGACTTCGAGCCGTCGGCGGAGGACGTCCTCGACGCCCTGCTGCCGCGGTATGTGGAGAGCCGCGTCTACAACGCTCTCCTCCAGTCGGCAGCCTCGAAGCACGCCGCCACGCGGCGTGCGATGAAGTCGGCCACCGACAACGCGGGAGAGCTCATCGAGACGCTCTCCCGCCTTGCCAACGCGGCCCGCCAGGCCGAAATCACCCAGGAAATCAGCGAGATCGTCGGTGGCTCCGCAGCCCTGGCCGACGCGACCGCGGGGAGTGACAGGTAATGACGACGACAGTTGAGACGGCCGTTGCCACGGGCCGCGTCGCCCGGGTCATCGGCCCGGTCGTCGACGTGGAGTTCCCCGTCGACGCCATGCCGGAGATCTACAACGCCCTTCACGTCGAGGTCGCCGACCCGGCGAAGGACGGCGAGAAGAAGACGCTGACCCTGGAGGTCGCCCAGCACCTGGGTGACGGCCTGGTCCGCACGATCTCGATGCAGCCCACCGACGGTCTGGTCCGCCAGGCCCCGGTCACCGACACCGGCACGGGCATCACCGTTCCGGTCGGCGACTTCACCAAGGGCAAGGTGTTCAACACCCTCGGTGAGGTGCTGAACAGCGACGAGACCTACGACGGTGAGCGCTGGACCATCCACCGCAAGGCCCCCAACTTCGACGAGCTCGAGTCGAAGACCGAGATGTTCGAGACCGGCGTCAAGGTCATCGACCTTCTCACCCCGTACGTCAAGGGTGGAAAGATCGGCCTGTTCGGCGGTGCCGGCGTCGGCAAGACGGTGCTCATCCAGGAGATGATCTACCGCGTCGCCAACAACCACGACGGTGTCTCCGTGTTCGCCGGTGTCGGCGAGCGCACTCGTGAGGGCAACGACCTCATCGAGGAGATGGCGGACTCGGGCGTCATCGACAAGACCGCCCTGGTCTTCGGCCAGATGGACGAGCCCCCGGGCACCCGTCTGCGCGTGGCCCTGGCCGGTCTGACCATGGCGGAGTACTTCC
>Ga0307516_10005885_pt1 | contig 14513 bp, 17 predicted proteins | sample 19_EM_MG_FD_203310 | JGI IMG/M metagenome (GOLD analysis project Ga0307516, IMG submission 203310) | Populus trichocarpa ectomycorrhiza microbial communities from riparian zone in the Pacific Northwest, United States - 19_EM | ecosystem: Host-associated > Plants > Roots > Unclassified | place... | reverse complement strand
GAATTCATTTTCGGGTAATCGGTCCGGAAATTAAATCGTTAGACGAGAGAGTCATTGCGATGAAGGGTTTATTGAGACTCTGACATTACATATACGCGTCACAGTAGTTATGCTCATAATGCACAGGCTGTTGGAGTATTTATCCTGACCGACAAAGAGTGCTTGATGCGCATACCTCACGGCCACATGCATTATGAGCATACCCACTGTAATGAACATACGCAGTATTTTGAAACACTTTACACACCGTACACAAGTCCCGAAAACCAGTCCAACGTTGTAGAAAGAAAGAAAGACTCTTGTGCGTAACCATTCATTTCCGGAATCAGTTTCTACGAACCTGTTAACAACCGTGTTTGATAACGGAAGGACTCACAGTATGCTAACATGTGTAGAAGAACGATAGGTTTAAGCATGCCCAGGATATCACGCTCCCAACAGAGGGAAGGCAACGCACGCAGGATTCAGTGTTGCTTGTACGGTTCCGTTGTGTTCATATGACTCTTCAAGTCGCCTCGTCTGTCTGCGCCGGCAGCAGCCACATCTTGAAAGGTGAAGAAGTCGTGTTCAAGAAGTCTAAAAGCAGCGCGATATCGCGGTCCCAATTTAGCCCGTTACTTTCTCGATCATCTTGCCCTGCATGGTTTACGTCCCGAGCTTCATTTTTGCACTGAATGATATACGTCTCCTTATCTAACAGTGTTCATCACGGCCCCTGTTGACTCTTTTGGCTGTTGAGACTGTCGTCGTTACAATCTGGAGGCCTGATATCTAGAAAGAGGGGATATCCAAACCAGCCTTTCTGGCAGTTCTGATCGTATTTTCTGCCTGGCACATATGAGTCGAATTTTTCACCTTGAGGGATCAATTGAACAGTCTTTACCTGCTTTAACATTGGAGCATCAATCATTTCACCTCCAAGCCCAACAGCACCCTTTGCTTCTAAATGCGCGGACATCATACTATGAATGATCTTTGCGGCACGTATGATCTCTGGATAAAGGTGAGGCCCGAAGCAACGATAGGAGCGTTATTATGTCTCACCTTCAGATGTAGGCACAAATGTGGATTGGATGACATCGACCTGATTTGGGTGAATCGCTTGCTAACAAGTATCTTCATTAGTCCAACATAACATGGACCGAAGGAAGGGAATCACCTTCCCGGTGAATCCAAGCTGCCTTCCATCCCGACATTCATCGCTCAAACAGTTAGAGTCTTTGTAGTTTACACAGACCTGGTATAATTTGTGTGTTTAGGTCGGATCGTTGGAAGCAAATTTCCTCACCATGTCAATTGCCTCTAGACCAAAAGCCTTGGCTGCAATTACAATTTGAGAACGCGTATAAAGTAGTTCAGTACGGCCTGGTGTCCTGATGATCGACGTGTCGGCGCAGTCTTGCAAGGAGGATAACTAGACGCATCGCGTGAATGAGAGAGCGCGCTCACAATCCTCAGCCGCGAACTAGGAGGCTGATTGGGTCAAGAATCGCGAACCAGAATTTCGTGAAAGTAACGGACCAGGAGCGCAGATAGTCGACCACCCAACTGGTCGCCATGATGTGACTCCCAACTCGCGATTTCTCCCAGGTTCCACGACGCTTTCGCGCTTTCCACACTCGAGACGATATTCAGTGGTGTGCTGGTGGGTAGGGGTTTGCGGATGCGGTGTATCTGGTTCGAAACATGATGTAGGTCTTGGGCCGAGTGAATCTTGGGAAGCACAAGAGTTTGTAAGGTCGGAAGCGACGCCTAAGACGATGGCCATAAGTGGGCCGTTGAGCGTTCTTCAGCGAAAACGTTACTATATGTTTCATATCGTCCTCAAAGAACGGCGTTCTGATACCATTCACTCGGACGACGACGCGCCTGGGATCGGGCAAGTCTGTTCCCTGAACTCGATGAAGTGACGATCAGGAAAAAACACGCCGTAGACATACAGTGAGCCATTGGGTCAGTCTGGTTCTAGCATCCGCTTTGTCTGCCGGCAGAGGCGATATGCTGTCCTCGAGGTCGTATATGATCATGTCAGAGTTGGAGGATAGGGACTTTTCGAGCATACGGGAGGACGAAGAGGGAACATAGAGATAAGACCGTCGAAGATGTGCTCCACTGAACAACTTCATACTGAGCAAAGGTTGATTACATAATTCTACACATACCCTTCAAACCTATCTGTCTACAATTCACCACTGAATTTCCCAATAGTGTACGGTAAATCTCCAGAAATTACAATTAAAAGAGGAGTAGCGAAAGTGGATTTCTCTGAATGTTGATCTTTCACGCGGGGAGCCCATCACGACCGAAGGTACTCTCGGAAGAGGCTGATACGACATACGTCATTTCGGCTTGATCCGGGAGGCCTCCCCAAATCGGAAACATGACATCTCCGGTCGCAGAGCGTAGGCCAGCAAGGCGATCTCGTTCCTTAATCACCTCGAGTGCGTCTTCAGCAACCCCTACCAGTGTCCTAACGGCCTCTGGACCACACAGGTTTAACGTTGTATAAAGAAACAAATAAGATGGAGGATCAAACGCACGTTCAATCGTTATCGCGAGCAACGTCTGTACGAGACGAATTAGGGGTATAACGAGTGTGACTTCAGAAAATACTCACGTTTCGTGCTCCAGCGTCATTCAGAATGTCCTTCTTGATTCTCTCTCCGAGTTTCTCAACACCCGCCACATCGTCCATCATCTGCTTCAGTTCATCCGGCATATCGGTTCCCAATACATCAGCCGCCTCCGGTTCGCTCATTAAATACTGTACAGTCTCGTTGAAGGACTGCGCGTGGCGCAGAAGCTTATGCGGCATCGTGGCGAGATGTTCTTCCGCGAGCCTTCGAGACTCCTCGAGAACTTCATCCACCGCGGCTGGGGTCACTCGTTTCGTAACGGTTGGGTCGGGTCGGGTGCTTGCTAGCTGCAGGGCCCTTGCGGAGGTCGTCGGTCGCTTCCGTCCCGCCGCGTCTCGAATCCGCTGACGATACCGCTTGAGGGCTCGAGAAAATATGTTGGAGCCGACGACGCGTTTATATTGGGACGAATATGCTTCTGTTAATACTGGAAGAGATGAGATATCCAGGCCCGGTAATGCAAGGGGTCCACACACTTGATATAAGGCTCGTCATAGTAGCAACTCCCAAAAGAGCCCAAACGATAAATAGGCAGCGTCCAGCGGGCGTACGAGGAGTAAAATCGCCTTGCGACATGTTTCAAAATGCCATCCTTCAAAATTACTCCCACTTACCGTATCCCAAGGCCGTGAAAGAAACAAAGCCTTAGAACGTGTGAGAACCAGAGTCAGGCAAACCGACCAAGCGCTTACAGAAGTACAGTGCAGTGCCATAAGACCATTTTTCAGTCATCATAAATAAGGCGGATCCCACCTGTAATCAGAACACGTCAGATAGCTCGCGCACCAGAAGCATTATGACAGACCGTCCAGAATAGTACAAATATCATACAGACCGCGCAAAATCTGATACTGAATGCGCGCCTGTGCTCCTGGTCCATAGCAGCTCTCTGGGCATCGAAAGGTTCGAGAATTGGCGGCCGGGGGCGATTGTCACTCAATGTGGTAACCTGCATCAGTGGCGGTCTGGCCTGCTTTGGTACATTCGAAAATTGAGAATAGTTCATGGCAAGGCCAAAGCTGCCCAACATCACCATCATACGACCGAGGCTCGAATGAGTGAGCGAAATATCTGCACCCTCAGCGACCACGGTCCGCTGTTTCGGTTCCACCGACCCCTCTCGAGGATAACCGCCATCGCAAGCCAACATAAAGGATTCGGGATCTGGGGACGGCATGTTGGGTTTGAATCCGGGTGGTAAAAACGCTCGCGAAGGAGCTCCTGCTTCCATGGCCGCGGCCTCCAGTTGTGGCCAAGCGAGAGCCTCAAGATTCAGATGCATGTCGTAGGGATGTGAATGGTCACCGTAACCGAGGGTGCGGTCATAAAAAAATATCCCACTTCCCTTCAGCCAGGACCAGACCTTGTCAAAGCAACGTTTGTAAAAAGATTGATGTTGAATAGGGTCTTTCACCCAGACCGGGTGATCTATTTGGTGGAGATGGAATTCTATCGCTGCGCGCCAGCGTCGCAAAATGTATCGTTCGCGGTGAAGAATCCTGCGACGCCTCTGAAAATCTCGTACTCTTTTGCGATATCCAACTTCAATGCCTTCAAGAACGGTTTCGCGCAACAAGGTAACCGTGAGGGCGAGGCTCAGCATGCCGAAGATGATATACAGACAGGTGAAGATGCGAGCACCAGTCGTCTTGGGGTAAATATCACCGAAACCTGCACAAAGAGTTGAGAGAGTTGCATTCCAGGCTAGAAAACACTCTAACCGATGGTTTCGATTGTCACCACTGTAAGATAAAGGGCGTCAAGAAATGCGATGTTTATCAAATACGTTTGCACGAGAGCGCCAAAGGCGATGTAGGACATCAAGAGTATCAGACTTATGACTAGACTGCGTTGCTTTCGCGTGAGACCACTTCCTAGAGAGAGTTTATCAGTACATCTTCCTAAGGGTTAGGGTGATCCTACCGCTTGTCGCAAATCGAGGAGTCCGGATGAGATCGATGATCAAAGTGATATTTGTGAAGGCCGAGGCCGATGTGGAGCATACAATCATCCAAAAGCCCTGGCCATACGTGAACCCGTCATTGAAGCGGTGTTCAATTCCGAAAATGGTCACCGCGGTGGTATTGATCAAATCTACTCAAAAAGATCATAAGGTAGGATCGCAAAGGCCGCTCAGTGGTACCCACCGTGTATGGTAAGAAAAATGATGCATAAGATGGTCATAGTTTTGACTCTCCTCTCCATGAAACGACAGATTACACAGAGGTTGGCCAGAATGCCGAAAAGCATACTGATAGCTAGGCCTGTTGTAAGAATGGCGGTATTCGGTTTTCTGTCGATGGTTTTGTTCGCCTCGGTTCGGATATACCAGTCTTCGGTCAACCCAGGAATTTCAAGTAGAACAGAAAGCGGCATAACCACCCCAGAGACGACAGGCAGAGATCGATAACGTGGAGCGTATGATTCCGGATCCAAATCAGACGCTACAGGATCCAAAGCCAACTTGAGCTTTGACCAAGGAACGGAAAGACCCGTCGAAATCGCGGATTTGAGAGAAGAGAGAGAGCTCCGTGTGTTGAAACGAGAAAGCTGGCGGCGCTTCGGATGTTGTTCAGGGTATTCTTCCCGCTCCAGCTGCTGGATGATCTGGTTATCGTCAATTTCCTCGTCGTCACCGCTCGAGAAGTGATGCGCCACGCCTGGAAGATGAAGCCTGTCGTCGATGTCATCGAGGTCATCCGGAGGATCCACATCACGGGCGTTGGGAAAGGGGTCGGCCTCTGGATCACTCTGGTGTCGGTGTCGCCTGGCAAGTGTCAATTGGTAGGCAATGTTGGGAAGCAACGACATGGTGGGGCGGGAAGTATCCGCTTGACATGTAAATAGACTGAAGGCTTTTAAGCTCTTGAGCATCAGGGTGAGTAACTAGATGGTGGAACTGGCCTGAGAAGCACAGTAAAGTCCCCGACAGATAAGTAAGCAGGGTCTTGTCTATGTAGAGTAGTACTTCCGCCGAAGTACTTACCATTCGGTCGGTCGTCAAGTCATTCCATGTTGGGGTGCAATGGAATGTCGAGTATAGCCAGCCAAGGACATCGAACTTTTGAAGGCAACTTGGAGTAGCCAAATACTATTGCGGCTCGTAAATCTCACTACAAATGAGCGTCCTCTTACCTTTGTCTTGTTGGTACGCTCGCGTGAGTTCTGTCGTGGGACTTCTGAGAGCCAGATCAATGTCGCGTTCCGCGGCAGCAGTTATAGCTGGGGGGTTCTCTTTGTCCTTGCATGCCGTTTCATCGGTAGGATGACATACGAAGACCAAAACAGCCTCGTCCGGGGTGGAGATCCACGGGCTCAAATCGTCAATGCGGACTCTTGTGTTCCCACGAGATAATGCACCCACGGGAGATCGAGCTTGCGCTGTCCCGCGAGTCCGCTGCCGAACGGCGCTGAACCAGGCTGAACCCCAAGTAGACGCGCATTAAAAATGGCACAGCCTATAGCTACCGTTGCCCTCCAGGGTCAGGTCAAAAAAAGCTGCGGTGGCTGCTGATGGCTGTCGGACTTCCTAAAGCACTTGGATGGGAAGTGATGGGGTCCCAGGTGATGACAGTCGATACGTTCGGCAAGCAGGATTGTCGAATCATGACCAAGGTTTGTCCGGACAATACGGCAAACCGCTGCAAACCGGCTGGCGATCGCAAACGCCGATGTTCTCAACCCACTAGCCTCGCAGACTGCGAGCCTTCTTCAAAGCGTTCACGTTAAGTACGCTCGCAGGCAAGGACATGTTCCCCACGCGGCGGCTTTCCACCAGGTACATAAGGCTTGCGAGGCAAGGACTGGCAAGACGCGACCTTCTGGAAGATAACTATTTCTTGTGGCGTCCATGATCTTGTCCATGATTCAAAGGTACTCCCGCTGCGTTAATGCCAGCCGTTCATATAGTCGAGGGGATTTTTGGTCGCCGAAATAACGAGGGGTTGGGAGAGAAGCATGTTGTGCTTCTCGAGAAGCAAATAATTGTAATAGGCCTTCATTCGAGTGTCTAGGCGATCTCGATGAAGGAATCCGGAAATTAAATAGAGGGAGAATTAAGGCAACATTAACATTTGTGTTGCGTTGGTTTGCTCGCGAGTCGTGGGACGAATGGGGTGGTATCCGGCGGTAAATGCCGCCAGACAGATCGCACTTCCCAGTTCCTTTACTTTGGCCGACGTCCCGAAGCGAATTTTTGACCTCACCCCTAACGGTAGCAGCTGTGACCACGAGGACGATCGAAGCAGAGTATGAGATAGATCAACCTTTCACTAAATTCGTTGCCCGAATGATAGCCATCCAGCAGCTGCCTGGCGGTCAGCAGCGGGATAACTACGACCAGCCCTACCAACACCAATCTCGAAAGACCTAATGAGGAGTGAGCACATCGAAGCGCTGGCACGCAACCCTCAACATCACCACAACCCGACAACCTCCCTAGCCCATCATCGCGTACTGGAAAGGAGAGGCTGAGGAGGCGACCAACCTCCAATGCGAGCGGGCTTGCCGCCTGCGCTCTCGCTGACTCACCTCGCAACCTTTGCTTCATGTCTCTGGCACGCAACTGTCATGTCGCAAAGGCCGGACAACAAGCGGCCGACTCATCTGACGACGACAGACAAACCGGCGGGAAACGAGACTAACCCGACCACGAGTCCCACGAAGGCAACCAGACCAGTCGTCTTGACCCAGCTTCTACCAAAGCCGATGATCAATGTACTGTATAATGGCAGTATATATGTATTGTCATTTATAACATGCGGCATTCAGCACTCACCATGCCGCCCCGACATGGATAAGCTCGATCCTTACTGCTAGGAGGATCCAAGATACTTACTGAGAATGAGAAGTAGATAGACTTGATTGAGGACTGAGAAAGTACTGTTCAGGTGTTCTGTTGCATGAGCGGTCACCTGACAGTCACAGATGTGCCTTTTGGAACTCCGCACGTTCGAAACCGAAACCTCGTTGGTTTCGCCTCTACAGCAAGCCCATCCTCGCAGATTATGGTAAGTTCGTCACCGATGGCGAGAATATGTCTCATGCAAGATGCCAGTCTCTTCCATCAACCATCTTGCGTCGCGTCATGCGTGAGCTCAGTGAGCTCAAGAAGGGCCCGCCGGAAGGCATTCGTATTCAGACAAGTGAAGAAGACATGCTCGATGTCACTGGCATCATTCAGGGACCTGGTGAGTCTTCTCCCATAGGGAGTCGCGTCACAATGACGCGTTCTTCCGTGCTAGCTTCAGAGACTCACGGAATTTGTTTATCTGTTCCTCAGAGGGTACGCCATACAGCGGAGGATATTTCCGAGTCAAATTCAAGTTCACAGAAGAGTTTCCTGCCGCCCCACCAAAATGTTCGTTCCGCACTTTCCCATTTCTACGAGCCAATGCTCATCCCTCCTGCAGGTTGGTTCGCCACGAAGATCTTCCATCCAAACGTGTCTAGCTCGGGAGAAATTTGCGTGAACACGCTGAAAAAGGATTGGAAGTCGACCTATGGCATTGAACATATTCTCGTGACTGTGAAATGTCTCCTCATCTATCCCAATCCGGAATCGGCCCTGGACGAAGAGGCAGGCAAGCTGTTGTTGGAGAACTACTCGAGTTACTGCGACCGTGCCAAGCTGATAACGAGCGTCCATGCCACTCCAAGACAACGACCAGTGGAATTCGACCCGCCTTCCCCACTACCGCCCACATCATGTCCATCTGCGACTCTTCCTAGCACTGCGGACCCACCACCGACTTCGATTGGTCCTACATCCTCTTTCACACTTCCAATTACCATGCAGAAATCACCCCCCACGGCACATACTTCAAAACAAGGCAGTTGTGGTGAGAACGAGGGAGTGGGATCCGTTAGCAAGGAACGACACGTTTCACCTTCACCACTGTCAACTGCAGATTCTAATGTTGGAACACTGGGCACGACCGTTGGAATGGGAACGCCAGCAGCTGCACCCGCGACTGCTAAGGCAATGAAGAGAGCCGCGACAGGGAGTGTGACGACCAACGCGGAAAAGAGGAAGAAAGCTCTCAAGAGGCTGTGAATACCATGTATTCCGCTCTATTTGGATCCCCAGGTGTTCTTGGTTCCCGAACTCGCCACTGTTTCGTCAACATTGCTATCAACTCGTTATTCCTCACAGATTCTTTCATCTCTGTAGCATAAGGAAGACATTTCTCATCGTCTCCCTACGTACCCTTTACATTGTAAGCACACATTAATCGCTAGGATACACTGTAACTCGTGGATTCGAATTCGAATTTCGCGCGCCAGGTAAATAAAGTCTCATGTGACCACTAAAATACTTTTTGCACCTGGCACGTAACTAAGACTCACCCCCCACGCATTGCGCCATGCCCTTCGCCACCACGGACCTTTTCTCGCTGGTGGATTTCTCCAAGTCCTCGCTGACCATGGTGCTCCTCTCTATCGCGTTTAACCCCACGGCATGGAATATCGTGGCTCGAAACGGTGCCTCCCTTGTTTGGATGAAGAAAATACTGGTTACTGATACGGAAGAACAGAATACAGAAACAAGACAATTACACGTCTTTTCGGAGGAAACCCCCGCTATGGCAGCTACTTCCTCGCCTTTCTTATTTTTTCCTTCGGTATGCTCCGTGATTCACTGTGCGTTTCAACTTCCACGTGCCACTCGAAAAAGAAATGACACTCAACACTATTCAGATACCGGAAGGCGTTGGAGGACCAACCAAGGCAGGCAATCCTTCCTGAACCATTGGCGACAGTTGTCCCTGCTGCGCTGGCCGTGGTGGGGCAGACGTTCGTTGTGACGTCGACGTGGGCGTTGGGTATAACTGGAACGTTCCTTGGAGATTATTTTGGAATCTTGATGGAACACCGCGTAGAGGGGTAAGTGTCGTTCGTGTGCTTGTCAAAAATTTCGATGATCCGAACCGGTCAGGTTCCCGTTTAATGTTCTGCGGAACCCAATGTACGTGGGCACCACGATGTCTTTCGCGGCAGGGGCACTTTGGTATGGAACCTTGATATAAACCTTGCAAAGGATTGCGTCTTCATGTTTTGTTGTTCAAGGTTGGAACGTCCGGCCGGACTTTTGATCACCCTGTACATCTGGATAGTCTATGTCATCGCACTCCGCTACGAAGGGTCAGTGCTAACCTGTCATATTCTCGTCCTGTACTCACGAAAGCAAATTTCAGTCCTTTTACAGACATGATATATGCCAAGCGGGAGGAAGACCGTGCAAAACATTCTAAGAAAAGGAACTAGTTCAGTATTCCGCCCGGCTATCGGCATGCCACGATCGGTTACGACTCTCCTCAGTTGTATACCAGGCAGATCAAACCTTATACTATGCGCTGGTCTCAACTCCAGACACCTTAATGATATCATGTTAATAGATCTATGAGGAATGAACTTGTTCCGCGAATAGTGCCGGTAGATCCATCACGATGGAGTTCGCCGTCTTGTTAGGCGACCATCGCAAGGCGCCGGATAAAGGCTGGAGCAACGGAGTCTTTCGGGCCCCCTCTTTCGTAGCCCAATAAGGCATTATCATGGGAAGATAGCGTTCGCATGCAACGTTTCACGACCGTCGCAAGACTACAAAGAATACGGAGCTTCTCCTCCCAGCCCTTATATTCTAACTGATAAATCAAACTTAATCACCACAAAAGCTGCGGTCACCGAACACAACGGGAATATCGCATGCCACTTGCCATATGGCAGGCCCGTGGGGAGATCTGGAAGATTGTAGGATCCTGTCCTGCCCTTTCTGTCCAATCTCGCGGTGAAACACGGCCTTGCCGCCCGCTTACACTGTATTATCACTCGTGTGACGAGTTTTCAGGAGGACGAGGATGCCACGTCCGTCCCTGCTTACCCTCAGCCCTAGGCCCACTTAGTTCCTATCACATGATGTGGGGTAGGCGAGCCTTAGCGAGGTCGTGGCAGCGAAAAAGAGCCCGTTTTCAGCGACACCAAGGAGGACATCACATCCAGTAGGTTTAAATTTATGGGAGGTGAGAGTGACTGGGACTCCATAGTTAAGTTAAGCTTTGTCGTAGCAGCCTACGTATGAACACATCTCTAGTCTCTAGATTGCAGTGAACAGATTGCGCAGTGGACGATCCGAACCTGGGGGCATACATACATTCGCCAAGCACCGCTATACCCATCTGCCAGGCACAGCAACGAGGTTTTACGACATGGTGGCGGAAAAGGAAACTTTCGCCGAAATGAATGCAAACGTGACTCCACACCTAAATCTCTCCGCCTAACTTCAACCTCAAATATCATCGACGTCCATTGGGAATGCTTCCTACAACATGTGGCTGCTCCCCAACGTCATCTACCAGTTTGCGGCCACCCCAAGGCGCCGACATCCTGTAGATCCCGAGGCGGGCGTCGTCCAAGACACTGGTGAAGCGGAAGCGGATGCTCCGCATGACATCGACGACGGCGATGGCGGGCCCCATTTAGCGGAGCTCGACGAGTATCTCTCGGACGGAAATGACGACGAGGATGCCGACTATAACGAGATAATCCAGGAGCTTGAACGAGAAGAATACCCTGACCAACAGCCAAAGCGCCGCCAGCTCTCTCGCTTCAACACTTGGAGCTCCTTCTCCACCATGAAATCCGCCTTCCCTACTGGTCTTTCCTTATTTTGGACAAAAATCAAGTCGGCACTGGATCCCCGAATATCTCCGACTGATTTGGAGTGGTATGCTCCTCACTATCGATATTTGCCTATCATTTCTGGCATGGTTATACCCCTCTCGATTTTGCTCGAAATACCTGGGTTGACCGAAGACTGGTATATCCGAACCGACGCGAACAAAACCATCGAAAGGAGACCAAACACCCCCATCCTCGACGCCGGAATGGCCATCAGCATGGCTTTCGGCGTGCTGGCCAACATCTGTATAATCTGTCGTTTTATGGAGAAGAGAGTCAAATATATGACCATCCTATGCGTCATTTTTCTCACCACACACGGTGGGTACGGCTGAGCGGACTTTGCGATGCTAACGACGTTGATATATTGTTTTCATGATCTCTGTAGATCTCATCAATATCACGGCGGTGACCATTTTCGGAGTTGAACACCGTTTCGATGACGGGTTCACGTATGGTCAGGGATTCTGGATGATTGTATGCTCTACATCGGTCTCGACCTTTACAAACATCACCTTGATCATCGATCTCAACCGAACCCCTCAATTCGCGACCAGCGGTATGATCAATAGAATGAGTCCAATTTCGTGCTGATGTGTACATGTATAGGGAGTGGACTCACCCGAAAACAACGCAGTTTAGTGATCAGTGTGATTGTCTTAATATCTTACATCGCTTTCGGCGCTCTCGTTAATTCCTTCATGATAAATCTCACATTTCTCGACGCTCTCTACTTTACAGTCGTAACGCTTGAAACAATAGGCGCGCCTCTTTCCTCATTCCTTGATTTGCGAACTCATCAACCTTCCACAGGTTTCGGCGATATTCACCCAAAGACCGCAGGAGCTCGCATCTTCGCTTGCTTGTACACAGTAGGCGGTATCATCAGTCTGGCCCTAGCGGTTGGCTTGGCAAGGGAAACGGTCCTTGAAGCAATCGAGGTTGGCTATCGCACGCGAGTGAGAGCTGTTCAGAGGCGTCGCAAGACCCTTGACCGCGAGCGACGCATCTTGCGACGCTGGCGCGCAGCGATAGAATTCCATCTCCACCAAATATATCAGCCAGTCTGGGTGAAAGACCCTGCTCATCAGCACTCTTTTTACGGGCGTTGCTTTGACAAGGTCTGGCCTTGGCCGAAGGGAAGTGGGATATTTTTCCGTTATAACCACACCCTCGGCTACGGCGACCATTCGCATCCACACGGCATGCATCTGAATCTCGAGGCTCTATCTTGGCCACAACTGGAGGCTGCGGCAATGGAAGCAGGTGCTCCTTTGCGAACATTTTTGCCTCCCGGATTCAAAACCAACACGCCACCCCCTGATCCTTTAACTTTCAGTACCATGTTCAGTAGTGAAGCCCACGCAGGCCTTTCTCTTTCTCGGCAGGGGTCAACCGAATCAAAATCACGGACAGTGGCTATTGACAGCGCCGACATTCCGCTCACTCATTCGAGCCTTGGTCGTATGATGGTGATGTTGGGCAGTTTTGGCTTTGCCGTTAACCATTCCCAGTTCTCTATGGTACCGAAGAAAACGAGACCGCCACCTATACAGGTGGGTATCTTCAGTCGCGCGCGCCCTACCCCGTCGGTTTCGGCACAGTTTAATGCTTTGAGATCTGCGATGGAGAAAGAGGAAAAGCGTGCATTTTACGTCAGATTGTGTGCAGTCTGGACGATATTTATAGTGTTTTGGACGGTCTGTTGTCTTTCGTCCTACTTCTGGGGAACGATCATTCGCTAACCAAGGCCTTTTCGATTACAGGTAGGGTCTGGAATATTCACCGTAACTGAGAAATGGCCTTATGGCAGTTCTCTTTATTTTTGTAAGTGCATTGGATTGGTTTGCGCCATGCCATTCTCACATGTTCAAAGGTTTTGTCTCCTTTACGACAATAGGATACGGTAAATGCTCTTTAATTTGAAATGAGGATTTCTGACAGTATAACATTAGGTGATTTCACCCCTCAAACACCCGCTGGGCGTTGTATATTTGTCGTCTGGGCTCTTCTGGGAGTCGCAACGATGACGATCCTCATATCGAGTGTGTGGCCCTTAATATATCTACACGCTCCCTGTCTCAATCACTTTTTGTATATTTTTTTCAGTCTTATCAGAAGCATATTCCTCTCACTATAAACGCGCCTTCCATTCCAACATATTTTCTGGAGTCCTTCATCGGTATCGTGAGCGAACTCAAGAAAAAGCCCCAGGACGGAAGAGGCCCCCGAACTCCGCAACCCTGCTATTGGCAAACTCCCCGCCCAATGCGAATGTTACGCTGGAAGGACAGGTGAATTCCCCAGCAACGATCGACGAAGCTCTGGAGGATTCTCGGAGGCGTGCAGAGGGACATCTTGCAACGATGCCGCAAGAACTTCGACGCCAGGCTCGGTCTTTTAACGAGAGCGTACAATATTTAATGAACGAACCAGGGGCGGTCGGTTTGATGGAGGCGGATATGCCGGATGGACTGAAGCAGATGATGAACGATGTGACGGGTGTTGAGAAGCTTGGGGAGAGAATCAAGAAAGAAATCCTCAAAGACCCTGGTGCTCGAAATGTGAGTGTCTCCCGAGGCGATATTGCTATCGGTTGTATTCACAGCTGAATTGTCTGGTATAGACACTGCTTACAATAAGTATTGAACGTGGGTCTTCCTTTCTTTCCTGGAGTGTATTGTTAAATGGCGTGCTCCAGGGACACTTAGGACCATGATATCCATTGCTGAGGAAGCCATCGACGCTATAAAGGAGCGAGATCGCCTTGCTGAGCTACGATCAGCCACAGAAGACGTGGGGATTGTACTGATGGACAACACCAGAGAGAGCGAGAGTGCAACAGCCATTGCCCTATCCGATTCTTCGAATGACTTACGCTACCGAGAACAGTCTCGAGAAACTACTTATAACGATTCTTCCTAGGAAAATATTTATGCTACGCAACGAGACCTGATTTAGATTCCCAATTATGATCAACATGCCAGTCTTATTGTTTAGCAGTGTGCCTTTATTAATTCTGTAGTGATACTGTAATACAGCTAGCTAGCTCGATTGGGGTTGGATAGCATTTGCTTCATATCTCATTACGGTGGTGTGCGAGACTCCACTTGCCACTGTCCCCCCTCATGCGCATCGGGACATATAACCTGCGTTTCGATTCTATCCCAGATGGCATCCCAATACAGGAATCACTAGATG